>Ga0172381_10000355_pt1 | contig 55826 bp, 45 predicted proteins | sample Leawel6488metaG_FD_119754 | JGI IMG/M metagenome (GOLD analysis project Ga0172381, IMG submission 119754) | Leachate microbial communities from a municipal landfill in Southern Ontario, Canada - Leachate well 64-88 metaG | ecosystem: Engineered > Solid waste > Landfill > Unclassified | place... | reverse complement strand
GACATGGTCCTGGCTGCCGTCATTACAATATTTGACTGGGCAGGCAGAGATACAGGCATGACAGTTTACGCATTTTTCCTTGTCAACCTCAATGATAGGGACGAGCGATTTTTGCATCTTTTAATTTTTTAATCAAAGATAGTGGCAAAATCAACCTGATCTAAAATTCTTAGTTATCTTTAACACAGATTTTGTCAACGAATGGATCAATATCAGGAAGTATTTTGTTTTACGATGGACAATCGGCGTTATGCATTTCCGTTGATTTCCGTTGACCGGGTAATACAAGCGGTTGCAGTGGAAACCATCCCCAATTCACCCCCGCTGATCTATGGCCTGTTTGATTTCTATGGAAGCCTGGTTCCCGCGATCAATCTGAGATACCTGCTGAATTTGCCATGCAAGCCCATCAGTGCGACCGACTATTTTTTGGTTGTTGATACCCCAAGGCGCAAACTTGCCATGGTCATTGATGAAGTGGATGATGTGATGGTGTCATTTTTACATGATTTTATTCCGGTATCGAAGATTGACAAGGGTTTGGGAGCATCTGGTTTTCTGCAGCGGGAGGACGGCCTGATCGTTGTTTATGATCTTGAGGCCTTTATTTCGGATCGGGAAGAGGATTTAATCCAAAAAGTAATTGACAGCACATCCAGGTAAAAATGGTTTTTTATGATTTCCCGTAAGATTTTACAGAGCATCAGTTTGAAGGTAGCCGATCATTTTGGTTTGAGTTATCGACCGGACCGGTTGTCTGATCTGAAGCGGGGACTGTTATTGACCGCGCGGGATTTTAGTATCGGTGAAACTACCGGTGAAATTGAAAGATGGATACAGGGCCTTTCGTGGACGCGCGAAGAATTGGATATCCTTTCGTCGCACCTGACGGTGGGAGAGACTTATTTTTTTCGCGAAAAGCCATGGCTCGATGTTTTCAAAGATCAATTGATCCCTGAAATAATAAAAAAACGAAAGGGTGGCCATCCGTTCATCCGGATATGGAGCGCGGGTTGCTGCACCGGCGAGGAACCATATTCCCTTGCTATCTTGCTTCGCGAAGCGATTCCTGATATCGGGAAATGGGATATCACGCTTCTCGCGACTGACATTAACCGGAATTTCCTGGCTAAAGCTCAAAAAGGGACCTATCACGCGTGGTCTTTCCGCGAAACCTCACAGGCCATGAAAAACCGTTATTTTTCGTCCAGGGATAGCGCCTGGGAAATTGACAGGGAAATTAAAAAAATGGTCACTTTTGCTCCCCTTAACCTGGCTGCAGATCCATATCCCCAAAAGGTGAATAATACCCTGGATATGGACATCATATTCTGCCGTAATGTGTTAATGTATTTTGTACCAGATCAGATCAGGATGGTAGTAAACCGTTTTCATCAATCGTTGGTCGAAAACGGATGGCTGATCACCGGAGCGGTTGAAATGAATGATGATTATTTCAGGGAATTCTCTTCCGAAAAATTCGGTCCGTGCACTGCCTATCACAAAACTTCCGGGAAGCTGCAACGGCCGTCGATCGCGGATCTTACATCAAAAAAGAAATACCCCCCGGCGCTTCAACAAGTCGTTCCGGAAAAGGAAATTAAGCCTATCCGGCAAAAAATAAAATTGCCCGCGAAACCTATCCTCCCGGATAATCCCGGACCTTCTACAGAAGCAACAATCGAAGACCTTTTTAATAAAGGTCAGTACAAGCAATGTGCTTTATTATGCGAATCCCTTGTCGGGGGACCGCCCGACCTGAAAATTCTGGAAACCCTGGTCCGGTCCAAGGCCAACCTGGGCTTGCTGGATGAGGCCCTGGGCCTGGCAGGGAAATTGATCTTACATGCCCAGGTAAATGAGGAATGTTATTACTTATATGCCAATATCCTTTTAGAGAAACTGGAAATAACAAAAGCTGAACAGTCGGTAAAAAAAGCATTGTTTCTAAACCCACATCACCTGTTGTCTCATTTTTTAATGGGTAATATTTCCATGCAGCTTGATAAAAAACAAGTCGCCCTGAAACATTTTAGAAATGTCCTGGAACTTCTTGGCCAATATAAGGAAGATGAAATTATTCCCGGTTCTGACGGTTTAACGGCGGGAAGGATCAGGGATATAGTAACCAGTTTAACAACAACTTGAGATGGATTTAGAGGATCAGGAAATATTACAGAAACGGGCAAGAATGATCCGGGGCCGGAAAAAGGAAAAGGCATCCCCCGTTGAATCACTATTAGCCGTAGAGTTCATGCTTATCCCGGAGAAATATGCCTTCGACAGCATCTATGTGTCGGAAGTCATGATGCTTCATAATCTCACCACGATACCGGGGACGCCGTCCTTTATTGTTGGTATCATGAACGTCAGGGGAAGCATTATTTCGGTAATAGACCTGAAAATCTTTTTTAATCTTCCCATGAAAGGGATTTCGTCATTTAATAAACTGTTGATCGTTAAACATCAGCAAATGGAATTCGGGATAATAACCGATGAAATAGTCGGTACCCGGCAAATCGATATCCATACATTAAGCGCTCCCCCCGGTACGCTTCGCGGAGTGGGGGCTGATTTTATCCAGGGAATCACTCCCGATGGGACCATCCTACTTAATGCCTCTAACATTTTTTCGGATAATTCTTTAATCATTAACCAGAAATAAAACATAATACGGAGGAGCCATTATGAAGTTATCATTTGGTATGAAAAAAAAGACCGCCCTGATTATTGCATTCGGGACCATTGTCTTTTTAGTTATTATTATCCAGTTAATCTCTTTCCTGGGGATTTCGGGCCTTAGGCAATCTGAGGAAAAACTGAACGGTGCATTTCAAACAAACCAGAAGCTTGTTGAACTGCGATCCGGCCAAAACCGTCTCAGGGTCCTCATGCTTGAAATGATCCTGTCGAAGGGGGCGCATGAAAAAGGGACCGCGCAAAGGGATATCAGGCAAAGGGTTGAATCAATGGACAGTACCATCAACGCAATTGAATTGCTCCTGGCCGGTTCACCTGGGAAAGTGGAAAAATTTTCAGAAATAAAAAAAATGATAAAAATATACAATGAAAACCGCGACAATCAAATCCTGTTAATAAATCAAGGGAAAGATGAAGAAGCCCGGGCTATCACATTTGATGTTCAGGCTCCGTTGTATGAAAAAATACGGGATCAGATCATTGATCTTGGGACGGTATTGCAACGCGAAACAAATCAGATCATTGATCAAAATGCCTCGTTGTCACGGAATATTTTCTTTCTGGTGATTTTATTGAGTCTCCTTATTATAGGAGCATCTATTTTATTTATGATCGTAATATTCAAGATACTCCGTAAAATTTCAAAAGAACTTGTAAGCGTGGTTAATATTATAGGGACTTCTGCAGCGGAGATCCTGACAACCGTAAACGAGGTTTCTACCGGGGCAACGGAAACGGCTACGGCGGTATCGGAAACCACCACTACGATGGAAGAGATCAGGCAAACTTCGCTGGTTGCCACCCAGCGGGCCCAATCGGTTCTTGAAAGTTCACAACGGGCTTCAGAAGCGGCGGATAATGGTAAGGAATCGGTTCAGCAAACCATCGAAGGGATGACCCGGATCAACCAGCAGATGAACATGATTGCCGAAAGCGTTGTCAAACTTTCGGAGCAAAACCGGTCCATCGGGGAGATCACCATATTATCAAACGATATTGCCGATCAATCAAACCTGTTGGCCGTCAATGCTGCCATCGAAGCCGCGAAAGCGGGGGAACAGGGGAGGGGATTTGCCGTTGTAGCACAGGAAATCCGAAGTCTCGCGGAACAGTCAAAGCAGGCAACCGCGCAGGTCAAAGAAATCCTTTCAGAAATCCAGAAGGCAGTAAACCTCGCGGTCATTGCGACCGAACAAGGTTCCAAAGCAGTTGAACAAGGGAATAAACTGGCTACCAAGAGCGGGGAAATGATAGAAATTTTGGCCGAAAGCGTTAATGATGCCGTGCAGTCGGTCATCCAGATATCCACTTCGGGCCAGCAACAAATGGCCGGGATGGACCAGATCGTCCCTGCCATGGAAAATATTAAACAAGCCAGCGAACAAAATGTGATTGGTACCAGGCAAACCCAGAAGGCAGCGCAAAGCCTGAATGATCTGGGGCGAGACCTTAAGAAAATTATCGAAATGTATAATGTCTGAAAGCCGATATGGATAAAAAGCAAGAAGCATTTCTTCTGGAACTAATCAACGATTTTAAGGTTGAGGCCGCCGAACAGCATCAGACCATCATCAATGGATTAGTAGCGTTGGAAAAAGGCCCACCCACTGCGGCTTTTCAGCAGTTGGTGGAAACAACATTCCGTGAGATCCACAGCATGAAAGGAGCGGCAAGGGCAGTCAACCAGACTGAAATTGGACGTTTGTGCCAGGGCATGGAAAGTGTTTTTCATCAGGTAAAATCGGGAGATCTTGCCCTCACTTCCGTTCATTTCGATGCACTCTATCAGGCCACCGATTTGTTAGCCGTCATGTTGGCCGAGATCGACAAGAAAGAGAAAAGCTTTGGGGCCAATACCCTGGCTCAGATGATGAAGCGGCTGGATGCGCTTACTTCGGGGGAGATACCTCCAAAACCCATGGAGTTTCCGGCCCTTCCACGGGTCCAGGATCAACCGAAAACCGAAAAACAAAACCAACCAGTGCCCAAACCCGTCGTTGCTGTCCCTCCCGCGGCTGATACCGTGAGGATCGCGACAGCCAAGCTGGGGACTTTGTTGCATGAAGCGGAAGAATTCATTTCGGTTAAAGCAACGCTCGGATACTATATCCAGGAAATCCAGAAACAACAAAACCAACGGCTATCCGGCATCATCAGGGAGATGAAACAATTTCATCACGCGTTATCGCGAATGGTTGATGATTTGTTGTTAGACATTAAAACCACCCTGTTATATCCGTTTTCGACGCTGTTGGATATTTTCCCCAAAATTGTCCGCGATCTTGGCAAAGAATACAAAAAAGAAATTAACCTGACCATTCAGGGCGGGGAAATAGAGATCGATCGCAGGATCCTGGAAGAAATCAAGGATCCCCTGATTCACATTATCCGTAATTGTATCGATCACGGGCTGGAAACGCCGGAAATAAGGAAGGAAGCAGGAAAAGCGCCATCCGGGATTCTTGAAATGATCGTTAAAAAGGATACCGGTCGCCATGTTATTTTAACCATCAGGGATGACGGCACAGGAATTGACAGGAAAAAGGTCCTCCAATCCGCGCTGAAGATGGGAATAGTAACTTCGGAATCTGCCGAAAGAATGACGGATCAGGAGGTTTTTTCCCTGATTTTTCGGTCAGGCATTTCAACGAGTCAGTTTATTACGGATATCTCCGGCAGGGGGCTTGGAATGGCAATCGTTGCAGAAAAAATTTCGAAACTTGGCGGAGACATAGCCACCTCATCTATTCCCGGACAGGGCGCCGCTTTTACGATCACCTTACCTGTTACTATTTCCAATTTCAGGGGTATCCTTGTACAGATCAGTGAACAGTTTTTTATTATACCGACTACTTCTGTCGAAAGGGCTATCAGGATCAGGAAAAAAGGAATCCGGTCGGTGGAAACCAGCCCCATGATATCCCTGAATGATGAAAGTATCGCGCTGGTGCGACTGGGAGATGTTCTTGGGATACCCCCCCTGAAATCAAAAACGACAGAAGACCTTCCTGTCCCGGTTTTGATCCTGTCGCTGGCTCCTAAAAAGATTGCCTTTATCGTTGATTATATTCACGGAGAACAGGAGGGGATGGTCAAGGATATGGGACCGCAACTTATTCACGTCAGAAATATTTCAGGCATCACCGTTTTAGGGAGCGGCCAGATAATCCCGATCCTCAATATTCCTGAGCTCATGGATTCTGCAACGCACGCTTTTTCTCCCGGAGCTGAACAGCAACCTGCCTATACGGAATCATTGTCAGATCATCAGAAATATATACTGGTTGCCGAAGATTCAATCACATTAAGGATATTGCTGAAAAATATCCTTGAATCATCAGGATATATGGTAAAGACTGCCGTTGACGGGATGGAAGCATTTCAGTTTCTTAAAAATGAAGTTTTCGATCTTGTGGTCTCGGATGTGGAGATGCCCCGCATGAATGGATTTGATCTGACGTCCAGGATCCGGAATGACAAAACACTTTCCGAAACGCCGGTGATCCTTGTCACCGCGCTCGACTCCCCCGAAGACCGCCAGAAGGGCATTGAATCCGGGGCCGATGCATACATAATAAAAGGTAACTTTGAGCAAAGCAACCTGCTTGATACAATTCATCGTTTGATTTAATAAAATCCATGAAAGCAATTCGGAAAATCAGGGTTTTGATTGTGGAGGATTCAAAAGTCAACCAGGAATTACTCAAGGGGCTTCTTGAGGAAGACCCTGTTTTTGAGGTTATCGGAGTTGTCAGCAACGGAGCTGACGCGGTGAAATTCGTTACCGGGAATTTACCCGACGTGGTTAGCATGGATATTTACATGCCCGTGATGGATGGAATGGAAGCTACCCGGAAAATCATGCAGTTCACCCCTGTCCCGATTGTGATAGTAAGCAGTTTTTACAACACTTCCGAGGTAAAAATGTCTTTCAGTATCCTGGAAGCCGGGGCCTTGACGATCCTTCCGAGACCTTATGGCCCCGGGCATCTGCAATATCAGCAGACGGCAAGGATATACAGGAATACCTTAAAAATGATGGCGGAAGTCAAAGTAAAAACAATTTACCGGTCATTTCCTCCTATCGCGAAAATAAACCAACAGATTTCGGTTTTCCATTCAACCGTTTTATCATCCAGGAGCAGATCCGCCACCCCCTCCGACTATAAGATAATAGCAATCGGAGCTTCTGCAGGAGGGCCGCAGGTCATCCAGTTCATCCTGAAAGAGCTTCCTCCTTCACTCCCGGTCCCGGTCCTGATCGTTCAGCATATTGATGCGAATTTCGCGAAGGGATTTGTGGATTGGATAAGTTCGTTTTCTTCCCTGCCTGTTCATGTGGCATGTCACGGAGAGATGATGATACCGGGACATGTTTATTTTCCACCCGGGGACCATCACCTGGGCGCGCTTAGTCCCGGGGTCATTGCTGTACGAAAAAAGCCTCCGGAAAAAGGGCTGAGGCCTGCCGTAAGTTTTCTGTTCAGGGAAGTCCTGGCCGTTTATGGCAAAAGCGCTATCGGGATTCTTTTATCAGGAATGGGTTCGGATGGCGCCGAGGAATTAAAAATGCTTTATGACCAGGGCGCTTATACCATCGCGCAGGATGCTTCAAGTTCCCTTGTCCATGGAATGCCCGGAGAAGCCATCAGGATAGGAGGGGCATTCAGGGTTTTGTCGCCCGGTGAGATTGTTGCCGAAATTATTGAATTATTTCATAAATAGTTACCTGCCATGCTAACATCGTATCAATTAACACTTGGGAATGGCTATATTTTAGCGGTCGAAGATTCCCTGGTCCAGGCCAAAAAACTCCGTCATTTTTTCGATGAGAACAACATCAGCAATTCCTTTTATACCAATGCCATGGATGCATTTGCCGCGGCCCTTGACCGGCCTCCCGTCCTTATCATCAGTGATATTGTGATGCCGGGGATGGATGGCTACGAGTTTTGTACAAAACTTAAAGCCGATCCTGTGTTGAAGGAAATTCCGGTCATACTGCTGACCTCCCTTAGGGATCCCCTGGATATCATCAAGGGGTTGCAGGCTGGCGCTGATAATTTTATCACAAAACCCTATGAGGAACAATACCTTTTATCGCGAATTCATTACCTGTTGGCAAACCGCGACATGAAAAAAAGCGGGGCTGCCGATATGGTCATCGAAATCATGTTCCGGGGGAATAAATATTCGATCAATTCGGATAAGAAACAAATCCTTGATTTACTGCTTTCAGTATATGAAGCTGCCGTACAGCGAAACGACCAGTTGATCACGACCCAGACAGAACTTCAAGCCTCCAACGAGAACCTGATTTCTGCAAACCAGGAGCTGGAAACGTTTTCTTATACCGTGTCACATGATCTGCGCTCCCCTCTGAACGTCATTTGTGGTTATACTCAACTTCTCCAATCAGACTATTCAGGTCAATTGAACAACGAAGCAAAAGAGTTCCTTGAACGGATTCTTCAGGCAGCTTTTTCAATGGCGCAATTGATCGATGACCTGCTTATGTTCTCGCGGTCAGCCAGGTCTGAAATAAAATCCGAAATGATCGATCTTACCGGGCTTGCAAAAAATGTCATGAAGGATATTTGTCAGCGCGATCCGGCGCGTAAAATTCGTATTTATATCGAGGATGGCCTCGAAATACAGGCTGATCCTGCGCTGATGCGCATGGTTCTCGATAATTTATTAGGCAATGCCTGGAAATACACGGGAAAAACCATAGATCCTGAAATTTCGTTTGGCCAGATGGTTACAAAGACAAAAAAAATCTTTTATGTCCGCGATAATGGCGCCGGATTTGATATGTCCAAAGCGGACAAACTCTTCAATCCATTTCAGCGGTTTCATTCCAGCGCGGATTTCCAAGGCACGGGCGTTGGTTTGGCTACTGTCAGACGGATTATTGAGAGACATGGCGGAAGGGTCTGGGCTGAAGCAGAGCCTGGAAAAGGAGCGACTTTTTATTTTTTGATATGATTTATCCGGTGATTTATCCCGGTTTGGCCCAATCAGTTTCCATCCCTGATACATCGAACCGAAAAACCGAAGGCATGATCATTCTCGATGGTGGTTACCCCATCGTAATCGTTCTGAAGGAATTTTGATAAGGCGCAATCCCCGGAGTAACCGGTTGATGTCCAGAAGAAAGTATAGGTATCAAGCGGGTAAAAAGTTCCCAGGTTACTCCGGTATCCGTTTGGAATGGCATTAAAACCACTTTCGTTGGTAGCGCCGGAATTGGGCCAGGCCCAACGATCATGTCCCTGATTTTTCATCTTTCCTCCGGCAATAGCTTCACCACCCAGGAAGTTCGTCAGTTCCGACCATTCATTTTCTGACGGGACATGCCATCCTTTTGGACAAATGTTGCGCTTGTCATCTACAGCGTACCAGTTATATAGGGAGCCATATACGGCAGCCATGGAAGGATCATTATCAAGATTGCACCGGGATGCCGATTTAAGGTTTTTCCATTCGGTTTTGTTTTTGGCCTCAGGGATCGCCTCCCCGTTCTGAAAATGAGTGACCCTCAGATTTTCAGTTAGCCATACCTGTTTGCCAATGGTTATCGGATGATAGGCATTTCCATCAATATCTTTCACCGTTGCCGGATAGGAGGATTTAAGGCCCCCCCTGTCAGCTGGGAAAGGTTTGTTTGTGCGGTTGCACTGTGAGCACCCCCCTGTGGCTATAACAAAAAGCAATAAAATCAGGATTAATCCGATCTGATGGTGAAATAATGGGATCCGGTTCATTTTTTGGAATATTTCCTGATCACATCAATCAAGGTTTGCCGGCTGAAAGGTTTTGAAATATAATCATCACAGCCGGCCTCAAAGATTTTTTGTTTTTCGTTGGCGAGCGCATAAGCCGTCTGTGCAATAACAGGCATATCGGGCCTCATTAATTTGATCTCCCGTGTGGCTAAATACCCATCTATGCCCGGCATTCTCATATCCATCAGGATAAAATCAATGTCGGGTTGCTCTTTGACAAAACTAATTGCCTGTTCTCCGTTTTGGGCCCATAATAATTTTACCCCGGTTGGTTTCAGCATCAGTTCGATCAGAATATAATTCGATTCAATATCTTCAGCGATCAAAATCGTCTTTCCAGAAAGATTGATCGAAGGTTCCTCCTTTTTATCCGTTGTGATATTGTCAGTAAATATGACCGAACCAGGAAGGGTAAAATAAAATATTGAACCTTGTCCAAGTTCGGTCTCAACATGTAAGCTCCCACCCAGCATGGTTGCGATCTCTTTGCAAATCGTAAGGCCCAGCCCAACGCCTTCGTATTTTCTTGTATGGGCGTCGTCAACCTGTCGGAATTGTTCAAAGATGATCGCTGTTTTATCTTTTGGGATTCCAATCCCGGTATCCCTTATAAAAAAAGTAATATCCTGTCCGGTCATCGAAAAGCCGACGTCAATTTTACCCGACTCAGTGAATTTGACGGCATTGCTGATCAGATTGACAAGTAATTGGGTCAATCTGACCCTGTCGGTCTTTATTGAAACACGGTCACTGTTTTCAGGATGAAGAAAAGATGTCTTAACATGCTGTTTCCCTTCTTTTGTTATTTCAGCATTCAGGTGTTGCCGGAGGCCGTCAAACAAATCGAGTATGGGAAATTCACTGATGGTCAGCGCCAGCCCTTTTGCCTGCAGAATGGCAACATCAAATACAGATTCAACAACTTTTAAAAGTTTGGAGCCGCCCTGATAAATCAATTCGGCCATTTCCTCAATTTCAGATAAAGGAAGCTCCTTATTGATCAGTCTGCTGAACCCCATGATGGCATTTAATGGGGTCCGGAGCTCATGCGACATCGTAGCTAAAAACGCCGATTTAAGGCGGTCGCTTTCCTCTGCCCTCTCCTTGGCGGCAATCAATTCAGTTTCTGCCCGTTTGCGTTCAGTTATATCGCGGACAATGCCAACCGCCCCGAAACCATTGGGCAGTTGCATCCCTGCTAGGGAGAGTTCAATGTTGATAATACTTCCGTCTTTTTTACGGCCCTCTAATTCGGTTATTTTACCAATGGCATCCCCCGCGCCCGACTTTGTAAATTGGCTGAATGCTTTTACATGCTGGTCGAAATATTTTGGGACCATGATCAATGGATGCAGTTTTTTGTTCAGGACTTCAGCAAAAGAGTAACCAAAAATCTTTTCTGCCGCCGGATTCCAGTAAATGATTTCCCCCAGATTGTTGATCAGGATGATACCGTCCTGGGCCGAGGCGCTGATCAACCTGAATTTTTCCTCACTGGATTTCAACTCTTCTTCCATCTTCTTCCGGTCGGTAATATCGAGGAGCGAAGCAACAAATTCAGTTGTGCCTGGAATGCTGTCGATGGTCAGGAAAATATTCCTGCGTCCTCCGTCAGGTCTTACAAAAGTAAATTCATATTGTTGGGGGATGTTATATCCTGATTCCCGTCTTTTATTGAAATATTCCGACATTCTTTGCAGATCCTCTTCTGCCACAAATTCAAACCATTTTTTCTTTCCCTCAATCTCCTCCTTTAAAAAGCCACTGAGTTCTTCAAATTTGCTGTTTACCAATGAAATAGTCCTGTTATGGTTTAGGATGCAGGTAGCAGTTCCGGTATTTCCGAAAATAGCCTTGTACCAGTTTTCGCTTTTTGTCAATGCCTCTTCCGACTCTTTTTTCTTCGAGATGTCGTGTTCTATTGAAATCAAATATTGAACGTTTCCTTCGTCATTGAACACAAGGGACATGTAAACTTCTTCCCAGTATAGTTCCCCGTTTTTTTTCTTGCCGACCAATTCCCCTCTCCACGATTTTTCCCGGAATAATATATCCCGGTACTTTTGGGCAAGGATTGGATCGTTCACACCTGATTTAAGTGCGTTAATGCTCTGTCCGATAGCTTCATCGGCAGTATATCCGGTCGTTTTCTCGAACTGGGGGTTGACAAACTGAATGATCCCTTCTTCCGAAGTGATCACAATGGAGCTTGGCGCTTTGTTGATGGCATTCCAAAGGAGTTTAAGCTGCAGATCTGTTTTTAACTTGACCAGGTTTAGTTCAGCCTCTATTTTTCTGGCCCTGAGCCTTTCTTTTTTCAGCTTCAGTACATTTTCGATAGCGGTTGGCAACCGGTGAAGCCTTTCTTTGACCACATAATCCCAGGCTCCTGATTTGATCGAGTCGGCTGCTGCCTCTTCCGAAATGGACCCGGTAACGATGATGAACGGTAGCAACGGATCAAAATTTTTACATAATTTTAAGGCATCCAATCCGTTAAATTGGGGAAGGTTATAATCGCTGATCACAATATCGGGAACTATTTCATTTAAGCTCCGGATAAAATCATTTTTCGATAGGACCCAATCAAATTGAAATGGATATTTAAGGGCTGAGACTATTTCGCTTTTAATGAGCTCCATATCGTTCTCATTATCCTCCAATATTAAAATTTTAACGGTATCCATATCCTAAAGGTTACATCATATTGTTTTATTGATAAGGGCCCAGAAAGAACCAATTTTTTTAACTGCTTCCAGGAATTCGGCATAGTCAATGGGCTTAACCACATAAGCGTTGACCCCCAGTTTATAGCTTTCAACGAGATCTGCTTCCAGGGATGATGCTGTCATCATCACCACGGGAATGCTTTTCAGGGATTCACTGGATTTTATCTGCCTCAGCGCCTGGATGCCATCAAGTTTTGGCATTTTGATATCAAGGAGGATCACTACAGGCCTTTCTTTTTCCCTGTTGCAATAAGTTCCCTGGTAATTCAGGTAATCCAAAACCTGTTGACCATCGCGGACTATATCAACACGATTTTGAAGGTTACATTCCTTAAAGGCAGACATGGTAAGTTCAATGTCGTCTTCATTATCTTCTGCATACAAAATAGGGGGGAATTTTTCCATGGTACAGATTTATAAAGTGATATAGAATGTTGCTCCCTGATTAACTTCGCCGGAAGCTGAAATGATGCCATCATGCTTTTTAATGATTTGCTTGACATTGGCCAGGCCGATACCGGTCCCTTCGAATTCCTCGCTGGTGTGCAGGCGCTGAAAAACGCCAAAAAGTTTATCGATGTATGCGTTGTCGAATCCCGCCCCGTTGTCTTTAATATAAACGGTACAGGGTTTTTCCAGGTTTTCACCAGGGAATATTTCAATGACGGCCTTTTCTTTTTTCGAAGTAAATTTGATGGCGTTGGAAATTAGATTTTCAAAAGCGATCTGCAACAGGGCAAAGTCACCCTGTACTACCGGCAAATTTCCTATTTCAAATTGAATTTTACGGTTTGTAATATCGGATGCATACTGATCTATAACCTGTTTAACAATAACATTAAGATCTACGCTGGATTTTTTAACGGCAGTCCGGCCGAGTCTGGAGAAATTCAATAATTCATCGATCATAATGGCCATCTTTACGGTTGCCTTGCTGATCTTTTCAAGAAAACGTCCGGTTTCGGAAGAACATGGCGAAATGCTGTTTTTCAATAATTTTGAAAACCCGTCAATGTGCCTGAGCGGGGCGCGGAGGTCATGCGAAACGGAATAGGCAAATGATTCCAGGTCCTTGTTGACCGACTCTAACTTTGCCGTGCGGTCTTCCACTCTTTTTTCAAGGGTTTGGTTCAGGAGTAGTAATTCATTTTCAATTTTTTTTCGTTCGGTGATATCGCGGGTCACTCCCAGGAAAAACAGGAACTTACCCTCTTCATTGAAAATATTGTTGACGGTGGATTCTGTCCAAACCGTTGAACCATCTTTGCATTTCTGTTCAAGGCTGAACCTGGAGGGCGATAATTTTTTATCGGTATTATTACTGGCTATATTGTCAATAAGGTTCTGATAGGTGGCGCCAAACCCGGTTTTTGTCAGGATTTCTTCGAAGGGTTGGTTCATGGCCTCTTCTGGTGTGAAACCGCTTACGCGTTCGACCGATGGGCTCATATAGAGAAATTTCCCGTTTATATCCAATGTCCAGATCACATCGCTGGCATTCTCCGCGAGAAGCCTGAATTTCTCCTCGCTCTTTTTCAAGGTCTCTTCTGCCTTATAGCGTTCCGTTATATCGTGTACAATGACTAAAATGCTATCGATGATACCGTCTGCGTTTTTAAGGGGAGAAATATTCATAGATGAAAAAAAACGGGTCCCGTCAGGACGGATCCTTTCCGTTTCGTATCCTTCAATTTTTCTACCCTGCCTTGTTTCCGCGATGAAATATGGAAAATCATGTTTTCGTTCTTCAGGAATGTAAGGAAGGATGCTTTTTCCAAGAATATCTTTCAGGGGGATTCCATAAATTTTCTCGGCCCCTTTATTCCAAAACCGGACAATCCCATCAAAATCAGCAGTTGCGACGGCATCGGTCATCGTTTCCAGAATATTGTTCAGTTGTTCGCTTTTTTGCTTGACCTGGAGTTCGATTCTTTTTTTTGCCGTGATATCGGTTAGATAAATAAGGATAGCAGGGCTCCCTTCCCATTCGGTAAGGATCGAGTTGATATGGACCCACATAGGGTCCCCTTCCCTGGTCAATGTCCGGAATTCATATCCGGTAGGGGGTGATTTCCCTTCCAACCGGATTTTGTACCGTTCCAGGACCATCATCTTGTCATCAGGGTGAATAAAATTCCCAAGGGGTTTGGAGATCAACTCGTCGATCGGGTAATGAAGAAGTTCGGTAGTGCTTTTATTGACATATTTGAATTTTCCATCCTGTGCGATGATGATGGCTTCATTCGCGTTTTCAACCAACAATCTGAATTTTTCATCAGAAGGGATCACTTGCCCTGAATTCAGGGCCCTTTCAGCAGGAAGTGGGGACCTCGGTTTTTTCATCAATCAGGGAGGTTTTATTCTGTAAAGATAGGATATTTTCTGAAAAAATCAAGGGATAACGATGAAAACAAACATGCCGGTTTGTTTTTCATCATTATATATAAAATACAAATGATCAGCTTTATATAAAAAGATTGTTCTTTTTATATTATGGTTGATGTGAATTTCATAATTTTATAGCGATTATCAAACTATTTCAATAATGAAAAACAAATGCTTGTTGATTGGCCTTTTTTTATTTTTTTTCAACTTCTCTTTTTCCCAGGGAGTCGCCGTGTCGGATCAGTCCAATGCGACCGTATCAACCGGTGCTGTGCTGGATGTCAGTTCTTCTTCAGCGCTGAGTTCCGCCAAGGGATTCCTTCCTCCCCGGATTGTCAGCGAAAAGTATGCGGTCTCCTCCAAATCCGACGGGTTGATGTACTATTTCTCAAGCGATAAATCCTATGGTTACTGGACTTCTGGTGGGTGGTATTCTTTCGCTGTTTCGGGGCCCTATCAAGGAGCAGATGTCAATGAATCAGATCCTGTATCCCAGAGCGTTATGTTTACCCCGCTTGGAGGAATGGCGTTGAAAATGATCAATAAAACCGGAGCTATAACGGTCAAGGGTCAGATCGTATCGCCCTCTCCAACCACCGAAAATGGTTTTATTCTGGCATCAGCCTCATCTGTGAATCCGGTTGGGGTGGTATTCGAGGCTGGTATTGAAGATGGTTCTGCCTGTTGGATAGTTGTTTCGGGTGTTGCCGAAGTCCTGCTCGCGGATACTCAACCTGCCGCGATGGGTTATGAAGTACAGATCAGTTCAACTTCAGGGAGAGCAGAAACTAAAATTTCGGACCTTACATCAACAGCCATTGAAATAGGTCATTGTATCCAATCCGTTTCGGGTGGCGCCGATCAGAAGGTGAAGGTAATCCTTCATTTCAACTGACCGGTATCCGATTTCCGAAACTGTATTTCAGGAAAATTAAGCTGGTGAATGTCAATATTGCTTCATCAACTCTTTTACTGCTGCTTCGATCTGCTGGTCGTGACCGGATGATAATATTCCGGGTTCATCCGGTACACGGATGTCAGGTTCCATTTGGTTGTTTTCACAAAACTTTCCATCGGGGGTCCGCCATCCACCCATAGGGATCCCAAAATATAGCGTAGGATCGATTTGTGTTTCCCACCACACGAAAGTCCCGGTTCCGGGGACAGGCATACCCAGGGTTTTTCCGGTATTTTTCAGTTTATAGGCAACGGGGAAAAGATGGGCATCCGAATAGTTGCTTTCCCCGATCAGGACGATGGAAGGCTTTACCCATTTATCATAGGGTTCTGATCCGATGTATTGACCATGAGGAACAATATCAATATATTTTTTTCCACTGAGGAAGTCGGATAGCTGTTCATGAATATTACCGCCACCGTTGAAACGGGTATCCACGATCAAAGCCTTCTTTTCAAAACTCCGGCCCAGCGCTTCTTCAAATACCACCCGCATACTGGCATCGTCCATAGAGCGGACATGGACGTACCCGATTTGTCCGCCGGATAATTTTTCCACTTCGTTCCTGCGGCCCTTGACCCATCGTTTGTAAAGCAGTTCATTGGCCTCCCCGGCATTGATGGGTTTGATGCTTTCTTCCCACCGTTCACCGCTGACGGGATTAAACATGGACAGCAGGGTGAGTTTATCGGTTTTCCGGTTCAGGAACTTGTAAAAATCAATCGAATCGGTTACTGCCTCCCCATCAATTTTTTCAATAATATATCCACTTTTTATTCGGGATGAAGCTTTGTCAACCGGCCCTCCTTCGATCACTTCCGCAATTTTCAACCCGGGCCCGGCATAATCATAATCGAAAAACAATCCGGGGCTTGCAGTCTGATCAACATTGGGTTTACCGGCATAATATCCACACCCGGTATGCGATGCGTTCATTTCCCCCAGCATTTCGCTGAGCATTTCCGCAAAATCATAATTGTTGTTGATATAAGGAAGAAATTTCTGATATACGGTTTTATAATAATTCCAGTCAACCCCCTGCATATCCTCCACATAAAATTTTTCCTTGAATTGCCTCCAGGCATGCTCAAAAATATAGTTCCTTTCCTCAGCGGGTTTCAGAAGCATCTCCCCGGTCGTTTTCAGGGGTTCCGTTTTACCTCCGTCCACTTCAACTTTCATGGGTTTTCCATCCGCTAACAACAGGATGAATTTGCCATCGGAAGATAATTCCATCCCGGTATTTTTGGCTCCTAATTTTGCCAGGACTTTTGTTTCTTTTGTCCGGATTTCTGTTACCCAGAGGTCATTATCCTTTTCAAAATGCGTCAGGTAAAAAAGTTTTTCCCCATCCTTCGAAAGCAGCCAATCCCTGATCGAAGAAGTATGCGTAGTGATTTTTGCCTTACGTTCGGTCAAGTTTTCCCACTCGATGGTTACTTTTACCGAATCCTGTTTTGATTTTTCGGTCGAATCTGCCTGGCCCTTTTTCCCTTTTTCACCTTTTTCCTTCTCTGTATCCTTTTTCTTTTCTTTATCTTTCTTCTCCTTTTCTTCCTGATCCTTTACAAGGGCAAGTTCCTCTTTGGAGAGATTAAACCGGTCAAATGCCGTCTTCGTAAAAAACATGGCATATATATCGCTGCTGGAAACATTGCCCCCCTGGGTCCAGTTCCCGTTCCGGTCACATTCCCAGGTCATCATTTTACCATCGACAGACCATTTCGGGGCATAATCATCATACCCGCTCAGGGTCAGGTTCTTGATTTCACCTTTGCCATCAGCGGAAACCAAACCGACTTCTGGTGAAAAAATCCGGTCGGGGAAGGCGAAATTCACAAGGAACCATTTGCTGTCGGGCGACCATTGATAGTACTGGTCACCGTCAGCATAAGAATAGTTGACATTGGCCGGCATAATGGTGCGGGTTGCTTTTGTTGCCAGGTTGATGACTTTCAGTACCACCCTGTTTTCAAGGTAGGCCACTTCTTTACCATCCGGTGAATATTCGGGTTGAAATTCTTCAGCTTCAGTAGCCACAACAGGTTCTGTCTTCAATACCGTGGAAGCATAAAAATAAGGCTCTTCCTTACGTACGATGGAGGTGGTATAAACATTCCAGCTGTTATTCACTTCGGCTGCATAAACAAGGGAACGGCCGTCGGGGCTGAAACTGACGCTCCGTTCCTGGTAAGGCGTATTGGTGATCCGTTTGGTATAACCCCCATCAATACTGCTGACAAAGATCTCGCCCCTGAAAACATAAACATATTCTTTCCCATTTGAAGAAAGCCTTGTTTCCGTGAAACCTTCGTTGACAGGAACAATACGTTCCTGCTGGCTCCGGCCATCGGCGGATATGGTCACCGGGATTTTGACCGGATCTTCCCCGGGGCGCAAGGTAAAGATTTCTCCGTCGTAAGTAAAACACAAAGTATTATTGTCTGACCTGGAAAGGAACCTGACCGGATTTTTGGCAAAATGGGTCAGGGCGGTTGACTTTAGTGGATCCGTGAGGGAACTCTTATATACGTTAAACGATCCGCTTTGTTCGCTCAGGTAATAAAAATCCCGGTCATTGGCGTCAAATACCGGGTTCCGGTCTTCGCCGTTGAATCGGGTGAGCTGGTTGTATTTTTTTGAATTGAAATCATAAACCCAGATATCGCGTGCAATGGCTGAAGTGTGATGTTTCCGCCATTCGTTTTCATAACCCTTGAGATCTTCAAAAATAATTTTATCCCCGATAGAAGTAGGGCAGGCCTCAAGGGCAGGAGTAGGGAGGAGCATAGAGACTTTTCCGCCTGAAACCGGTACCGAATATAATTCACTCAATAAGGACATAGGGAATTGTGCATTGGTTGCCAGGTCCTGCCTGTAAGCCGAAAAAATGACATCTTTATTGTTGGCCGTAAAAGCCCATGGGATTTCACGGTTGGAATGAAAAGTCAGCCGTTTGGCCTCCCCCCCGCTGGAAGGGATCAGAAAAACATCAAAATTCCCGGTCCGGTCAGAGGCAAAAGCAATTTGTTTACCATCATGGCTCCATACCGGGGCATATTCATAGGATTCTGTTATGGTAAGCGGGGTCGCTACCCCTCCTTTTGAAGGGACTGACCAGATATCTCCTTTATAGCAAAAAAGGATGGTTTTCCCATCTGGCGAAATAGCCGTGTAACGCATCCATAATGGATTATCCTGGCAATAAATCCGCGAAGCCAGGAAAAGTAAAAGAGTAAAACTTAATAGTTTTTTCATATCCTGAATAAAATTTGAATCATTAGACTTGATTTAAAAAAAATTGTTACAATAAAACCCGTTTTCACGGTTAAATTTATCTGAGAAAGATCTTTGTTGCCGCAGCTTTCCCATTCTGTATCACAGAGATCAAATACAGTCCGGTTTGTCTTCCTTCCAGGGATAACTGCTTTGATGGAGCAGTGATTTCTTCGGCAATAATGCATTCGCCGGTGGGCCCGTAAACCCTGATCAGGGAAGGTTGAAAGGCTTTTTCAGAAAAAATCTCCAGGGTAAATTTTCCGTCAGTCGGATTGGGAAAAACCGTGAACAGGCTTTTCGATTCCGGGATATCCGTTTTTATTTTCAATGCTTTCATCTGGTTTTGGGCCAATGCCGGATAGGCAATATTGCAATAATCCGCGGTGGTGGTTATATATCCGGAAAAATATCCTCCGCTGTCGATCGCGGCGCCCGGCAGAAGGTGTATGGCCTGTCCTGAGATCAGTGTTGCCGAACCCCCGTCCCGGATCCTGAAGATAGTTCCGTTACCCGCGACATTGATGATCTGGGTTGCATTGTAACAAACGGTCTGATCCTTTTCAATAACAATATCAGCCAGATCAAGCTTCAGGGGCGGGGAGGTGGTCCCGGTAACGGAACCATTGGTAAAGGAGGGATAAAAAACAACCCCGTCATAATCTCCGAATTCACGGGGTGTTGGATCATCGGTCCAATTCAGAGGGGAAGTGGAAGAAGATCCCAACCATTCAAAATTAATAGTAAAAAAGGTACTATCCGGAATCGAAATCCCATTGTTCAATCCTGCCCAAATAAATGCAAGCTTGCCGGGAAAGCTTTCACCGATCATCACGTCGGAAATTCCTGGGAACCAGTTTGATGTGCCGGTATAAGTCATCAGTGCCGGATCAAATTGAAGGCTGAATTGGAATGAGCCCATATTGACAATATTCGTTGCATGAACGGGGATAGTGACCGCTCCAGGTACCAGTCCCGTTATGGCAGGAATAGAAAGTCCCGGCGTTTCAGGAAGGCCCCGATGGTAATCAGGCCCGGGATCGTTGGCTTGAGGGAGGGCAGGGGCTGCCGGGGAATAAATGCCAAGAGCGAATAATATAAATATCATTCGGCCCCATTTTGATTTCACGGTCATTGTCTATGTCATAATTTTCGTTAAACTGACTTGATCGGGACAAATATACTACGTTTGCATTCAGGATAAATTGATATATTTGCACAACTTTTTAAAAAAATAAATCATTCAATTATTGCATTATGAAAAATTTAAAAATTGCAGGACTGGTCATGGTTATTGCAGTAGCCATGTTGTTCTCTTCTTGTTCAAGCAACAAATCCTCGGAAAATTCGGGTGTGTCAAACCCGGAACTATGGAAAACCCTAACAGAATCTGATTGGGCTGCATGGGCGGGCCCCGTTGGTTGTGAAATGAAGTTTGTTGGTGAAGATCAGGCTATTATCATGGGATGGAAACAGGATACCACCACCAAGGTATGGACCCGTACAGGATCGGATGTTGGCCGGGTAGTATTTCTCAACGATGACTGGTTTGTTATCCATTACAGTGATAAAAATAAAGCCTATTTGTTCTCTAAAGCCGATAACGGTTATGAAAACTCCGACGGAGGTATTTTCAGAAAAAACCAGATCAATGCTTTCCACGTTAAAAAGTAACAAACAGCAACCGGATATTTAAGATGTTGCTATTGGTATAAAAACCGTTTTATACTCTTCTTTGGCGTTTTTTCAAATTCCGCAGTGACAATTTCAAAGTCAGCGACTTGGATGTATTTAGGAAGATGATGTTGCTGCAGGTCGTGGATATAACCTTTGTAGATGTCGGGTAACTGTTCTTTGGTATATCCGGCTTTGGCAACTGCATCGTCATCGGGATAGATCAGGGCAATGAGCTTATGGTTGCGCTCGATTACCAAAGATTCCATCACCATGAAACGGTTATTCAGAATAGCTTCAATCTCTTCAGGATAAATATTTTTCCCGTTGGGCCCCAGGATCATACTTTTACTGCGTCCCTTGATGTATATATTGCCTTCGTTATCAATTACGCCAAGGTCCCCGGTATGAAGCCAACCCTCATCATCAATCACGGCTTTTGTTGCTTCCTGGTTCTTGTAATAGCCCAGCATGACATGGTTCCCTTTCAGCAGGATTTCACCTGGCTGGCGATATTGATCGGGTGAATCAATCTTTACTTCCAGTTCATCGACCACTTTCCCTGATCCGCCAAGACGCGTCGTTTTCCAGGAGGTATAGGAGATCAGGGGCCCGCATTCAGTCATACCATAACCCACCGTGAACGGGAAATTCATCTTTTTAAAGAATTTTTCGGCTTCTGCGTTGAACGGGGCGCCCCCGATGACCAATTCCCTGAAATTACCACCAAATACCTCGATCATTTTTTGCCTGATTTTCTGGTATATGAAAATATTTAGCAATGGGATACGGACCATGGTATGCAACATCGGTTTACGGAAGAGAGGCAGGATCTGTGTTTTGTATATTTTTTCAATAACAAGCGGGACTGACAGGATAAGCTCCGGATGGATTTCCTGGAAAGCCTGCATGATGATTTTCGGCGAGGGGGTTTTGGTCAGAAAGGTTATATCGCATCCCAGCGTGAAAGGAAAAAGAAATTCAAAAGCACAACCGTAAGTATGGGCCAGGGGGAGGAAAGAGAGAATCTTATCCCGCGGGTTCAGTGGCATGTTCTTTTGCGCGTACAAGATATTCCCGAGCAAACTTTTATGCTGAAGGACCACTCCTTTCGAAAAGCCTGTTGTGCCGGAAGTATAGCTGATCACTGCAATATCTTCGTTGGAAGATGGGGAAAATTCGATCATTTCCGGTGTTGCCGCCACGGGCTTCAGGAGCTCCGGATCCGGGACTTTGATACGTTCATCGGTAACCAGCTTCCTGCTGAATAATACATTTAAATCCGGTATGCCTAAAATGATCCCCAGCAACGGCATGGAATCAGGATTCAATTCCCTGTAAATCGATTCTTCGGCAAAGAGGATAACCGAATCGGAATGGGTTATAATGGATTGAATGTCGGCAGGCTTAAAATCAGGGAGAATGGGGACAATTACTGCCCCGTAAGTAACGGTTGCAAGATAGAGAATTCCCCAGTTGGCTGAATTTTTCCCTAATAAGGCGATCTTATCACCTTTCCTGACCCCGGCGGCTTTAAAATAACTGTGGACCCAAAGGATTTTTGTGCCTATGTCGCGATATGAAAAACGGTCTCCTCCGTAATCGGAAAGTGACTGAAATTCCCAATTGTCACGGATTGCTTTTTGAAAAAGTTCAACCAGGTTTTTATCAATCGTATTCATGATCAGGGCTGTTTAAGGAGCTAAAGTACAAAAATAATATGTTTTTGATCAACGCGCCCGGATAATTCGAAATCCGACATTTTGTTCCACATCCTGATCCTTATGGGCTGGTCTGGGGTTTTCGGTGAAATAAAGCTTTTCTCCGGTGTAACCCCCGAAATATTCGTTATAAAATTAAAAAATTAGTTGACAAACTAAATATTTAGTTGTATCTTTGACGCGTCATTGAAATTCTGGTGATGCAAAATTTGCAAAAAAGTATCTGGGACTTTGCTATTATAAAACAGAAATTCTTTACCAATGAAAAAGAATGAAATTAAAATCCGCGAACTGACCCGCGCTGAAGAACAGGTTATGCAGGTTCTCTGGAAAATTGAAAAAGGCATGGTGAACGATATCCTCCGGCGCTTTCCTGATCCAAAACCGGCATACAATACCGTATCGACCGTCACCCGGATCCTGGAACAAAAAGGATTCGTGGACCATAAAGCTTATGGGCATACCCACCAATATTTTCCGCTGATCTCGCGGAAAGATTATACACGCCTTTACCTGAGCAATTTTTTACAGAATTATTTTGAGAATTCGTTTCAGTCTTTGGCTTCTTTTTTTGCAAAAGAAGAAAAACCATCCCTTCAGGAACTTGAAGAAATTCAGAAACTGATCGGCCAGGAAATTAACCTTCAAAAAAATCAAAGCCATGAATGATGTATTCATCCTCCTGCTGAAAGCATCCTGTTGCCTTGTGGCGCTTTACCTGGTATATGCGGCGCTGTTGAGGAATGAGACCTTTTTCAGGATCAATCGTTTTTATCTGCTGGCTGCTCCTGTCATATCCATGATAATTCCATTTATTCCCCTGGCCCCTGCCCCCGGATCACCAGCTGTTGCCATACAGGCCGTGCTCGACCCGGTTATAATTTTCCCCGAACAAAACCCCCAGTTGATCAGCGGAGGTCATTCTGTCAATGAAATTCTGATGATAATCATCCTGGCCGGGACCTTCTTTTTCTTCATTCGTCTGATAGGGCAGATCATTCATTTAATAATCATGATCCATCAAAGTGAATGTAATTTGACAGGTTCTGTCAGATTGGTCAGGATTCCTGGTATAAATGCGCCCTTTTCTTTTTTTAACCGGATATTCCTACCGGAATCCATGGGGAATTCTGAAGCCATCAAGATCATCCTCATTCATGAGAATGTACATATAAGGCAAGCTCACACTTTCGATTTGATCCTGACGGAATTTTTCACCGCCTTATTCTGGTTCAATCCCTTTATGTGGTTTATCCGCCGCGATCTGAAAAGAAATCACGAATATCTGGCCGATCAGGGTGTCATCCGGCAGGGTGTCCCCATCCCGAGATACAGGAAACTGATCTTTGATGAATCTACGGGCTTAGTCAATAAACCACTTGTAAATGCTTTTAACGTTTCACCCATAAAAAAAAGATTAATTATGATGACAAAAAAAGTTTCTTCCCCATGGGCCCTCGGTAAGCTGGCCCTGGTATTACCGGTGATGGCTGGTCTCATTTTCCTTTTTGCTGCAGTAAACGAAAGTTCGGCCGCCCCCCAGGATCAAAACAAAAAAGTACAGAAGACAGAAATCCCGGTTCCTCCTCCTCCACCCGATGCGCCTCCTCCCCCGCCCCCTCCTCAATCAGCGAAAGCCAAAGAAATTCCTGATGTCATGCCGAAATATCCGGGGGGTGATGAAGCGAGGTTAAAATTCCTGGTTGAAAACATCAAATACCCAAGACAAGCTATTCATGATTCCATCCAGGGAAAGGTATTTATCCAATTCAATGTGATGACTGATGGTTCCTTGTCTGACATCAAAGTACTCCGTGGAATTGGCGGGGGTTGTAATGAAGAGGCCATTCGCGTGATAAAGCTCATGCCAAAATGGACTCCGGGTTTGAAAAACGGGAAACCGATTGTGACAGAATTTGCCATGCCCATAAAATTTGCACTTAAGTAGAAGAAGTGAGGAATCATGAAGTGCAATACGAAACCGGGACTGGCTCCTGAGGCTCAAAAAGCAGAAACACGGGTCAGTTCCGGTTCAGAAAGCTTAAATAAATGGCATTGAACACATCAGGATTGGTTTCCATGGGATCGTGGCCCGCTTTATTAATGATGATGAGTTCGGCATGAGGAATACGCCCTGCGAACCGTTTCCCGTTTCGCAGGTAAATCGTACGGTCCTTATTCCCCCAGATCAATAAAAGAGGGACTGTTTTAAGACTATCTGCATTAAGCGGCACTATTTCCTGGGCATTAGCCCAGACATTCAGGACACTGGGGGCAGTCCCCTCCTGAAGCAGTGGGGTGAGATAGTTCATAACCACGGTTGAATCAGGAGTATAACGGTAATTTTTCCGGATTGCATTCCGAACTGATTTGTACGTGATCAGGTTTTTTTCCATGAATGATACCATGATCTGTTTGTATTGTTTTTGCCGGGCCAGAATGGTGAACTGTGATTCAATGTTGGTATTCTTGAAAAATACCATTCCGTCAACAATCAGCAGCGACTTTGTCCGGTGAGGACGTAGCAGCGCCATTGCCTCAGCGGTACCCCCACCCATGGAGTGCCCGGCGATGTGCCACCTTGTTGTATCATTTCCGTCGATTGAATCTAACAAGCGCCATAATAAAGTACCCCGACTGCTTTGTGATTGGTTGAAAGTCAATGACCGGGCCGAATATCCGAAAGAGGGGAGATCAACCGCGATCACGCGATATCCCTCAGCCGCCAGGGCGTCCGCGTTCATGCGCCAGCAATAGGTAGATCCAATGAACCCATGGATCAGTAACACTTTTCCACGGGGGTTGGCCAAATCCCGGTTCCATTCCCTATAATGTACCCGGATCGAGTCAATTGTAATAAAATAGCTGTTTATATAAGGTTTTCCTGGTCCCTGTGACTGAAGGGCGCCGGGCATCCATAAAACCCAGAGGATCATAAAGGAGAGCCATCGAAGCGCTGACATCCGAAATGTTTTTTACAAAAGTCGACATTTTTATTCAATCCCTGATAAAAATGCAAAACCGTAATTAAAATGGCATAATATTTTTGCGGTATCTTTGTGGCATGGAAAGAAAAAGAAATCCTTATTTACCTATATGGTTTGCGCTGGTCCTCATCGGGGGTATCATTCTGGGCATTTTTCTGGCCTCCCGGTCTGGCCGTCTCTTGCCTTTTCAGCAATCAGCAGATAAATTACCGCAGGTTTTAGAGTATATTCAGGATAATTATGTTGATACCCTGAGCCGCACAATATTGGAAGAAAAGGCCATCAGTGGATTGCTTGAAAAGCTGGATCCCCATTCGGTTTACATATCAGCGGAAGAATTTCATGATGCCAATGATCCTTTGTTGGGAAGTTTTGAAGGGATCGGGGTTCAATTCCGGATGGAGAGTGATACAATAACCGTGATCAACCCGGTTACCGGAGGTCCTTCTGAAAAGCTGGGTATCCGTTCCGGCGACCGTATTGTAAAAATCAACGGGGAAAATGTTGCCAGCAAAAAGATCAGTACCACCGACGTGATGCGGAAGCTGAAAGGGCCTAAGGGCACCGAGGTCAATGTTACAATTTTCCGGCGGGGTGGTGGTGGCTTGCTCGATTTTACCATTACCCGCGATGTCATTCCGACATACAGCATGGATATAGCCTATATGGTAAAACCTGGCATCGGGTATATCCGGCTGAATACTTTTTCGGCAACCACCCATGATGAGGTCCACAATGCCCTGGAGAAGCTGAAGGGGGATGGCATGAAAAACCTGATCCTTGATCTGCGTGGGAATGGGGGAGGATACCTACAGGCAGCCATTGATGTCTCCAACGAATTTCTTCCGAAAGGGACCCTGATCGTATATACCGAAGGGATGCATCACAAAAAGGAGATATTCAAATCGGAAGGCGATGGTTTATTCGAAAAAGGCAAACTGATCGTGATGATTGACGATGGATCGGCATCTGCTTCAGAAATCCTTGCAGGCGCCATTCAGGACAATGACCGGGGAACCATCCTGGGAAGACGTTCCTTTGGAAAAGGATTGGTACAGGAGCAGCTTCCTTTTAAAGACGGAAGCGCATTACGGCTTACGGTAGCGAGATATTACACGCCAACCGGACGGTGTATCCAGCGTCCTTATAAAGATGGGCTGGACGCCTATAACAGCGATTATATGCACCGGTTTATTGATGGGGAACTCGAAAATCCTGATTCCATTAAATTTCCGGATTCACTCAAATACAAAACCCCTGGTGGAAAAACCGTCTTTGGTGGTGGAGGGATCATGCCCGATATCTATATTCCGATTGAAAAAGATTCTACGCTGCGCTATTATACCCTGTGCATCAACAAAGGATTGGTTTACCAATGGGCCTTTGATTACACCGACCGTAACAGGGCACGGCTTTTGCGTTACCGGAATGTGGATCAATTCGATCAATCTTTCATCATAACCGATGCCATGTTTACCGATTTCATGCGCTATGCAGAGAAAAAAGGAGTCAAGCGTCAGGGGCGAGATCTCACAAAATCGGATCATTATATACGTACGATGCTGAAAGCATACATCGGCAGGAACCTTTTGGACAATGAAGGATTTTTCCCCATCCTGAATACCATTGATCCTGCTTTTAATAAGGCAGTGGAGACCCTTAAATAATTCACCTAATATCAACCTTTAATACAATGTAAGATGACACATAAACTTCCCGGGCTCCCTTATGCATTGGATGCATTGGAGCCATTTATTTCAAAAAGGACTCTGGAATTCCATTACGGGAAACACCATCAGGCTTATGTCAACAACCTGAACAAGCTGATAACCGGGACTGAATTTGAAAATGCTTCCCTGGAAGATATTATCTGCAAAGCCACCGGAGGGATTTTTAACAATGGCGCCCAGGTATGGAACCATACTTTTTACTGGAATTGTTTGACCCCCCGGGGAAGTGGCGAACCGACCGGGGAATTGGCTGAGGCCATCGTGAAAAATTTTGGATCGTTTGCCGGCTTCAGGGAAAAATTCTCTGGCGCCGCCGCAACCCTGTTCGGTTCCGGCTGGGCCTGGCTTGTAAAAAAGAATGATGGCAAACTGGACATTGTGCAGGAAAGCAATGCCGGGAACCCGCTGAAATATGGCGCCACGCCCCTACTGACCTGTGATGTATGGGAGCATGCCTATTATCTGGATAAGCAAAATCTGCGTCCGGATTATATAGCGGATTTCTGGAAGATTATTGACTGGAATGCGGTAGCCGGAAGGTTGTAGTTTCCCCGTTGGAAACTACTCCACCGTAACTGATTTGGCCAGGTTTCGTGGCTGATCAACATTACAACCGCGCATCACGGCGATATAATAAGAAAGCAACTGTAAAGGGATTGTTGCCAGGAGGGGGACAAGGATCTCTTCAGTGTCGGGAATTTCAATATAATGGTCGGCTAATTTTTTAACCGTTTCATCCCCTTCTGTTACGATGGCAATGATTTTTCCTTTACGGGCTTTCACCTCTTCGATATTGGAGATCACTTTATTGTAAATGCCCCGACGGGTTGCGATAAAAACTACGGGCATATGCTCATCGATCAACGCGATGGGACCATGTTTCATCTCGGCGGCAGGATATCCTTCGGCATGGATATAGGATATTTCCTTTAATTTAAGGGCCCCTTCCAGGGCGACCGGAAAATTATATCCGCGTCCGAGGTAGATGGAATTCTTTACATCCTTGTAAATATTGGCGATGTCACGGATCTTTTCGCTCATTTTAAGGATCCGGTCAACTTTTTCGGGGATGGCATTCAATGCCAGTAAAATTTTCTGGAACTGGGATTTTGGGATGGTCCCCTTTTTCTCTGCAAGCAACAAACTGAGCAAGGTGAGTACCGCGACCTGGGCTGTAAATGCTTTGGTAGAAGCCACGCCGATTTCCGGTCCCGCGTGGGTATAAACCCCACCGTGTGTTGCCCTGGCGATGGAGGATCCCACTACGTTACAGATCCCCAGCACTGTAGCGCCTTTTGCTTTTCCCAATTCAATGGCTGCCAGTGTATCGGCTGTTTCACCGGATTGAGATATGGCAAGGATCACATCTTCTTCCGATATAACCGGATTGCGGTAACGGAATTCAGAAGAATATTCAACTTCCACAGGGATGCGGGCCAGATCCTCAATCAAATATCCACCAACCAATCCTGCATGCCAGGATGTTCCGCAAGCAGTAATGATGATCCTTTTGGCATTTATAAGTTTTTGCTCATAATTCTGGATCCCTCCCAGCGTGACAATTCCCTGGTCAATATGCAACCGGCCCCGCATGGAATCGCGGATGGACCTTGGTTGCTCATAGATTTCCTTGAGCATGAAATGGTCGAATCCTCCTTTTTCAATCTCATTCAGGCTCATTACAAGTTTCTGGATATAGGGAGTATGGTCTTTGTTCCTGATGGTTTTTATTTTTAGTTTCGCCTTTCTTTCTATGATGGCAATTTCCTCATCGTTCATGTAAACCACATTGTCGGTATATTCAACAAGGGGTGTCGCGTCGGAAGCCACAAAAAATTCATCTTTCCCTATTCCGATCACCATGGGGCTCCCTTTGCGCGCTGCAATTATTTTATCGGGGTAATCCTTGGCCAGGATCACGATGGCATAAGCTCCGACAACCTGGTTCAAAGCAATACGAACGGCTTCTTCAACCGGGACTTTTTCATTCGTCATAATATCCTCGATAAGATGAACGAGGACTTCTGTGTCTGTTTCGCTGGTAAAATGGAATCCCCGTTTTTTCAATTCGCTTCGCAACACCGAATAATTTTCGATGATCCCATTATGGATAATGGCGACTTTCTTGTTTTGTGAAAAATGAGGATGGGCATTTATCTGGTTCGGTTCGCCATGGGTTGCCCAACGCGTATGGGCCATTCCAATGGTTCCCGAGATATCTTTTCCGACCAGGTATTCTTCAAGGTCCGATACTTTCCCTTTGCATTTAAAGACACGGATATCATGGTTTAAAAGGCAGATCCCCGCGCTGTCATAGCCACGGTATTCAAGCCGGTGCAATCCTTTCATCAGAATGGGATAAGCATCCCTGGGCCCGACATAGGCAACAATTCCACACATCGTACAGTACTTTTATGCCAAAGATAAAAATAATTTGGGATCAGTTCAAAATCGTATAGGTAACTTTCAACTGAAAACGGTCAGCTTCTGCTCCCGGGAGGGTGGATTTTGTGCCATTTAAAACGATCCTGCCTGTATTTAAGACACTTGCGAGAGGATAATTTACAATGATGTACAAATCAAAATGGCTACTGTAATAGTTGGCCATCATTTTTTGCATGTGCTGGGTTATACGGAAGAAATAGGTTCTTTTCGCTTGGTCATAAGTGCCACCAAAATAATCTGAACCTTCTGAATCATCTATAACATAGCCGAACCTTCCGATGCTGTCCTGACGGATCATGGTTATGGTAGGAGGTGGCGCATAGGTGGTATCCGTTTCAAAGTTTTTGATCATCAGCAGCGCATCGTTAATGGCAACTACCTTCCCTTTTCCGAAATTGGCCATGTAGGGAAATTTGACCTTTATTTTAACGCCCCCTAGCCCCTGCAGGAAAATTTTGTTGGCCCCCTGGGCTGAATCATGGTTAAGGATCTGACGTTTCAGGTCCTGGCACGCATCCAGGTATCCGTTGTGATCGATATGCACAAAGCGGCCGCAACTTTCGTTCATCGGCATTTCAAATTCCAGGGAATCATTGTTGGGATCTGTGCCATCGTGGTAATAAACTACTAATTTGGAAAGGCCATCGTCGGTCTGGAAACGCAATAAAGCCCCATTGCTGTTCACGGGGGCTGAAGCGACATAAAGCCCCTTGAAAAATTTAATGAATTCATCATTGCTTGCAAGCGCCGAAGTGGGTGCATAAAGGATTTTATTACCCAAATAATGGGTCATGTTACTCAGGTTGATACGTAAGTGAGCCTGCTCTTTTGTTCCCGCAACCAAAACGCTATCGTTAGGGTGGGGCGTGAAATTCAGGTCGGCAAGCAAAGTCGGATAATATCCCTTAAGCTGGTTGGAGTAATAATTACTATCATAATAGATGTCATCGCTCATTTCATATACCTTCACAATTTGCCGGGTTGTGGTGTCCCCCTTATAACTGCTATAATAGAGTTTTAATACGAGCGAATCAAGCACAGGCTGGCTGCCAAAGTCAACGCCTTCGGAAGAAAGCTGAACCTGGCTGAAGAAGCTACAGGTAGATTTTCCGAAAACCGGATCGAGCATTGATCCCATCATCAAAGAGGAGGGGTTGCTGGTGCGGACCGAATCCTGTATCACCGAAAAAGCAATCACGGTGCAGGTGTCAGTCGTTTTAACATTCAAGGTGTCAGAAGGAGGAAGAAGATCGATCCCGAGTTCATAGGCATCTTTTTTACAGGAAAACAGGCCCAGTATAAGCAGGATACCGGTGAACAAGGAGATGAGCTGGGGAACCCTGAGAGATTTCAAACGTTTGGAGTTTTGTAGTTGATGGTTAATCCACAGCAACCTGATCGTTCACCAGGATCTCTTCGTAGAATTCATTATAGGCTTCCACGTAGCGGTCGAGGGGTTGAAATTCGAGGAACGGTTTATCTCTTTCCCTGAGATAACTGATCAGTTCCGGATTCACTTTTGGGGAACCAATGATCACCCCATCAGAAAAATCAATCGCTGCTTTTATCACATTAACGTAATTTGGGCTTTTATAGTGTTTAAGATCTTTGGAAGTAATGCCTTCGAGTTTAATTTTATTGGCGAAATCCTTATGCATCGTATCTTCGAAGTCATCATCATAAATCGAAAAAATCACTTTTGTATCGCTGAAAAGCGGATTGTCGCAATAGGCTTTCTTAATATAAAGAGGTAGGAGACTGGTGAGCCAGCCATGACAATGAACAACATCGGGGCCCCATCCTAATTTTTTTACAGTTTCCAGGACCCCTCTCGAAAAGAAGATAGCCCGTTCATCATTGTCATTAAAAAATTTATTGTTTTTATCGAGCAAAGTAAATTTACGTTGAAAATAATCCTCATTGTCGATAAAATAAATCTGCATCCGGGCTTGTTGAATGGATGCTACTTTAATGATCAGTGGATGATCGGTTTCGTCAATGATGAGGTTCATCCCTGATAAACGGATGACTTCATGAAGCTGGTTACGGCGTTCATTGATGTTACCGTAACGAGGCATAAAAGTCCGGATTTCCCTTCCCCGTTCCTGGATACCTTGGGGGAGGTAACGTCCGATAATGCCCATGGGACTTTCTTTCAAATATGGGGTGATCTCCTGCGCAACAAATAAAACTTTCGTTTTTTCCATTTTTTCCTCTCTGTTTTATCCCTTTTTGATTATTTATGCGAATAATGCCCGCTCTGTTAACGGGAATCCAGACTTGGATTGACCCGGTCCGGCGTTTAAAATCCTATTCAGGTGAAAGAGAATTTTAAAATCGTGTGCAAAGATACTAAAAATTTTTTAGATAATTTCCAAACGAAAAGTGTAAATAAATGATTTTGTTAGGATTAGAATTTTTTTGAGTTTTTTTTGGAAAAACATTTAATTTAGGTATTACTTTTTAGCTTCCTCCGTGATTAAGCATGAAAACAAATCAGGAAGGGAGGTAATATCCAATGGACTAAATACTAAAACGAAAAACCGTATCCAAAGGGAACTTTTTTTCAGGCGAAAACCTGTGTGCCAAAACAATCCGGGTCAATACAAGTTACCAGCTTACCAACAGATAATAAACATGAATTTTAAAATTAAGGCCATGAAAAAACTATTTATTTTATCCATGTTAGGCATAATGATGATGGGCAACGGAGTCTTTGCCGCCACTTCTATGCTAAGCAATCCTTCTCCTGCTGGAGTTTGGGTTAAATTTATTTTCAATTTTCACAAACCCAAATGGGATTGTTTAAGGGGGTTTGGGCTCTGTTTTGATATTGAATGGGGACTTGAGGGAATTGATGGGCAAGCAGCCCCACAAGGTTGTATTGTAAAGGGTCAAATTAACGATATGGGCCATCTGGTGGTAGAGATTGCCGAAACAGATTTGTTGAAATATGAAAACGGCGCCTCCCTTCCTTTTTTCAAAAACCAGCGTTTCATTACCATAGATGATCCTTACACTTTATCACTTTCAACTTGTAAGGCGCTGGGGCTTTCATCGCGATATACTGTTAAACCGGGCAACTACCCTGTGACATTCAGCAATGGTGTTTATACCGTCGTATTTTAACCCTGAAAAAAACTGCCCTTACCTTATTAAGAATGTTTAATTCATGGGCTTCCAGGTAAGGGCAGCTTTTTTCGTTCAGATCAATTTTAATTTCAAATTAAATAAAACATGAGACGAAAAGATTATTTATTCCCGATAGTAATTTTGTGCCTGGCCATGCTCCTTCCCTTGTCCGGATGCCGGACCATATTTGGTTTTAAATACGGAATGACCCAGCCCCGCGAAGAGACCCCGGAAGAATTAACCTCCTTCCTGGCAAAAAATCAATTTCCCCTTCACGATTTGTACCAGTTTTCTGATTCCACAGCTTATTTTCAGGCGATACGCAATCGGGTTTTCAGGAAGAACATGCTGAGCCACATGATCTTTGACCGCGATGGCCAACTTTTAGAACGGGATACCAACCAATGCCAATGGGCAGGATATACGTTTGTCAGGGACCTCAAACGCGATACCTCCTACCAGATTTTTCCGGGATTTAAGGTTAATACCATAACCGATCACATCAAGCCCTTTGGGGACCATTCTGATACCATCGCTCCGGACCCTGACTTTACTATTGTTATTACCTGGGCGAAATTCATTGGTAAATACAATCAAAGGCTGTTTGTCCTTTCGCGGGCTGTTGCTGAAAACAAAACCGCTGTCATTCGAATGATATACCTCAATATCGATATGCAAAAAAGCTGGAAACTGACCAAAAGTCAAAAATTTTCCTTTCAATAAATGCCAAGATGAAAATTATCCGATCTAATACCTGTTGTTGTGTTGAGAAGAGGGGTGTATTTACTTTTATTTTCTGCCTGGCTGATCCAGGTCACAGGGAACGGTCAAACCCTCATGCTCAAGGATTCGGTTATCCTGGACGACCTGAGCAGGCTCGGGCTCCGGGGGAAATCCATCGTACGGTTTCGTTTCAGCCATAAAATGGAATATTCCTTCAGCGTTTCCGGTTTGTTTTTATCTGACTGGCAGCAAGCAGAAAACGCTGATCGTCTTTCGTTCCAACAATATTTGAAATACAGCACACAATGGTATGATGACCGGTTTTTTAAAATTTCCAATATTTTTTTTCATAATCTTGGAATTCAGGTTTTCTTTGATAGCCTGACAAAAATTTCCCTTGATGATAACACCCTGGATACCCGCCTCGATCTTAATTTCTTCAAGGGAGCCAGTTTTACTTTTATATCCAATCTTTCCACCCGGTTTTTTTAACGGATATGATTACTTTTCCGATGGAAATGGTTCAATTTCCCGGACACCCAGCTCATCTTTTTTAACGCCGCTCATCTGGACTTTTTCCGGAGGGATTAGTTTTCTGGTACCCCGTTTTTTAACCTTCACCCTGGGCCTTTCGTCCGCCAAACTTACTTATATAAGAGATAAAGAGCGGATCGAAAAGTCTGGTATCACCGATTATTTCGGTGTCCCATCCGGTAAAAATCACCATTTTGAATTCGGACTTGGTATGCATGTTTTAATTGATAAAGAAATAGGACGGTGGGGAAAGTGGGATTGCGATATCCTTGTTTTTAAAAATTTCAATAAACCTGTTGATCTGGTCCTGAAAAATCTTATCGGAATAAAAATCAATAAGTTCATAAAAACGAGCATCCAGACACGGTTGATCTACGAAGAAGATGTGAGCAAATCCCTTCAGATGGAAAACCTGATCTCCCTTGGGTTTGCCATCCGTCTTTAGCCTGTTAAATGTTTCACAGCAAGAATCGGGTTGATTTACGAAAAATCTGTAATTTTGCAAAAAAATTTGAAGCCGGATGACGATTCCGTATAGTAAAGTTATTCAGTATTTTGCATCCTGCTTCCGACAATAAACTCTCATTGCTATGTATAAGATCACAAAACACCCGATCCTTGAAATCCCTGTTGTTGAAAAAACCACCTTTCTTTTTGAAGGCCACAAAATAGAAGGGGATAAAGGGTTCACTATTGCTGCCGCATTGCATCAGGCCGGGTTTCCGGTCCACAGTCACAGTCTGGCCAACCGCGAACGCAGCCTCGAATGCGGTATCGGAAAATGTGGCGCCTGCGAAATGTTGGTCGATGGTCAGATCAAACGGATATGTATTACCCGGGTCGATGGCGTAAAAGAGGTCCGGGAGATCCCACTGGATTATGCCCCTTACCGGGTTGCTGTCAAAAAGGATGTCCCGCTTAATGTTTATAAAACAACTGTTGCCATTATTGGCGCCGGGCCATCCGGGTTAGCTGCGCGGGAAGAGCTGAACAAACATCATATTCCGAATCTTGTCATCGACAACAATGATAAGATCGGGGGGCAGTTCATCATGCAGACACACCAGTTTTTCTTTTTCGAAAAGGAGCAGAAATTTGGCGGTATGCGGGGCTTTGATATAGCAAAGACCTTAGCGGGAGAAGACCATGACGGTATCTTCCTGAATTCAACGGTTTGGGATATTCTGGAGGGAGGAAGGATCGCGGTGAAAAATATCCGCACCGATGAGATCTTTTTTGTCGATACCAAATATATGATCGTGGCTACAGGCGCTGTACCGTTTATGCCTGCTTTTGAAAATGATGACCTGCCGGGGGTTTATACTGCAGCTGTGGTTCAGAAAATGATGAACAATGAAATGACCCTGCTGGGAAAAAATGTACTGACAGTCGGCGCCGGTAACATCGGTTACCTTACCTCATACCAACTCATGCAAGCAGGAGCAAAGGTAAAGGCCATCCTTGAAGCCTTGCCCAACGAAGGCGGTTTCCCGGTACAGGCCAACCGGGTAAGGCGTCTGGGGATCCCCATTCTCACCTCCCATATCCTGTTAAAGGCCATCCCCAATAAAGATCATAATGGCGTTACCGGGGCAGTGATCGCCGGATGCAGCAATTTCAAACCTATTCCCGGGACTGAAAAGATTGTTGACGGAATTGATGCCATCAATATTTGTACAGGGCTGGTGCAGGACGACCAGTTGCTGATCAAGGGAAATGAAATCTTCGGCCGTCGTTGTTTTGGCGCCGGTGATGCGATCCGCATAGGTGAAGGGACAAGTGCAGTGTTACGTGGCAGGCAGGCTGCCTTCGACATTTTACAGGAGATGGGTCAGCATTTTGATTATGACGAATACCTCTCTTTGTCAAAGGAATATATCGATTCACAGCAGCATCCCATACGGATTATCCAGGAACCTTATATACCCACGGCTGAACGTATGCATGAAAAGGGATTTGTAACAATCGACTGTCTTTACGGATTTGCCTGCAACCCATGTGCTTTTTCCTGTTCTCACGGAGCCATAACCAAATCCTCGACCAGTACGGTGCCCGAAATAGATTTTGATAAATGTATCGGTTGCATGGATTGCGTTTTTCAATGTCCGGGTTTGGCCATCTTTGGTTATAACCTGAAAAAAGACTGGCTCTTTTTGCCCATTGAATATGAGGTTGAGGAAAAATCGGAATGTTATCTGGTTGATAATCAAGGGAAGAAATTAGGGGAGGGCATGGTGGAGAAAGTTTTACGTAAACCCAATAAGACCAATATAGCCCGTGTGAAGTCCCTAACCCTTCATGGAGAGGATCTAAGCAAAGTCAGAGGTTTCATCGTCAAAGAAAATTATCCCAGTCCCATTAAATTTAAACCTTCTAATCAGGAAGCGCGCGAGGTGACATATATCTGTCATTGCGATGATGTAACCCTGGATGAAATTCTGGAGCGGATTGGCGACCGGAAGTTTATCTCGGTGGATGAAGTAAAGCATACAACACGGCTGGGGATGGGCGCTTGCCGCGGGAAGCGGTGCGTTAAAAGATTAAAGTCAGCCCTTGCCGGTTCTGGGATTTCCATCGTTGGGGATCCGACCCCACGGGGCCCTTTATCAAACCAGGTATCGATGGGGGAATTATACCCCCGTAATGTTCACGAAAGGGTCATAACCGGCACAAACGGGCAGAAACCTAAAAAAATCCAGGTAAAATCGGTTGTTGCAGGCGGCGGTATGGCCGGGAGCTCGTTATTCCGTTACCTCAGCGAAGCCGGGATGAAACCTGTGCTGATCAATCATGGGAGAGGATCTTCCTGGCGTAACATTGCCGGGGGCAGGCCCAATTTTTCGGTACCTGAACTTTCCGACATTGCCGTACATAATCATGAGATTTTTAAAGATCTCCAGAAAATTCACAACATCGATTACCGGCCTGATCTCTATGTCACCTTTGCCCATGACGATAGTATGTATCAATCGTTGATAGCATCCATGGCCTGGTCGAATGCCTATATGGTTGAACCCAAGGATTTTCAGAAGGAAATTGCGCCCGGGCTTAACCCGAATCTGAAAACCTATCAGGCTGCTTTGATCACCCGCGATTGCTGGCAGGCCACGCCAGGCCGCGTCATTGATCTGGTACGGAGATTGGGGATCAACAACGGTGGGGTTGTTGAGGAAGATTGTAAAGTGGTCGATGTGAACCGGATCAACGACAAATATTTTATTCTGGTACAGAATCACCAGAAGGAATATATTGAATATGAGACCGGGATCTTTATCAATGCTTTGGGGCCTGGAGGAGAAAAATTTGCCCGGCAACTTGACATTGAAACAGGCCTGTACCCGGTTAAGCATCAGGCTTTCATCACGCGCCGGCTTCCCATGATGGGTAAAGACGGAATGCCTTTACCTATGCTGATCGACCGCAGAAGATACAAGGGGTTTGCGGCCGTTTATGGGCAGCAGTTAGCGGAGACAGGCCAGATAATCGGTTGTGCATCTCCGGCGATAGAGCCGATGGAAGCTGACAAGAACATCAAGGTCAATTCGGAAAACTTTATTGAAATCTCATCCGAAATATTCACCAACTGGCTTCCTGACCTTTCCTCGGTTGGGTTCCAGGCTGTCTGGGCGGGTTATTACGTGGAACCTCGCATGATCATCGATCCCGAGCTCGGGCTCTTCCTTGGATTAAGAGGCCAGGGATTCATGCTCAGCCAGTATTTTGCCAAGATGTATGTTGACAAACTGATGGGAAAACAGGTGCCGGCATATTTTGACCGGTTCAAGCTTTGCGGCGACGGGATTCCCGAGAAAGCCTTTAAGTAGTGGTAAAGGATCCCGCATACGGGATGCAGAAAACAGGGTGTCAGGGTTTTATTTACTTTCATCTATTGATAGTTTGAAATAGTGATTTGGTAATCACTAAATTAATTTTTACTTTTGCAACCTTTTTAAGGGAAGTTGAGAAGTTGAATTTCGCAGGGCAATATGAAGTTTTGTTTACCGGATTAAAGCCGGGAGAATATTTTTTTGATTTTCAGATCGGACGGACTTTCTTTGAAAATTCAGAATCTGACGGGATCAAAGATGGAGAGGTCAGGGTCAGGGTAAGGATGGACCGGGAAGAACGGATGATGGACCTTCATTTCCATATTGAAGGGAAGGTCAACGTTCCTTGCGACCGTTGCAATGAACCGATGGATATTGAAATTGCCGGTGAGGAAAGATTGATCATCAAGTTGGGTGACCGTTATTTTGAAGAGAGTGAGGATGTCCAGATAATTCCTGAGACAGACAATAAAATTGATCTGGGGCCATTTATCTATGAATATATTTACCTGTTGTTACCGGCCCGGAGAGTTCATCCGGATGATGAATCAGGAAACAGTACCTGTAATCCGGAAGTATTGAGAAGATTAAAAGAATTAAGTGAAAATCATGTTCCCGACCCACGATGGGAAGTCCTGAACAAACTCAAAAACCATCAATCATAAATCATCCATTGTAAATCGTAAATTTTATCAATATGCCACATCCAAAACACAAAATTTCCACGACCCGAAGAGATAAACGGAGAACTCACGATAAAGCCATTGCCCGGGCTACCATTATTTGTTCCAATTGCGGGGCCCCGGTCCTGTATCACCGGGTTTGTGGAGAATGCGGTTATTACCGCGGGAAACAAGCCATTGTAAAGGCCACAGCAGAATAGTTTTTTCAACCTAAAATCCGATTAATGAAAATCGGTCTTGATGTTTTAGGGGGTGACTTTGCTCCAAAAGCCACAATGCAAGGGGCCATCATGGCTCAAAAGGAACTCCCCGAATCCGACAAAATCATTTTGATTGGAGATAAGGAAGTCATACTTTCTTATCTGCAGGAAGAAAAGGTAGATCCTGACAAATTCGAAATTGTCGATGCACCGGATGTGATAGAGATGGATGAACATCCGACCAAGGCGTTGATGAACAAACCCAATTCCAGTATTTCGGTTGGGTTTCGTTTACTCAAGCACAAAGAGATCCAGGCTTTTGCCAGCGCCGGCAGCAGCGGGGCCATGCTTGTCGGTTCGATCTATAGTGTGAATGCCGTTCAGGGCGTTATCCGGCCCAGTTCACCTGCCTATATTCCAAAGGAAAACGGTGGCGCTACCATCCTTATCGATGTTGGGACCAATCCCGATGCCAAACCTGATGTAATGTATCAGTTCGGATTATTGGGATCGCTCTTTGCAGAATATGTTTTTCATGTTAAAAAACCAAGGGTAGGATTACTGAATATTGGCTCCGAAGAAAAAAAAGGCAGCCTCACTGCACAAAGCGCTTTCCAGCTGATGAAGGATTCCAAAGACTTTCATTTTATCGGAAATGTGGAAGGACGTGAATTATTCCGCGACAATGTGGACGTAATCGTTTGCGATGGATTCGTGGGAAATATCGTGCTGAAACAAGTAGAGGCCATGTACCGGGTCCTGATAAAAAGAGGGGTCAAAGATTCCTATCTTGATCGGTTTAATTATGAAACCTACGGAGGATCACCCATTCTGGGGATCAATTCCACCGTCCTTGTCGGCCACGGAATTTCTAATGGAAAAGCCATCCGCCAAATGATCCTGATGGCCAAAGAAGTACACGAAGCCAAACTTTATCAGAAAATCAAACACGCCCTGGAACCTTATTCTCTTAACCCCATTTAACAATATGTCAAAAATCAGAGCCAGAATAAGCGGGATTCACGCATGGGTCCCTCCATACATTCTGAACAACAAGGAGCTGGAGTCAATGGTTGAAACGTCCGACGAATGGATCGTAAGCCGGACCGGTATCCACGAACGGCATATTCTGAAAGGAGAAGGGTTGGGGACTTCAGATATGGGGGCGGAAGCTGTGCGCGGGTTGCTGGAAAAAACCGGCACCAAACCCGAAGAGATAGATTTACTCATCTGTGCCACCGTGACTCCGGACATGATGTTCCCTGCAACAGCCAACATCATCAGTGATAAGGCCGGGATAAAAAACGCGTTTAGCTATGATGTTAATGCCGCTTGCTCGGGATTGTTATTCTCACTGGTTACCGCGTCTAAATTTATTGAAACCGGCTCCTGCAAAAAAGTAGTGGTCGTCGGTTCTGATAAGATGTCGTCTATTACCGATTACACGAACAGGGAAACCTGTGTCCTGTTTGGTGATGCAGCTGGCGCCATATTACTTGAACCAACTACTGAAGAGGTTGGGATCATGGATTCTATTTTGCAAACCGACGGGTCAGGGAGAGTTCACCTGCACATGAAAGCGGGCGGATCGATCAAGCCATCCTCGCATGAAACTGTCGATGCCAAGGAGCATTTTATTTATCAGGAAGGACAGCCGGTATTTAAATTTGCCGTAACAAAAATGGCTGATATAGCGGCGGAGATCATGGAACGAAATAATCTCTCCAGTAAAGATATTTCCTATTTGGTTCCCCACCAGGCTAACCTGCGAATCATCGAAGCGACGGCACGCCGTATGGGAGTGGGCAAAGAGCAGGTGATGATCAACATTGGACGGTATGGCAATACCACTTCGGCAACAATCCCACTTTGCCTCTGGGAATGGGAAAACAAACTCAAAAAAGGGGATAATATCATCCTTGCCGCATTTGGCGGCGGATTTACCTGGGGTAGTATCTGGGTGAAATGGAGTTACTAAAGGTTGATTGCAACTTTTCGGGAATTTTTATTGTCTATATCAGGAAATTACTTCTATCATGAAATATTTGAAAATAACACTGCTCTTGCTGGTTTGCCTCTCTTTTTATCATGCTGATGCCCAGGTAATACAGAAACAAAACTTGTCCGGGACCACTGTATCGTCCCTGTTTTCGGCTAAAACGGAACGTTATTTCCGGTTCCTTATCCGTGACAGGCGGGAAATCGGAAAACTGACGCGGATAGTTTCCATTGACAATATCAAAGGAGATACCGTATGGGCCTATGCAAACCGCAAACAATTTGCCGGGTTTTTATCGATGGGTTATGACTATATGATATTGCCCAACCCCGGAGATCTGATCCACCCGCTCATGGCAGACAAAATCAACCTGAAAGATCGGACCGAATGGAATTTTTATCCAACCTATACTGCTTACCTGGATCTGATGGGCCAGTTTCAGGCAACCTATCCCACTTTATGCAAAATTGACACCATCGGCCATTCAATAGATGGACGTTTACTGCTTGCGGCTAAAATTTCAGATAATGTCAACGTTGACGAAGGGGAACCAGAATTTTTATATACCTCTTCCATCCATGGCGATGAAACAACTGGCTATATCCTGATGCTTCACTTGATGGATTATCTCCTTCAGAATTACGGGAACGATCCACGGATCACCAACATCCTGGACAACACAGAAATATGGATCAATCCATTAGCCAATCCCGATGGCACCTATGCCGGAGGGAACAACACGGTGAACGGCGCCACGCGGGGCAATGCCAACGGGGTGGATATGAACCGCAATTACCCGGATCCGGAAGATGGCCCCCATCCCGACGGGGAAGCCTGGCAATTAGAAACACAAGCCTTCATGAATTTTGCAGGCCTGCATAATTTTGTCATGTCAGCCAATTTCCATGGCGGCGCCGAAGTTTTCAATTATCCCTGGGACACCTGGCCAAGATTACATCCCGACAATAACTGGTGGGTCTTTACCGGCCGTCAGTATGCCGATACAGTTCATGTACACAGCGGAGGCGGTTATATGACCTATCTGGATAATGGTATCACCAATGGATATGCCTGGTACGAGGTAGCCGGCGGACGTCAGGATTATATGAATTATTTCAGGCATTGCCGCGAAGTGACCATTGAATTATCCGACACCAAACTATTGCCAACCAGTCAACTGGTGGCTCACTGGAATTATAATTATCGCTCATTCCTGAATTATATTGATCAGTGCCGTTACGGGATCCAGGGGGTGATCACCGATGCGGTCACAGGCGATCCGGTCCATGCTAAAGTTTTTATTGACAATCATGATGCCGATAGTTCCTTTGTTTATTCTTCCGCCCTGTATGGCGATTACCACCGCCCGATTAAAGCCGGCGCCTATAACGTTACGTTTTCAGCCTCTTGTTATCAGCCACAGACCATTTCGAATGTTAACGCGACCGACCTGAACACAACTTTGCTGAATGTGCAGTTACAACCTTATGAAGGCCTTCATCCGGAATTCACGGCTGATAAAGTTAATGCCACCTTTGGGGAACAGATACATTTTACCGACTTGTCCTGTGGGAACCCGGTTACCTGGGAATGGAGCTTTGAAGGAGGGACCCCTGCAACATCGACGGTTCAGGACCCGGTTGTGGTTTATGCATCAGCGGGGACCTATGATGTGTCGTTGACAATCTCGGATGGCGTCAATTCACAGACCCTTTTAAAATCAGATTATATCACGGTTGCCCAGAATATCCTCATGGCCAATGGGACGATAACGACCTGTAATGGTAATTTTTACGATTCAGGCGGTCCTAACAGCAATTACAGCAACAACGAAAATAAGACGATGACCATTATCCCGGCCACTTCCGGAGCTATGCTGAAAGTTACTTTTTCGCAATTTGAAACTGAAAGCAATTACGATTATCTCTATATTTATAACGGATCAACAGTAAGCGCGCCACAGATTGCCGGCAGTCCTTTCGATGGGACCGCTAGCCCAGGGACGATTACCGCTTCCAATGCAAGCGGGGCGCTTACCTTTAAGTTTACTTCCGACGGATCGCAGACGAAACTCGGATGGGCTGCTACCCTTGCCTGCGAAGGCGGATCAACCGGCCATACCGTCAATGGGGTTATTACGTATCCCAATACCGGAAATACCCCAGTCAACGGTGTCACTGTCAGGTTGAAGAACGAAGCAGGTTCCCTGGTTGCAACTACGGTTACCAACAACGCCGGGAACTATTCTTTTACCGATGTCGCCGACGGAAATTATTCGCTCGAAGCTACGTCCGAAAAACCCTGGGAAGGAGTCTCCGCTGCCGACGTCCTTTTGTTCAGAAAACATATTGCAAGCATTTCCCAACTTTACGGGATCTTTCTTGCCTGCGGGGATGTTAATGGCAGCGGTTCCCTGACGGCAACTGATGTTCTTTTGATTAAAAAACGGATTGTGGCCATTGTTGATTCTTTCCCGGTTGGTAACTGGTTATTTAATAACCTTCCGGTTATCGTCAACGGGAATGATGTAACCCAGAATTTCAACGGTATTATCTATGGTGACGCTAATGCTTCCTATACATGGAGCAAATCTGATGGCCCAGCCGGTTCCGGTGATCTTATGAACCAGGTCAAATCAGGAAATATGTCAACCATCACCATCCAGGTCCCGGATGGTACAGCTCCTGGCCGGATCGTTGTACCCCTGATTGTATCTTCAATTCCGAATCTTGGCGCTTTCCAGTTCACCATCCGGTTTAATCCGGAACAGGTATCATTTACCGAAGCGATGGACTGGTTTGAGGGTATCAAGGAACCTATGGTTGCCACTCCGGCTCCCGGGATCCTTACTTTCATCTGGGCAGGCGATGTGTCAGGAATTTCCATTAATGGAACCTTATGCCAGCTTGTTTTTGATAATCACCAGGAAGGGGCTCCTGAAATCAATTGGGCAGACAGCCCGACGCCTTGTGCCTGGTATGATTTCAATGCGGAGAAACTGGATATCGGCCAGTTGAAAAGCAGTACCGGTAGCGGAACCGGTATCGACGAGCCGGTTACCGGTGTCATTCATCTTTATCCCAATCCCGGGAAAGGTATTTTTAATCTGTCATTTGCTCAACGCGGGAATGCAGAAATAGCGCTTTCCGTTTACAATACCCTTGGTTTACAAGTGGCGCGGGAAACTTTCCCTGGCAAGGGAACCCATCAGGATATCCGGATCGATTTGAGCAATCTGACCGATGGGGTATATTTCATGCAGGTTCAGACAGCCAATGAAAAGATCACAAAGAAAATTATCATAAAAAAATAGTTCAAAAATTAGTTACCAAGTTTGCCATAATTTTTTAAAAACCGGCAGTCAGATGGGCTGCCGGTTTTTTTTGGCTGAGTAAGGTTTTGGATTTATGGAATATCTTTCTAACCTTGTGATACCCTGAAAATTTTGTTTATGGTTTTTCGGGAACGAAAAAGTTTCGGTCACGCTGGGGAGTGGTTGTCCAGGGTTTATTCCTTCACTATTTTTCCATGCCAGCAGCCAGAATCTCCGGTTAGGTTTACAATATAGATCCCCGTTGGAAGAGTCTGGACATCGAGGATCAGGGCGCTGCCCGATTGGAAATATTGAGGCGTTGATTTAATTCCTGTAGTTGAGGCCAGTGATAATTGTAAATTCATGGTTTTCACATCAGCCGGAAGATCAACCTGGCACCGATCTGTTGCCGGGTTTGGGTAAATGGCCAAGGGATGGTCATGTGCCGTTATTTCATCCGTTCCTACCGGGTATCCCCAGATCATATAAACATATTCCGGATGGTCGATAAACGGGTTACGGTTATTCTGCATACCATAGACTGTATTATTCCGGTCGGTCTCTTTCGTTGTAACAGGATCCATGATACTCCAGTGGAGCATCATTTGAAGGGCCCATGGTTTAAGCTGTGATTTATTGGTCATATCTGTCACCTCCCAATTTCCGTCTTCAGTATAATATCGAGTCGACATATAAAAAAAGCTCCGGGCGAAATCGCCTTTATACCCGTCAATGGGCTCGAACACTGTTCCGGTATATCCCGGCCAGGAACAGTTGCCTAATTTGCTTCCGTTTTCGGAAGTCCAGGAGGCAGTTGAAACTGTTCCAAAGGGATAATTACTGCGTTTGTTGTTTACATATCCATCGGTAGGGTAGAGGTGGAAAAGGTCCGTAACCATTGGCGATTGATCGTTGAACCAGCTGCTGGGCCATGAATGTTCACGGTTATAGCAATCGCCCTCGCCACTGTAATTTCCGCATTGATCGGTAACAAAATGAAAAATATAGGGTGGGTTCCCGTTGGGCGTCCCGTCCGGAATGTCAGAATACATGTCCCAGACCGTCCCGTTGGGTTTATCGTCCGATGTTTGAAATGCAGTCCATAAATAACTGTATGTCAAAACCATATGATTTTTAATAATGGCATGCAGGGCCGTTTGCAGTTCGACGCTGGTTTTTCCCGCGGCATTGTCGTAATATCCCGGGGGGATCTGGGCAATAGTGGCAAAGCCGGTTAATAAAAAAGATGAAATCAGTAATATCACTGACTTAAAAGGATGATTGGCCGTAAGTTTCACCGGAGTATTTTTTCACAAAGGTACTAAAAGAGGCTGGTCTTTGTGGTCAGGGGATAGATCATGGGAATATCATTATTTTTACTTTAGAAAACTCTTTTTGTTCGTTTATTTCCCTATAATCCAACCAGGGGCAATCAGTATTTGGTTCCGCCGCCTGATAGCAATCTGACTTACAATTATCGCGATCCAGCGCATGGGGAAGAATGAACCAGGAGAGGAGGAAAAGAAATTTTCCATTCTCAGTCCTGTTTTGTTTGATGTATGTTTCATAAGAATTCAAAGAAACAAACGAATCACTATCTTTTTATTCAAATTGTCTTCTTTTCAGTACCGGCTTGTATGCTATTCCCTCTTATAATGCTTCATTTCAAACGGGATCTCTAATGAGAATTCAATGATCCCTTTGAACTCCTCTCCATCCATCCAGGGCGACTGGTAAATGATCTTTTTCTTTCCCCTTTTTTCAATAGTATATACATTCTTCTGATGGGTCTCCATGATCCGGCGGATCTTTTCACGGGAAGCTTCCCCATGACAATCCATCAGGTTCCGGCCGATCAGCGCAAAGCCTCCTTCGGCAGCATATTGCCGGGCCGCCCGGTTATTCATATAAATAATCGTGCCCTGAGCATTGCATACAATGACGTTGCCGTCTAAATTATCAATCCACTCCATAAAATTGACTATTGACCATTGACTATTGACTATTGACTATTTGAAATTTATAAAAACTTGATTATAAATGCGTTCACCCTTCACTGTCACTTTAACCTGAAACTTCAACCTGAAACTTGAGTCCGTTCCGAAAACCACTTTTTACTGCCAAGTCGCTAGGGTGCAAAATTTTAAATAATTGGATATGATATATTGCGTCTTTGCGTCTTCGCGGTAAAATGAAAGATTTGACTTTTCGGAGCCGGCTCAAACTTGAAACCTGAAACTTGAAACCTGAAACCTGAAACCTGAAACTTGTTCACTTATTATCTGTTATCGGTTTAGGAAATGTTGTAACTTTGATTATTCCTTTACGTCCAATCACTAAAATTTATAAACCATGACCAATCCTGAAGTAAAACGTTTATACCGCTCAAAAACCGACCGGATGATCGGGGGTGTTTGCGGCGGTCTTGGAAAATATTTTAACCTCGACCCGGTGTTGATGCGCCTCTTCTGGGTCATTCTCTTCTTTTGCGGCGGTGTTGGTTTTTTAGCCTATATCATTGCCTGGATCATCATGCCGGAAGAACCCACTGCTTAGATTGACCATTGACAATCGCCAATTGACCGTTGGCGTCACCAGGTTTCCCAGTGAATTTTCTCCGCCCTGAATTTCTCTTTTGGCTTGTCTTTCCCGGTGGGATAACCAATCGGGACCAGGCTGAAAGGAATGATCCCGGCAGGCAGGTGGAGTGTTTTTCTGACCTGGGTTTCCCGCTCGGGATATGGATAAACGGCTGTCCAAACTGCCCCAAGGCCCATGGCTTCTGCTGCCAATAATATATTTTCCGTACAGGCCCCAGCATCCTCCCACCAGAGGTCAATTGACCCTTCTGCCATCGGTTTGATGGTATTGCCGCAAACAACGATAGCGGCCCCGGCTGTGAAAAGCATTTTTGCATAGGGAAGGTTTTCAGCTAATAAATCCATGGTTTTTCTTTCCGTCACGGCAATAAACACCCATCGTTGCTGGTTATTGGCCGAAGGAGCTGCCATGCCCGCTTTCAGTAAAGCCAGCAGACAATCTCTGGAAACCGGCTCCCTGGTATAGTTCCGGACGCTTTTACGATTTTGGATCGTCTCAAGAACAATTGAAGATTTGTCATCCATCGCTCTGAATTTTCAGGTAAAGATAAAACGATTTATCTTTCATATATTATTACTTTCCATTATCATTTATCCCACTTCCAGTATCTTATCCCTGTATCTAAAATTTTTTTCTTACTTTTGCACTCCTTTTTAAAACGATGAAAACGAAATATCCGGAATATAAGCGCCTTGATCTGACAAGGATCGGTGAAGAGATTTATTCTTACTGGCAGGAGCATAAAACTTTTGAAAAAAGTTTGAAACTGACAGAAGGGCATCAACCCTTTGTGTTCTATGAAGGGCCTCCATCGGCTAATGGCATCCCGGGCATTCACCATGTGATGGCCCGAACCATTAAAGATATCTTCTGCCGCTATAAGACCATGAAGGGATTTTATGTTACCCGGAAAGCCGGCTGGGACACCCATGGACTTCCCATTGAGATCGGTGTCGAGAAAAAGCTGGGGATCACCAAGGAAGATATCGGGAAATCGATCTCCATTGCCGATTACAACAAGCAATGCCGTACCGAGGTTATGATATTCAAAGATCTCTGGAACGATCTTACCGTTAAAATGGGTTACTGGCTGAATCTTGATGATCCATATATCACTTACGAAAATAAATACATCGAAAGCGTATGGTACCTCCTGGGCAAGCTGTATGAAAAAGGGTTGATCTATAAAGGATATACCATTCAACCCTATTCTCCGGCAGCCGGAACAGGCCTAAGCGCCCATGAACTGAACCAGCCCGGGACCTATAAAATGGTGAAAGACAACACCGTGGTTGCTCAATTCAAGGTGATCCGTTCCAAAGAGTCGGAATTTCTTTTTAAGGATATTTTTGGTGATCTGTACTTTATTGCCTGGACAACTACTCCATGGACCCTGCCATCGAACACAGGGCTGGCCATGGGGAAGAATATTATGTATGTTGTGGTTAAAACTTTTAATCCGTACACTTATACAGAGGAGACGGTAATTCTTGCCAAAGAGCTGCTTCACCAGTATTTTCCCGAGAAGAACGCACAGCTTGAATTGGAGAATTATCATGAAGGGGATAAAAATATTCCTTACCAGGTTATTGCAGAATATCCCGGCAAGACTTTCGAAAATCTGCGTTTTGAACAACTGATGCCTTATGCACTGCCTGAAGACGGGGATCCTTTCAGAGTAGTCTTGGGTGATTTTGTTACCACCGAAGACGGGACCGGCATAGTTCATATTGCTCCCAGTTTCGGGGCCGATGATTTCCGGGTTGGACGTCAGTATGGACTTGGTTCACTGACCCTGGTTACCAAACAGGGGAAATTCACGGAACAAATGGGCGAATTTGCCGGACGGTATGTGAAACCCGAATACGATAACGATTTCGTGGCCGGAAATTGTCCGCCAGTCGATATTGATATTATCGTCAAACTGAAACATGAGAACAAGGCCTTCCGGTCGGAAAAATACGAACACTCGTATCCCCATTGCTGGCGTACTGATAAGCCTATTCTCTATTATCCGCTGGATTCCTGGTTCATCCGGACTACTGCATGCAAAGACCAGATGATCGCGCTGAACAAGACAATCAACTGGAAACCCGAATCAACCGGTAGCGGCCGCTTTGGGAACTGGCTGGAAAACCTGGTGGACTGGAACCTCTCGCGCTCCCGTTTCTGGGGAACGCCCCTGCCGATCTGGCGTACGGAAGATGGTACAAAAGAGATTTGTATTGGTTCCCTGGCCCAGCTGAGAGAAGCGTGTGAAAGGGCAGTCAAGGCCGGTTTCATGAAATCGGATCCCCTGGAAAAATTTAAGCCCGGTGATATGACGGATGAGAATTATCATTCATTTGATCTTCACCGGCCCTTTGTCGATGATATCATCCTGGTCAGCGATGACGGCCGGCCCATGTACCGCGAACCCGACCTGATCGATGTATGGTTTGATTCAGGATCAATGCCTTATGCCCAGTACCATTATCCCTTTGAACAAAGCCGGAAACTGGAAAGCTATTTTCCGGCTGATTTCATTGCCGAAGGAGTTGACCAGACCCGTGGCTGGTTCTTTACCCTTCATGCCATTGCCGTCATGTTGTTCGACAGTATTTCCTTTAAGACCTGTGTTTCCAATGGGCTGGTCCTTGATAAAAACGGGAATAAAATGTCGAAACGCCTGGGCAATGCCGCTGATCCGTTCGAAACCATCGGGAAATATGGCCCTGACGCTACCCGTTGGTACATGATTACCAATTCGCAGCCATGGGATAATCTGAAATTTGATCTTGACGGGATTGAAGAGATCCGGCGTAAATTCTTCGGAACGCTGTATAACACGTATGCTTTCTTTGCCCTGTATGCCAATATCGACGGGTTTACTTTCAGCGAACCGGATGTTCCCTTTCATGAACGTCCCGAAATTGACCGTTGGATCTTATCGGAGCTGAACTCCCTGATCCGGGTGGTGGATGCGTGTTATGCCGATTATGAACCCACAAAGGCCGGCCGGGCTATCAGTGATTTCGTGGATGAACACCTGAGCAACTGGTATGTGCGTTTATCCAGGCGCCGTTTCTGGAAAGGAGAATACTCCCAGGATAAGATCAGCGCTTATCAAACCCTTTACCATTGTCTGGAAGTCATCGCCCAACTCGCATCTCCCATTGCTCCGTTCTTTATGGACCGTATGTATATTGACCTGAATAAAGTAACGGGTCATATACAGGCCGATTCGGTACATCTTACCCGCTTCCCTGAAATAGATGAACCTTCGATCGATAAGGATCTTGAAGAAAGGATGGAGTTGGCGCAGAACATCTCGTCCATGATCCTGTCAATCCGGAAGAAGACCAATCTCCGCGTCCGTCAGCCATTGAACAGGGCCCTGATCCCGTTGTTTAGCGACCGGCTGAAGGAACAGATCGAGGCTGTGAAAAGCCTGATCCTTTCGGAAGTCAATGTGAAAAACCTGGAATATATCACGGATACGGCCGGGATTTTAGTCAAAAAAATAAAACCCGATTTTAAAAAGCTGGGGCCCCGTTACGGGAAGCTAATGAAACAAATAGCAGCTGTTTTAATAGCTGTATCTCAGCAGGAGATTGCCACCCTGGAAAAAGAGGGTAAATTGACCTTACATATTGAAGGGAAGGATGTTGAGATATTCCCTGATGATGTGGAGATCCTGTCGGAGGATATACCCGGGTGGCAGGTTGCCAGTATGGGGGCCTTGACCGTAGCCCTTGATATCACTGTCACTCCGGAGCTCTGGAAGGAAGGAATCGCAAGGGAAGTCATTAACCGGATCCAGAATCTGCGAAAAGATAAAAAGTTCGAAGTAACCGATAAGATTACCGTTAAATTTCTTGCCCATCCGGAGATCGATGAGGCTGTTAATCAAAATATTTCCTACATTTGCTCAGAAACGCTGGCTCAATCATTTGAGATCGTTCCGTTTCTGGAGGAAGAAGATAAAACATCCATTGAACTGACCGAAACGATCGGGACTTATATATCAATCCGGAGGGTTGATTAAGAGTGGACGACAAGAATCAGATTCTTATCGTCTTTTGTTTTGTTGAGCTTTTAAAAGGTGTTGAAGTTAATAATTTTAATTTTTTGAGCTATGAAAAAAGCAGCTGGAAAGCCTTCTCAGGAAAAGAACCGTTATTCGGATGAAGAACTGGAGGAGTTCAAACAGATTATCCTGAAAAAACTGGAAAAAGCCCGGAATGACCTGAAATTATTGACAGAATCATATACTACGGGCAATGAGCATGATACCAATGATACTTCTCCGACGTTTAAAATTTTGGAAGAAGGATATCAGGTCTTTTCGAAGGAAGAGAACAGCAAATTTGCTTCGCGTCAGGAAAAATTCATAAAATCGCTGGAAAACGCCCTGATTAGGATCGAGAATAAAACCTATGGCATTTGCCGGGTTACGGGGAAACTTATCCCTAAGGACCGGTTACGCAGTGTCCCCCACGCCACACTGAGCATTGAAGCTAAAAGGGTTCAAACTGTTCCTCCCACGGCCCGTCCTTCAGATCCGGATCTGGAATAAAGCCTGTAAGATATTTCCATTGAAAAAGGCTGTTATCATTATTGCTGCTATTCTGGTCTTGGATCAGATCCTGAAATTCTGGATCAAAACCAGTTTTTATCTGGGAGAAAACCGGGCTGTTTTTGGACAATGGTTTTTCCTTCATTTTACGGAAAACGAAGGTATGGCTTTCGGTATGAAACTGGGCGGTGGTAACGGAAAATTATTACTCAGCCTGTTTAGGATAGTTGCGGTGGCCATCATTGGCTGGTGGCTTTATAAAGTGACGCGGAAAGGCGCCAATACCCTTTTAATCGTATGTATTTCACTGATCCTTGCAGGAGCCCTGGGAAATATTATCGACAGCGCTTTTTATGGTTTGATTTTCAGTGAAAGTTCATATATGCAGACAGCTGCCCTTTTTCCACCGGGAGGAGGATATGGAACATTCCTGCATGGCAAAGTTGTGGATATGCTTTATTTTCCGATCATTCAAACCCATTACCCGTCATGGTTCCCCTGGGTGGGAGGAGAAGAATTTAATTTTTTTGAACCCGTTTTTAATATTGCCGACTCGTCAATTACAACCGGGGTCCTGATGCTGCTCGTTTTCCAGAAAAAAGTATTTCCTCCCCTCAAAGAAAAACAATCCGCGTCACCCGAAATAACTCAAAACTAATTCCCATCTCTTTTTTCTATCTAACCCTGACAGATCTTCCAACGCGGAGGGTAGTATTGGGTTTGATCTTGTTCATGGCACAGATTTCCTTGATAGAAGTATGGTATTTATGGGAAAGTTTTCCCAGGGTATCTCCTTTTTTAATCTTCACCACAACAGCATTTTGTACGAAATCATTGGGATAAAATACCCTTTTTGTAACAGGGAAGGTATTGGCGATAAGTGTTTTATTATCAAAATCAATCATGCGGAGCGGATCGAAGGGGATATCCTTGTACCGGACTTCAAAATGGAGATGGGGGCCGCGGCTTCGTCCCGTGGAACCACCAAGGCCAATTGGGTCGCCTGATTTGATGACCTGGTTTACTTTTACATTCATCTTTGAAAGATGTGCGTAATAGGTCTCCAATCCGTTATAATGCCGTATGATCACAAGGTTCCCAAAACCTCCGCGGTTGTATTTGGCATACCGCACCACGCCATCGAATGCGGTCCTGACCGTATCTCCTTTATTCAGTTTGATATCCAGTCCTTTATGCGTGTACATGAACCCCCTGAAAAGTTTCCCGTAAATGGGCAGCGTAAATGACCGGTCCTGGCGGGTGAGAATAATGACCGTATCGCGGATAGAATCAGGTTTTATCCGGTAAGCAAAGATTTGGTCATTGATCCATTGTTCAGAAAAGATTCCCGTCGAATCATCTTCCTGGCTCAGCATCACCGGTTCATCCTGAAGGTATTCCCAGGTGAAATTTTTATACAGGACAGCAGGGCCACTGGGGGTCTCAACAGTATCTATAATGGCGTCGGTATTACGCTGGGCAAAGGAGAAGATGGGGAACACTACACATAGCAACACCCACAATTTAAATAACTTCATCGTTTATTTGTTATGTTCTCTCATTCTAATAACGACAAATCTACGGGAAAATTTTCTCAGATCAAACATTTGAACAACCAGATGTTTTATCTTTGCATAAATTATTCATCCTGATATGGAAGTGAAGAAAGCAGGAAAAATTTCGCAGATCATTGGCCCAGTCATTGACGTGGCTTTTGATGAAGGGGTAAAATTGCCCAATATTTATGATGCGCTGGAGGTGACTAATCACAAAGGCGATGTCATTGTCCTTGAATGTGAATACGATGTGGGGGAACAAACCATGCGTACAATTGCCATGGATTCAACCGATGGGTTGAGCCGTGGGATGGACGTTATTGCCACAGGCCATCCGATCTCAATGCCGGTCGGTGATATGGTCAGGGGACGGCTGTTCAACGTTATTGGCAAGCCTATTGACGGGTTGGGCGAAGTATCGAGGGAGCATACCTATCCCATACACCGTGAACCTCCTGCTTTTGATACGTTAAGCACTTCCAAAGAGGTATTATATACCGGGATCAAGGTTATAGATCTGATCGAACCTTATTCAAAAGGAGGGAAGATCGGGTTATTTGGTGGCGCCGGGGTCGGTAAGACCGTTATTATCATGGAGCTCATCAACAATATTGCCAAAAAATATGCCGGGTTATCGGTGTTTGGGGGTGTTGGCGAGCGTACCCGCGAAGGGAATGACCTCCTTCGGGAAATGCTTGAATCGGGCGTTATCCGCTATGGCGAGGCTTTCAAGGAAGATATGGAAAAAGGGGGTTGGGACCTTTCGAAGGTGGATACGGAAGAAATGAGGAAGTCGCAGGCTACCCTGGTTTTCGGCCAGATGAACGAACCACCGGGAGCCCGTGCCCGCGTAGCCCTTTCGGGATTGACAATGGCTGAATATTTCAGGGATGGTGATGAAAAATCAGGAGGACGTGATATCCTGTTTTTCATTGATAATATTTTCCGTTTCACGCAGGCAGGTTCTGAAGTATCGGCTCTTTTGGGCCGTATGCCTTCTGCTGTAGGATACCAGCCTACCCTTGCCACTGAAATGGGGATCATGCAGGAACGGATTACCTCCACCAAACGGGGATCAATCACTTCAGTCCAGGCGGTGTATGTCCCTGCTGATGACCTTACTGACCCGGCTCCTGCAACGACTTTTGCACATCTGGACGCCACGACGGTTTTAAGCCGGAAAATATCTGAGTTAGGAATTTACCCGGCAGTTGATCCGTTGGATTCTACCTCCCGGATCCTCACGCCCGATGTTGTCGGGGAGGAGCATTATAATACCGCCCAACGGATAAAACAAATTCTTCAACGTTATAAAGAGTTGCAGGATATTATTGCCATTTTGGGGATGGATGAATTGTCGGATGAAGATAAGCTGATCGTTTCCCGTGCCCGGAGGGTACAACGCTTTTTATCCCAACCATTTTTTGTAGCTACTCAGTTCACTGGTATTCCGGGAGCTTTTGTAAATATCGAAGATACAATAAAGGGTTTCAACATGATCATGGACGGCGCTGTAGATGAATATCCCGAATCGGCTTTCAATATGGTAGGGACCATCGAAGAAGCCATTGAAAAAGGGAAGCGTATGTTAGCGGAAAGTAAATAAGGGATAAGGGATGGGAGATAAACAGGGTAATTTATGAAAGTAGAAATCATTACACCGGACGCTACACTTTTTACAGGAGAAAATGTTAATCTGGTTCAATTACCCGGAATCGACGGATCATTTGAAGTGCTTGACCATCATGCCCCGTTGATCTCAGTTTTAGCGAAAGGTAAAATCAAGATACTGATTACAGGAGAGAAAGAAGCCCGTTATTTCGAAATTAAAGGCGGTGTTATTGAAGTTCTGAAGAACAAGATATTGATACTCGCAGAATAAAAATTTTTCCTGTTTCATGAAAATAAGGAACTTTTCAATGGCCGGTATGTTGCTGGTGGTTTTCTCTTTGAGTTGCCAGAAAAATGAGCCCATACCGGTTGCCAGATTCTCCTTTTCCGGAAATAATCAGTTTAAAATTCCCTGCACCATTACTTTTACGAATACCTCAACCGATTCTTATTCGTACCTCTGGAAATTCGGGGATGATTCAGTATCCGGGCTTCGTAATCCCATACATACCTATACGAAACCCGGGAAATATAATGTTTATCTGCAGGCCTATACAGAAAGTCAGCGGGAATGGGCATCAGTAATAAAAACATTCACAATAAAGGACACGGCCAAGTAAGAATTATCCTGCCATCCTGCATGAATCCCGCGTAAAACTTAGGATTTCTAGTAAAATTTGATCCGGTTATCTGTGATCTTGGCGTTTTTCTCAATTGCTTTGAAAAGAGAGGAGGACACGCGTTGTGAAAACATCTGGGCGTGTTGTGTTTTTTCGTAGGTGAAATCTTCTTTGGCAGGGGCATCGGTGACTTCATCAACAATAAGATAATAGGCCCCGTAGTTACCGGTTAAAGGTCCTTCTGTTTGTCCCGGTTTAAAAGTAAAGATTTGTCCGACAAGCTCCATTTCGCGTCCGATGGCGGAGCGGCTGAAACCCGAAAAGGTCAGGACAGTGGTATCCACCTTGGTATTCATCTTGGCAGCCAGGGCATTTATTTCTTTTGTTGAAGCCATGGATTGTTTGATTTTATCAGCCATCATGGTAGCTTTTTTCATATTTCTTACCGATGGTTCCAGACGATCTTTCATTGATTCCAATGGTTGCTGGCCTTTTTCCACAATTCTTTTAAGGATGGCGATCACATATTTTCCACCGACATCAAAAACAGGGCTGACTTCCCCGGTCTTTGTATTTTCTGCATAAGCCCAGCGAACAACTTCGCGGGCAGAGGGTAAACCCATCAGGTTATTGTCCATTTCACGGAGATTGGGGGAGGTCCGTTTTTGAATTCCTTTTGCAGTTGCCGCTTTATCAAACGCATCCTGGGTTTTATATTGTCCGGCAAAAGCGCTGGCCTTTGTATAAGTATCCTGGAAGGTCTGGTTACTGGGCTCGATAGCGCGTGTAAGGATGGCGACCTGAGCTTTTTTAACCGGTTTGGTTTTCTCGGTAAGTAGGAAAAGGGAATAACCAATACGGGTTTCAAGTACCTTCATTTCTTTGGGTTTCATTCCCAAACCTGCTTTATAAAAAGGGGAAAACCCAGGGTTTCCATCAAGGAACCATTTAAGTTCACCGCCATCTTCTTTGGCCCCGGGATATTCCGAGACCGTTTTGGCAATTTCGTTAAATTTATCCGGATTTTTTTTCAGGACGTTCAGGAGGCTGTCGGCTTTAACTTTAGCTTGTTCCTT
>Ga0172381_10000354_pt1 | contig 55922 bp, 56 predicted proteins | sample Leawel6488metaG_FD_119754 | JGI IMG/M metagenome (GOLD analysis project Ga0172381, IMG submission 119754) | Leachate microbial communities from a municipal landfill in Southern Ontario, Canada - Leachate well 64-88 metaG | ecosystem: Engineered > Solid waste > Landfill > Unclassified | place... | reverse complement strand
TCATATGAATAATGTAGGGTAGTGTATGAAGATCCAATCTTCGGCTATTCGATACTGGAGTGCACGGTAGAAATTATTCACGACAGCGGGGCGCATGGACGCGTAAAGCTCGGGGGATAATTTATCCACGATAGCGCGCAATTCCTCTATGGTCCTGAACGTCAGGACTCCATCCATTTGGAAGAACCGCGATATACTGCTGGTTCCCCAGTATATCGGAACTGTCCCGGTTATGAAGCAGTCGATAAGCTTCTCCGTAAACATGTCATCTACGATGTCATTTTCGATGGCGACTGAAAACATGTAGGGCGACAGTGCCTCGGACTTAAAAGCCATCGCCTTATAAGCCCGGCCCCACAGATCCATTTTATTCCCGAATTCTTTTGCGGCTACATGGCGGAGTTTATGGCCGTGTGCCCAATTTTTTTGTGACGCAATCAAGGACACAAGCCGTGTTTTATCACGTTTGAGCGTCCGGGATTGTTCTTCGATCCAACACCCGCCAATAGGATACCACAGCAGTTTACCCGGCTGTGGTATGAATTCCTTGTAGGATCTGTCATAGGATAGAACGTGATCGAAGCGGTCGATGTTGTTAAGCACGCTGCGCAGTCCTACGTCATCCACGCAGCGAGGCTCTATAAGTAGGGCAATTTTCTTTTTGGCTGGATGAACCGCCGCCTGGCCAATGCACCGGTCGGTGAAGAAGCACGTGTCGATTTCGCCACACGTGCCCCGAGCCCAATTGATATGGCTTGGTATGTTGTACCACGACATTCCTGGTGCGTGACTGAAAGCTGTGTCTACAATTTCAACTTTTACCATGGCCACGTGAATTTCCATCCGTTCTCCGCGCACCATTTAGTCCATTTGTTCGTCGCATACTGGAAGTCTCGGGCGTAATGAGGAGGGAGCCGGTTTTCCCCGTCGATAGAGTGGTTTATTTTGATGTCCTCGCTGTAGCTTATGCGCAGGCCCGGTGTTACTTCGCAGGCCATCGCGAGATCAAAGCCTTTTCCAAACCAGTCGAGATTTTCGTCCAGATACCCGATTGCTTCGTAGACCCACTTGCGGATAACCGCAAAGTCGTAGAGGTAGAGGTTTTCAGTTTTTTTGCCAGGGGGTGTGATAGTCCCAATAATTGCTTTTCGGCAGCCGAGGCCAACGTCGCCCAGGTGGCCACTGGTGAGTATGACATCCCAGTTTTTACCACATGCCTCCAGGCAATGCCAGAATCCGTCGTCAAATTCAGTGTCGTCGTTGGTGACAAAGATCCATTCTCCCTGCGCGGCCTTTATACCCATGTTCTCATAAGCATACAGCGATCTCAAGCGATGGGTAAGGCGCACATCCCCTTGGATATACACCACATCATCCTGGGCTTTGAGCCACTGGGCTTTGGAAGATTCAGGGTGATCCGAGCACACGGCAACAACCTCATATTCACCCTTTGGGAATATGCGCCGTGCTGATTCGACGAGCTTTTGAATGCACGGGAACCTTGCGTAAGACGATACGACTACAGAGATCTTTTTCATTGAAATCGAGTGTTTCTAAACAGGACGTCATTCGGCCAAACTTCTCCGACTTTCCAACCGGCCCCGAGCATTTCGAGCATGGCCGCGATGCCGCGTTGACCTTCATACATTTCGGTTTCGTAGTATTCCGTGTAGAGAAATCTCACGTTTTGGAACATCTCACGTCCTCCTGAAATGACGGCGTCCTCTGCCCCTTGAACGTCACACCAGATAAAGTCAATTGTTGGGATGCTGAACAGGTGGCAGAATCCATCCAGCGTGACCTGTCGAACTTTGATAACGCTGTCGAACTTGCACCAGGGGTGCACTTGAAGGTGCAGCTTAGGCTTTTTCAGCGAACCTGACAAGGTGTGTTCGTAGCCGTAAGTTGGATTTTTGCCAGATGACTGGTGAAAGTCAGCATATCCGATTTCACCGCCAATGGCTACGGGAACGAGATTCACCAATTGGGCGACAGGATTGGAGCGCGCCCACTCAAGGTTGCGGGGATCGGGCTCGAACGCGTAATAGTCGTAGAGCTTACCGCCACTGACGATGAGGTTTAGGATAGCCTCCGTATCCTCCAGCCTGGCTGCGCCGATTTCGAAGAAGGTAGGCTTCGGTGATTTGTCAACGGCCTCTTTAATGTATTTTTCAGGAGTCATGGTTCAATATTATAGTCATGGACGTTTGGAAGGTCAACGCAACGGGGCAGGTTACCCTCGACGAATTCTACATTATCCTGCTGCATTCCACGTAATCCGTCAACTACAGGGCTGAAAATTCGTAATTGACTACCCAGTGTTCCGGCCCACCAACTAAACGTGGAATTGGCCCGAAACAGTACATCGCAGTTGCACAAGGTCAAAAAGTCTGGCAGGAACTCAAGGGATTTGTCATCAATTGGATCACGACAGCTATCCTCGCTGACTGTTATTACATTGCTGTAGCCGTGCTTAAGAAGCGCTTTAGTATAGGCAGAATAGCCGATTGAGCAAAAGATGTCCTTGTAAACCGTGAGGTAATCGCCCCTGCGGACATGGGCAACGACTGATCGCCTTTGACTCCCATATTTTTCCACGAGAGCGGGCTTAATTTTGAACCATTGTCGGAGCTTGCTGAGTGTGTAAAACTTGAAGCATTTGTCGTACTGAAAATAGCCCCACAGGTTAACGTTTGTCCGCCCACCTGGGAATTCATCTACGCCTAGCGTCGGTAAGGCTACCGAAGGGGCAGGATCGGCTATCCCTTCAAATATTTTTTGTCCTATCCAGGGTGGAGTTTCCAGGCGTGCTCCAATGGATTCTGCATATCCACGCGCGAACGCGTATTGGAACAGGCAATTTCCAAAACGCCCGAGATTACCGAGGCACCCTATTTGGACTATTCCATTCATTAGTCGATGAGCGATTTTATGCCTGCCTGGGAACCGTGATCAAAAGGTGACGGGTGGACCAGGGCAAAATCGAACTTGTTGCACAAAAAGATATCGATTGGAAATCCGTCGTATTCCTTTTCGATAAGGCGCTGCTTTGCATCTCTTCGGATCAAGTAGGCCAGCGAGCCTTGGACCCATACGGACCCGCTTTTTTGGACCTTGGGCTCGGCGATCTTTACTGTTATGCCCATCATGTCCGAGATATTGAAAGCATCAGGGTGCCAGGCGCGGCCATGGAGCGAGATGACCTCATACTTGTCCAGATACTTTGATGCTTCCACCACGATGTCTGCCCAGTCCGGTCGATTAGGAATCGCATCATCCTCCAAGATAAGCGTGCATTCGCCTGTCGCCATTTTTAAGGCATCCTGGTGGCCACGGAAACAGCGCAAATGACCGGTATGGTTGTGCACCCACGAGCCATATTTCGGGTTGACTTGCCATCCTTCGGGCAGATCATAATCGGTCGTCCAATGGACGTTATGGCTGACGCTGCTCAAATGTGGTAGGACGGCAGCGGGGCGAGCTTTGCAGGCTATAACGTAGATGTCACACAGTCGGTGCATAAAACGATTTGATTGATGGGTTATCGTGGAAAATCTGTTTGGTAATTTGGCACGTTTCGAGGGGCAAGTCCAGTATTTTGGCCAGATAAGGCCTAAAATCGCCATGTGGGCGTCCGGCAAACCCCTCAAATTCTCCCCAGGGTATCCTGGTGATGCCGTCGCAGATCTCTAGCAGGCCCTGGTGCAGGTCAAAGAGAGATTCTGCGTAAGTGTCTTCCTTTTTGACGTGGCTGATGGGCGCACAGTGATAAGGGCAATCCCCTATCGGGAAATCCAATATTTGGGGCAAGATCCCGCCGAACATCATTTTCAGCATTTCTTGGTCGCATCCCCACGCGAAATTAGGGTTCGAAGAATGCTTTTTGTAGATATCAACGTAATCGTCGAACGTCGGCACTTGATCCCGGAGGATTTGCAGCGGAGGATTGTGAAAGCCGCACAGCCCGGCCATTAGCAGCGTCGTGTGAAGATGGTAGCTGCGAATACTTTGGATCGAGTGATTAGACCTTAGCCATATTCGAACTGCCTGGATCTCGTGCGTGGATGGAACTGAATCCACGTCTCGGCAGAGAAAACGGTCTACGTTGGTATCCCACAGCGGGCGCATTCGCCACATGCTAGGCTCTTGATCCTGGTAGGCGTCCAAAAAGGAGTAGACCTGGAATCGGTCTGGCAACGCGGAGGCCAGCTTGTGCAAAATATCACTCGAAGGGTGCTGAAGGGCGTCTTTTGTCGTGTGGAGCCGAATTGACCATCCAGGGTAAAGCTCTAAATTGGCAATAATTGCCGGTAGCACGGTGTACCAGTACCTTGTCTGTGCGCCGTAGAGCACCATCGAAATCAAATTCATGGATTTAAGAACCATAAAATAATGTCTACATTTTGATGTTGACACCAAACTAGCTTCTGGTGTAGCATGCCCTGGATGAATAAAACTCTGCTAAAGTCTCTGCTTGCTGTGCCGACCTTTTCGCGGCAGGAATATCGCATGATTGCATTCATCGCAACGCAGCTCAGGAGCATGGGAATCCCATACCGCGTAGATTTATGGGGAAATGTCTACGCTACAAAAGGGGAAGGGCCAGGATTTTATCCCCTGGTATGCGCCCATACCGATACTGTTCACATCATGGAAATTCCCACGCAAATCATAGAGTGCGGCGGAAAAATGTGCGCTTGTGGGCCTGATGGTATGAACGTTGGCTGTGGGGGAGATGATAAAGCGGGCATATTTGTCTGCCTTGAGATGCTCAGGATCTCTCCCCGGTTAAAGGCCGCATTTTGGGCCTCAGAGGAGATTGGCTGCCTCGGATCGTTGCATGCTGACCCCGAGTTTTGTGCAGATGTCGGCTATTGCATCGAGTTCGATTCCCCAAACGGGGACATCGTTAGCTTCAGTTGCGATGGTGTGCAGTTGTTCGATGATCGGGGGCCGTTTGCCGAAGCTGCCGTTCCCATCATGGATGCCCACGGCATGAACAAGTGGCAGTACCATCCCTTTACTGACGTTGCGGCCCTGCGCCGGAGATTTACTTTCGAGTGCCTCAATTTACCCTGTGGATATCACTGCATGCACACTGAGCATGAATACGTCGCATTGTCCGAAGTGAAAAATGCTATTAGTGTGGGCATGTCCATTATCGAAAGAGCCGCCAATGGCCAATTTCTAATGGAACACCGCTCGGTGGCATTTGCACAACCGGTGCGCAATGTGACTCGGTTAATGTGCTAACCTTCTGGATTTATGCGCTCCCTAATGTTATTATTTCTATTACGCCTGCCCTCACGTCGATGTTTCTGATTGTCTTCCAGTGCCTTCAGCGCATCCCAGTCTAATTTTTCATTTACCGAGATCGTCATAAGTTCCTTGTCAACCCTCCCTCGGAAGTGGAGGAAGGGCGGGCCGTGGCGGTTTAGGAAGAAGAAGAAGCGGATAATTCCTTCGGTGAGTTCTTCTGGAGTTCCGCAGAGGCCGAACGCGACATCTACTATGCCGCCTTTTTCTATTGCCCCCTGGAACGACGTGGACGTAGGCACGACCTGTTCCACGGTTTCACGGTTGCACCGGTCGGGCATTATGACGGTTACGTTAAATTCTTGGGCAAGTGCCCGAGCCTCGACGTATATGGATGAATTCGAGCGGTGCTCTGACGAATCTTTCTGTTTTTCAGTAGGCTTTATTGTTTCGGCATAGTCAATGAATACCACGCGGGGCGACCACCCTTTAACTGCGATGAGCGTTTTAAGGTGTGCCCTAATATCGTTAATCGATGCCGACTTGGATGGGAAGTGCTTAATGAAAAGGTTTGCCTTCAGCTTAGTGGATAGCCCGGCCTCTAGAGCAGCGCAAAAATCGGCAGTATTTTCATAGAGATCCTCTTCTGTCTTTTCTGCAATAGCCTGGTAATAGCGTTGAAGTGCCAATACCTCGTCAATTTCGCAGGCGTAATAGACCACATTTTCGCCAATGTTGGGGCCTGCTATATGCCGTGCCATGTTTAGACACACAGTGGTTTTGTACGATTTTGGGGGCGCAAGCGGGACAATAAGCCATCCGGCTCGCATGCCGTGTTTCCAGACATTATTGTCAAACAGATCAAAGCCGCTGTTTATGCCGACATCGACGTGCAGGAGCCGGTTGATGACTTCGGGTGCGTCCAGGTTAGCATCGTATCCGAAGTTTTGGAGGTTTGCGCCGATGCTCAGCGCACTCTGAAATTTTTCAACGATGTTGTAGGTTGGTTCTTTACCCTCCTGCACAGTCCGGGCTACCTCAGTGGCGGCAAGCAGGAGGGCGCGCTCAACTGAAAACTTTACGACCTGCTCCTTGGCATAATCGACATCACGACAGTCAACCTCTGACAGCTTTTTAATGTACTCCGTGAGGTCGTGGCCAATGTCGCCGTCAGCAGACTTTTTTGATCGGCGAGAGGCTAACTGCCCAAGTGATGTGAAGGTCGGAAATGCGCTGTACTTGAGGTAGTATTCAAGTATCATTTCAGCCGTCGTTCCCGCGTTTACACCCGTAAAGAATCGAGATTCTAGAATCGTGTCGATGCCCACGAATTTTTCGGGAAATCGGCAAATCGATGCAAGGATCAGGTCTTGAAAATCGGATGAAAAATTATAGCGTTCTAGCATGAATGATTCCAGAGTTTGTGGGGTAAGCTGTCTACGGCCCGTTGGCACTCCACGTGTAGAACAGCCAGGCCCAGGGCATTCCAAAACTTTGTGGGGTCTGTAACGGTTACGTTGGCGTGTGTAAAGTCGTCAGGTTTTTTGGACCATTTTTCCAAAGCGGATTTCACAGCTTCAGCCATCATCTTGGCGCGCAGTGAAAATACAGTGGAAGCGATGCGCTTATTGCGCTTCATCATCCCGATGTGCTGGCAAACGATTGATCGAATCTCACACTGGAGAGTAGACGATTTAGACGAATCTTGCAAATAGGGGGTTATGACGCAATCCATGTAGGTCGGCTCAACGGCCAGCCAGTAAGGATCGAGGGATAATTCCAAGTTGGTGTAGATCGCCTTGAAATCCAAACTGCCCTTGAACAGCTTCCAGCCGATTATGCTTTGGCCATAGAGCATCTCACTTCGGGCAAGCTTTTCTCCCAGCCCGCTCATGTCCAAATCGAACAGCTTGCCGAGTGCATCTGCACCGGTATAGCCTTTCGTATCACGGCATATCCTTGCATAATCCATTACTTTGTCGGGTGCCATGGGCTGTGCTAGCATGGGCACAGGAAACACTGTATTGGGCCGGGTGATGCGCCAGGACAGCATGACGGTTACCATAAAGGTTTCTAACGACAGCTTAGACGTGCGCGCGTTCGCTAGGATCAATTCCCACTTATTTCCAACGGATTGCTTCGGCCAGGCACGGTATACCCGATAGTATGAGCGCCGAAACATGTCCTCAACAACCTTGGCATTTATCTCTTTTGGTTCTACGATGGATTGTTCCAGCCCCTCGGGCGTGAAATTGAACTTTATTGTAGACAAAGGCACGTGCCGGGCGCGCACATTTGCGCACTTTTTGGCATACGGGCACTGTGAGCAGGCCCTGTCTGGCCGGTATTCCACACCGAAACAGGGCTGCCGACACGTTACATACGCGTTGCGTTTCACAATTATTAGAACAAATTTGTTCTTTTAGAAAATGGCGAAAGCGGAAAAGTTAAATTTAGCCTCGACAACTATCGACGATAGCGCGACGGCTGCCAAAAAACCTCGGCGTTTAAAGGCAGAAAAGATCTATCTTGGTGATGCGGCGACTGGCGAAATCTACGCTAAAGAGAGTGCTATTGATTCTCGGTGGCGAGAACTTCTGAAGTACCACCTGCCGATTGAAAATACAGAAAAGGGAAGAGTTGTATTTGTAGACTCGGCCAATCCCCTGGGGGATAAACCCCTTGTGCCTGGTCCTAAATCTCCACTTTGCGCACAGTGCAAGATGGATGCACTAGGGGCCGGGTGCCCTTACATGGGGGCATACGGATCTGAAACGCCCCTAATCACCATCATTACCGAGATCGTTACCCAGAACCAAGACGATGCCGGAGAATTGGTATCGCCTAATTCACGAGGCATCAAAGGTGGTGCTAATACCATTTACCAGTTTCTTGCCAGGCACATGAATGAAACTGGCATCGATCCTGACACTGATATCCGCTGGCTGTCCATCACTCGCTGTGCGGTTCGTGGCTATAAAAAGCCCGCTTTGGCTACGAAAGCAAACTGGTGCCGCTACCACGTTGTTCAGGATTTAAAGCTTCATCCCCCGAAAGTGATTATGCCTTTCGGCACGGCAGCCCTCGGCGCACTTAGCCACAAATCGAATGCCTACGATTGGCAGGGCAAGATCTTAACATACAGAGGTTGGCCGGACGACTGGCTGATGGAGCCAAAGTACATGCTTCCACGGAAAAGCCCCCTAAAAGATGGGTCTTCTGCGGTTGGACACCCGATTTTTGGAGCATCACCTGTCAAAAGCCGAACTCTTCTGTATCCTTTGCAGTCGCCATCCCTTATTTGGGCTCAGCGAAATGAGTTGGTAACCGCCAAGTGGAAGGAGGCCATACTGCAAGGGCTGGCCCTGGCAAAAAACGGGTGTGAGCCACTAAACTATAATTTGCCCCATTACCGTATTGCCACAAATCCTGACGAGGTTAAAATCGCGATGCAGTGGCTAATAGACCATCCCGAGACCCTGGTAGCATTTGATACAGAAACTAATGGGCTGAAGCAGTTTACTAAAAAATCTCGGATAGTGTTCATGATGTTTCGATGGGTTGATCCAGAGACCAACAGCCCTATGTCAATAGGCTTTCCATGGAATTATCCTGAAAGCCCCCTCTATTCATACGTCGAAGAGCTTACCCCGTGGGTTTTGGAAGGCCTCGGGGCTTCCTACCTTTGCGGGCATAACCTGGCATTTGATCTACTATGGGTAGCTGCTACGCTCGGTGCATTCGACGGTGAAACGGATGAACAACGGCGTAATCGAACCACCGCCATCATTAACATCTTAGCCCCACGTGGCATCTATGACACGTGGCACATGGCTTACACTGCCAAACAGCAGCGAGGATCTCTCGGCCTAGAACGCTTGGCCTACGATCATGTTCCAAATTTGGCGGGCTATGAGGAGGACATGACACTCCTCATCAAGTTGCACGGGGACATGATGGACCCGGCCAGCAAGAAAGGCGGGCATTATGCCATGTGCCCCCTGGACAAGTGGGATACGCATCTCAAGTCCTACGTGATGGGAGACGTTGAAGTTACCTACTGTGCCCGAGAGAGCTTGTCCGAAAAATTGGCCAGCCGACCGCTGTATGACATTCCGCTAGCTAATCCAGACAGGCCAGGGTCATTCCGACGTTTTAACCCGCCATCCCGCGAGTGGGTATACTCAAATATCATGTCTCCGGCGAATGCCATGCTTACAAAGATGATGGCTCGGGGAATGTTCATCGATGTAAAAACGCTCAGGCACTTTGAAAACCAGATGCCTAACGAAATCGTTGAATTGAAGGGCAGCCTAAAGACGAAGTTTCCAGCCATTGGGCAGTGGATTGACCACCGAGAGAATCAACCTTTGAAGGAAGGCAGTGATAAGCCGTGGGAATTCGATTTGGAAAACAAGGCAGTCTTGAAGGAGTTGCTTTTCGAATTCATGCGCCTCCCCATCCAGCGCCTCACCAAGGTCGGAAAGAGCAAATATCCTTCAGATGACATTATCGCTGCTACTCCACACGAAGAGCTGTTGCCTTACGCTGCGGTTGATAAATTCACGTTGAACAAGCTGGCCGCAGATCACGAAATTGCGAGGCCCCTGTTGGATTACCGCAAGAAGTACAAACTTTACACGACGTATGTCCGGCCTCAGCTAAACTGCTTTGATGAGCGCGTGGACAGAAAACGGCGGGATAAAGAGCCCCACCTTTGGCTGCCAGAAGACGGCGGAGATTGCCTGTTGCACTCCAGTTTCATGTTAACGGGCACACGCGGCGGTCGGTTGTGCGTTGCTGGGGAAACAGTTTTGTCTGTAAAAATAGGTTCATCTACCAATTTACCTATAGGTGTCGAAATTAAAAATTTATGGAAGTTATCAGGGAAGCCTTTGTACGTAAAGACGGACAAGAATAGGTGGAAAAAAATTAAGACTATTTATTTCAAGGGATATGAAGAGATGTTTCAAGTCTGCGCTGGCCGTGGTGCCGAGATCAAGGCGACTAAAAACCACCGGATTAAGACAGATAGAGGATGGGAGCCTATTGGGCAGGTCAAAGTCGGGAGTCGAGTTCAAGTTGATCTACCTCAAAGGAATTGGCCTGGTGCTGACGGAGGAAAACTTCGTAGACTTAGCAATCACGAGGGCGTGGAGCTTTGCGAAGATGTCAGAAAACATTACCAGGAAAGTTACGGTTCGGAGTCGGAAACTTTACAAAGAGAAATATCGGAAACAACTGGAGTGGCTGTCCTCACGAAGATTGGCAGAGCATCAAATAGGAAACAAAAACGGTTGTCGGCCACCATCCGTAATTTTTCCGAAGCAGAAGTTTTTAGCTCTTGTCAAGAAAGGGTACGGCACATGGCAACTAGCAAAGGAGCTAAACTCGTCGGAGTTTTTAGTAAAGCGGAACTTACAATTTTACAGCATAAAATTGAGCAAGAAGACTGCACAGTCTGGAGTTCAGACACTGCGAACACTACAGATGGTAGACTTGGACAGGATTTGTCCTGGACTGAGCAAAATGCCCGTAGAATCTTCGCAAGAGCAACAGGAATTCCTGTCGAAGGCATATCTGACATATATCAAATGTCTGACGGATGCTTGGTTTTTGAAGGATATCTGCCTAAGCCACTTCAGATACGCCACAGAAAAGTTAAAGTTGCCACTGGAAGAGATTTCATGGTCCGACCGCCGTCACGAAGTCGAGCTAGCGATGGAACTACTAAACTTAGGGATACCGTTTTATCGGGAATACACAATACCGAACTACGGCAACCGCCGAGCAGACTTTGCTCTAATCGGAACAAATCTTCTGATCGAGATAGACGGAGATTACCACAAGAAAGAAAACGACGAAAAGCGGGATTTAGAATTAGCTACGATGGGCTATCGAGTGATTCGATTTACAGTTGCTCAAGTCAGGCACAAGATGGCCTGGGTATTGGCGTCTATTCAGAGCCGCATTTCAGAGCCATTACTTCCATCGTCCCATGTGGTAGTCAGGAAGTGTGGGACATCGAGGTAGAAGACGACGCATCTTATGTGGCCCAAGGCTTAGTCCATCACAACAGCAGTAAAGAACCAAATCTGCAACAATTGCCATCTGACTCGGGCATCAAGAAGATGTTCACGTCGAGATTTGGCAGCCGGGGTTGCATATATGCCGGAGACTTGTCCCAAATTGAATTGCGCCTCTTGGCCGCAGCGTGCGGTGATCCAAACATGCTCAAGGCCTATCGGGATAATTTAGACCTGCACACGCTTACTACTTCCCGCATTTTCAAGTTGCCCTACGAGACGTTTTCAAAAGCGCACATGGCTAAGCTCCAGGATCAGGGTAAGGCCGATGAAGCCAAAAAGTTAGACTTGAAACGTCGTATTGGTAAATGTGTTGACCCGTCTACACTCGTATCTGTTGACAGTAGAATAATGCGAATAAGTGACCTTCATCCTGGTCGAGAAGACGATACGTTTTATCCAATGAGTGGCAGGTTTGTACAAACTCCAGGGGGTAAGTCGGAAATTCGGTCGTTCTACAGCAACGGGGTTCAGAAGCGCGTGCTGGTCGTGGCGCGGCACGGTCTTATTGCGTGTAGTTTGTCACATCGGTTTCAATTGAAGGATGGATCGCTAGTGATGGCCCAGGATTTAAAAAAAGGCATGGAGTTGGCCGATGTAGTAGACTTGAAGTGTTCATCTGATGTTCGCGAAGTTGGAGTAGAGCTGATAGGGAGTGGTATCTCGGGAGACTGCTTTACAGCAAAAGTAACCGACAATTTAACCTACGTATTAGGGTTGTTTTACGGGGATGGCACCTGCAACGATAACCGTATCGGAATTACCACTGGAGGCGCAAATGATTTTGCAGAATGGCAGGATTCGATAGCCGATTCACTGCGAAAAGTTGGATTTTTGCCTAGCATTGGGCGCACTCTCTGGGATGGAACTAAACCGTGCAGTAAACTCGGTAACGTGACTGGTGCTTACGGAGAAGTGGTGTTTGGTAGCCGACGTGTACTGGACATTTTTGAGCAGCTTGGGGCTGTCAAGCGGAACAAGTCTAGCGTAAAGCGGACTTTAGTCATACCAACGTGGCTTTTTAATAGCTCCGAAAGTGCCAAGCTGTCATTTTTGGCTGGACTATGCGACACTGATGGCTACGTCAAGGAGGACGGAATTTCTATATGCACCAAGTCGTGGAGGTTTGCGCAGGACGTAAACGTTTTGGCCAGGTCAATCGGTATACTGTCCACCTTCGATCTTCAGTGGAACAAAGTTTACAAGAAATATTATTACGTTGTTCGATTTCTGAAACGTTGCAGTGACGGTATTGTCGCGAAGTTGCGAAATCATCACAAACAAAAGATATTTACACCAGCTAAGTTTCACTACCAAAACGAGACGTCGAATAAGGTCAAAATGATTCTGAAGTTGGAAGACGGATTACTGCTTGATATTTCTTTAGACGATCCACATCTATATGTTCCAGAAGGACTTACTACGCACCAAACCTGCAATTTCCTAACCGGTTATGGCGGAGGGGCTTTTGGCTTGCAGACGACTTTGGCAAACAGCAAGATCTACATGAGCGTGGAAGAATGCGAAGACATCCTCGCATCATTTTTTGAATCTTATCCTACGCTGCGAGAATACCTGGGGGTTTACAAGGGATTCATCGAAGAAAATGGAGTGGCCGTGTCTATTACCGGGCGCGTGCGCATCTTTGACGAGGTATACAGCGAAGACCGCGAGCAGGCCACAAAAGCACTCCGGGCAGGCTGTAACCATCTTATTCAGGCAACCGCATCTGATATCATGCTCGTCTGCCTGTGCTTCATCGAGGACTGGATGCGCCGTGAAAACCTGGAGAGCATGCTGGTGTTGACGGTTCACGATTCATTGGTGATTGATGCCGTAGTGTCAGAGCTTCCAAAGATCCATGAAATTGTGGACCAGACCCTAAACCATATTCCTGAAGTTCTGCAATACGTGTTTGGCGCAGATTACGATACCTCGTGGATGATAGTTCCACTGGCCGGGGATATGTCTGTCGGGATCAACTACAAGGACCAGATTAATATCACTTGCAATAATCCTGATTGGGACGAGCTTATAGCGAAATCTGAAGCGTAGATACTACGCCCTTGTGTGGTTTAAAAGGCTGCGTCACACAGGGTACAACCATAGCAGCTTAGCACGTAGTTACAGAATATGAATAAGTTCCTCGCGCCGATAACGGCTATTATACTGGGCGTCTGTCTCGTTTTGAGCACCGGATGCAAAACCACTACCACTCCGGGATCAGGCGGCACGACTAATGCCGTGTCACGTATCGATGTAGACAAAGCGGCCATCGCTTTGAAAACCGCGACCTGGGGTGCGCTGACGGTCGTCATCCAGAAAAACCCCACCAATGCCCCGCCTTATATCAAACTGGCTAGTGTGACCCTCACCGAGTTCATCGGGGGCACCAATTACACCCCTGGTGCGCTGACGGCGGCTATAAACAAGCTGCCCCAGGGCGCTTTGAAAAAGCCTGAAGTTCAATATGCAGTTCTTTCGGTGACGATGGCTTACGAATTGGCTTACGCAACATACGTTCAAGATGCTGTCGGGGGCAATGCCGACGCTTTGAAGCTTATTACGGCGGTAAGGGACGGATGCGATGCAGCGCTGAAAGGAGCCCTGGTATCGCCATAACTCGTTCATCCAACAACTAAGCTGGTTTCAAAGGCGTGGCGAAAACCACGCCTTTTTAACACTGGCCTCCGTAGTTAAAGCAGAATGAATATCGTGGATCGCATATTGACCGAGATCATACTTGAGTCGCCCCCCGCACCAGCGCCGGTAATTGCGCCACCTAAGCCAGCCGCTCCGCCTGCCCCTTCTAAGCCCCGGCCCGGCACTCGGCCTACAATACCGACCCGTAGGCCAGGAGTTGCTCCTCGTCCAAAGGCTAAACGCGATGAGCGAGATGCCAGGACGTATCCTAAAGCTACGGATGTCAGTCATTTTACGTCTGTTCAAGCGTCGGGTACTCCTAATTTTAACATGGCCGAGGATGAAAGTGGCGCTGTCGCCGTTCCTCCCCCACCGGCTGATGACGACGAAGGGTTTGGCCCTCAACCGGGAAATTTATCGCGAATTTGCGATCAGATCGAGCGCGGTGACCGTGTTACAATCATAGCGCCTGGTGGCCAAAAAGTTACAGGCCAAGCGAGCGCGCGAAATCCGCAGCATGGCTACTGGATGCTTAGCTCAAGAGATCAGCGCGGTCGTCCGAACATTGCAAGTGAGGACAGCATCATCTCAGTAAAGCGCGACGGCAGAACTATCTACGGAAAAATATGAACGGACTTTTCCAAAACAAGGATTTGAACTACTGGAAGGACGCCCAGGGCTTGAGTATAGACGTGGGTGAATCCGCTCAAAAACTCGCTCAGCGCCTGATGGAAGCCCCAATCGACACAGGTGGATACGCGGACTTTATTCATCCTGAAAAGCGCGAGCGGATAGCTAGCCGATCCCATCCATTGGCAGACAATCCAGCGTATCCCCAGTTTACTCCCACACCCGGACAGCAGGCGTCTAACTGGGAGGAATTGCTGGCATCCGAACAGTATCAAGCCACGCTTCAGCGCCTGACGAAGTTTTTGGCCGACGTTGATCCCCGGCGAAAAGATCCTAACACCGGCCAACCTAAGCCTATTCGCCGGAATGAAGTAGGCTCCATTATGCAAGGCATGATGATGGCTGTGATGCAAGCCATGGCGCTTGAGGATGAGCATAAAGAGCAGCTTGAGAAGATGGCTATCGATCTGATTTTCGAGCAGCCGGAGTTTAAAAAGCTCAAGGTTTCCTACGAGAATGGGGACTTCACCATTGATGCACAGCTTGGACCAGCTAACCTGGAAAATGCCAGGTTATCACCCGAACAGGGTGGACCAGGAGCAGCCGAAGGTGGGGAAGAGGAGCAAGCCGCCGAAGGTGGGGAAGCCCCTGAGCCTACTGAACCCGAGGACGTAGAGCGTGAAGAGCGCGCTATGGGCGAACTCGGGCAGTTCGACCTGGAGCTGGCTAAGCGTAAGGTCATTAATGCCATGATCCACGGTGGGGCTGTCTCCAAGAACTATGCCTATCAGCTCATCAGCCAAGAACTCAGCCAGATAAGCCCTAAGCTACTTGGCCTATACGGATTGGCTATGGCAGGATCTGAGCTTGGCTATTTCATGATGCCGGATGAAATGGCTGCACAAGCCATGGAACATCCCGAGCTTCAGGGCGGATCGTCTGAAATCGAATTTGGGGAGGAAGAGGAAGGCTCTGGTAAGCCTGTGGTTCACGCCCGTGGCCTCATATTCCCTATGCTCGTGCAAGAACTTGCCAAAGGTCTCCTGGAACTCGTATCATACGAAGGCCTGCCGGAAGATCCCCAGATGGCCCAGGACGTTATTGATAAAGCTGACCTGGTGGACCAGGAGTCATGGGCCATGATCATGGGCCGTGGTCTCTGGACTCGCTTTGTTAACGCCTTGGGCGGTGACGAAGACGAGATTACGATGCACCTTTACAACCGCATCGTCCAGATGCCACCCGAGAATTTCAACCGCATCATGCAGTCTATTCAAGCCGGGGGTAAAGCAGCGAACGATACCATAAAGCGCTTGGCGCAGGATCTTCGAATGGACATGGAAGCGCAAGATCGGGATGAGTCTGGATTTGCAGGTTCAAGTGAAGAGGAACCGCCTGAATATCCCGAAGGCCAGGAGCCCTGGCGCTAATTGCCCGTTTGGACAGCAACTTGTGAACTGCACTGTTGGCACCGATAAATGAGGGTGTCCTTCCCGTCTGTAACCGTGCGCATGATTGGTCGGGTTGTGATAATGCTCCGGCAGGCCCCGCAGCGGATGATGGTGCTATTGTCTACAATCTGAATTTGGTCCTTGGGCTTCAGTTTCTTCAGTCCGGCCAGGATGCCAGTGATCAGGTGCAGCACGCGCATGGGGCGGATCAACTCACCGAACATAAGCCCAAAGGCCGCACCACCAGCTACATACGCGATTGTAGATATTTCCATAAAATTCTATGTTTTCTGTTTGACACGGCACCTGCTAAGTGCTAAAGTCGTCGTCATGGATGACAACGGCTATATTCAAGAACCGATTTTAGATCTTGAAACTCAAGCTTTAATCGAAGCTGAGCGGTTGGATCAAGCACTGCGAAATACGGCCCCTAAAGATTGTTCTATTTAATATGACTGCCAAAGAAGCCCAAGGTCGAGTCAGCGCCCTGCGCGCGCAGATTCACAAGCATAATCACGCTTACTACGTCGAAGCCAAGCCGACAATAACCGACTTCGAATTCGACGCCCTTTTCAAAGAATTGTGCGACTTGGAAGCGGCCTGGCCCGCTTTCGACGATCTGAATTCTCCCTCGAAGCGCGTCGGTAGCCCGGTCGTGTCAGATTTTCCTAAAGTGAAGCACGCCCGGAAAATGCTGTCTCTCGACAATACTTACGCACCCGAGGAGGTAACCAAATTCTTTGAGGATAAAAACCTGGAGGATTTCTCTGCCGTGTCCGAGCCCAAAATCGATGGTCTCTCCCTGAGCCTGCACTACAAGGAGGGCAAGCTCGTTCAAGCCGTAACACGCGGTGATGGCGCTTGTGGCGACGATGTAACGGACAACGCACGCGTAGTATCCACCGTTCCTTTGGTCCTGGACAAGCCACTGACGGTAGAGGTTCGTGGCGAAGCCTGCATGATGTTTTCCGTGTTTGAGACGCTAAACGAGGAGCTTCGGAATACGGGCGATGACGAATTTGCCAATCCGCGCAATGCCGCCGCAGGCACAATGAAGCTCAAAGACAGCCGGATCGTTGCCAAGCGCAAGCTGACATTCATTGCCTACAATGTGGCAGATCCCATGAAGCTCGTAAAAGAGTCTACCCAGGCTTACCAACAGGCGTTTGGTGAGACGCAGGAAACCGTGCTCCATATCCTGGGCAAGCTCGGGTTCATGACCACGCTGAATTATCCCATGCCCAAGGCAGATTACGTTCTTCGGTCCAATTTCTTGTTCGACATCCGCAAGAGCAAAGAGGTCATAAACGCCGTTACTTGGGGAATGGATATGCGCCGATGTGCTCCGTTTCCGACAGATGGACTCGTGTTCAAGTTGAACAATCTGTTTGTCCAGGCCGAACTTGGCGACGGCACGCGCGCGCCGAAGTGGGCAGCCGCCTACAAGTTCCCACCTGAGTGTAAATCCACGAAGCTGCTTGGCGTGGAGGTTAGCATCGGTCGTCATGGCACTTTGACACCAGTGGCGATACTGGAGGCTGTCCACCTGTCCGGCACAACCGTAACGCGGGCGAGCCTCTGCAACCAGGACGAAATCGAGCGCTTGCGCGTCAATGTTGGCGACATCGTGTACGTGGAGAAATCGGCAGAGATCATACCCAAGCTGATGGGGCTGGACTACGCGGGGTTCGTGTTTATCGGAGGTAAATTGGACGCTGAGATGTCTGGGGGTACTCCAAATGTCAACGAGGGCACGCCCATTCAGGATTTTGCCAATAAGGAATTTTGGCGGATGCCTACGAAGTGCCCGTGCTGCGGCCACGATATCGTGAAGGACGAAGGCATGGTTGCCCACTACTGCCCCAATTCGGAGTGTAAAGCTCAGGTCGTGGAGCGCCTGAAGCACGCCACCTGCAAGAGTGCCTTGGACTGGGACGGCATGGGCGAAGAGACTGTTACCGATCTCGTAGAGAAGTGTGAGGTAGCCCACCGGCCATTCCTCGTGCGCTCTATGGCAGATCTGTTCCGCGCCGGAGAACTCGAACTTGCCCAGGTGCTCAAGGGGGCCAGTTTACGCAAGTTCCTGGCCGAGCGCGAGCGCGTCAAGAAGGCCCCACTATGGCGCAAGATTCATTCCCTCGGGATCGAGGGTATTGGCAAGTCCTTGTCCCAGGATCTGTGCGCTCGATGGCATTCATTGGCCGAAATGATCGATCACATCGACGAGGTAGAAATCATCCTCGGGGAAGTGAATGGCAAGCGGTTTGTGCAGTTCCTCATTGATAACCAGGAAGAGCTGGATTTGCTCCAATCCCTGGGATTTGCATTCGAAGAGGAAGCCAGCGCCATCGGCAAGCTTTCGGGCTCTACGTTCGTTATCACAGGGGCGATGACCTCTGGCACCCGTGATCAGGTCGAACGCCGCATAGAGGCTGCTGGGGGCGCTGTAAAGAGCAGCGTGTCGAAAAAGGTAACTTACCTGGTGGTCGGCGAAGGCGGGGGCAACAACAAGGCCGAATCGGCGAAAAAGCATGGCACTAAAATTCTTACGGAGGAACAGCTCTACGAAATGATGGGCCAGCCGATGCCTACGAAGCCGAAAAATGAGCTGTCGAAAGAGGATTAAGCAAATATTTTATTGACAGCTCTACGCCACTAGGGTAATATATTACTTTGTTACAACAGGTATTGCTTTCAGGCCTCGGCAGGCCGTGCAACTAGTTGCAACTAGTTGCAACTAGATTGCCAGGCCCACTAGTTGCCGAACCTGAAAGTAGGTAGTAAAGGCACACTCATTAACCAATGTTAACCAATGCAACAAAAGGAGGCCATCATGAAGTAGAATGACGAACAAAAATTGTTTTCATAGCTGACCCTATTCTGGATGATTCGGAATAGGGTCTTTTGCTTTAAGAGCCTACGCCCCCAGATCAGTTCATGTAGTTAGTACAATGCGTGAATAAAACGAAAAGGAACCACAGCGTGTGCATCACAGGACAGCATCAAAAGCACATTGTTGTCCATATCGAGAACGGGACTATGTCCTTGGATCAAGCTGCCCGACTGGCAGTAGACGTTGTAAAAGCTGTGGAGGACGCAGCTCCGGTTCAAATGAGGCACAGGTTGAAAACAGCCGACTAAAATATGAGTAGTGCAGAAAAAATTGTAGCTGCTTTGCTGGATGGAAAGGTCAGAGACTGGCTATCGGACAAGTGGAATGACATAAAAGTTTCCACAGGCATCGGGCACGACTCTTTTGGCATGGGCAAGCCCTCCAAAGGGTTTAAGCCACGATATGGCACTAAGGATGGTGCTCGTCTACAAAAGTCCGATATGCGCGTCCAGGGCCGGTCGCCGAAGTCAGGGGATACTTGGGATATCTCCTAGTGATCGAATCACGCCAGTTTGATTCCCGGAAGCATGGCGCGAAGAAGATTTAAGGCGTTGAAATTACCGAAGTCCAACTTGATGTCCCACTTGATACCAGGCAGACTTTCCTGCTCTGTCGGAATTGTGGCCTGTGCATCGCGTTGGACAAAGATAACTATTCCGCCCTTTGAATGAATCATTTCCGCTTCATTGGCATATCGGGTGTCTGTGATTACCACGTTTGACGTCGGTAGGGCCGCATCGATTTTATCAGACAGTCGGTCGATCCAAAATGTGGGGTGCGTCTGCCTCCGCGTGTGGCCGACGTCGATCAGGATATAGCGAATGATTTTCTTTTCGGCGAGATCTTCCGTAAACGCGGATATGTGATGCCGCTCTTGGCAGATAGGATCAGCCTCCAGCTTTACTGCGTGTGCAAAAGACATTTTGATAGTGTTGGGCAAAGCGTAAGCGATGGCTTGCGCCAGAGTGTCTTTGCCTGCACGCGCGGCACCTGCAATTCCTAGTAAAATCATACTAATAAAGAACTGAACAGCGGATTGTCTACGCAGCGGAATAGCGTTTTTGTGCCATCTACACAATAATTTTTGTTCTTTGATCTATAGTTAAGGCATTGAAATGACCCTCGCATACAAGTAATACCTTATGTCAAAGACCAGAAAAATACGCGATATAGTCGTAATCTCCGACACCCACTTTGGATCTACTCTCGGCCTTTGTCCTCCGAAGCATCGTCTCGATGACGGAGGATACTACCTGCCAAGCAATATTCAGCAAAAGCTGTGGGCATACTGGCAAGATTTTTGGTGTTGGACTTATGCACGGCTGAACGGGCAGCCGTTCGCAATCGTCCATAACGGAGATCTCATAGATGGTGACCACCACAACACCCCTACGATTATTAGTCGTAATCTCAAAGACCAGGAGCACATGGCGATCAATGTGATGCAACCACATGTTCAGAAGGCTGCCATGTATTTTCAGCTTCGTGGTACAGAAGTGCACGCCGGTCAAGCTGCCGCGTGTGAGGAACGAATCGCAGCAACACTCGGTGCGGTTCAAGACTCGGATACCGGGGCTCACTCGACTTGGGAACTTGGCATGGAGCTTGGGCCTGAGATTATTCATTTTAGCCATCACATCGGCACTACCACCAGTACGGCTTATGAGGCATCAGCGCCAATGCGCGAAATTACCGCCGCATTCGTCGAAGCAGGCCAGTGGGGTAATCACCCGCCGACAGTGCTGGTTCGTTCTCATCGCCACCGCTACATCGAGGTTAAGCCTGCAAATTGCCGTATCGTAGTCACACCCGCCTGGCAGGCCAAGACGCCGTTCGTATTCAAGATGGATCGCATGCGCTCGCCGATGTTCGGGGGCTTAATCATCCGATTAGGAGACGAAGGCGTGCACATTCGTGAAAGAATCTACACACTTACACGCCCTATTGACGTGAAGCTTTGACCGCCATTACCCCGCGTAGTTAAGTCGTGGCTCAGGATACACGACCTTGGATTGCAGTGGATCTTGACGGAACACTTGCGCGGCATACGCGGCGGAAGGGTATAACCGTCATAGGCACTCCCATCGAGCGAATGGCTCGTCGCATTCGGCGGTGGCACAGCCAAGGAAAGCGCGTTAAGATATTCACAGCGCGCGCAGATACACCCGAATCGATATCAGCCATTAAAAAGTGGCTTGAGGATAATAAACTTCCAGCTCTTGAGGTCACTAACGTAAAGGATCATTACATGATTCGCATGTGGGATGACAAGGCGGTTCCGATGGTCAAAAACAAGGGAATTACTCACCAGGATGGCCGTATTGCGGAATCACTTGTAGACATTCTTCTGGACAGCCGCCGTTATAGCGCCATGGGTGACGAAGAAGAGGAAGTTGGTCGGATGGGCAGCTCCACCTATAGCCGTGATCCTAGCTGGGTGCCCTACTGGATGGACCCAATGGGAGAGATTATACGGGTTCCTCACCATGAAACCTGGGCTCGAAAAGTAGCTCTGAAAGACACGCCGTATGAGAACCCGGAGCATCGTGGGGCCTATGTCGAAATGCGCCGACGAGGCTGGGTTAGAATAGCTGTTGAACCCCAGGATAGCGCTGCATATGTTAATCCCAGTTACTGCTCAAAAGTCCAACTTGATCGTTTGATCGACTTTTGTGCTGACAATGGCTACAATTTGATGGATGATTCAGCGCGTGGAAATCCGATGATTTTTAATGCGGCTAGTGGCGGCACCGAAGATCCAGGAACCGTAAGTGTTTATTGAGTATGCTAACACCAGAACGAATTGTAGCGGTCCTCTTGGATGATGCCGGATATCAACCGATTGATCCCAGGCAGTACCCGCATCTCTATCCGTTTAAGTATGAGGACAAGGGCATCCAGGTGTTCCGGTGTTGCTCCTACTGTGAAACGGAGCATGCCCCAATGAACCATGGTAGGTATGTCGCTGGCACAGGTGTTTCTCATAGCATATGCCAACCGCACATGGATAGGATCTATCGGAGTATGGGTAAAACGGCACCGAAATCGTCCGATGGTGTTCCTAATTGGGACGAGGCTATCGCAGACGGACAAGATGTGCCGGATCAAGAAGAAGCAGTGGCACCCGCCAAAGCAACATTTTGGGCAAGCTCCGGCAGCGGGGCCTATTAGGATTTTTGCGCCAGTGAGGTTTAACGGCAGCCTAACTGCCTTCCAAGCAGACTGTATGGGTTCGAATCCCGTCTGGCGCTCCATTTCGTAGTTAAGATATGACTGCATGCCAAGTTGTAGACATTTTGCTGGGGGAAGACGAGTACTACTACGCCTTCAATGGTAATCCACACGGATACCTGGGCACGGTAGACGCCGATTGCAATGTCAAAGCCACGACAACAGGCTTGCACGATGAGCATCAGGACTTTGGCATGTCATTTCATGACGCCAGATGGCGTTATGCTACAAACAGGAAAGTTCCTCTCGTGGGATGGTCTAACGAATGCACCGAGCAACAAAAAGAAGCTGTTACCTCCTGGCTGGAGGAGAGGGGGCACCCGGTAGAGGGCCATGTGTTCGACCTTTCACAGTGGTTTTGGCCAACAGGACTTCGGTATGACGTTTCATGACGTCGGATGATTCCTTTTTCCGTTCTTTATGACATGAAAATTATGGACATGAAAGCACGGAAGCGGCCATCCTGGGATGAATATGCACTCATGCTGGCGATTGACGCTGCTGAGCGCAGTGAAGATCCCTACGTTCAAGTCGGAGCTTGTGCACTTCGTAAGGATCATTCCGTTGCCGCCTTGGGCTATAATGGCCCGCCATCGGGCGTGAGCATAGACTGGTCCGACCGAGATGCCAGGCGGCTTCGTATCATCCACGCTGAAGTGAATTGCCTGGGATATGTCCATCCAGGGGAGTGCGAGACAATCGCGGTAAATCTCCTGCCGTGCAACGCGTGCCTCACGCTTATCGCTCGATACGGGATAAAGCGGATCATCTACCGCGATGTCTACGATAAGGACGATACGACGCTGAAGCTTGCGAACGAATTCGGTATAAAGCTCATCCAGATGAGCGCCACAAAACCACAGCATCCACATCTCGTTCATACGTCGTGGTGGAAGCGGCTTTTCACACATCGTGGTGGAGACGACTTTTGAACTGTAGTTAGAAACATGCCGAACCAAATAGTTAGCGTAAAGCCAGAATTTGGAGTCAACTACACTAAGGGTGACATCGGGTTTACTTTCACAAGTGGAAATCTCATTAGCACCGGGATCGCCTGGTTTACAAAATGGGACCGTGGGGCTAACCCGGACGTTCCAAGTATACCCGTGTCTCATGTCTTTATCGTGAGTGGTGACAACGAGTGCATTGAGGCTACTGCGCCCAAAGTTGTTCGGTCGTCACTTACAAAGTTTTTCGATTCTCCCCATACGCATGTTGTCTTTCGTAAGCCGGTTAACATGACACCGGATATCGCCGACAGCATTGTTGAAGTCGCTCGGGCACGCCTTGGGTGCTCTTACGGCTATTCTCTTATCGTTGGTCACGCTCTGGCCAACAGTTTGTTCGGAAAATTACTGGGAACTCTTACCCGTGGTCGCGCTAGCCGGGCCATGGAGAATTTCTTTGAAAATCGGCATCAATACATTTGCTCAGAACTGGGTGCCACGGCGTTGAATGAGCAGCCTGAGTATGCAGGAAAAGGAGTGCTAGCCCTACCACCTTATGCCATAAACCCGGTAGCCTTGTTCAACACCAAGGAAGTGTTTGAGCCGTGGGCAACCAGGATCAAAGGGTCCAGGATGCCAGAAAAGGGATTAGAGGCCTCCGCCGATTCCACTAATTCCACCGCCAGTGGTTCCGCCAACGGTTCCAAGTGAACCACCTGGCATAATGTCAGCCTTGGGTTTTGTTTTAGGTTTCCAGCCTACTAACTCTGGTGCTAATCCCGCACGCCGGAGATGGGTGTAATACTCCCTATGCTTGGGGCCAGGTCGAGGGCCACCCTCGGTATCGGGCTCTCTCAGATGCTCTCTGGCTATGTCCTTGGCCTCGTCAGGATCATCCGTGTGTTCCTTTTCCACTTCTTGCCCCATGGCAACTTGTAGCGGGTCATAGTCTATACCATCCAAAAGAGAATACACGATATGCTCTGCGAGTTTCACACATTAATTACACCAGCACGAGGCTGAGTTAGAGAGTGTCACTTAGCGCTTAACTTTTCTATATCCGAGTCTCCAGAGAAGTTTTGCTATGCTAGTGCCAACGCGAAGAATTTTGGGCTCTTTTACCCTCGGAAAGGATATGTGCAAGGCTTCGTGCACGAGGGTATCCAAATATTCCCTGGGGCATTGCCGAGGATCGATTTCGAGGATATTCTTTGATTTTTTGGACAGCGGCCAGCACTGTCCAACCACCCCGTCTGTGTCGTGAACGGGCTTATTTAAGACTCTGAAAGGTATGACATTACGCGCTATTTTGGACGCTTTTACGTATCTTCCAGTCTTCATGATGTAATTACTGTGGCAGAGCGTGGACAAACGTCAGGTTAAAAAGTTAAAAAAGTTCTTGCGTTCTTCGGGCGGCTATGCCAAACTGATTCTCACAAGGCCGAAATGCCTTTTGATCTTTGTAAAAGTTTTGGGGACGTACTGGTTTCGATTTTGCACTTGAACCGGTCACTTCATGCCGGAGATGTCTCGTTGGCTCCGTTATCAAATCGAGGCGAAGTAACTGACGATAATGATGCGTCGATCAACGCGCTCCTCGATCAGGCTGCTGACATCATGCGTAATGCTGATGAAGTGCTGGCCGAATTCGAATGCGCGGAAGCCGTAGCCTAGCTAACGGCCTCGTGTGAGGGGAGAACCCCCGTGACGAACCTCACATGTGAAATATCGGGGAGAGGGAAACCGAACTTTTCGGAATGACCCTGCAACTGGGTCAGTTGCGAACAGTGGCAACATTCGGTTCCGTCCGATAGCCACTGGTTATTAAAACGGAAAGCATGTGCATGTGGCCGATCCGACCGCAAAAGACATGGGTTCAACTCCCATCGTCTCCACCATTTGGGGTAGTCCTGGTAAAAATCCAGGGGCACCTAGGTGAATTCGTATTGGTGTGCATACTGATGCGTGGTAGCCTGGGATCGCTTTCGTAGGAGAAACCACTCCACCAATTTGTCTTGGAACCGTAAGGGAGGAGAAGCAGATTTAAACTGCGGCGAGCCTGAGGGAGGAACCCCTCACCAAGACAGATTTATCGCGGGATGGCGCAGCCTGGCAGCGCATGTGGCTCATAATCACAAGGTCGTGGGTTCAAATCCCACTCCCGCAACCAATTTTATGGTCAAAAACCATCGCGTGGTGCGTGAAAACCCGTCTATCCTGGTGGATGAATTAAGAATGCTGTAACTGGCCTGGACCGGCTACGGAATTGGCGACCTCTAAAGGGCTACGCCGGGGCGGTGTAAAAATCTCGGTGGCTGGCAGGAAATCCGGGTGCCTATTAAAACCTCAGTATGCTGATTTTAATAATTTCCGCTGGAGAGTTATTATTCCTCCACGTGCTGGATCATCAGCCGAGCATGTGGGCTCTTGTTCTGATGGAGGGCCTGGCGGAAAATATTTTTCAGTCGTCTACGTAAATGACCTTGCACTATGGAACGCGTGTCTACACTTAAGCTGGAAGTGCTGAAAAAATACATGGGATCGGTCTTTATCGAGACCGGCACCTATGATGCCAGCGGAACATTGGTCGCTGTTGAAGCCGGATTTCCGTTTATCATCACGATGGAGATCAGCCCGCGCCTGTTCTGGTTCTCTTACGCGCGCCTGCGCACCACGAAAAACGTCATGGCGCTCATGGGGGACTCCGCTATCCTTCTGCCTAAGGTGCTGGAAGGTGTGAACGTTCAGGCGACGTTCTGGCTGGACGCACACCAGCCACAGGACAACACACGTGGCTTTGGCTACTCGGCCCAGGGCTACTCCTGGAGCAACTGCCCGCTGCGAATCGAACTCCTGGCCCTGAAGGAACACGAAATTAAGAACCACTTCATCCTCATCGACGATGTGGACCATTTCGGCACCGGCCACATGGACGGCGTTACGCTGGACGAGGTCAAGAAGATGATTCTCGACATTAACCCTGCGTATCAGTTCACCCTGGAGGACGGCAACACGACCGGCTCCATTCTCGCTGCCTACGTACCCTGACCGTTCGTGCCATCCCTATTTTAATAAATTTGGTTCTAATAGGCGAAGATTGATAGCTTCCTACGGGTGTAGAAGTGATTCAGCTTCATTAATACGTTAGTTCAGTAAAATACACATATGAGAATAAACTTCATTGTCAACCCGGATTACATCCGAAAGATCAAGTTTCCAAGCGGTCGGCAAACTTACCACATCTATCCTCTTTTGACAGATTACCGCGCGGGCAACATCCCCTCGGAGATTAACCCGAGATCGCACAAGCCGGATACAGTTGACGGCAAAAAGATAGACATCGAAATCGAAAAAACTCTGAGCGACGATCCCGAGTTCTTTGACCTGATCAACCGGGGGTGCTTTATTCACGCGGCTCGGGTTAACTATAACCCTGAAACGCGTGTCTGCGAGTTGGACTTCGACAGCGATGACAGCATGTTTGGAATGCCAGACGGCAAGACTACTGACCGGGCGCTACAGCGGATACAGGGAGAAGGGCAGATAAATCTCGACCACGCGCGTGTCCATTTGGAAATCGTAGTTGGCCTGAAAAACAGGGATGAGATCAGGGCAGTCGCCGAAGGACGTAACACGTCTATCCAGGTCAAAGACATTTCGTTGCTGAACTTTTCCAACGAGTTCCAGTGGATTAAAAGTGCCTTGAAAGGCAAGCCCTACGCGGGCAGGATCGGCTACGAGGAAAACGCCGAAGGCGACGTGAGTGTCCGTGATATACTCTCGTACATTCACTTGCTCGTGTCGTCCACTCCGGTGCAGGCTTACTCCAGCAAAGGATCGGTAATTGACAGCTTCATGGCTGACAAGCCGAAATACATGCGCATGGCCCCGTTTCTGGGCAGCATACTAGAGATGCGGGATTACGTGGAGGAGTACATTCCTTACGTGATAAATGGCATGCGGGGTGGGTGCCTGGGTGGGCGTCGTGGCCATAAGGTCAATCTGCATAAGCAGGCAAACATATTCTCCGGGCGTGTCCCGTCGCACATCATCACGGAGGCGGTGCTGTTTCCCATATTGATCTCTCTGCGGCCTTTGCTGGAGATCAAGGACGGTAAGCCTCAGTGGAAATTCGGCCTCAGCCCCGAGGAGTTCTTCCTCACAAAAACCGGCGAGACTACGCTGCGCACGACGGCCAAGCGGAGCGTGATGTACGAAGAAACATATGGCAGTCAGATAATCAACCAGTTGTACAATCAACTGGATGAAATTCACGAGGGGCAGCCCAACGTCTGTGGAAAGAGTCGGTCCACATACCAGGCCATGATCCAGTACGGTGAAAACTTCGTGAAAGACGAAGAGATCAAGCGGCTAAGAGCCCAGGTCCGTTAAGCTGCGGATTCCGCAGGTATTCAAACCTCCTACTCACTCCGGTGTTGTAGGAGGTTTTCTATGTCCTCTAAGCACGTCGTAAGGGTAGGTGTCGGAATATTTGCTATACAACCTCCAAAAGGGTAAACCTCTATTGTCGTGCGCGGTGGCAACGACAACAGCTTCGATATCATCTTTCTGGCTGTAACCCGTGTTTTCAGGATTACGCGTTAAGGGCAAGAAACTATAGAGCCACTCCATCATCTGCCGGGGTGTGTATTCCATCAGCGTGGATCTTCCTGTTTTAGCAGAATTCACCAGCACTGCTCGGTAAAACTCGGATTGCCGGTCGGTCAAATACTCGAAGTAGTTGTTGCTGTAATTTAGCAGATCCTGGAGATAACGAAGCAGGGCTTGCTGCCAATCTTCGGGTGTGGCACGCCCAAATTTTAGGCCAGTTACCTTAGCGCTCGGGCCAGGAAGACCCGCTGCCTCATATCGTCCCCATTTGGCTTGCCGGATAAATTCTCGGACAGGGTATGCCCACTTGTTCCTATCCGCAGGAAATATGATGCCTACGATGTCACGCGGTTGAATGTGAGTATCAATCATTGGGACTTGTATCGCCCCGACCTGAGTGGCTAGCTGTGCAGCCAAACTGGCGCTTGGTTTAGTCAACTTTTGGACTTTCTTCTCGCAGACGAGAATGATGCCTACAATTGGGCCTTCATATCTTTGTCCGTTGGCCTCGTAGGCCATGTGATACGCTGCGTCTGCTGCTTCATTCTGATCGAAGAAAATGGTCGCTTTTTGCATGTTAGTCCGGCTGCTTATCTGCGTGCCGTACATGCCGTTTTGCACAATATCCCAAAATCGGTTGGTTGTGGCAGCCACATACACGCGCACGCGCTGGCCTACCAGTGCACTGTGCGTTGCAGGATCATAAGGATCGCTCAGCCCAATTTCTGAGAAATCCAGCGCCATCTCAATTAGTTGGTCAATGTCGGGCATCGTCTACATTATTTTTGACTTTTGTCTACAGCTATCGTATTTAAATACATGGATCGAGAGCTTAATAATGTCGATGAGACCGACCAACAGCATGCTCCCGACTGCTTCTGCCAGCTTTGTAGACCAACCTGGCCAGAGAGCCAGGACAAAGAGGCAGAAGCAGAAGGGGCAGAGCTAGCTATTGCTTAGTAATTTTTGGCGGCGAGCAAAAACCGTTGAATCCTTGCGGAAGGATGGACTTGGTAATTGCTGCCTTTTTGCTCACTTCAATACCGGACTTTTTCAATCCATCGGCGTCCGAGTAATAGATGCGAAGATCGGCTACCTCTATTCCCCTTTCAAATTCCACTTCGCTCACTATGCTGTCACGTTCTTTGCCCCAGGCGGTCCCTAAGTTAAAGTCGGGTAATTCTTGTGCAGGCGTGCTGCATTTCTTAAACCCGAGCATTTCATCCGAGGGATCATGACAAATGTCACTGGACTCTGGATTAGCTCCCGGCGTCGTGCTGCAACAGGTCGTTATTGTGTACAGCGATGGAGTATACGTAGGTGAAGGCGGAGTATACATGGGCGGAGGGTAGTGGATGTGCACGTTTGTGCGTAATTTTTCTGCCAACTGATTAAGCGTCTTATTGAAGGTCGCAGAAAGATTTTCCGCGAATACCTTCACTTCGATTATTCCACAGTTTACATCAGTTTCCTGCACCTGGGATGAGTAAGCTTCAGCCTTTGGATCAAACACGAAATCGTGGATTTTTGCAAGAGAAGATCGCCATCCAGATATTTCGGAGGAAGAATAGGCCGGAATGACATACCCACGGGATAGGGGCGTGGCGGCTTTTCCGTCTACAACTCCAATTCCGTCTATGCTCACAACGGCGAGAACGCGCTGTGATGAATTATTGCAGAAACGCAGGGAGTAGTTTTGATCTTTGCGCCCTTCGACAAAGGTTAATCCCTCGTGGCCATATTCCCGAATGGGGCGTCCGTTGATGAGTACGGATAACTCGTATAGATTTGCTGTCATAACTCCTATTGCCGCAATTTGCGGACTTGTTACGATTAGCGTAATTGCCAATCGGTTATAAATACAAGAACAAATTTGTTCTCTAATGAGTGAAGTATAAGGGACAGCCAATTCGAGGAGCCCGGCGACTACCGTTCGTGAAAGATCGGGAATACGAGTACAGCCAGGTTGTCCATGCAGCATTGCGCAGTGGGCTGAGGGTAGTCCGGCCAAACGGGGACCGTCGAACACGTGGCAGCCGTCGATTGGTCATTGTTGATCCGTCTAAGCAAAACGAGCGAGTTTACATGTTTTCGGCTGTCGAAGATACCGGTCCTACTAAAATACTGCCAGTTCCAATAGGATTCATATGACAATAGAAGATATACGGGCTAAGATGGAAGAAATTAATCCTAATGCCCTTACGGCGGATGGATTTGACGACTGCATCGTTGGTTACCTGGAGCAGTGTGGCAAGAATGCTGTATTTTGCTACGATGCGCAGAAGATGGCTGAGAAACTAGCAAGCCAATGCAAGCAGGCTGATTCAAGCTTGTCTGACGGGGATGCCCTTGAGGAAGCTAAGGAGTTTTTGGAGTTTAACACTTTCGGTGCCTACGTTGGAAAAAACACTCCAATGTGGCTGTTCAGATTTGAGGAGTAACGTAGACAAAAACAATTCGTTCTATTAAGACAGACATTATGAGTAATTTAACGACAAGCGTAGTGGGATACTTCAACCCTAACGACTACCCGATGCAAATCGTGGTGGCAGAGCACAATCTGACCATTCAACTTCAGCCGAAGCAATACATCGTTGATCGCGCGGGCCGACTGGTGAATGATCCTACTCTCGACAGGTATGTCGGCAAGGGCAGGTTGTCCAGGGCCACTAACCCGAAGCAAAAAGTTGCGGTGGTTAAGCTGATCTCTGTTAATCACGTCGCGCCGACCGGCCAGCCCGCCACGCAGTTTACGCACCCCGTGTATGAAGCGCGTGGCTTTATGCGCGATGCGAACGGCCAGATGGTCCCTGTCATGGCCGCTCCTACCGCGCCTGTGCCTACAGTTGCGCCTCCGGCGTCGTATAATCCTGTGAAAGCCATGTCGGTCGCGGAGGCTAAACGGCTTCGGCTCATCAAGCCCACCCGGCAGGTGAGAGAAGATTACGGCGTTGAAGACACCAACGGTGCCCCAATTCCTGGCGAAAAAATCCCGTTTATTCAGTGTCAAACGGATACCGCGAAGGGTCAAACCGGTGCGCTGCCCGAGGCACTTGCTAAGCCACTAACGGCAGCCCAGGCCCAGTTGGCGCAGGGCATGCAGATCTCCCAGGGCATCAACCCGGAAAGCCCCCAGGTACTCGACCAGGTTGCGCAGGCTGTAAAAAATATGCCCCTCGGCACACAGCAAGAGGCTATGGTTCAGCCAACGCCTCCGCCTCCGACTCCTATGGGCCTCCTGAAGAGCATCCCGCCGCCTATTCCGACTAATCCGGCCCCGAGCATTATCATCCAAAATACCGCCCTACCCGAGCCTCAGCTTGGTGATGAATTGATCGCAGAGGAAGAGATCTCGCCTGCGAGTGAGGCGTCCAGCGTTCCTGCGATACCGACAGCTAGCGTGCCACTACCAGTTATGGAAGATGCAGACGCTGCTCCTACTGGTGATGAGGCCAATCCGGCAGATCCACTGCTGAAGTGCCCTCTATGCCCTGGTAAGGATTTTCATCACCCTGGGTATCTGAAGCGCCACATCAACACCAAGCACCAAGCCCAGGCCGAGCAGTTACTGCAAAAGGCAGGACTTCTGTAATGCACAGTGGAAGACGCTACTAAACAGTTTGGGTATCTGACAGTTTTAGCCATAGACGGCAGAAAATGCCGCTGCCGGTGCAAATGCGGGAGAGAAGTATACCGTAATTGGTACCACGTAAAGAGTGGACGCGTTAAAAGTTGCGGATGCCTAAGATCCGAGTCTGTAAAGCGCTGCTTTACAAAGCCAATATCTGTCGGAGAAACATTCGGGAGACTAACTGTTGTCAGTTACCACGGAAAGACGTGCAAATGCAGGTGCCAGTGTGGAAACCTTGTTACAGTAAAGTCTACTCGGCTACGAACGGGCCACACCCAAAGCTGCGGGTGCTATCAAAAGGATCAAGCCAGGCGCAGTTCTCTGAAGGTCATAGAGCCTGGAACAATTTTTAACTATCTTACCGTTATAAAGCAGGAAGGTGACGTGTGCACCTGCTCGTGTAAATGCGATGGAAAATTGCTCACAGTTGAGACTAAAAAGCTGAGGAGTGGGCACGTTAAAAGCTGTGGTTGTCTTCGCGTTGAGCACGCCATAAGCATGTCGCAGGATAAGATGTTACCGTCAGGTGAGGTAGCATTTAACAGCCTACTGGGGCAGTACAAGGCCCAGGCGTCTGCTCGACAGCTCATATTTGATCTCTCACCCGACGAATTTAGGACGTTAACTAGTAAATGCTGCGCGTACTGTGGGTGTAGCCCTGCCAATATTAAGCGTAATCCAGGTAGTGTAGGGAGCTATGTCTACAACGGGATAGATAGGCGAGACAACAAAGCAGGGTATACCGTTGAAAATTCGGTTACGTGTTGCTGGACGTGCAATAATGCGAAGGCTCTGCGCACGGAAGAAGAATTTTTAACGTGGGTAAAACTGATCTCTGATAGCAACCAGAACCGTGAGCTGCGCGGTGCCCTACTTGAAGTTAACTCGGCGTGGTCGCTGCTGCTCCGTCGCTATAAAAATACAGCTAAGCGTAAGAAAATAGATTGGTGCTTGGACGACTCTAATTTTTTTGCCCTAGCATCGTCTCCATGTTCCTATTGCGGAAGACCTCCACATCGGGAGCTATCCTACGGGCCAAATTCTATTCTTTACACCGGAGTTGATCGCACGGACAACGCTGTAGGGTATACCATTGAAAATTCCACAAGTTGCTGCTGGGATTGTAACAACGCTAAGTCAATTGGCTCCGCTGAAGACTTTATGGCCTGGGCATCGCGTGTAGTTAAACACGTATATGGCTGAAAGCAACAGTGCAACTCCGCGCGGTGACTCGTCTGCATCGCTTGATACGCTCCCGCTTAATGGCTACACGAGGGATCAACTGGCGAATTACATATATCGCCAGCTCGGTTCTCCTGTGTGGAACGTTGAGTTGTCTCGCCAGCAAGTCCTGGACGCTATCCAGGATTCTCTTAACCTTTACTCCATTTGGAGACCGTGTATACGGGTGGGAGGCCTTGTGCTTCAAAGGGGAAGATTCAAGTATCTTGAGGGGGAGGACGTAGGTCAGGGGATAGCTAATGTTCAGTTTGTAGAACCTAATCCAGTCCCAACAGAGATTTTTTATATGGAAATCTGATCAACCCCGCTCCGCTCTTCCGCGTTGGCATCGACGAGTACGACATGTTTTTGCGCTGGCGCAAAATTTGGCAGCGTGTTACATCGATAAAGCCCGACTGGTTCTATGATGAGACGCTGCGCATTCTTTACATCCACAACCCCATAGAGCGCTATCAAGCCGGTGTGTTCATTTACGGGGTATGGAAAGAGACGAAGAACCTGGATTACGTGGGTGCTCAGTGGGTAAAGGAATATGCACTGGAGCAGGCGCGCTACACCTATGGAGAGATCCTATCCAAGTATGGAAACGCTATTCCAGCCCCAATTAAAGACATGTCTTTGGATCGGGACAAGAGGGCTAACGCTGAAAAGCGATTAGAAGCCCTAAGAACTCGTCTTCAAGGAATGCAGCTTGCAACTGCCATCTCCTTCGAGGAGTAAGTCGCAGGATCGAATTTCCACTTGGTCATTTTGTCTACAAAATATTCCTAGTGCATTTCCGACTTCGACTACTTCAGATTCGTCAAATAGTCGGCAGACTACCGGAATCCCGTTCCACCGGGTTATCAGGCTGTCTTTGATGCCCAGGGCTACCAGGGCCACCGGGGCAATGACAATCTGCTTAGGATTGGCTTGGTGCCGTTGTTGAAATTGCTGTATCAACTGAATTAGCAGTGCGTTTTGTTTCATTTGTGAGAGCGTCGATGTTGAGTTGTCCGATGTGATCCACTAGCCGCGCGATGACGTTTTGCTGTTCTTGGATGAGTGAGCACGCATGCAGAAATAGCGTAGTCCTTTGAGTGGTCTTGCTCGCTATCGCCAGGAGTGCCTGCTGTTCTTGTAACAATTTTGTGTTCATGTTTTGAGTGAATACAGTTCTCAATTAAGAACGTATGGAACCGCCTAATTTCTCATTAAATTATACCAGTTGTCGAGCTGACCAAATTGCGCAAGTTGTTAAAACATGGCGGGATCGCGCCGAGCGGCCAGATCTTGTGGAGGTTATCATCTCAGTAGATGGACCTAACCTGGAGGCAGTCAGCGCAGCCAATGCCGTTACCAGTGCGAAGGTGGTGATACAGAATAGCTCTCCTTTCAACTGTGTTAAGGGTTGGAATGCCGGGGCGGCTGCCGCCACGGGAAAAGTTATCATAAACGTAGCCGACGATTTCAATCCGCCTATGCACTGGGACACTGCACTGCTGTCCCTTAAGCCCACAGGGTGGATCGACGGGGAATACGTGGTCCACGTGGCCAGTGGCTATGTCGAGGATATCATGGTGCTATCCATCGCTACCAGGAAACGCTACGAAAAATTTGGATACATGCTCTATCCAGGCTATGAGTCCCTCTTCAGCGATACTGAATTTACACAGGTTGCCTACCGCGACGGTGTTGTTTTGAATGCGAAGCACATAATGTTTGAGCATCTCCACTGCGATTGTGGCAAGCGGCCTAAGGATCACCACGATGAAATTCACGGTGGTCGTGATCGATGGGTGCGCGGGGAAATGCTGTTCAATTATCGCAAGGGCATTAACTTTCCGATAGACGCAGGCCCCCGCGCAAATCAGAAAATTGTAGACAAAATTAGCTCCGATGAGCCTTACGCTGTCTACATTCAGGCCACAGACGATGATTTTTGCCTGCTCGAAGTCTGCGCGCGGCTGATCGAAGAAGGCGCACATGATTTTTTTGTGTGCGTGCCTGATGAGTATTGGTCTGGAAAGCCGACTCCCCAGGACAATATCGATAGGATCAGATCCGTTATGGCAGATGTCGAAAAGATAGGGGGCAAAGTCCGAATCCGCGTATTCGACGTGAGCAACTATCGGTTTGCTGGAGATACCCGCATAGCTGTTGAGACTCGCGTCCGAAATGATACGCTGTCCTGGATTCGCCGTGAGGGCTTCAAGCACATACTGATTGTAGATGGTGATGAACTTTGGACGCATGGCCTGCTGGACAAGATCAAGGATGCGGTGAACACATCGGCTCCCGCGTGCATCAGCGTGCCAATGATCCCTGTTGTTGGGCATCCCGGCTACCCGGTGCACATGGCTTCTGATCGCGCTGTCGTGTATATTGACGATACGCACACTTTTCGAGAATGCCGCTCTCCTTCTGTTGATCATTACCTCCTGGCAAATGGCATCGTCATACACTTTACAGCGTGCCGGAAGACAATGCAGGACATCATCGACAAGCACCGTGCATCAGGCCATTACGACGATCCCGAGTACGACTTTGAGGGCTGGATTAAGAATGTCTTGCCAAACCTAAAGCCTGGCTGGAAGGGCGCACACATGTATCGGCGCTACCAGATCTGGCCCCTCGTGCGCAACTGGACGCGCTCGGAAATCGAACAGATTCCTAGTTCACTCCGGCAATACCTGGGAGAGCCCGTGGATCAGCCGTCACCGATTCAGTCTATGCTGGTCAGGGCCAAGGTTCAGCAGGCTCCTACCTCGCTTAAAATCCACGCTTTCCGGTATAATCAAGTCGAGCAGTTTCAGGGATTTTCAAATAATCCATTCAGGGTGTGATGCCGTTTGAGGACATTATCATGCACATTCTACGCATGCGTGCTGGCCAGGTAGTGCCGATTCACGAGATTGCGAGCATAGTTGCAAAGAATACGCTGAATCCAATGCGAAATTGTACTGTTTCGTATGAGGACAGGACCAGGATTCAAGGACAAATATTTCGAACCGCGATGGCTCTTGCGCGGCAAAAAAAAATAAAAAATTACAGGCACCCAAGCCGCAAGCGTGGTATTCTACATGCCGGAATAAGAATTAACGAAGCTTTTGTATAAAATCTGTTCTTAGTAGCTATGACGAATCGTATGCCGCACAACTCGCAATGGATGGTAGTCACTTTCAAAAAACCCGTAATGTGGACGCGCAATGAGGACGAGACCTGGATCTTGAATCCGAATCGCCGCTACGTTCTGAACGCAAACCAGCTTGGCAACCTGTCTGAGTACATCGCCAAGATGTCCGATTTAAAAGCTGGTGAATTCTACAAGCCCCTACAAGCAGGCCAAGCCCACCTGGAAGGATCTACGGTGCTCATCGAGCGGTTCCGAGAGCGGGGTATTGGCGATTTGTTGTTCCTCACTGGCCCGATGAACTACATGCGTTACGTTAGTGCTAACGGCGTCGGTATCGATTGCTACGCCCTGGCTGACCGTGGCGTTATTATGGCCAATCATCCCGCTTTGCGATTCAAGGCTACGCTGGCCGGGCCACTCCACTACGATGATCTGCAAAATTACGACTATCAGTGGTTCGTCGATACTGCAACGGAATACGTGGAAGAGCACGACCAGTTGAATGTCTATGATGCCCTCTACAAATCGCTGGGATTTGACCCCGGCACAATTCCGGCACAATTCAAGCGCCCCACGGCGCACTTAGACGATCAGGACGCCAAAAATCGTGATCAATTCTTCCATTTCACTTTTCTTGAGAAAAAAATTGATCTGCGCAAAACAGGCTACTATGTTATAGCTCCTTTCGCGCGTGGATCGCTGCGGGTCGCGCGCTATCAGATGTGGCTTGAAGTGATTAACGAACTCAAAAAGACTCGACCGGTGGTGGTGATTGGTTCCCTCGACGGGCGCATTCCGGCAACGGACATGACCGCTGGAGAGTTTAACCAGCAGATTAACCAAGCCGGGTCAAACGTCATAAATGTTTTGAAATCTCCGGCTTGGCCTGTGCGAGTAATGATGTCAATTATTTCTGGTGCTATTGGCGTCGGCACGCTGGACACCGGCCCCCTCTACGTAGCCCAGGCACTCCGTATCCCGGCAGTCTCCGTGTGGGGGCCACATGATCCTGGCGTTCGCATCGGGTATGACCAGCCTTATATGGATCTGGCTGTTTGGGAGCAGGCTGAGTGTCGCCATTGCCCCTGCTACGCTTATGATGGTTTTCCTGCGGATCAGTGCCCTCAAGGGGAGCAGCAACTTGTCTGTCAGCCCCTGGCATCGACTCCGTCTTCTGCTGTTTTGGAAAAGTTTGCTAAGATCGAAGCCGCAAATGCTGGCTCACGCGTATGAGAGGACATTCACCACGGCACGCGGGCACACCCGCCATTAGTCCCATCCAATTGGGTGATTTTCAATTGGACATAAACTACTACATGACTACTGACTACCAGGACGGTCAGTCAGCGTGCCGAGAGCTTCCCGCTGTCATCGAATGGGTGAACGAGCAGTTGCAACTAATGATCGAGCAGAAGTTTATCGCCAAGCAGCACATTAAAAAGGTTGAAGGCGACGTGTGGCACTCTCTTAATCTCGGCTTGTGGGAAGAGTTAGGCTATACTGAGAAAAAGACCGAAGAGAACATAAAGCGCGCTATAGCGCGGCATGATGACGTGGTTAAAGCCACCAGCGAATACGCCTGGTATGCTGGCTGGTGTCTGCGCCTTTCAAATACCATAATTTCGTTACAGGCGAAACTGGACCTAGTTAGAACATCGGAGTCTACACGCCGTGCAATGATGGTTGCCAGCGATGAAGACAATGGGTCAGAAACATAGAGGAGTAAAACCGTTAGTAATCCACAGTATGACTACATCACTCAATGACATTCGTATTGCTACCGTCTTGGACGGCATGGAAGAGGACCGTAAGTATGCGGCCCAGAGCAATAAAGTCACCCGCATCAAGATCCCCAAGGGCCACGCCTGGCTGATACGGTTCTTGCCGTTCGCCATGGGCACTCGGGGGCTACCGTATGCGCGGCTGGCACAGCACTGGATCAGTAGCAAACCCTGCTACTGCAAACAGCACACTTCACCTGAATTCGGAGGCGACCCGAATTATGAATGCCCCATTTGTTCCGTCGCTGACAACATGTACAACCAGGCGGATAACGAGGCTGACCGCGACGACTTTTATTCAGTCCAAGTCCGGGTTGTCTTCACGATGTATTGCGTGGTCATCGCCAAAGAGACTGATCGTGGCGTCCGGGAAGACTCCACTTTTGATGAGATGCTCATTCCCTGCGAATTCAACCTGCCCAAGACTTCTTTCGCTTTGCTCGCGCAGAAGATCGAACGGTCCAAGGCGCGTAAGGGTGGCAGCCCCAACATGGGCCTGCTGGATCTCGAACTTGGCCAGGATGTTTGGTGCATCCGCGACAAGATGAATGCGCTGTCCTTTGAGCTTTCTGACGACGGTCCCGCACCGCTGTACGAGCTGAACGATCAATTTGATGCGAACGTCGCCCGCTTGTGGAAGAGCATGAAGCAGCCAAACGTCAAATTCCTGGACGACGTTCGGCTTAACGCCATTGCCGACAAGGTCGCTGAACGCGCCTTCGAAAAGGCAGCCTCTGAAATGGGGGAAGCCTACAGCAATCGTGGTGGTAGTCGAACTCGGGGAGAACGCCACGGCGGAGGCTCTGCACGTGGTAATCGAGAAAACGACGACGAGCCCCGTGGAAGATCCTCTCGCGGCCAGAGTGAGCCTGAAATATCCCGGCCTACTCGGCGACCTGCTCCCCCACAAACGGCAGCTCCTTCACGTAGCGTGCCATCCCGTGGAACCAGGGCAGCCAGCGTAGCCAGTGCGACCATCGATGAAGCTGAAGGGCAAGCCGCTCCGCCCGAAGACGATAGCAACCCGGAGCTTATGCCGGTGCCTCAGAATCAGCGGCGGTCACAAGTGCGCCAGGAAGAAGCCCAGGAACAGCCTCAAGAGCAGGAACAAGATCCTAATGGGCCAGAGCAGGATGATCCCAGAAATCAAGAGCAGCCTCAAGATCCAGAGCAAGATCAGCCTCAAGAGCAGGAACAAGAACCTCCGGCTCCACCGGTTCGGCGTGCCGTGGCTTCGACTTCTCGCCCTGCGCCTGCTACCCGTCCTGCTGCTCCCTCGGCTGCTGTCCAAGCGGGCCGTCGTGCACAAGCTCCGCAGCCATCCGTGCGCACTGCTCCTGCTGCCAGGAATGAGTCAGCGACTGGCCAAGTTGCCGATGATCCTGAAGAATTGCCCGAGGAGGCTAATGATCCGGCTCCTTCAAAACCCGAAGCTCTGCCCCCGCGTAGCGCTGCGCCAAGCCGGGCAGCAGCTCCTGCCGCTGCACCAACCACTAATCGGTTTGCAGCAGCACTGGGACCGCGTATCCAGGGGCTTCGTAGCCGCCAACAATAAAGCATATGGCTGAAAAGAAAAAACTGTCCATTGCTGAACGTGTTGCAGCCAGCATACGAAAGGTTTCGCCTAGAAAGGGCGATGCTGGCATGATCGAGGTTTCTCTATCCCAGGAATGCGTTCTCTCCGACGTGAAATACGTCATTACGACCGGACTCCGCCCATTTGATCGGTTTGTGGGCGGACTCCCGGTCGGGAGAATCGTAGAGTACTTTGGGCTTGAGGCCTGTGGTAAAACCGCTTTGTGCAAACTTAGTGCAAGGCGTGCCCAATTGGGTTTCGTCTATAAGCGCACCCGTCTGCCCGATGGTCATTATCAGTACGATCAGCTTGATCCTGCAACCTACGACATAACTGTCCTCTATATCGACAACGAGGGTTCACTCGATGAAGGGACAGTTCCAGCTAACTGGGTCGTGTGCCGGGCTGAAACTGTCGAGCTGATGTTCAAAACCATCGACCGGACTATCGAGACCTTAAAGGAGGTCCAGGAAACGGAGAAAAAGATTCAGTTTCTCCTGGTCGTGTGCGATACTATTGCCGGTACTAATTCCAAGGAGGAACTCGCGCAAGAATGGGGCAAGGACGACTACGCTCGTCAGCCAAAGCAGCTTCGCGAGGGATTCCGAAACATGGTCCAGGAATTTAGCCGGTGGAACGTCTGCATGGTCTGCACCAACCAGGTATCCGATAAAATCGGGTATGTTTCTCCGAAGTATGGAGCTGGATCAATGCCTACGAATACGCCAAATCCCGATAAGTATTCCTCGTCGGGCGGGCTGGCATTGAAGTTCTGGGCATCCTCGCGGGTGTTTATGTATCAGGTGCCTACCAAGTATGTCCTGGTAAAAGGGGCGAAGTTCGACGCCGGATACTTGATTGAGTTCGTAGCCGTTAAGAACCGCCTGGCTAAGCCCAAGCGCCGGGGCCGTCTGGTCCTGCTGTTTGACGACGATCCTAACAAGGGTGGATTCCGCGACGATTTCAGCGTCTTGGAAACCCTCAAAAGCTTGAAGATCGCCGAAGAGGATTCCGAGGGTGAAATCGTGTTTAAATTCCGTAAGAACGGGATTATTCCGACTACGTTTGACTCCACCGGTAAAACACTCGAAGAGCAAGACGCCGCCGAGGGTAAGGGCCGTAACAAAGATCCTCGTGTGTCCAGCCGCGCTGCCTGGCCACATTTTTATGAGCAGCACCGGGCTGATTTTGACGCCCTGTGGGAAAAGGCAGTAGAGTATGTCTTCACGGTCGAGGGCATAGATGGTGAGCCTACTGCTGCGGTGGAAGAGGACGAGGACGAGGATCTGAAAGAACCAGAGACTATTGTTCCTAAAAACCGGGCCGGTCGCGCGCGCGGACACATGGCTTTAAACACGATGCCCGACGTTGAGGCATAATAACAAAACAACAGAAAGAAGAGTTTATGACAGAATACGTTGAAGATGCTGGCCTGACTGCTGCTTTTAAGGCGGTCATGGACAACAAAACATACCATGAATTTGGCATGTTAAGGGATACAAAAGTTCGTATCTTTCCCGTGATGAGGGTCAGAACGAATTCCGAGGGTGAGCACAAAGCTTCCAGCGGTCCACCCGCTGTAATGAAGAAGGTGCCCGATCTGTTCAAAGCCACAGGTGTTTCGGCAGACTACATCCTGGTCGTAGACTACTACGCCTGGAACCATCCCAAAGGGATCAATGCTCAGATGGCCCAAGAGGCCTATTTGCACCACGCCCTGATGACCGTGGAAGTCGAGAAAAAGCAGGACAAAGCGGGCAAAGCCGTCATCAAGACCACTAATCGTGACCCTGATGTGCAAGAATTCTTAGCTACTGCTGAACGCTACGGTGGATACGACGAGGATCAAGTTCAGTTCAGCACGCTGATAATAGACAGCGCTCAGGCGATGAAACAGATCACTAATGGGAGCCTGAGCGAGACTCCGCAGGTTACAGCCGGAGAAGTCCAGCCAGAGGAGCAGCCAGAGTCGCCTGAACAGCCTGAACCTGAAGAGCCCCAGGCAGGCCCAACAACTCGCCGCCGTGGCCGTACAAATAACAGGCCATGAACTACAACAAAATCCAGGAGATCCTGCAAGGCGACAGTAAGTTTGCCCCACTAGCCGCGAACCGCGATGTAAAAGTCGTGGTTCGCGGCGGTGAGTGTTCATACTCCGCGCTGACGGTGCGCGTTGCCCAGGAGATGGCTGCACGGGGCATAGAAGACAAAAGTTTTCAAAAGACCATAATTCTTGCCATTGCAGCAACACTGTCCAGCGGTGGGGATGTCTTACCAAAGACTCCGGCACCGCCAATTGCCTGCCCGCCTCCTCAGCCAGTAAAGAAACCGGTTGAGGATAAGGCCGAGCGTGTAACGGTTAAGCCAACGCAGAGTTACACCCCTTCTGCTCCGGTTAAGCAAACAATGCAACAGCAGGCAAAACTCGACAAATTTGTCGAACGGGGAGATATTCTAAAATATCAGAGCGCGGTGGCTATCACGCAGTTACTGGCTTCGATATTTCAGCTAGCAGACAATGACACGTGGCCGGGCAACGAAAAGCGCAAGGCGCTGCTAAATGAGTTGCTCCTCAGCTACGAGGACATATCCAAAACGCATGTTAACCTCAGTGTAAGACAAATACTCCGTGCCCAAATCGAAAGCCAAATCACCGCCACTCCAGGCAGATAGCACCCCAGAAAACGAGCACATATTCCCCCAGACAAAGCTAGTGCCAATGGCACTTCACTGGAAGGAATTAAATGCCCAAAAGCGCCACACCGAGGCGATGCTAATCTTGGAGGAAATAATCACGCTGTCTACTCCCATGTTTGAGCGCCTGGCTCAGCATGAGGAGTATACAAACACCGTTGAACTGTCTGCCCTTGTCAGCGCTGCCCAAGAAAAAGTGATCAAGTGGTTGCTTAAATGGCAGCCTAAGAAGGGCCGACTGTTTTCGTGGTTCAGCAAGTCGCTAACGGGCGACTCTCGCGTGCTCTTGGCTGATGGCAGCTTGAAGCGCATAGATGAGATCGTAAACAAGCGTTTGCCTGTCTCAGTCGTGACGTGGGACGAGGAGTCAAAAGCTTTTACTACCAGGGCTGTTACCGATTGGATTAGATCGCCTGCCCACAAGGACGGCTGGCGCAAGGTGTCAGTACAGCATCCGTCTGGGTTCAAGCGATCATTATTCGCAACGTTTGACCATGAGTTTCAGACACAGCGAGGATGGATCGCAGTAGATTCGTTGCGGTCTACAGATCAGCTCTACATGCGCGCTCCACAATTGACATCGGCGGGCATTGAAGTTGTTGTTGGGATGTACCTTGGTGACGGGACCATAAGTAAGAAGCACGCCATGGTCGTCGGGCACGGTCGAAAGCAAAAATTCTATTGCGATCATTTGGCTGAGCAATTTGGCAAGAATGTGTATGATAAAGACTGCCTGATTAAAGGAAAGCGGTATTACTCAAACTCGGTGTGCATACCTCTTCGGGCAGTATGGCCTGAGTGTAAGCAGCTTAAACAGCGTAAAGCTATTACGCCGTTCGTGCTTTCACACTTAAGTCCGATTGCACTGGCATATTGGTTCATGGACGACGGCAGTTTTGACCGAAAACGTGGTGCGGTGAAGTTAGCAACGGACGGTTTTAGCTGTCAAGAATGCGCGTCTTTAATAGCGCTGCTGCAAGTTAAGTTTGGAATCTCTGCACATTACCACATGCGGAAGGGAAAGAACTACGGTTACATATATGTTCTCGCAGAAAGCCGCCCTCGTTTCTTCGAGATTGTAGCGCCTTATGTTCTGGAAGGATTCCGCTATAAGATGCCAATCTGCTGGTCAGGGCCAACAGAACATCCCGTGCTAGTGTCAATACAGAACGTGCCATGCTCTTTCAGTGTTCGGCCTACTGTAGGCTACACGAACATACGGAACGGTCGCGCAGGGCATAAAAAATGGTTTATACCTGACTTTTCTACCAAGTATGACATCACAGTCCCCGGAACACGCAACTTTGTAGCAGAGAGCATCGTAGTCCACAACTGTGCAAAGCACGCATTCCTGTCAGAGCTTGTAAAGGCTAACCAATACCGTAAGCGGTTTCATGTTACGGGCGACAATTTGGAAAAGTATTACGGCCTGGAGGATCACGCGAGCGATAAGCACAATTTGACCGAAGAATTCGACAAGAGCCTAAAGGACTTGTACTGCCGGTGGGGTAGTCCACAGGAAATAGGTGCCATCCGTTATCTGGTTGAATGCCTCGTGCACGATCTGGACAGCCACGATAAGCAATCGGCTATTCGAGCCGCAGCCTACGCTTGGGGGATCAGTATGGACTTATCCAAGTTCTTCTATTCCTGGGCGCTTGTCGCGCTGCGTGACCTGCATTACAAGAAAATCCGGCTGCCGTTCACGACGGAGGACATCATCCGCCACTGCTACAGTTACACAAACTTCGTTGATTTGCTGGACTACATGCCCTCGGCAGAGCTGATGCGCTTGATTGCCACCAAGGGTGGGCAGCGCATTAAGATTCCAACGATTGCACAGATAAAGAAGCTGAAGGATGACCACGCCATATTCGTGGCGGTTATGGACAGTGATAAAGATCCTGATTCGATAGCAGACATAGCCAAAAAACGAAAGCGTTCCCAGCGCACGGCCCAGGAGGCGTATATGGCCATGGTGGAAGCCACGAACCCGAACAGAACAGGAGAACATGAGATCTTTGGAAACGATGAGCAATAGCACGCCTGATATTGATACCTCTACGTGGCCGATACAGCGACTGGAAAAGAACGTCGTTCTAAACTTGTGCGGAGTCGGATGGAATCCGCGTGAGTGCTTTGATGATATCTGGCCCGACATTGACCGGCTGATCAAAGCGATTATCTACGGGTCCACGGACCCAAAGAACATTAACCTCCACCAGGATGAGCTTTATGGTGAAATGGTCTATAAAATGACTCAGATTATGAATCGGCGCGATATCGTGTTTAAAAATCGCGCCGGATTTTTTGGCCTGCTCAAGCTGTGCCTGTCTCACCACTTAAGCAGCTTGATCCAGCGGCATGTCTACACGGAAAAGAGGACAGGTGTTAAGCCCCCAAAGCGTGGTGAAAAGCCAAAAGAAGTCGAGGAAGAGGTCGAACACGCTGAGTTTACACCCACACAGGACAGGCACGGAAATATCGAGCTTGACGATGATGAGCATGGCGTTGTAAACTACGTGGGGCAGGAAGACGCAGGCTTTAAAGAACGCGAAACCCGCGATGCACTGTGCTACTTCATGAAAGAGCACCTTACTACCACGGAAGCCAGGGTGCTCAAGCAAGAAATGGAGCCCAACGACCGCGCAATAAAGCTAGCCTTCGCCAGCACACAAGTCAGTAAACGCCGAAGAACGTACAAAGTCCAGGATCGGCACAAGGCAGAGGGCATAGGAATGAGAATTTACGCTTACAAGCGGACACTGGGTAAGATTCGTGTTAAGATGCTAAAATACTGGAATAAATAGCTATGGATGACGACAGCAAAATAAGACTCGCTGAGCTTCAGCTTTGCGAAGAACTGGGCTTGCAGGTTCCGGCGCACATTGCACCGATGATCAAGCGGCGGCTATTCACAATTGCAGCCAGGGATAACGCGGATAAGATTCTGGAGAATCCTGACCTGATCGCCCTGCTGGAAACGGTCGGCGCTTACGTGCCTGTTAAGATGGGTGACACGTTGCGCTGTTTTGGGGTGCTGTGGGAAAACAATCATCGTATCTGCTCTACATGTGGCTTGCAAGAATCGTGCATGATTTCTGCCAAAAATATCGGGTTGGATACCATAAGGCTAAGCCCCAGGCTCCTGGGCACTAAGCTGATTCGAACACCGTGGCTTCTGGAAAACATCGAACCTCCGGTAGAGACTGATGTCCGGTCCCTGCGCGTCGTTGCCAGATCAGAACGCGACGAGGAACTCATCGACTACCTCAACCAGCATTTCATTGCGGTGATCCGCAAGGGAGAGATTTATTACCAGTTGCCGGACAAAATGAAGGCTAGTGATACTTGCGCATTTTGTGTCGGAAAGCCCGAAAAAGTTATGGAGCTGAGGTTCTGCTCTCCGTCCCCGGAAGTCCAGACAAAACTGACCCAGGTCAAAAATTCCAAGGGTATGCCATCGTGGGTTTTGTCAGATATCATGCCCCTCGAAGAAGCCGTCGCACTCATTAATCAACACATCGCTACTATTTTAATATGAACACACCCATCCCTCCAACGACCCTTCAACCGGACGTAAAAGCTCAAGCAATCGTTGAGCCCGAGGCGTCCAGCAAATATCAGGCCTACCGTAGAATCGGGCTTATTCAGGGAATTGACTACACATTTACGGCCCTGATCTTAGCCCACTTCATAGTTGCCCTGTTCGCGGTCATTTTTGGGAAGATGACCACAACATTTGGTATCGTGCTGGCAGTTCAGGCGTATGGCCTGGCACTGGCCTGGATACTCTTACTGGTCTATCGCGTCGGGGTGTTTGTTGTTGAACTCCGGGCTAATGTCGAGCTTTTGCCCTTTGACTCAGCTCGAATTGCGGTGGGCTTTTTGCAAGGTGGAACTCCGCTTAATACGCCGGTTAAAAAGTAGGCTACTGACGCACTCTTTATCAAACAACCTATGAAGTCAGCCATTGCCATAATTACTTACAACAGGGTACACGCGCTTCAGGAAATGCTCAGGGGCATAGATGCGCATTGTGCTCAGTATCCGCTCGCCATATTTGATGACCTCAGCAACCGGGACGGTACCGAGAAATTTCTTCGGACGGGTATGTCCGCCACGAAACCGAGGCCAGATCTGATGGCTGAAGAGCTTTCTGAAAAGAGTGGCTCTCCTCGCCCGCCACGGAAGCATTTCTTAGGCACGCATAACCTGGGTGTTACCGGAAACAGCAACCGGGCGCTGAAGTGGCTTATGGACGAAACGGATGCCGAGCACTTCATCCTGTGCAACGACGACCTGCACGTTACAGGGGATTTTGTGCAGTTTTACGGGAAAGCCCATGTGGATCTCCAGGTCGGAATGTTTTGCTTTTGTGACTTCACCCATCACCCCAGCTATCAATGGGTGGATATCAATCAGCGGGGCTACCGCATCAAGCTGTGTCCACGGATGACTGGTATCATGATCTCAATGCACCGAAAGGTGGCAGAGCAGATAGGCTACTTCGATACGGTGTTTACAAAATTCGGAGAAGAGCATTGTGACTTTACAAATCGCGCCCGCCTGGTTGGTGCTATATCACTGAGTGGAATGATGCAAACTCAGATAGATCTGCACCACAATCTTATCGGACAGCCGGAGCAGGTGCTGCTCAAGCATCAAGAAGTCGAAACCTCCATGACCGGGCCTGAACGAAAGCGCGCCGATCAAGAGTCCTACGGCATCATGCAAGCAGTTGGGCAGAGTTACCACTATCGGGATGTCTACAGGCCGTTTGGGCTACACCGGCCCAAGTTTGTGGGTGCTACCCGTGAGGCCGGAATTCCAGCCGATCAGATTTCGTCTACCTATGACCTCGTTACTGATTTTACACCGAGGCCTCTGTAAATATAGTCCAAATGTTAGCAAAACAAATTATGAGTAAAGACACTGCTAAGGGAATAATCAAGTTTAAGCGCAGATTTTCTACGAACGGGCAAGATCCGTTTGACTCGGTAAAATGGGTTAAGCGGGATATCGAGATTACTGAAGACTCAGGTAAGGCTGTATTCTCTCAAAAGGACGTGGAAGTTCCAGAGACCTGGTCTATTACGGCGTGCCGCGTAGCAGTTTCAAAATACTTCTACGGCATTATTGGAACTCCTGGGCGCGAGACCTCCATAAAAAGTTTGATTCACCGTGTTGCGCATACAATCGCGAAAGAGGCCGTCCTTGGCGCATACGTCGAAGAAAACAGCTTTGTTGCATTTTACGACGAGATGCGGTGGCTGCTGCTTCACCAATACTTCGCGTTTAACTCGCCAGTCTGGTTCAATGTGGGCTTGTACAGCGTTCTAGGCGTTCGTAAACCTGGGACTAAAAACAACTGGATAGTACCCGCGATGCGGAACGAGGCGGAGTTATCGAAGGATCAGTACGCATATCCCCAGTGCTCGGCATGCTTTATCCAGCGTGTTAACGACGACATGGAGTCGATAATGCAATTGGCCACCAACGAGGCCATGCTGTTCAAATTCGGTTCGGGGACCGGCACTAATCTGTCTACGCTTAGGTCGGCGCGCGAAGTTCTGTCAGGTGGAGGAAAGCCATCGGGGCCACTCTCATTTCTGCGCATATACGACCAGGTGGCAAACGTCGTAAAATCCGGTGGAAAAACCCGGCGTGCGGCTAAAATGGACATCCTGAACGATAACCACGGTGACATCGAGGAGTTTATCGACGTTAAGCCCAATGAAGAAAAGAAAGCCTGGGCGCTAATCGAACAGGGCTACGATGGTTCGTTTGGTGGTGAGGCCTACAACTCCGTAATGTTTCAGAACGAGAACTTGTCTGTCAGGCTATCTGACGAATTCATGCGCAAGGCAATTAGCACGGGCGATTCAAAGTACTGGACAAGATCTGTCACAACGGGTGAGCCCCTCGAAGAGAAAGATGCTAAAGTCCTTCTGCGCAAAATTTCTGAAGGAGCGTGGCTTTGTGGTGATCCTGGCGTCCAATTTGATGGGATCATAAACCGGTGGAATACGTGCAGGCAAACAGATCGGATTAATGCCACCAATCCATGCAGCGAGTTCATATTCTTGGATGATACGGCCTGCAACCTGGCATCTATCAACTTGGTAAAGTTCTACAAAGGCACCGAATTCGACCTGGCTGATTTTGATTACGTTGTGCGGATGGTGATTTTGTGCCAGGAAATCCTCGTAGACATGGCGAGTTATCCCACCAAGACTATCGCCGAGAATTCTGTCAAGTTCCGCCCCCTGGGGTTGGGATACGCTAATCTCGGATCGTTGCTGATGCGGATGGGATTGCCTTATGATTCCGAGGAAGGTCGAGAAATCGCCGCTGCTATCACGTCACTAATGACCGGCCTGGCCTACTACCAGTCCTCACTCATTGCTTCGTTCAAGGGTGCATTTAATGCGGGTAAAAACGCCGTAGGCATGGGCGAAGTTTTGAAACTCCACGAGGACAGCGCAAAGAATTTGAGGATTTCAAATCTACTTCCCGAGCTATCGCAGCAAGCAAAATCGGTATGGACCTCGGTCCTTGAATTCCACGAGCACTATGGCGTTAGGAATGCTCAGGTGACAGTTTTGGCCCCTACAGGCACTATTGGGTTCATGATGGATGTCGATACGACCGGTATTGAGCCAGATCTCAGCCTGGTAAAGTACAAGAATCTTGCCGGTGGTGGCACCATGAAAATCGTTAATCAGTCTGTGATGCCTGCACTGATACACCTGGGATACGGGGACAAGGCAGCTAAAGCAATCACGGCTTATATCGAGGATTGTGGTTGCGCCGAGGGCTGTGCGGACCTTAAAGAAGTACACCTCCCCGTATTCGACTGCGCACTGACTCCTGCTAAAGGAAAACGGAGTATTGACTATAGGGCTCATCTGAAGATGATGGCAGCCGTGCAGCCGTTCTTAAGCGGGGGCATATCAAAAACTGTCAACATGCCGAATAGTGCGACAGTGGATGATATTCAGAATGTCTACATTTCTGCCTGGATAATGGGGTTGAAATGTGTCGCTGTCTACAGAGACGGATCAAAGAAAGCGCAACCGCTCAACGTCAAAAAGAATGACAAGGCTATCGAAGTCCCGATGGTTCTGCCTGTCCGTAAGCGCTTGCCAGATACACGGCGGGCAATTACCCACAAGTTTAGCATAGCGGAGCACGAAGGATACATAACTGTTGGATTCTTCGAAGACGGCAGCATAGGCGAACTGTTTTTGCAGATGTCAAAAGAGGGCTCTACCATCGGTGGGCTCATGGACACCGTTGGAACGCTGACCAGCATTGCACTTCAGTACGGTGTGCCGCTCAGCGCTTTGGTTAATAAGTTTTCGAATCAAAGGTTTGAGCCATCTGGGTTCTCGAAGCATCCACAGATCAAGATGGCGTCCTCCGTCATAGATTACGTCTTCCGATGGATGGATATCGCGGCTAAAAACGCCAAAGATGCCAACCTGGTAGGAGCCTTTCCTAAGGCGAAGAGCAATGACCCAGAGCCTGCGGCGGGGCCTGCCAAGATTACAAACTTGGACGCACCCATGTGTCCAAACTGTGGGCATGTGACTGTCAGAAACGGTGCCTGTCACAAATGCCCAAATTGCGGTGAGAGCTTGGGCTGCTCGTAGTTAAAAATGTGCCGGGTATCATAGCACTCAGACTGATAGGCGAAGCTGCGGAGGACAATATCCTCCGCAGCGTTGCCATGCACGGCATCGATGTGGCGCAGAGTGCAAGACTTCGTAATCCAGCTCTAGCGTCTACATAAAATGAGCTTACTAGCAAACAAGCTGATCGGCGAAGCTGAGGATAGTCTCTTGCGGGACGTGGCCAGTTATGGCATCGAGATAGGCCTTGATAAGTCTTTTCTAGCAAGATCCGGCATAGTCGATTTGCTCGGGGCAGAGGGCGTAGATTCGATTGAAGGGTTAGAGATTAATGCAGTTAAGCGAGGGGAGCACGGCCTTGAAGTGTGCAACGATGGAGATGCGGACCAGGTTGGATGGTCGGTCTACTTTTGGGAAATAAATGGCCCTACGCAGCATATAGCCGATTTTAATACCAAGTCAGAAGCTGTCTCTTACCTCCACCGCCTGTGGAGAGCCATAGGATCTCCTCGGGTGCCTGTGGTCTCCCGTGATCGAACGCTAGAAAAAGACTATGATGAGAAGTAGTTAAAATGTATGAGTATCTTTGCAAAGATGATGATCGGTGAAATGACCTCAACAGGAGATGTGGCACCGGTAATGACTGGTGCTCCGGTGATATCGAATCCTAGTGCAACCGGCGCAAAGAGGCGCATACCGACGTCGTCTCCCGAGAAACAGCGAAAGTTGCGAAATCGCGTGGCCGCTGGCATCGTTGGCCATTTGGAGGAAGACAGCCGTGATGGATACGTCATCCCCGATGACGCTAAAGAGGTTTCCAAGCTAGAGGTAGCAGGAGACGGGCTATCCAGCATGAGCGCGCCAGAGATACCCGCGCAGAAGGTTAAAAACCCCTACTCCGGCGAGGAACAGCTAATAATGCCTGCTGCCTGCCTGGTTGCGCCTGACGTCACTCCTGAAGCTATTTTTCCCCTAGATCCATCCCAATTTCCGGGCGGAGACCGTGGCCAATCTCCGACAAATGCACAGCCTGCACGATCTTCCTACCCTGGAATCGCAGCTCCTCAGCCTGCGCCCGCGAGCCCTACGGTTGATCTCATGCTTGGCAAGAGCCCTGGGGCACAACCGGCGATTGCACAGCCGTCTGCCGAATCTCTTTTAAGCCGCCTACCGGGAATTCCATCAGCCAGCGCCATAGCCCTGGAGGAATCTGCCGCGACGGCCTCCACAGTGATCGCCGCTCAACAGCCTGGTATTCCAATGCCGGAGCACCGAGCAGGAAATGCGTCTGCTATCATGGACGCGTTTTCGCAGTTTGTCCCGCGCGGAAAGCCTATTTCTGAGAACGATGCACCCCTCGGTGCGCCATCGGCAACCAGAGTGTGAACGCATTTATTTCTGACATAACAGTTCCGTCTGACGGCCAGCCCGTAAAGGAGCGCATTTTGCGCGCAATTTCCACCTTGCCACCAAATACCGTGCCTAACACGCTACGCGTTTTTCTGGTGCGTGAGCCATTCGATGACTACTATCTGCTGATCAACCAGAACGGCCATTCCGAAGAGATGGATGAGGAATCTGTCCGGGCATGGTTGGCAGAAAGAGGGGCGTCTGAGGATCTTATCCAGCAGAGCGTCACTCAAGCCTGGAATTTCTATAGTGCAATGGTGACTATCAAGAATCCCAGGGTGCCCGTGCCCAAGTACGATCCTCTCGCGCCTCAGATCTCTTTGTAGACTAAATTTTTACCACAATTCGCCGGGCGTTTTTATTGGATTATCAATCTCTTACGGTGAAAAAACGTCAACGTTTACATTAGCAAGGTGCGCCAGATCGTTTGTAGCATAAGAAATTATGCGGCAATATCTAGCTGAGGGCATTAAAGGCGCATTTCCGTTTATCGCCGACCGAACAAAAGCATTCGTCGCTGAGTCGTGTCCCGGTGGTAAGAGTATTTGGCGCATTCCAGGCCGGTTTTCCGAGTGCGATAAAGTAAATGGTAACGGTCGCCGCTATGGCCGTCGAGTTTGGGAAAAGAACCTCTCTCCTGGCTCTCCTCTTCAAAAGCTCATCGAGCAGAACTCCGCGTTTGGCTTGCTTGAGCACCCCGCCGATGGCCAGGTTAGCCTGAAGTCTGACATCTCTCATGCAGTTACCTCTGTTAAACTCAACGAGGATGGCACGGTTACTGGAGAGATCACAATCATTGACATGGGCGAACACTCAGACGGGCACAAACTGAAGTGCCTCATCGAGTTTGGGTATAACCCCCTCGTATCCTCCAGAGGATTCGGCTCCTTGGTGAAAGCGTCAGACGGCGTCGATGACGTTCAGGAAGACTACGTCTGCGAAGGCTGGGATGTCGTTAAAAATCCTTCCTTTGAGAGCGCACAGCTTACCCCGGATCGCACAGCTATCGATACTGTCCTCGCCCGCCCCGCCGATACCAACGAAGCCGCCAAACCGGCCCAGGTTGTTAAAGAAGACATTGTTCCGACCCCGCCCCTCGCACTTGAGGAAGACCCTGAGGTCAAAAAGCGTCTGGATTCCGAGGGAAAAGTCATCGTGACTAAAGAAGCCCTGGCCCAGATGCAATCCACTTTGAAGCAGGAAGCCACAACGGCCACTGCATCAACCGCTTCGGCACCGAATGCCGCAGCGCCAGCACAAAACAAGAACACCATAACTGAGTCTATGACTAACATACAAGAAGTGAAGTCGCAAATTGCGACGTTCCGGGCCAAGAGGCCTTCGGACGCTCGTGCATTTGCAGAAGGCGTGGCTCAGATGGCGGATCTCCATCAGCAGGTAGCCAACTACGTTGCCGAAGACGCAAAGCGCAACTACGAAGGCACGAAGCTGCATCAGGAGATTGAAGCCATCGAAAGGGCATGGACGGAAGGTCAGGCTGCGCCTGCTAAATCCGCTGCCAAACTGCGCGAAGATCGGAATAAGGTTTTGCACGTCTGCAAAAACCTGGTTGAAACTGCCCTGAAGTACAAAAACGCTCTCACGGAGCAGTACAAATCCAACGCCGCAGTGCAAGCGGTCGTCGAAGAGTTGACGACTAACGGCACCGGCTGGATGGACCTGGCTAATAAGCGTAAAGCCCAACGGGACTACATCGCGAAAAAGTACCAGGTTGCGTGTGAAGCTCTGACGATCATGGCCAACCGCTACAAGGAAGACATGACCATCGTGGGTCGCCACGCGTTGAATTTGGAGTTTAAGGAGGCGCTTACCGCAAAGCCTGATCTCCAGAAGTCGCTCAATGAGGCCAGGACTCCTCAAGATATCCTCGCTATCCGTGAGCAACTGGAAGGCAAACAGCCTGCTTCGGCTGCTGCCGCAAATCCGGCGACTAACGAGCAAAAGCCTAATGCTGATGCTACGGGGTCCAATCCTGCGCCCACTGCTGCGCTGGTAAAGGAGAATAAGTCAACGGCAGCCGCCAACGCTGTTGTCGAAGATGTGGCTCGCAATCCGCGAGGCATTTCGGAGTCAGCGGAGATCGTTCGGCGATTGTCCTTGGCTTCCGCCAAGTAAAACAGGCAGAAACACCAACAACAAACAACACAAAACACTAACAGTATATGGTAATTCAAGATTCAAAGACTGGTAGGGCAATGTTGGCGACAAGCGGCGGACATATCTCCCGCTTTACCGACGTGCTCGAATGGGGTCACAGACTGGCCGATACGTCGGTCGGTGTGGCCGAGGGTAATCCTCGCGGCCTCTGGGAAGCCAGGGGTTGGAAGGAATTCGTCGGGCATATGCCGGAGCACAAGCGTGCACTCGCAGCGATCATGCTGGAGAATTGTCGCGCCCGCTTTGGCCAACTGGACGAAGTCACCCGCACTACATCGCTCGGAACGTTTGACAAGTGGATCTTCCCGGTCATCGCGAACATGAGCGAAAACGATGTGATCGATCAACTGGTTGCCTTGCAGCCTATGGCCGGTCCCGTCAGCCAAATCGTCTACCTTGACATCGTCACGGGCAAGCGCAAAGGCCGCACTCCTCAGGGTGCCCCGATGTGGCGTGCTCTTCAGGGCGCTGTTGACCGCGACGACGACGGTGACGAACTCGTCCAGGACGAAAGTGGCAGCCTCGCCGCTAACGCCTGCACACTGGAATACACGCCGGTTCGCGCTGGCACGCTCCAGATCACGGTGGGCTCTGACACCACTGTTGATGACGGTAATGGTAACATTATCGCATCCGGCAGCATTACTGGTGGAACAGTCAACTACACCACTGGTGTCGTGACGATCACCGGCCCTGGTGCAACTGATGCCTACAGCATCACCTATGCGTTCAATGCTGAGGGTAACCTCAACATCATGGACTACGAGATGAAGCTGTCCAGCACGCCCGTCACCGCGAAGGTGATGAAGCTGAAAGCCCTCTGGTCTGAGGAATCTGATCAGAACCTCCAGGCAATGTATAACATCAAGGCGGAGAGCGTCCTGCTCAATGCTCTGACTAATGCGCTGCAATACCAGAAACACCGCCAGGTTATCTTCGACGTCCGCGCACGCGCTGACGCGGGATTCGTGGTTTGGGATGCCGTCGCTCCGACCGGCGTCAATTACCAGACCCACAAGTTCTCCATCATCGATGCTTTCGAGACCGGCTCGAATTTCATCTATGCTGCAACGAACATGGTTTGTGGTAACTGGCTGCTCCTGGGCCTCCAGGCTGCAACAGTTGTTGCCACACTGCCTCAGTTCGTGGCGAAGAACAACCGCACGCAGATGCAGGGTATCACCTACATCGGCGATCTGGGCAATAAGAAAGTGTTCGCGGACCCGCACTTCCCGAACAACGAGTTTATGATCGGCCATAAGGGCGATCAGTTCCTCACGACCGGCTATGTGCTGGCGGAGTATCAGAAACTCTACACTACACCGGATATCGTTCTGCCGGACTTCATCCACCAGCGCGGATTCGCGACCTCCTTCGCGAGGAAGATGGTGAATTCGAAGTTTTATTGCAGGGGCCTGATAACCAACAGTCCAACTTCGTTTGGCTCCGTCATCGGCTAAACCCCTGTAAGATAAGGGTTTCAACACCCGCTTGGACGAAAGTTCAAGCGGGTTTTTAGTTTGGTAAATACGTCTATGTATACACAACTAAAAATGACATTTGACAACTATACCAGCATATGGCACAGTTTTGAGTATGACAATTGATTACGTGCTGGAACGAGCTAAACGCGGTACTTCGGCGTCGGAGTTTCAAAGAAACTATTACCCGCTGTACGTGTGGGCAAGGGATAGTGGATTTATGCCCAACGTAGATGCCATACTTCCACGGCTTAGCCCGTCTGAGCGTGCGAAGGTGGCGAACGCTGCTAGAGCCTACACTGCGGAGGAGTTAATTGATAATGCGGCACAGTTCAAGACTCGTACAGAATGGCGAATAGCCGGGGAACAAGAGCGATTGGCCGGAAAATATAGCCATTATGGGGCTGCCATAAAACACGGCCACGAATTCATGGATCGGTGCTGTGCTCACATGCAAAACATGAGAGGTCGGAATACTCCCGTTCAATACCTCGATGAAGAAGTCGCTACATCGGCTGCCAAATTTCAACACCGTAACGATTGGAAAGTAGCGGAGCCTCACTATTACCAGGCAGCCCTCCGACGAGGCTTAATGGATAAGGTCGCTACCCATATGATACCCAAGGCCAATCCTTACTCTGGCAGCTACATCATTTATGCGTATGAGTTCGCCGACCGGCACGCCTATGCTGGCTTGACGTTTCTCGGCAAGGCTAGGCACGCCCAGCATATGACCCGTGGACCCGTGTTCAGGCACACTCAAGTCTGCCCGACTTATGAATATAAGATCGTTGAGAAGGGCCTGGCCAGCCCTGTAGAAGCTGCGGCTGCCGAAGGCAAATGGATCAAGCATTACACCGACGCTGGGTGGTCAATGCTGAACACCGCGCGTGCTGGTGGCCTCGGAACCATCAACATTGGAAAGTGGACAAAAGAAGCCATTCTGGCCAAAGCAAATGAGTTCAAAACCCGCAAGGCTTGGTATCTTGGGAGTCAATACACATACAGCCTGGCTAAGCGCGAAGGCTGGTTCGAGGAAGCCACAGCCCATATGCCCCGGCGTGTTCTGGGCATTGGCGTAGGCCGACATGTATCCGAAGAGACAAAAGCTAAGCAGGCCGCAGCCAAGATCGGTGTGGCACAATCTGCTGCTTCCCGGCATGCCAAGTCCATCGCTATTAAAACTTGGTGGGCTGCCCGTAGATCTAGCGTAAATTAGACGCAGAAAGCCCCCAGGTTGTTACCCTGGGGGCTTTGATTTTCTACCGTCGCTACGTTGGCAATCATTCTGCGATAGACTTCAGAACTAATGAGGGTCATCATATGCCGCCCCTGCTTAACGAGCACGTAGTGTCACCCGTTTGCCTGTAAAACCTCCGCCGTCAACGAGAAGTAACGGCAAAAAACAGGCAAATTTGAACTCGCTAAG
>Ga0172381_10000353_pt1 | contig 55967 bp, 87 predicted proteins | sample Leawel6488metaG_FD_119754 | JGI IMG/M metagenome (GOLD analysis project Ga0172381, IMG submission 119754) | Leachate microbial communities from a municipal landfill in Southern Ontario, Canada - Leachate well 64-88 metaG | ecosystem: Engineered > Solid waste > Landfill > Unclassified | place... | reverse complement strand
TTTAAAAAATCATCTAATTTAATAATTGCTACTTTGCTATAAGGATAATATAGATTAGAAAGATCAAAGTGAATTTTCATAAAATCAGGAATATTAAACCAATTTATTAATCTTAAATAATAAGCTCCAGTTATTGTAATAAGAGGTAATTTTCTTTCTCTTCTAAATATTAATATTGGTTCTCTTTGAGATATTTCGGCGTCTATTACACATTGATTCCACATTTGAGCAAACATTGGTTCTTGTGATTTTGAATCCAATAAATCAAGAATATCCCAATTTGTGACTTTCTTTGTTCCATCTTTGAGTTTAGATTTGGATTGATATCCTGTTTTGCATTCGATTGACCATTTTTTTATTAATGAATCACCTTCTTTGCAAGTTGCAGCTATATCTCCATATTGCCCTTCAGTGGTCTTCTTTGATTTACTTCTTTGTGTTGCTCTTGCACCAGATGATTGACTGCGATAAAAAATGTCGTCCCTTTTATTTTCTGTGAACCATAAAGAGAGTTTAACTGCTATTTCTCTTTCAAAATTTCCACCTTTAGATTTTCCACTCATGATTTTTTATTCCTTATTTCTTATTTCTTATTTCTTATTTTTTATTTTTTATACTTTATACTTTAAATACAAATTACTTCTATCCTTTATTTCGGTTGGAAGATTTTCTCCCAAAATAAAATTTGAAATGAATAAAGTCATTTTATTACAACAATCAGGGCAATCTGAAGGACTGATTTTTTTAATTCCATTAGTAGAAGGCTCAAAACTAAATACTTCATTGCATTGAGGGCAAAACATAGCTTTATCTATTTTCATTTTGTTCCATCTGCGACAATTGTAATCTATAATTCAATATCTTTACCAATTTTTCTTTTTCGACAGAATAAGTAGATTCTTCTTTCCGTTTTAATAATTTTTCATTTAAATTACGTCTATATTTGAAATAAACTATAGATTTATCTTCATCCATTCCTTTCCACAACATTCCCCAATACCAAGTCCATATTGCTGTAAAAATAACAGCCCATCCTACAAGAAAAGGTAAAAGAATAAAAAAGAAATAAAATACTATTATTTGATTATCTATGTTTTTTATTATTTCTATCATTTTTATCCTTTTTATCCTTTTTAACAATATAACCATTCGCATCTTTTATTGTCATATTTACATAAGGTGACACATAAAGCTGGACAAGGCAATCTACTAATATGTTTTTTAATTTGTAAAGCATCTTGTCCATTTCTTATCATAGTTGATTGCCGTATTTTACAAGGTTTTTCATTCTCTATAATTTCGTCATAAGTAATAATCTTCATATTTAAAATGGTATTAATTCATCACTTTGTAATGGATTTTCTTTATCATATTCTAAATGACACCATCGGCAAAATAACTCAAATTGTTCTGGATTTCTTTCAACTGCTAATAATCGTTTTCTTTTTCCTCTTCCTTCGCCAAATCTTAATCTAAATCCCACTTTATGGGCAAATTGTAATACAACTATTTCGTTTTTTTCTTTTTCTATTTTTTTTATATCTCCATTTTTAGCCCTACATTTTTTACATTCGTCGCCAAAAATTCTTAATAATTTTTCTTTTTTCTTTCTAAGATATCTGGCATTTGTTGATTCATATATTGATATTGATTCAGTCATTTTTATTATTGATTTATTCTTTAATAATATTTATACTTGTGATATAGATAATACCATTATGTCTATATCCTTCTACAATTCCATCTTCTGTATTAAACGAAAAATATTCTCCAAAAAGTCTGGCCTTAAAAAGTTGCCAGCGTGTTGCTGAGCATTTAATTTCTTTGTCAAAAAACTTATCGTTAAAAACTGGACTAAAAAGTGGCATTTTTATTTCTCATTTAAAAATTGTTTTGTTTTTTCTTCATTTAAAAGATTATTTATTTGTAAAAAAGAAATAAAATTCTCATAACTATCAGAGGCAAAAATTTTCTTTTCTTCAATGATTTTATATCTCCATACTTGATATTTTTTTACTAATTTTAATCTATCGCTAAATAAAATCATATCAAAACTTTCCTTCAACAACAATATTTTGAAAAGTATTATCAATTGCTGTTTGAAGATATGAATCTAATTCTTCAATTTCTTTGGGTCGTTCTTTGTAATTCATAATTATTTTTATTCCATTATGTTCAAATTCAATAGGTTTTGGCCATAATTGATTTATAAGAATTTTCTGCTCTATAATATCTTCTATATATCTATGAAATGCTGTTATTCGATATCTATATTCTTCTGGATGAATTAATTCTGATGTATTTGAAATTGTTGTTTGTTGTATATCTTCATTATTGTCAATTATTTTATTGTCCATATCATCTCCTTAAATAAAATTGTTAAAAGAAATATTTCATATTTCTTGGAGAATCAAATATTGTCTTTTTTGTTCTATACTTTATTTCTAATTCTCTTACAAATTCATTAAGCTCTTTTAAATTTTGAAAGTCGGCTTCTATATGCTTAATTAATCCACCATTAAAACGAGAATAAATTAAAATCATATGTGGTTTTTTAAAATGAACATCAATGCCTAAGTTGACGATATCATGATAATGTTTGTCAATCTCCTCTATTCCTAACCATGTTCTTAGCTTTCTTCTTATCCAGTTCATTTAAAATTACCTTTATCTCCCATTATCTCCCATTCATTAAATTAAATGCTTTTCTCCATTTATTCATGCCATCCTCGGAAACGAAACTCCGACAACCATATTCTATAAATTGATCTTTAAAATTAAAAGCATAAAAAACTTCTTCTTTATAAAATTCATTTTTATCTTCAATAATATTAATTGGCCTGTCTCCGTTAAATGGCAAATGAGTTAATTCCATACAATGATCGATTTGTATTTTTCCAATTTCAGAATCTATTTTTTGCTTAATTGCTCCTTCCTTTAAAACTCCATTGATATATTTAATTGCTGATTCTGGGCCTACTCCAGGGATGCCTCTTACATTATCAGAAGTACATCCTCCTATTGCTTTAACTCTTGACCAATCAGTTGGTTTAAGGCCATATTTTGTTGTAAAATCAGTTTCTGTAAAAACAATTTTTTTAGCTAAATTATAAATCTTTACAGGGCAATTTTTAGAATCTGTCAATAATTGTAAAAGATCATCATCTCCAGTTGCAATAATATAATTATCTGGACAACGATATACAATCCATGCAATTAAATCATCTGCTTCATAACCAGATTGCAAAAATATATTTTTGAATCCCATTGCTGGCAAAATTTCATTTCTTAATAAATCAAATTGGATATGTGCATCTTCAACAACGGTCCTTTGAAGTTCTGACATATCCCCTCTATTGCCTTTGTATTCTGGTTCAATTTCTTTTCTATATGAATGTCTTGAGTCCCAACAAAATATGAATTGGTTGGACTGAAACTTTTCTGCTAGTTTCAATATTTCAGAAAGAAAGCCAAATATAACACCTGTCTTGCTTTGGTTGTGTGACAATTCTCCAAAGCTGAATAAAGATCGATAGGCAAGTCCGTTACAATCTATGATTATACGTGGCATTATTGTCCTTTAGTAGATATTATTATATTTTTAATCCATCCATATCTCTTAAAAATATTTTACGTTCTTTTATTGTTTCCAACATATTTTCTGGAAAAGTGCCTGTATTTGCACCAAGCAAACAATAAAAATTCATTTTTCCACCACTCTCAAAATTAAGTAATCCTCTAGCTGATATTCTGGAAACTCCGTTAGTGCCAATTACAAACACTCTTTCACCTGTTTGATACTTAAATTTATTTTTCATTTTTCTTCCTTTCTTTTTATTATATATTACTTTTATCAAAATAACAACTTTAACTTTGAAAAACTTTTATTATTTTATCCTCACATATCATATATTCAATTGCTTTTATTTCATTACGATTTATTTTTATATTTTCAAATAATTTTATTTCTATTGGATTGATAAATATTTCTACTTCGGTTTCTATAAGTTCTTCCCATTTTTTATTAAATTCTTCATTGGCAACTGGAGCAGCATATATATTTTTTTCTACATCTTTTACTCCATATTGCTTAATTAATTCTATTCTTTTTTTTCTCTAAAGGATTAATAGAATTTTGGACACTATGGATATTTTTATTCAGCCAATATTGAGCCTTAAAAGGGATTTCTAATTTCATTATTTTGTTGATAATAGGCCAAGAAATTAATAAATCTTTATATTTTACTATTTTATTTTCTCCTACCATAATTTTCTCCTTTGTATTTAAAATATTTTATTTAATATCAATATCAAATTGCTTTCGGTATTTAAGTTCTTTTTCAATCAATTCAAAAAGATCAATAAATTTTTGTTTAAACCATTGTTCTCCTTTAAGATATTCTAAATACCAATTTGGGACATCGCATATTAAAATGTCTTTATACTTGCCAAATGGCAATGGTTTATCTTCATATTTCCTCATATAATCTCCTTTTAATTTAAAAAGGAGCAGGTGGAACTCTCCAACATTATATTGTTTTCCAATATAATGTTAAGGTAATGGAGAGTTGCCTCCACCTGCCTTTATATTTTTGGCATTATATAATCTTAATAAAGCATTAAATGCGATTTGAGCTAAATGATAACAACCAGTCTCTTCATCAATTGCCAATGGGTCTATTTGACAAGCTTCAAGATGCCTCATTAAAGCATCATAAAATCTTCTATCTGAATCATCAAATGGTTTTAAACAATTGAATATTTTATATTTCTTTTCTCCAGCAATACAAACATCAGCCAATGGTTTTAACAATACAAGAGGCATTGGATACCATTGTTGTTTATTTTGATCATTTTTTAATCCTTTTTCGATCATTTCTAAAACCTTGATTTTCTATCCGGTGCAATTGCTGATTCAATTTCATTCCATTCTTTTTCAACCATATCTATAATGATATCTTCAAGGTCATTATCTTCTATATATTTAATAAAATCTGCACGATTAAAATCTTCTCCGTCAAAATTAATTTTTTTAACTTCTGGACCATAATACCAGTTTATCATTGATCCAAGATCATCTATACCGTAGTCAAATAATATTACAGTTTCTGCGTCCCTAAATGGTTTTGCTACTTTATTGCGTTTAAATTTGGCTTTCATACGAATACCATAAACACGTTCTTCACCACGAAAAGTTTTTTTAAGCTTCTCAACTTCGGCAAGCCAGGGAACTTGATGAGTGTAAAAATTTAATGCATCTCCTCCAGAACGATAATGCTTTTCTCCAAAAGTTACCCCTATTTTACTTCTGGTTTGTGAAATAATTACTAAAGTAATATCTTTGCCAGTCATAAGGTCACAAGCATTATTAAAAAATTCTTTGCTGGCATAAGCGGCTTTATCCGTGTTATAACTCCCTGTTTCTTTTGCCTTCCCTTTTATTGCTGCTTCTTCAAATCTTTGTTGGGATACTTCTGAATTTAAAGAATCCCAAGAATCAACAACATAAATTACACAATCTCCTTCTTTGTGTTCAAGGCATACTTTTCCGAAATCTCTCCCAAATTCTTCAACAGTGGAAATATCATATATCCATTCAATATTTTTGACAAATTCCTCTCCATACATTTTGTCGATAGGAAAATCCATTACTCTTTCTCTATTAAGATATTTGATTTTTAAGTTTTTTACAAGAGGAAATATTTTTGATATTTTCTTTTTAATGTTGTAAAAAGCATTAGCGCAAAGTTCCAAGGCAAGTAATGTTTTACCACTTGAACCATCTCCAACAGGATTAACAATTCTACCTCTCGCCCATCCACCATTTTTACCTTTACCTGAAGCTGCAATATTAAACATTGTTGATCCTGAAGATAGAAATTCAACACGTTCATCATCTTTTATCGGGATATTATTTTTGATACTTTCTGCTTGTTCTGACACTTTGCTTTTTGCCATTTATTATTTCTCCATTTTTTTTATTTATTTTAAGTTGGAACGTGGCAGGATTTGAACCTGCTAAAATATAAGCTTAGAAGCATTATAATATCTGGCCTACGCCTTAGACACAAATATGACCTCTCTTTTTTGTGAATGGTATAACATACGATTTATACCTCGACTTAATGTGTTCCCACCACCATCGCACGTTCCAAGGATAGAACAGGATTTGATACCTATACTCGCCACACGCACCTTTTAGTGTTAGGACTTAATCTAACCTCTCAAAAGTTTGACGACATACGTGTGTTCTGTCTGCGTCTGTACTCTTCCGCCACCTATCCATGCAAAATTATGCTCTTCTCCTTCTTCGAGTTTCTCCTGAAGGTGCTTCTTGCTCAGGAGTTTTTTCAGGAGCTTTAACTTCTTCTTTATTTGAAGTTGTTTCGAGAGCAATATTCTCTCTTGCAGCCCTTGCACAATTTTTCCATTCAGGACATGGTTCGCAATCTTTCGGGAATTTATCAATTTCTTTTCCATAAAGATGACCGGAAGGACAAGGATTGCTTGCTTTTTCTTCTGGTTTTGTTTCAGCAGCTTTTTCTTCTGCAACTTTTTCAGGAACATCGGCAGGTTGATTATCGAAACGACTCTTTCTTTCTTCTTTTGGTTTTTCTTCTTCCTGCCTTGAATCATTTCTTAAACTTCTTTCTGAAGGCTGATGATCTCCTTTACCATAATAATATATTTGAACTTCTTCATAAGAAGGAATATAAATCAACTCGTCTAAGGTAAATACTTTAGAAAGTAAAGATTCAGGAATAACAAATCCTTTTGGCCTGTCTACAAATTGATGTAAAATAAATTTTGTATTTTCAGTTGTACCTTCTCTCTTAAATTTAATTGACTTGCCATCTACAGGATCTGTAAAATCAATCAAAGGATTAAGCCCTTCCATTCCAGGACGGATACAACCCTTTGCCATTTCCCTCAAATAATCTTCCATTAAATATGAAGATGTATGGAATACTTGCACTCCTTTTGCCTCTTCTTCTTTACTGTCACAACAAATAACATTGTAAATGACACGAGGATTACGAGCAGGACTTAACGATTTTAATGTATCTTTATCCGCTCCATCTCGTTGTCTTTTTGCGAAGACTTCAGCAATTGGATCAGGCAAACCAAATGTTTTTCCTAATGCAAGAATTGGACCTTGCCCTGCTCCAACATTGCTATAATAATAAAATTCATAACAATAATTTGGTTCTCCTGGGCATTGATCATTTTTTCCTGCAATGTAATCAAGAATATCAATTGTGTGATATCCTTCTCCACATTTCATAAATGGAATAGTGATATCTTTCCTAAATAGAGGAGAATAATACCCTCCCTCTTGTTTATTTTGATTTTCTTGCATTCGCTTTTTAAATCCCTCACGCATTTCTTCACGACTTTTTCTTTGCATTGACATAATTATTTCTCCTTTTTGATTAATTATTTTAAAATATTGGTTTTACTTCTGGTCCTTTTTCTTTTTCAAAATCAGGTTGTTGCATCACGGGAATTTCAGAAATAATTTGCAATCTATTTGTGTCCAACCAAAGAGAGCTTTTCATTTCTCCTTTTCCTTTATCAAAGCCAGGATTGATAAGTGCTTGAACACAACCATAAAGATCAAATGAAATTGAAGTTACTATTCCTTTAAATCCAGTAACTTTATCCTCTGCTTGCAACCCTAATAATTCTAATTGTTCATTTATCATAATTATTTCTCCTTAATAGTTTGTTTTTATATTCTTTATAAAAAGACATCCTTCCTTGAAGGACGCTTTTTGTAATTCCAAAAGCAATAACTCTTATAAAGACATATATAATTATTCCACTATATACAGTAGCAAGAAAAATCATAATTGGATTTTCTAATACTAAATTAATCATAAATTATTTTACCTTTTCTAGTTTAATTATTCTTGAAGTTGAAGTGTCATTATTCATTTTCCGATATTCGATTTTTAGTCCTTCCCAATAAAGATGTTATGTGTTTTTCTATTTGTTGTGAAAAAGCTTCTACTACTGTTCTGACTTCTTTTTGATCCACTTCACTTTCATTTATTGATAAAGTTTTAATTTCAGATGGTTCTTTACAAACAACATTTTCATGAGATGTCCCTATTCCAATTTCCATTTTATAAATCATTAAATTTTCCTCCTTTGTTTTATTGCCTCTCTTTGCTTTTCGTAATCAGCTTGATTAATATCTCTTGGATCAGAAAATAATCCAGTTATAATGCCTTCTTGTATTTTTTCAAGAGAATTTTTCCTTGTCATAAAATTCCATTTTGCACTGTCCATTACAGAAGCATTTTCTTTTGCTGCAATTAGTTTTTCTGATATTTCTTTATATTCTGGGTCAGTTCTAATAAATGCTTCAATCATTGTGTCTGTTACTTTGACTTTTTCTTCCTCAAGATTTCTGCGATATTTTTTATAAAGTTCTGCTTTGAGTATTTTTCTTTCCAATTCAACGTCTTCATATTCTCGTTGAGCAGTTGCAGCTCTCTCTGCCCAATACATCGCTTTTTCAGATTGTTGAATCCATTCTTCTTCAAGTTGAAATTTATTGATTTTTAATTCTTCATAATAATTACGTTCTTCAGACATATTTATTTCCTATTTTTATTTTTAATTATTGTTGAGATAATTGGGAATAAAACAATAATTGCAAACACAAGAAAAATAATAATTGGAAATAAATTCCAACCAAACCATGCCAAAAATGCTGTTTTTATCGTTTCCATTTTTATTCCTTTACACTTATATTATATAATAACTTTTTAAAATCATTAAAATTAAATTTTATTATGCCTTTATACTCATATAGCAAGCCAAAGAAAGTCCTGCTCTTTTTGTATACATAAAAGTATCCATAAAATTCAACATAATCATTGCAGCTTTTTCTTGTTGCTTTGTATCTTTAAGTAAAATTGAATTCATTACTCCGAGCATTGAATATCTGATTTGCTCTGGTTCTTCTTTGAGTTCTTTCAAAATAGAACAAATTACGCTCCATTTTTCTTTATTAAGTAATGCCCAGCATAAATCTGTAATTTCTTTATTTTCTTTTGAATAAAGCAAAGAAATAGCTTCTTGCTCATTGGAAATTTCTTTAATCATATCTAATGATATTACCATTTCTCTTGGAATACCTTCACATTTGTCAATAATGGCTTGAATAACATTGCTAGGAACATTTATTTTTTCTTCTTGACAAATCCAATTTAATAAAGTCAAAGAATCTCTTTGATTAAGTGGTTTGACTTCATATTTTGCACATCTTGATTTTATTGTTGCTGGTATTTTATCAATTTCAGAAGAACAAAGAACAAAATAACAATGTTGTGGTGGTTCTTCAATGGTTTTTAGTAAAGCGTCAAAGGCATTCCCAGAAAGTCGATGCACTTCATCTATAATATAGATTTTATTTTTGCTTTTTAAAGGATAAAAACTGGCATTGGTTTTAATTGTTCTTGCATCGTCTACTCCAGTATTGCTAGCTGCATCAATTTCTGTGATATCAATATCGTCAATATCAATTTCATAAGCGATTAATCTGCCAATTGTAGTTTTTCCGCAACCTCGTGGGCCATATAGAAGAAATGCTCTTTTGGTTTTTATCATTGACAAAAGAGAACTTTTTTCTGTTTCCCATCCTATTAACTCATTAAATGAAAGTGGACGGTATTTTAATTCGAGTTCTTTTCTTTCTTCAGACATTTCTTATCTCCTTATACTTATATTATATATTGCTTTTTAAAAATATGACTATTTCTTTTTTATTTTAATAACTTCTTCGGTTTTTATCCATTGAAATTCTATTTTAAGATACTCTAATATTTTTAAAACGGCAGTATTTATTGGGAGATATTTCATTGAACAAAATTTTGTTTCTTTTCCTGGAGGAAATATGGGTATTTCTATTTGATATGAAATAGTATTTACTTTTTCTTCAAGTTCTTTTATTTTTTGCTTCAATAAATTAATATCTTTTTTAGTCTCAAAATATTTTAGAAACATTTCTTTCTCCTTTTCTTCTTTTTAAAAGTTTCATCATAATGATCATACCAATTCTGATTTGGGGTTTTTGAATGAATTGGCACTCTTTTTCTAATAAGCTTTTCTCTATTTTTTGCTAATTCTTTTTTCTTTTCTTTACTGAATTCTTCAGTCATTTTTATTTTCCTTTTTTAAGAAATTTCTACTTTTTCATAAAATCTTATTTGAGCCATTACAGATATACCTCCGCTAGGATGTATATGCAAACAAAAATCAACTCTATCATGACTAACAATTTGAGTTTGTTTTGTTTCTTTTGCAATTTTCATTGCTTCTAAAATATCTTTTTTTAAATCTTCACTATTTTCTTTCGTCAATTCATATGCAGAAATAAGATAATGAAAATGAGATATTTCAATTTTTTCTCCATTATTAATTAATAACATGTGCATTTTTATTTTCCTTTTTTAATTTTAGAAACTTAATCAATACCAGTAATGACAAGTTTATTATCTAATATTTTCCCGAATACAATTTTTCTCATATCTTCCAAATGTTTTCCCTGTGCTGCAAAAGCACCAGCAGAACCAGTGCCTTCTGTTGGCCTTAATCCACAATTCCACAAATCATCCATAAGTGTTTGAGCAGCATCAATTGATAAACTAAAAGTTGGATCAATAGAAATTGCTTTATTAACAGGGTAATCCATTGTTAATGGCCTCCCAAATGCACCATTCTCTTCTGCTAAAAATTCAATTCCTTTACTCCAAGGGGCTGATTGTGCTCTTACTTTAAATTTATTCATTTTTTGTCCTCCTTTTAAATTGAATCTAATTCAACTTTTATCGGTTTATTTACTCCATCTTTAAATGTGGCAAGTAAATTTTTGCCAATTTTAGCTTTTAATATTAACATTTCTCCTAAAGCTTGCAAACTGTCGGCATTGCCTGAAATAATACACTCCTCTCTTCGTTCATGAATAATAATCTTAATTATTTTTTCACTCATTTCAAATCTCCTAACAAAAATATTTTTTCGCTAAAGTTTTTGATGCCGTTTTCAAACGCCACTTTATTATTTGGGTTATGTAATACAGCAGCAGGGTGCAATGCCCAGCATATCCAGCAATTGAATTCTTCATTCCATTCTGTTTTGCCACTTAATTCAGTAATCCCTCCATCTCTTCCTGTAAATGCTTTTATAGAAGTATTGCCAAAAGCTAAGACAAGACATGGTTTAATATTTTCTATCTCTTTTTTTAACCATTTTTTACAAATTTTAATCTGTTCTTTATTTGGAGTTTTTGAAATACTTGGATAACATTTACAACAATTTGTAATATGAAAATCTTCTCTATTCAAATCGTATTTTTTTAATTCTGGCCATAGAATGGCCTTTCCTGCCCTCCCAACAAATCCGTTACCTTGTTCGTCCTCATCTCTACCCGGAGCCTCCCCTGCAATTATAATATTATATTTTCCTGATGAAGGCAAAACAGGGCCAAATTCTGTTTCTCGCCCTAATGGACAATCTTTGCAATCTGGTAGATATTCATAGAACATCCCCTCTTTAAATGTTTTTTCTTTAATTAAAGACAAAGCGTATCTTTCTGAAATATCTAAAGAAAGCCATTTTGGCATATCTTCTTCTGATGGGGTAAAACCTATCTTTTTTATCAGATTAGGATTCATGTCTTTTTTACCATTTTTTATTTTGAAAGAGAAATATTTTGAAATTCCTTCTTCTGGTTCATTACCAAATGCGCCAATTAATTCTAACATTTGTTCAAGTTTACTTTTTTCTTTTGCTTTCTCGACTCTTTTTTTCTTTTCGTCTCCCGTTGTAAAAAATGGCAGAATCAATTCAGTTGCATTCTTTTTCTTTGTTTCTTGTATTTCTGTCTTTTTGAAATTAACACAATTTAAAGCTGTTTTTTCTCCAATACCTTTAATCTCAATGAACGGACAATATAACTTGTTTTCTTTTGCAATCCACTTGTAAGCGTCCGAAATGCCTACTTGGGGTAAAACTACTTGAAGTCCTAATCTATAAGCCTCATCAATCATTTCTTCTTTTTTATCTGATGAGCCATGAGTCAAACTTGCACAAATAAATTCTGTTGGAAAATAATGTTTTATGTATGCAGTCCAGTACCCGAGCATAGCATAAGAAACAGAATGGGACAAGTTAAAAGAATATTGCGAATGTTCTTTTAATCCTTCCCAAAATTCTTCCGCTTCTTTTCTTGATAAAGTTTTTTGTTGTAAACAACCATTAATAAATGAATCTTTAAATGGTTTAAATTCTCTTGCATCTCTTTTTTTAGAAATAATTTTTCTGATTTTGTCGGCTGTTGAATAAGATAATCCGGCAACTTTATTGATAACTTCCATTACTTGTTCTTGGTAGATAATAACACCAAAAGTCTTTTCTGTAATCTTTTCATAAAGAGGATGTTTTGGTATCCAAGCACCGCCATTTTTCCTCTTAATATAAATATCTGTCTGTCCACTATAAAATGGCCCTGGTCTTACAAGGGCAATAACATCACTAAGATGCATAAAATTATCTGCTTTTATTTCTCTTGCCAATTTAGTTGTTGCCCATGCACTAAGCTGAAATAATCCTATAGTGTATCCATTTGCAATATCTTTATAAATTTCCGGATCGTCAATAGGAATTTTTTCAAATATAATTTCTTGATTTTTATTTTGTTTAATTAAATTTTTAGCTTCATTTAAGACTGATAATGTATTTAATCCAAGGACGTCAAGTTTCATTAATCCCATATATTCAGAATCTTCCATATCCCAATTAGACACAATAAGATTTGATCTGGAAACTAAATTTCCCTTGGTTCCTTGAGTTAAATCGTCGGCAGAAATAATAATTCCAGCCGCATGTTGACCAGCAGATTTATTCAATCCTTCTAATTTAATTGCATGTTTAACAATTTCTGGATATTTATTATTGAATTCCCTTCCTTCTGGAGTTTCTTTGATTGCTTTTTCAATTATATTTTCACCATTTTCTTCTTCATAAATAATCGACTTAGAAAATCTATCTACTTCTTGAATTGGAATGTCAAATACTCTTGCCACATCTCGAATAACTGCCCTTCCTTTCATTGTTTGGAAAGTTGAAATGCTTGCAATATTATTCTTTCCATATAATTCTTCAAGATGTTCTCTAATAAGATTTCTTTTATAATCTGGAAAATCCATATCTACGTCTGGGATATCATTGCGGTCATCTGCGATAAAACGGGAAAATAGCAATCCAAATCTCATTGGGTCAATTGTGGTAATTCCAAGTAAATAAGCCATTAAACTGCCAGCAGCACTTCCTCTTCCTGGCCCCACCATTATATCATTTTTTCTGCACCATCTTGCTAAATCTTTAATAATCATAAAATACGGAGCAAATTTTTTCTTTGCAATGGTTTGAGATTCTTCTTCTAGTCTATTCAAATAATTTACATCATTTTCCAAACCTAATTCTTTTAATCTTTTCAAAGCATAATCATAAATAAATTTATCTGGGTCTTCTTTTTCTAATCCAGGAACATTTGGCAAATAAATGCTTTGTTTTTTAATAGAAAAGTCTTTGCATTTTTCTGCAATTTCAATGGTTGTTTCTAAAGATTCTTGTATTTCATTTATATCTAAAATATTTTGATCTGCGAAAGCATTAATCATTTCTTCGTCTGATCTCAAATGTAATCCGTCAATAGGAAATCTAAATCTATTTTTATCATTCCATTTAGCTTTAGTCTGCATTGCTAATAAAACTTCTTGTGTTTTAGCATCATCTTTATTTACATAATGGCAATCATTTGTTCCAACTAATGGAATATCCCATTGATCTGCATAGTAAAGACAAAGTTTATTTATTTCTCTTTGTTTTTCTAGGTCGTGCGGCATGACTTCCATATATAAATCTTTTGTCATTTGATTTAAATCATATAAAAGTTCACCTCCACCATCTTTTGCAATGAATGATTCAGCACAACCAGTTAATACAATTAATCCTTCAAGATTATCACAAAGAAGATCATAATCAATTCTTGGTCTATAATAAAAGCCTTCCAAGTTGGCATATGTAAGCATTTTACAAAGGTTTTGAAATCCTTTTTCATTCTTAATCAGTAAAGTGACATGCCCTCTATCATCACCTTTTTGTTTAACTTTATCATCTTTAACAATATAAGCTTCACAACCAAGAATGGGAATAATTTCTTGCTTAATAGCTTCTTTTTGGAATTTAAGAATCCCGTCGATTGAACCATGGTCTGTAATGGCAATATATTTTTGTCCCAATTCTTTGGCTCTTGCAATATATTGTTTGGCAGTTCCAAATCCATCAAGTCAAAGAAGCGAGTATTCTGTATGATTATGTAAATTACAAAATTCCTCACTCATGCGGCAATCACCTCCTTTGAATACATTTTTTCCTTAAGCAATAAAATCCATTTTTCTCTATTCTTTGCTCCATTTGTTTTATTATGACATCTTTCACAAAGAAATATTAAATTTTCTTCTTTATTATTTTGTTTATTATAATCTATATGATGTATAGCCCAACCATTTTGAGAATAAATAGTTTTAATATCACCACATATTTGGCAAATATTATTATCTCTTTCTCTTATTTTGTTTTTTAGAATAAGATTAAATTCTGGAGGATATGGAAGAAAAGAAGTTCCTCCATTCCAATTACCATTTTTATTTCCAACTCTTCTTCCGTCAGAACAGATTATTGACAATTTTATTTTAGTTTCTTCTGATTTTGATTTGCCTTTTAATGCAGCCGATAAATTTTCTATATAGATTTTTTTTCTTATGGGGTCATTTAATAATTTTTGTCTTTCTTCTTTGTGTTTCTGCTTTGATTCTTTTGTTAAATCCCAATGTTTTCCTTTTGCACATTTATTGCCTTTCATTTTTTCTTTTATTTTCAATATAATTTCTTTTGCCTTTTCTTTACCATACATTTCAATGTAAGTTTTATTTTTTTTCTTTTCTCCTATTTTTTGTTTTGTTTCTTTAGTAAATTTTTTATCAAGTCTACCTTTTCCTCTTTTTAAGGCCTCTTTAATTGCTCTTTCTTCACCATAAATTTCCAAATATTTTCTGCCTTTTAAATGCGACGACTTCCCTTTATTTGATTTTGAAATTATATCTTTATGTTTTTGAGATAAAGGAGGTAATTTTTTGCCTTTATTCCAAATCACTCTATTCTTAATATGTCCTTGCAAAAATCTATTCCAGCAATTTTTATATTTATTCCAAGTAACTAATTTATCACATTTGCCACAAGCGCAATAAGGAATATCATTTTCATTTATAAAAATATAAATTATTTCATTTTTCAAAGAATATTCAGTATGATTATGTAAGTGGCAGAACATTTTTTATCCTTTGTTTCTTATAGGAATTTCATTGATTTTGCTAAATATTAACAATCCTTTTTCTTTTGCCCTTTTTAATTCCATATCTGCACCAATTGAAGGAGCAAGATATAAAAAGGCATTTGCCCATAAATCAAGAAATGTATTATCATAATCATAATACCAATCTCCTCTGTCTGTTTTGCAGGATTGATGAATATGAAGATAATGAGAAAGGTGAGGAACAAATGCATAATGCCCTATATCATGAATATAATTTGCCGCCTTAATTACCTTATCAACATTTCTTTGAGCTTGCTGTATTGCTTGATGAGGTTCTAATCCATAAGGACAATATGGTGCTGCAATATAAATTCTTAATTTACCCATATATTTTATTCTCCCATTAAAGCGATTAAATGAGAAAAATTTTCCATAGAAAATAAAATTTTCCCTTTTTGATAAGAAATTTTTGTACTATATTGCAATATCTTTGAAAAGAATTCAGGGTTTATAGAAAAATTAATCCCAATATCTGAATTAAAATCAATTTTGGATGAACTTTCTATCCAACCAATTCCATTTTCTCCCTTGCATTTTATTTCATTTTTTAAAATTTTAATTTGTATCATTTTTTCCGTTGTAAAATCGCCTTCGGAGAAAACAGAAGAAGATTTTATCATTTCTGAAATATCATTTGGCAATGTAATATTAATCCCTTTAAAATTATCAAAAAAATCTTCATAATTATATATTATTTCCGGATTAATTGCCTGGCAAAAAAATAGAACATCTTCTTTTGTTGAAAAGAAAATAAAATTTTCATTATAACAATAATCTACAACAGGCAATTTTATTAATTCTATTGCTGAGTTGATAGGGATATAGAAAGTTTTTTCAATAGATTCATCCATATCAAATTTACTTATTCTAAAGCTATCTGAAGACATGATAAGATTGTTTTTTATTAAAATAGAAGATAGAGAAGGCTTTGTTAAGTCGTTTGACGCAGAAAGTAAACATAACTCAATTCCTTCCAAGAATTTTTTAGGCAATGGCAAAAGATTTTCCATAATTTTATTCAAATCCAAAGAAGAAATTATTTCTGAAATTTTTTCTGCTTTTGAAATAGATATATTGGCTTTTGTTTTTTCTGATTTTATATTCAATTTATTTTCTAAAACAGATATTTCTATTTCGTCTTCTTTGATATTTTTAATAATATTATAAAGTTCAAATGAAGGAACTGAACATTTAAAATCCGTTTCAAACGGATAAAATATGCTCATTTGGCTATTATATGTAAGGACATCATTTCCTGTAAAAATAAAATCTTTATCAGATTCAATGATTTGTTTTTTTGCCAATCCAGGTTTGATTGATTCTAATGCTTTTAACAATGCTGCCTTTTTTATTTTCATTATTCTTTCTCCCTATATTATTTTTGCATCATGCAATATGTTATTTCCATATTTTTTATCATATTCTGATATAGAAAAACCAAAGCCATTATCAAATTTTTTATCTTTGTAAGTATAAATTAACTTCCCATTTTCTTTTTTTGGCTGTAAATTAAAAAACAAAGAAGAAGGACTATTGACATTATTTGGATTTTCATACAACATTTTAAAGACATATAAAATATTTTTCTTTGCCATAGGATGATTGAATCCCATCACCCATTTGCCATTTTTTAATGGTTCAGACATTCTTTTTTCAATGTCATCAAAAGAAAAACTTCCTTCTTTTTTAGCTTTAAATAACATTTCATTCAAACAATATGTTAATTTTGATTGAAATATATCTGGATCTTTTGTTGAAATTCCACAACAACTTGGAGAATCTCCCATATGTCTAAAATTATTTTCTGCAGCAAAAAATTCCATTCCTCTTTCGTGTATCATATCTCTTAATAGTTTTAACATTTCGTATCGATAAAGAGAATCAAATACTTTATCTGACGTATCTTTATTTGGAGAATTAACAAAAAAATTATTTATGTCAAATTCAATTGTTTCTGAAAAATCATCCCAATTTTGCCCCATAGGTTTCTTTAAAAATTCAACAGTTACAGCATTAGCAAATTTTGATATTCTATCGAAAAAACGGTTTAATTTTTCGTAATTCCAAAGCAATGGGATAAAAGGTTGCATTCTCACAATTATTTTCTTAAATGCCGAAGCATTTTTCATTTTTTCTAAATTTTGCAATCTAATTTCAGGATCTGGTAACCCAGATTCTATCTGACTAATTCGTTTATCTTTTATCCCAATACAACTATATTGTAATATATGATTGCCTTTATTAAAAAAAGGGGCATATTCAACTATGGGATTTTTGGTCGACCATATGCAAGGATGCTCTTTTATTTCTTTGATCAAACCTAATGCATGGCTTGTTTTTTCTTCTATACCATAAGGGAATGGATCTGCCATTCCTCCAATATGAATAGGTTGTCCAAGTTTTATATAAGAATAAATATAATTATTGGTGTCTATTTCTTCATTGATATATTTGATTAATTTTTTATAAGAAAATAAGTCCACTTGCCCTTTAGGATTGCAGACTTTTAATCTTTCCCCATGGGAAGTTTGAGCAAAACAATAAGAACATTGATGAGAACAACCTTTGTATAAATCAATTGATAAACAATAAGAACAGAAAAATATTTGCGATGTGAATTTTAAATTATCTCCTGGTAATTCTAGATGTGTTTCATTCATACAAAATCTCCTCCAATGTTCCAAAATATAATTGGTTGTTTTAATGTTGATATATTTTCATTCAACCATTTCCATGCTTTTCTGTCATAATATTTACTGCAAGGGAATGGGCATTCTATTTCTTCTTTTTGTTCATATTTATATCCTAAATCTAATAATTCTAGATTGATATTTTTATTGGATAAAAATCCCCAATTTTTAAGTATTGTTTGAGACCTCTTTTCTATTTTTCTTTTTTTAGATTTTAGATTTTGATTAAATACAACAATTCCATAAATTTTAATATTTTTTTCTTCGGGCAAATTGTATTTTAATCCACTTACAATCCCAGATATCATTACTCCTGAACCTACAGCGACAACGATGGATCCCCCTAATAATTCTTTAGGAATTAAATCAATTTGTTTACCAACTTCTTCAACAGTTTCATCAAATGGCAATCCTTGATCCAACATAACAGAATTAGGATAATTAGACAACAATTTTTGTTTTGTCAAATAGTGATTAATTTTTTGTCTTCCTGGTTTTTCTATTGGATAAAATTCAGCATGAAATTCTTCCCATTTTTTAAATTGCTTTTCTTGTTCATATCTATATCCTTCTTTATATTGGGGATAAAAAATAACAGCTTTTAATCCAATTTTTTTTGATAAATATGATATCCCCCAAGATGCCATAGAAAGAGATGTCTCCATATATCCAACAGTTTGAATACCTGTTTTTTTTAATTCAGTAAGTTTTCGATATAATCCTCTTATTTTAGCAAATGGAGGCCCAGGGAAAGAACAAGCAAGGTCTTCCCTCTTAATATAAAGAGGGAAGCCCTTTAGTTCCATTTTTTCAATTGGAGTATTGAAAATTAATTCGTTCATTTCAAGGAAATGATTCCTTCTTTAATTTCTGCATATCCAAAACCAACTAAAATTTTGGTCAGATATTGCATTTCCCATTTGCTTTGCTCCAAATTGTCTTTTCCGCCTTTTTCCGCATACAAAGCATTAGCATTTTTATTCCAATCTTCCAATTTGCATTTGTTGCCGGATTTTTTAATTGTTTCGATAAAAGCATCTGTTCTGGTGAATTTGGAAACTTTTTCTTTAACTACTTTCTCCTTCTTCTCCTTCGGCGGTTTTGGCTCTTTGACAGACTTATTTCCTTCTGTCTGAATAGGAGCTTCTGTTGAAGGTGCTTCTGAGGCGACTTCTTCAGGCTTCGTTTCAGCAGCAGCAGCGGCCTTCTCCTCTGCGTCAAGAATAAGATTATAAAAATCCAATGCTGCTTTGGGGCCAGGAAATTTTCCTTCTGCATCATCAGGAACTTCTGTCATTGCCTTCATAAACTGCTGCAAAATGGTTTCTTTCGGTGAGCCGACCAATTTAATCTTTCCAGCAATTAAACCGCTTTCATTCAAAGCGGCAACTGCCACCCTTAAATCTTTAAACTGAATTTCTACTACTTTTGGTGCCATAATACGTCTCCTTTTTTAAATGTTAAAATTTCGCTTTTTATTAGCCTTCTATTTTTTTATTATATATTACTTTTTCAAAAAGTAATGAATTATTTTTTCTCCTTTACAAAATTAAATCTATTATTTTGTTCCCAACGACATATTATTTCAGTATCTTCTAAAGAAAGTAAGCAAAATTTTTCATTTGATATTATACATGATTTTAATAAAAGCTTTAATCTATCAAATAAATTTTCTTTAAAAAGGGAAATATTCCAATATTTTGAATAAATATCGTTTTCTAATCGCTTTAGATCGTTTTCTGCTTCTTCTATGGTTCTACTTTTTAATTTGAACCATACTTTTCTTGGTTTCATTAATTCAAATATTGCTTTTTCTTTCATCTTTTTTCTTTCAAATAAAATAGCTTCTATTCCATTTTCGCAAGCCAATTTTATTTTTTCAATAGAGACAAATGTTAAAGTGGTGTCCATTTCCTTGTTTCTCCTTTTACTCAAACTCGTCTTGGTACTTCAGTAAAAAATCGGGGTTTATGATCTTGAAGGAAATTCCTTTTAGATAATTTCTAACCACAATTCCCTCTCGGTGTATTTCTTTATTTAAAAGAGATTTTCCTTTTGCTAGATCGATACATTGATGTATGTTGTCTTTTAAGATAAGTTTATTATCTAATAACTCAACGCATTTAATTCCTTGTCGGGATAAATCAATACGCATTGACATATCATCGTCTTTACCGGTCGACGAATGAATTAGATTAAAAACATAAAAATCATATCCTTTAATGTTATATTTATTTTTCTGAATCCCCTCTCCGATTATTTCACCTTGCAAAATAATGTATTCATCTCTATCGAAGATTAAATTCTTCAAAACTTTTTCAATATTTAATTGTTTGGCAATTGTCCAGTACGAACTATTGTTTTGAGTTTTAAGATGTAGATTTCTGCTACACACAATGAATTGAAATTTATCTTTCCACCACCATCGTTTAATTCTTAATAGTGCGTAAGTTGCGCTTTGGCCGTCTAATTTTTCTGTCGCTACAAAAACAGTTCCTTTTTCGTGTTCACAAATATGAGGTATTTTCTGAATTCGTTCTTCATCTGTTTTTTGTATGAACTTCGGCCAACCTCTTTGACCTGCTTTGGTAAAAAATCTTCGATACCACTTGTTTCTCATTAAGAACTTTTCGATTCTACTTTTCTTAACCGAGTTCATTGCGTCAATCATGCGTTGTTCTTTTGCCACTTCGGGGTCATACTTAACTACTCCGAGTTTTTCGGTAACATCATCTCCTTCTGAAACGCCTATCCACCGTGTTTTCATTTTGTTATGTAAAATATCTAGCGGGAAACAAATTCCTTGTGAGACCTGACCTCTTAACTTGATTGTGCGGACTCGATATTTTCTTTCTTTGAGAAATTCAAATTCAGGTAACGCTGGCATAATTGAATCAACTTCTACATATACACATAAATCACCAATTTTAAATTCACCTTTACGAATTACAATTTCCCATCCCAAAACTTCCGCCACTTCTATTTTATCGGCTCCTTCAATTTTTCTGATATTTGTAATTTTCTGAATTGTTGCCAATGTTCTCATTTATTTTCTCCTTACAAATATATTATATATTACTTTACAAAAATATTAACAATTAATTTTTGTTTCTTTCTTTTTCTAATATAGCACCGGCAGCTTCTTTTAAAAGAACAACTAATCCTCGATCTCTATTATGTTCAAAAATACAAATTTCTTTATCATTTATTTTCAACGAATACTTTTGTATTCCTTTAGTTCCTTTGGTGATGTTTGTAATGGTTATCATTTTTTACGCCTTTCTTCTTGGTAAGAGAGACAATTGCTCGTATTTGCTCCAACACACATAATAAAATATCCAAGTTTACAACCACAACCACCTTTATAATTTTGGCAAGTTTGACAGAAAAATCCTTGACCTGTTGGTGCTTGCTGTTGCATAACTGTTGCTAAATCAATTCTATTTATAACCGTACCCATTATTTTATTCCTCTACTTTCCTTTTGTCTTTTTTCCATTCGCTGTCAATAAATGGTTGACCAAGTTTTAATGCTTGTAAAACAAGGACTTCTCCTTTTTCTACTCCTTCATCATGCCTATTAACAAGTATTTGAAATCTCATTCTTCCCAATTTTTTCTCTGTTTCACTTTGATTTAAAGTAATATCTAAATCAAGATGTTGCAATTTTTTAATTGAACCACCAGTATGTTTTTGTTTAATATTTTGTTTTTCTTCTGATTCTCTATTTCCTTGATGGCAATTAATAACTAAGCAATGCCTTTCTCCCGCTAATCCTTTCCCTTTTTTCCATTTACGATTTTCATCTTCCAATTCGTTCATAACTTCAGAAGCTGTAATGTCAAAGTAATCAAATATTATAGCATCTGGGTCAAATCCTTGAGCTTTTAAATTGTCAAGTTCTGCAATGGCCTCATCCATTCCAGCTGAAAAAGCAGGGAAACATCTTATCCTTAGATTGTCTCCATATAGTTTTTTAAATGTTTTGATTTTTTTACTAACAGAAAAAGAAGATAAATCTTCTTTCTGATATTGAGTTTGCCACCACGAAGTTGGGAAATAATCTTTATTTATACCTCTGCAAGCAGTACATGGTTTGTAGCTCATTTCTGGTTGATATTCAATTGGTTTTGAATCCCTATCTCTTAATGATTCTCTATTTGTCCTTTCTGGTTTATTACACGAACCATCTTGATTAGAGAAGCAATCAAAAACAGGATAAGCATATTCCCCTCCCATTTCTGCCATCGCTGTCATTCTTTTATAAATTCTCTTTTTGTAAGTGGTTTTTCCCATTTCAAAAGAGAAAATTGCAACTTTCAATTTATTGGTCAATGCCTGATATGCCATTTCCCATGCAATGAAACTTTTGCCTCTTTTGGCTGGCCCCATTATACCAACCAACCATCCTCTTTGCATGTATCCAATTAATTCTCCAAGAGCACCTGGCAATTTGAATAATTTATCTTCATCTTCATCGTCAAATGTTTTATTTACTTCTTCTAAATCAAATGGATTGACCCATTGACTAGCTTGTTGTGTTATTTTTCCAAAATTAGAAACTAATGATTCTGCTTTTGAAAAATCCCCTGATAAACGATGCCCTTCAATGGTTTTTTGTAAAATTTCTAATTGTCTATCTCGACAGAAATTTACAGTTTGATCAAAAAGCAATGCTTTATTTAATGGAAAAGAATCTTGATTTTCAGCCATATATTGATCTGAAATTTCTTGCAAGAATTCTTCCATTATTTCACGCTCAACAGATTTTAATCGTTCTGCTTTTGCATAAAATATAGATTCAAAATCTCTATTTGGAGCTTGTTTGTAAGTTTTGTAATATTCCAAAATCCAACCAACTATTTTTTTAATATAATCAACTTTGAAAAGATTTGGTTGCAAAATAGTTGAAACATCTCTTAAATATTGAGTGTCAACAATCATTCCAGTTAAAATACGTTTTTCTATATCAGAATTAATAGGTATACGAGAATATTCCATTAATTTTTATTTTCCCTTTGCTACAAAATTTTATTAGATGATCCATGCTTGGATTAAAGTTTGTTCTTCATCTCTTAATGTATATGTAACGGTAAATTCCAAATTCATAAATTTTATTTTAGAATTGGCAAAAATATTACTATTTATACCTTTAATGATAAATTGCCATTTATGCTGTATAGGATTGACATATCCTGCTTGATAACATCGGTATTCTTTTCCGTTGTGCTCAATATATGGTATTTCGTTTTTTATCATATAAATTCATCTAACTAGCCGCTTCAGTGGAACGCCGGGAAGTGGTGGTGTTTTTATTCATGCTCAGTGGTGGAGTCCACTGAGCTTTGCGTTAGTTGTCAAACCAAAACACCAACCGAGCATCTTTTGTATTATCTTCAAAATCAAAATATTCTAAAACAGGATACTCTATGGCAAATTCACTCGGGTTATAAGCAGCCTCTAAAAATATTTTTGCTGCATCAACAATCGGAAGGTAACTGTGTGAATGCCCATCAACTCCCCATTTCTTAATGCTGTATGCTGCCGTTTCGGATACATCAGTGGGTATTCCTTTAGGCATTGCGCTACTTTCGTTGTCATAGTCACGCACTCCGGCAAGAAGAGCAAATCGCCTATAATTTCTATCACGGTCTTTAAGCTCCTTCACTGCAATCCATTTACCATTATCATTTACCTCAACCCATCCATGTATGTCACAACCCATTTTATTTACCTCCAAATTATTATAAAAAACAACTAACCAGGCAATCCAGCCGATCGCTGCGCTCCAGGTCGGCTTTTCGTTATTTGTTAATTAAACTTTGCCATTGTGCTCCTCGCTGATTTATAAGCATTAATAAATAACTTTCTGCCAAATATTGGTGGCGAATATACAACAACTTTCTTAATAAATTTTAGTATCGGTGATTCCAGTTCCCAAGGATAAACCTTTTTTGATTTTATATCTTTTATTAATTCATCATATTCCCCATAATTAACACCTGTAGAATATTCACAATAGATATCATCGTAATATTCTATAGTCTGAGTTGAATCACAGGACGAAGTCGTTGTCGTGCTGATATAACCACCAGACCTTATATATCGTGCTGTTGGTGATGTAATACTAATCATATTTTTTTAAGAAGATTTATCTTCATTTGCTTTTTTACAATCACAAGAATTTGGAAAACTAAACCAAAGACATAATGTATAAGAAGTTTTCTCAAAATATTTACAAAGAAAATAATCTTTGGCTGTGCAAAGAGAATCTTTACAAAAATTTTCCTTTTCTTTCGCTTGCATTTTTTCAATTATCCTTTAATTACAGCGAGTGGTTGTAACTCAACTATTGGTTTTACTAAATCTTCTTGTTCTTTCATTACAATATCAATATCTTTATAGGCTCCACTTGCTTCATCCAAATCTTCTTTTTTGTTTATAGAATGCAATATCCCTAGATCGTCCAGTCTCTTTTGTTCATCTTCAAGAATTAGGGATCTTTGTGCTTCTTTCCTTCCCATTTTACGTCCAGCACCATGAGAACAAGACATGAAGCTTTCGGGGTTGCCTAATCCTTTTACGATATAAGAAGCAGTGCCTTGTGAACCAGGTATAATTCCAATTTCTCCTTCTTTTGCCGATGTTGCCCCTTTACGATGAACTAAAACATTTTTACCAAAGTGGTTTTCTATTCCGGCGTAGTTATGAGCTATATTTATCATTACTTCAATATAATTAGGCTTTAATATATCAATAAAAATATTACATATTCTATCCATCATCAATTTTCGATTGGCAAGAGCAAAATCAACACAGTATTGCATTTCTGCTAAATAATTTCTTGCTTCATTGCTATCTAGTGGAAGAAATGCTAATTGCCATTCTTTAGGAACTTTACTGTGATATTTTTCATTTAATTCTATTGCTACTTTGTTATAATAATCAGCAACTTTCTTTCCAAGGTTTCTACTTCCAGAATGAATCATTATCCAAATATGATTATCATTGCCTTTTTGAATTTCAATGAAATGATTTCCTCCTCCGAGTGTTCCTAATTGTTTTCTTGCTGATAAATATTCTTCATCAATAATTTTTAATCCTGTACCTATTGTAGCTAAACGCATTGGCATTAAATCTTCACTTTGTGCGCAAGCTTGATGTGAAAATCCTACTGGGATTTGTTTTCTAATTTCATCGAGAATTTTCTTTAGTTTGTCAATTTCAATTTCAATAACAGAAGTTTCTACAGCACACATTCCACAACCAATATCAACGCCGACTGCATTCGGAACTACTGCTCCAATAGTTGCCATTACTCCACCTATTGGCATTCCATATCCTTGATGAGTATCCGGCATTAAACAAATTTGTTTATAGGCAAATGATAACTTTGCAAGATTTCTTGCTTGTTGCATTGCCCCTTCTTCTGGTTTATTACACCAACTTTTAATTACTAATGAATTTTCTTCATTAAAATATTTCATAAATTATCCTTTTGATTTAATATTTCGTCTGCAAGATCAATTGCTTCATTACAAGAACTATCTGCATGGGCATTATATGCATCATTTCTTAATTTTCTTAATACACATATAATTTTTTCTTTCTCTTTCTTCCACATTCCTCTACAACAAAATATTGGTTGATAATTACAAGGTGATTCTTTTATTCCATCAAATAATTCAGAAGACTCATTGTCTTTTATTTTTAATTCTTCTATTTTTAATTCTTCTATTTTTAATTCTTTCATAGTTTTATTATATATTATGATTTTAAAATCTTATAAATTATATGCTTCCATATCATATTTTTCATCTTGATTGTCAAGTGGGTCAGAAATACAACCCTGATCCCTATAATATCTTACCAGTCTTTCTTCCATCTTTGGCGTGTGCAGCCATGAAGGAGTAATCTTAATACTATCATCCATACTTTCTGTTGCAAATGAAATTGCCTGTGTAAAATTATATGGCAATGTATGTGGTAAACTTAAATACACTTCATTTCTTTCATTTATAGGTAAAGTTTCTGGCAATTGATCATACCATTTTTTAATAAAATCCATTAAGAAAATTGATGCTTTTCTAAAATCATTTTCATCTTTTTCTTTATTTACAAGAACAAATCTTTTGTCTAATTCCATTGCATCTCGCCATGCCCATTTGAAGTTTTGTGTGATTTTTGGATATTTGTCTTCAACTGGTTGATTGATTTTTTGATTTAGGAATGGTTGATTACTATATGTTTTAAGCAAATAATCTCTACCTTTTATCATTTCATCAAACCAAGAATCTATTTTTTTAGATAAAGTATAAGATTTCATAGATGCTCTATCTAAATCTTCTATTTTAAAAAAATCATCTATATTCATTCTATCTGTTTTAAATTTAGATTTTAATTTATAAGTATCTGGATTGTAAAATATTTCAGCATAGAGATTAAAAGTTTGAGCAATTTCTTCTTTGGAAAATCGTTTCAATCTGATTTCAATAAGATGTAAAGCTCTTGAATAAATACTTGTTGGTTTGCCATTTCTAAATTTAATATGATTTGGGATAGGCTGGAATTTATTAAGTGGAGGTTTTTCATTTTTATTTTCATTAGCAATCATATTCCAATAATCAAAAAGTTGTTCTGCATCCGATAAAGATTCTATTGTAATATTTTGTTGTTCTGTTTCTTTTATAGAAGAAAAGATATTGTCTGGCAACGAAGTTGCTAATAAAGATTTATCTTTATTATCTTTAGGATTATTACAATTAGGATTATTATATATATGTACTTTGATTGCACTATCACTAGTACCTTTTAAATCAAGGTACTTTGATTTTATTAAGTTTTTTTCTTTTTCATTAATTGAATGGACAATTTCAATCATCTTTATTGAGTTAATATAATAGTAGTTTCTTGCAGGAAGACCAATATTTTCTTTTACAGATAGAATATCTTTTTCTTTAAAAAATTTAATATATGATGTTTGCATTCCTGGAGATATTCCAGTTTCTTTAAAAATATTTTCTTGAGATAAATAGAAATATTCATCTTCTTTTATTTGTTGTTGTTCTATTAAATGTTGTTGCCATTCTAAAAGATGGGTTATCCAAAGAGATTCTAATGTTCCAAATGCTTTTCTCATTTCTTTGTTTAAGCACCAATATCCGCCACCTAAGAATTTTAATAATTGTTTATTTTCCATATTGTTTTCCTATTTTGATTTTATCAAGTTCTTTTTTGGGTAGGTTAAACCATTCACCATCTAATCTATATTTTATATATTTTTTATGCAGTTCTTTTTCTGATTTTGTCATGTCTTGAGTTTTAAAGAAATGGAAAAGAATAGGTTGTTTAGGAAGTAGAATTCCGATATTGAAAATCCTTTTATCTATATCTTTTGTTTTGCCAATTTTAGTTCTTCCAATATCATCTTGAAGAAAATAAATATATCCTTCATATGTTACTTTTTCTTTTTTTATAGTCGTAGAATTTCGCGGACGAGGGCCAAATTTCCTCTCTGCTTCAAGAGTTAATTGATCATTTATTTTTTCTATATCTTCATCTGTTTTATATTTTTTTAAATATCTTTTACATTCCTCAATAATTAATTTTATATCTTCTCTTGAATCCATTACAAACCATCGTTGTCTTTGATGAATAGCTTTCTTTTCTATTCCTTCTCCTTCTATACTAAATAAGATTACGTCTCCCATCTCTCCTCCTTTTTAAACAATAAAAAGCCTTTTGTAGGGCGAGGACAGAGCCGATGAAAGTTGAAAGCATTCAACGATTCTGTTTTTCGGACAGAGAATTCGTTTAAAAAAATCGAACTCTGTCCCCTTCTTACAAAAGGCTTAAAAAAATATATCATATTTTACTTTCAACTTTCATCAATGGGGTTGCCGAAAACTTCCATTGTCATATATATAAAAAGAAAATTAAGCTTATTAAAATTATTTTTTTAAATAAAACCTAAATCTTTTTTTAAAGCTATAATTTCATTATGATCTATATCTTTGGGATCAATAGATTTAAAGCATATTTGTTCTACCGACGGTATGATTCCAGATAGTTGAATTGCCATTTTTTCTCCTTTTTGTTGAGCATTTTCGTCAAAGATAATAAATGCTTTTTTGATTTTTTTCTTTACAAATAAAAGAATTTGCTCTTGAGAAAAATTAGATGTGAAAGATGCAACAGAACCATCTCCAAAATTCCAGCAGCCAGTGACACCTTCATATACAACTACTTTATCTTTTACATTATCAATTCCATACAAACAATGTTTGACTGGAATTATTGATTCAGGTATAGGGCAATCCATATATTTTGGCCTGTCATCTTGTCTTAAAATATCCATTGAAGTAAAACTTACCATTTGATGATTTATAAAGATGGGGATAATTATTCTAAATCTGTATTTTCCAATTGTCCATACAGGCATAAGTTGATATTTTTTTATTAAGGTTTCTGGATCAAAGTTTCTTGATTTTAAATAATTAAGATGTATTTGTGGCCATTCCTTTTCTATTTCGGGTGGCAGAATTAGATTTGTATTTTTTATTGGTTCTTGTTCTTCATCCCATATTGAATCAGTTTCGTCAATTGGAAATCTTTTGATGATTTGTTTGGCAACTCCTTCAGAACAGTTCTCAATAATCTTAATTAAATTGGTTACTGGGCCTTTTTGTCCACATAACCAACATTTGTAAATTAGAGACTTTAAATTAATTCCTAGATGATTGCTATGATCAGAACAACTAGGTAGAATGCAACAAAGATTAATCCATCCCTTTGTTACATTCTTCCCTTTTTCATCATAGCGAATATTTTTAGAATCTAAATATGCTTTTATGTCAAAGTTGAGCATTACAATCCTTTACAAGTTGTATGACATTTAGAATAAGATTTTCCACATATTAAACATAATTTAATATTGGCTTTTCCATATCTATTTGCCAGTATTTCTAATTTATTATCTTTTATTTTAATTGATATATCTGATATATGGAGGCCTTTATTGCAAGATATTTCTTTATTGGTAAAATTTTCCCTTGTAATAATTTCTTGATATTCTGGTGCTTCAATATAGATTGATTTCATTTTATTTCTCCACATTCTTTAGCTCTGTGAAATTTATTTGCTAAATTAGTTAATGATTTTTTAGCTTCTAAAAATTCTTTTTCTTCACAGTTCATTCTGCAAAAATGATAAGCTAGTTGAGAAGCTAATTTAAGATCAATTTTTACATTGAAACTTGAACATTTAAAAGAAAAACCAGAAGAAAAATCCATATTAGCACCACTCATATCAGCATAACTCATATTAGCACCACTCATATTAGCACCACTCATATTAGCACCACTCATATTAGCATAACTCATATCAGCACCACTCATATCAGCATAACGCATATTAGCACCACTCATATTAGCACCACTCATATTAGCACCACTCATATTAGCATAACTCATATCAGCACCACTCATATCAGCATAACTCATATTAGCACCACTCATATTAGCATAACTCATATTAGCACCACTCATATTAGCACCACTCATATTAGCACCACTCATATTAGCACCACTCATATCAGCACCACTCATATCAGCATAACGCATATTAGCACCACTCATATTAGCACCACTCATATTAGCATAACGCATATTAGCACCACTCATATTAGCATAACTCATATCAGCACCACTCATATTAGCACCACTCATATCAGCATAACTCATATTAGCACCACTCATATCAGCATAACGCATATCAGCATAACGCAAACTAATTTTTAAATTTATTGCTGTTTTAATAGCAAGCAGCCATTTATTTTCTCCTTTTTTGTATTCTATTGTTATAATGGGTTTCTTTGTAGTTTTATGTTTTATAGAAAATTTCATTGTTTTCTCCTTTTTTATTTTATTATATATTATTTTTTGAATAATTTAGTATTTCTTTTTGATCCAACCAATTACATTCTGCATAAAAAATTAATCTTAAAACTGTATGATGAGATAAATATTTATATGGATCTAAAAAATCGGTTACGTGGAATATTGTTTTCCCATTTATTGCTCTACTACCTCTTCCAACTATTTGAACTGGATATTTTTCACCTCCTACATTGATTATGTGATTAAGAGAGGGAATATTAATTCCTTCTTTCCAAACTACATTTGAAATTACACATTTAATTTCTTTTTTGTTGAGCATTTCTTGGATTAAAGGTCTTGTTTGTTTTTCTGTATCTCCATATATAAAATGTATATCTAAATCAAATATGTCCTTGGCCATTTCTTTTAAAATATGACCGTGTTGAGTGTCTCTTCCTGTAAGTAAAAGTACAGAATCTCCATTATTGATTGATTTCATTGTTTCTGTTAATGCTATACGGTTTCTTGATTTATTTTCAATAATTCCCTTTTGATACATTCCTTTTACAAGATTTCCGTCTTTGTCTTTTGTATTACCATATCTTAGTGTTTCTCCAATCTCTTGAGTATAAGGAACTGGAATTAGATTGAAAATTGGTTTTGCTAAAATTCCCACTTTTACTCCTTCATCAAAGTTGAATTCGCTGATAACTGGTCCAAGATATCCTTCTAATATTAATTTACCTTGTTCTGTTTTTGGTAATTCAGCACTTAAACCAATTCTTATTGGAGCAAGTGTTTTCTTCAATACTTCTGCCATCATTGAATTATGGCTATTTAGATGATGGCAATTATGTACTAAAACATCTTCTACAAAATAATTATGTTCATTTTCAATTTCTAAATCGTATAATTCTACAAATCCTTGATTTCTTTCCTTATTTCCAATAATACTTGAGAAAGATTTGTCATTACTTCCTTGTTTGTAAATCTCAACACTTTCCACCCTAATTCGTTTAATTTGTTTGTCTTTTTTTGATCCAGTAATATATTCTTTTTTATTTTGTGTAAATCTCCATCTATTTCTATTCCAATTTTTAAGTTTTTGTCTCCAATATCTACCTTGTAACAAGTAGGGAATCCATTGTTTTTGCAATATTCTCTTTTTTTGTTTTTGGGTAATAAAGGGGCACAAGGAATTGCTACTTCCATTTCCCATCCCAAAGATATTGCTAAAAGAGTTTGAGGAATAGTAAAATGGCCATTTCCACCTCTTTCTCCTTTCCAAATATTTAAAGTACCATTTATTCGTTTGGTTTGTTTCATTTTTTCTATGGTTTGAGGATTTTGAGATGGATTGTTTAATTTCATTCTTTGTGAAATAATTTCTTTTCTTTTGTTGTTTGTTTCTGACATTTTTAATGAATATATTTTTCTTAATTCTTGATTCCCATATTTGCATTTTTTTGAGCAAAATTTTTGCCGACTCGTTTTTTGTTGAAAGGCTAATAAACAAGTTGGACAAATTTCTATTTGAGGAATTGGATATTTTCTTTCTTTGCTTGCTAGATAACACTTTCTTGAACAGAATTTTTTTTCTGAATTTGCAACATGAAAAGAGACTCCACAAGTTGGACAAATATTGTAATTTTCTATTTTTTTCATTTTTTCCTTCTTTCTTTTCCGTAGATATATTTAAGGTGGTGCTTTCTATCATATCATATATATAAAAGGAATTAAAGTCTCTTAAAATTTTATTTTTTATTTTTTTAGCTTTTACCCATCCTTCATTTGTAAAAAATAAATGGTCTTGAGAACAGATAATATTTTTACCGTTCGACAGATTTATTTTTACTATTCTATTTAATGGGATTAAATTTACAAATTTTTTCAACACTTTTTGTATTTTATTTTTAGTATAAATTAAGTCATTTATTTTTATTTTTTCAATAGGTATTTTGCCTTTAATTGTATTAACTAATGTATTTTTTGAAAAACACTCATCAATAATTACTATATCCGCCCAATTACAATGTTCTAATAAATCAAAGTTTTTAAGTGTTTGAACTGTGGCAATAACAATAGTTGGTTTGTCTGGCCAATTAAATTGATTTTGTCCTCCTCCAATTTTTATTACATTTTTAAATCCAAATTTTTCAGTAAAAGCAGTGTAAGCTTGATTTAATAAATCAAGGGTATGGCAGAGAAAAATTATATGGGAATTTGGCCATATTGAGCAAATTCCTCCAGCAATAACTGTTTTGCCTGTCCCTGTTGCATTTTTGATAATCCCTCTTTGATTGCAGATAATTTCGTTAAATGCTTCAAGTTGATCTTCTCTGAAAGTAAATCCTGGTAATTGAGGTATAATATTTTCTGGAAGTAAATCACAATGTTTTTCGGAGTTAAGAAAAAATCTTTTTGATTCACAATATTTCTCAATCCTTGGAATTAATCCAGTCAAGAATTTTCCACTACTTCTATGAATCATATAAGATTCTGTATTTTGTTTTTCTCTTCGATATTGTCCTGGTTTCCAGAATTCCTTTTCGTAAGACAAACAAGAAAGTATTTTTTCAATATCTTCTTTTGGAGAGAATTTGCTATAAACAGGATCAAGTATTTCTATAGAAATTGTCATTTTGAAACTCCTTTTGTTTTCTAATTTTCCAGCTTTTCTTTGCTGATTCTCTTCTTTTTTCTAGTTCTTGTTTAGAAATAATTTTATTTTTATTCGCTATAGAAATATTATTTCTTCCTTTTTCCGACATATAATTTTTCATTCCTAGATTCCAAGGCTTTTGACCTTTCTTCCAAACACCTAAAGAAGATGATTCTTTTAAGCTTTTGGAAACTTTAGCCATTCTTTTATCTGTTTCTTTTGTTAAACCTTTATTCCAAGGAATGCACCCTTTCATTTTTTCTTTTGTTTTTGGTCTTGGCCCTCTCATTTTTTGTAGAGTTTTTTCTTGATGATGTTTATTTGTCATTCCTCCTTTTCTTATTCTTTCTTTTTGTTCTTCTGTTCTTTTTTGGCCAATAAGTTTTTCTCTAACTTTTTGTTTCGTTTCTTCGGATCTAGGAATCCCTGCAGTTGTATCTCCACCATTTCCCCCATCTGCTAAATTATAACCATTAGGATGTTTGCAATCATAAAAAGCAATATATTCTATCTCTTTATCATTTAACCATTCTTTTGTATCTGCCGTATCAATAATTGAAATATCAAAACATTCAATCCCGTATTTTCTTAGAGCATTTCCTATATAAGATTTATTGCAAAGATGTTCAGAAATTCTTTTATAAAGACTTTTTTTAGTCTGCCCAATATAAATCTTGCCATTTATCTTATTTTGTATTTTATAAATGATCATATTTTCCTCACCAAATAAAAATCCTGAAGTTTTGTTAACGGGGCATAAAGAACCGCTCTGCTTCTCACGAATACAGAAAACTTCAGGAAAATATTTTATTTAGTTTTCTATGCACTGCTAACATATATATAAAGGTTTTTATTTGGGTTGTAAAATTATTTGTTTTCCATTTTATACCTCATTGAATGTTCTTATTTTATCAGCGTAGGCGAAGACTTCTTTGAATATTTGATGGACAACCAATCTTTGTTTCCATTGCTTTCTTATTAATGCCATGAATTTTGGCATAACAACTTTTTCAAGATTTCCTGCAAAGCATATTTCGGAAAGTTCTTTTGGACAATCAGAGATAATATTGACAATTTCTTGTGCTTCTTGAGATAAAGAATTAAATAATTCTTTCTTTTTAGTTTCAATATCAGCTTCCATTACTAAATCTTCTGGAGAATAAGAGCCATATTCTTCTGTCATTTGGCGTTCTATTTCTCTGTAATTGCTATTTTCAATATCAGCAAGATGGTCAATATGAAGATAATTATTCAAATCATATACCATTATGGCTTGATCAAGAGTAATTTCTTTTTTGACTTTTTGTTTCATTTTAATTCTCCTTCCTCTTTTATTAAAAAATTTGAAATTAAGATTGTGTGAGTATCTTTTTTAAATCCGCATCTTTCATGTTTTTTTTGAAAAGAAATTAATCTCATTTCTTTTTCTTTTTCTTCATATGGATTGAGGTCTGTTTTGATCCAGAAAGAAGCTCCACACCAACATGAAAAAACACAAATCGCTTTACTTTTTTCTGCCTCTGATAAATATTTGCCTTTGATTTTTATTTTCCAATCTTGCTTTTCTTTATCCCAAATTAAACAACCATTTGGTATATGGACAATGATTGGATATTTATCATGGTCAATTGGTTTTTCTTTTGGCTTAGGAATTTCATGCAGACAAGTTTTCATGTTTTTCCTTTCTTAGGAATTTTTTAGCTGCTTTTTCTAATATTTCAGAAGCTAATGTAGATGGGTGTTTTTCCTGGCGAGAAGCCTCTCTCTCAATAGTTTTCTTGGATTCAAGGGAAATATATGTCCCTTGAACTATTTTGTTTTTCTTTGGCATTATTTATCTCCTTCTTAAAAATAGATTTTGGTAAGTATTGCTAATACAGTCATAAAGATTACTCCTAAAGAGCAACTTACTATTGCGATGAATTTCTCTGGGTCTTTTTCTGCAAAATATTTTATTTTTTTGTATATTTTTTTAAGTTTTATTTTTTCCATTTTCTTCTCCTTCTTAATTTATTGGCTCAGAGACTAGGGTTCGAACCTAGATTAGAGGATTCAAAGCCCTCTGTCCTACCATTTAGACGATCTCTGAATATTTTGGTGCCTGAGGTAAGATTTGAACTTACATGATATTAGATATCGAGAGATTTTAAGTCTCTTGTGCATACCAATTCCACCACTCAGGCAATTTTGGTCGGGGTAGGAGGATTTGAACCTCCGACTTCTTGGTCCCAGGCCAAGCACTCTTCCAGACTGAGCTACACTCCGAATCATTTAATCTAGTCTAAATCAAATTTCCTTTTGTTATTTTTCTCTTTATAAGTGGAGTTAGTTTTTCCCCCATATTCTACTCCTGCGTTAAAACAAGCTATAATGAATCCAACATCTCCTTCTGTTGGGGGGTTCTGTTAAAGAAAAGAGGAGTTCCTCCAAATCCAAGAATTGATTTTTCATAAACTTGTATAGAATGTTCCTTTGATAATTTAATGGTTTTTTTAGGAGCCATTTTTCATTCCTCTTTTTATAAGTCAAATTTTCTTCCAGGTTTCACAGCAATCATTTCATCTAATTTGCTTGTAATTTCGTTGAAGTTTTTGGAAACAATTTCTTTCATTGCTTTGTCTTTCTTCAATTCTTGTGGATCGTTGATATTTGTTAAAATCTTTTGTGCTTGTTCAACCAATTTTTCAAGTTCTTTATCATCAACGATATTTCTGTTTTTGAAAGTAGCAATAAATTCATCAATATTATCGAAAGATGAATTTTTAAATCCTTTTGTTTTTCCATCAGCGTTTGGTTCAAGCATTGAATTGGCGTGTTTGATCAATTCAACAAAGGCTTGTCTTAAGCAAAGGCTTATTTGTTCTGCCGATTCTCTCCACATATTTTCAGCTTTCATTTTTTCTTCATTGAAAATCTTTTCTGGCAATCCTTCAGGGATATCAAAAATTGTCCATTTCCAACTGAAGCTGAAAGAACTTCTTAATACGTCTAAATTAGGATAATCTGAAAAATTAAATTGATCTCCTAATTTTTCTTCGGCTTCGGCAATTTTCTGTTCGTATTCTGCAAGGAGCGGCTTTACTTTTTCTTTGAGAAAAGCCGATTGAGCTTTTAAATATGTCTCAACCTCTTCAACCATTGCCATATTGAATAAGTAAGAACCTCTTAGAAAAAATGATGGAACTGCATTTTTGTTGATCCAATTGTAAACTTCGCTTTGGAAATTTAAAATGGATTTATATTCGGCAGAATCAATTAGCCTTTTGCTTAATGAAAGGAAGCTTTTTTCGGCACTGGTTTCAATTTTTTTTGTATCTGCCTTTTTTCTGTTTCCCCAGCTATGAGTTGTGAATATTAACATTACTGCATTTTGAATTTTCATTTTTGTAATTTCTTGATCCATGATGTTTTCTCCTTTTTTAATTTGTTAATTAATAAAATTAAATTTCTGCCCCAAGATCTCTTGCAATTTCGATATATCTATCAAAATAATTTTCGACTTCTTTTAGTCCATTTGAATGTCCTTCTTCCCATGCTAGAGAATATATCTTTTCTCCTTTTGCTTTATCTTTTACATTGTATTCTTTGAAGAGGTCTTCTTTGAATTGTTGAATTAACAAGGTTTCATTTTCTCTATATTCTTTTAATTTCTTTCTGTAAATTTGTATGTCTTTTTCATATTGTTTGAAATCTTTAGTATAAATTTCAATTTCTTCTAAGGTATGATCTCTTTTAAGAAAAGGTTTTTTAGGTGTTGACGGATATTCCATCTTATTTTCGTATTTTGTAAATTCCATAATTTTCTCCTTTTTAACTTATTCTATATTATTTTTTTGGAAATTAAAAGTTATTTTTTTAAAAACTTTTTAAAAATTAATGACTATGAAATTCTCCGTTATGTTCGTGATAATGAGCATTGGCTTTTCTTGTTCTGTTTTCTTTACCTCCTGCTTTTTTTACCATTTCACGGATTAGCATTTCTGCACCTCCGTGATTGGCAGCTGAAATTTTATCTGTTGACATTTTTATTTTTCCATCTTCAAGGATTTCTATTGTTATTTTGTCCGACATTACTATTCCTCCTCCTCTTCGCAGTCTCTGGTGTTTATGGTTATATCTCCAAATTGAAAAATGCCATTTTCACAAACACAATCAAAATCTTCTTTCATTTCAACAATTCTTCCGTAGTGTTCTTCTGTGATTATTTCTTCGGTTAATTTGTTGTCAAGTTTAAGTAATTTTACAGGAGCAATTCCAATTAATCCTGCATCGACAGGATATTTAAATCCTTCATTGTCTTTATATTCTCCATCTCCATATGCAGTCGAAGCAGCAAAGCATTTATATCCATTGATTTTGCAATATCCATCTGTTAAGTATCCAGTTGTGTCAAGTATTTCTTGCCAAGAATCACCAAATATGTAGCAAAAGTCTCCGATATAATATTTACCTTTTTTCATGCCTTTATTGCTTTTTTCTTCGGGCAAAGGTATGCTTTCTATAACCCCATCGATATCTTTTACTTGTTTGAAAAAAGCCAATGCTTGAGACATTCCGTCAATATATGCTTCTAATTCTGCCATTCTGAAAAGTTTGTTTTCCTTTTTTGCCTTCTCGAATAATCTTTTAGAAGTTTTTATATCATTTTCTACCATTTTTATAAAAATTTTATCTGTTTGTTCCATTTTATCGCCTCTTAATTATTTCATATCTGAATTGTGAAGTTTCTTTTATACTCCAGCCAAATCTTGATGCTTGAGCCTTTACGATTTCACCGCTGTATGCTCTTTTGATAAGTTTTCCATCTGCTTCATTACTTACTGAAAGCATTCCGGTTGTCTTATCATAAGAGCCTCCATTCCAAACAAGGCCATTATTTCTTACTTGCACATATGCATTTTTCATAATATTATTAATGGCCTTTGTTAATAGAGCTAAATTGGCATTCTTTAGCTCTAAATCGACTGTTATGATTGAGTCACATGGCATGGTTTTTATTTCTCCTTTTTAATTCCAATTGGGTTTGATTTTTTCAACAGCTTCTTTTGATTCTTTCAATCCTTCTCCTGTCATTGCTCTGTATTCTTTAATTGCAGAAATTTTATCTGGAGAAGAAAGAATCATTTTCTTGATTTTTTCTTCCAAAGAATGATTTTCAATTAAATTTAATTTTTTAGCGGCTTCAATAAGAGCTATTGGATTTGATTTAGCAATTTCCCATATCAAATCTTTATGACGGCCATTTGCGATTTTCAATACATCTATTGCCTTTTTGTATTCTTCTAACATAGTTTATTTCTCCTTTTTAATTAAATTTGCGTCCTGTTGCTTTTGCAACTTCAGGCATTGTGTTGTTATTGTAAATTCCTTTTTCGCTGGCATTAATGAATTTGCCACTTGCTAAACGACGTAAAGACTCAATTTGTTCAAAAGCAGATTTTGCAACTGGCACAATGTAATTGGCTGCTTCGATTAATGAAATAGATAATTTAGAAGCAAGCTTACAACATTGTTTAATTTCTGCTCCTGTCCAACCTTCATCGTCGGGGGTTTTTCCTTTTGTTGTTTCTTCTCCTGAAAAACCAATACTGTATTTTTTCAAATAAATTTTCCAGATAAGCTTTCTTTCTTTTTCTGTTGGCAAATCGAAAAAGAAAGTTCCCATTGTGAAACGGCGTCTTAATTCGGGAGGCAAAGTTGTTATATTATTACAAGTGGCAATAAATAAAACTCTGCCTTTAGAAATAGCTTCAATTACTTGTAATGCTTTTCGTGTTTGCTCTCCAGATTTCCCAACTAATGAATTTTTCATTGCACCAAGATCAAAAGAAATGGTTGGAATATTACCTGTATTTCCTGCTGCTTTTGCAATTGCTGATTTGGCTGCTCCGGGAGGGCCGATGAAAATTGCCCCATCAACTTCTTTATCTTGCATAAATGATAAAATTGAACCAAGTTGGTCTTGGCTAACTCCAGACGAATCTGTTCCAGAGCCGGCAAATGCTTTTTCTATTTCATCCATGAATACAATTGCTCTTGGATTATCTTTACCATTGATGATAGATTGAAGAAAGAATTTGATGTTGTCGCATCCACCAATATCATTAAATGATTCTTGGCCTCTCCAAATGGATAATCCAGGCGTTTGTTCAACGGCTTTACATTTCCGTTCCCATAACATTTTGTTGTCAATTGTAATTTTATCATCAATTTTTTTGACACAAGTTGCCAATGTTTGTTCGGCGCAGAAGGAAGATAAACCAATTAATGTATCAACAATCTTATTTATATCTTTGATAGCTTCTACTCCTGCATCTTCACAAATACTTTTGATAATATTTGCAATTTCTTCGTCTCCAGGCAATTTATCCGTAATGATCATCACATCTTGTTCTAATTCTGTTGGCAAAGTAACAAATGGTGCCAATAAAACTAAAGTTGAACCGGATGATTTGTAAACATCTCTTAGATTGCAAATGCCTTGAGAAACTGTTTCATTTGCAATAAAGCGATGGGCGTTGTGCATAAAGATAATGGATTTTTCTGGAATGTCAACAATTTTGCTTAACATTTCTGTTGGATTGCCAGTCGCAATTGCAGGATTATCATCATTACATATTTTGTCAACCATTTTTTTACCTGATTGATTGAGAGGAGATAATCCATTAATAATATCCCATTGTGCAACTGCAACTTTTTCATTACATTTGGCAATCTTTCTTATTATATCCTGTTGATCTAATGTTTCAATTACGACAATTGGAACAGCTGCCCTTCTTGCTGCTTTAAATTGTTCTTGCATTTTTAAGCTCCTTTTTAAATTAATTATTCAATTCCAAGTTTTTAGCGATTATCCTGCATTCCCAACAAGCAATATTGTTATTTTTTCTTTCCATTTCAAGTTGAGCAATTCTAGTTTCTTTGAATGCTTTAAGTGGGTCATTTACCAAAGTGTCTTCAATAACGTGAACCAATTCTTTTTTACTCAATTTGTTCCAAATACTTATGTGTCTGCTCATTTTATTTCTCCTTTTTTAATTTCATTAATTTGTTTGTTTGTAAGCATCACTTCAAAAGAATATCCTTCTAATCCACAAAGCCATTTCAATGTTTTATTTGAGAAGTTAATGGTTCCTTGTTTTATGATAAGTTTTGCTTTGGTTTTTTTAGCAAAATCTACAAACATTTTTGCTTTATTAGTTTTCATAAATTATCCTTCTTTTAATTTAAAATCGTCCGTTTTTAATTTTACCAAGTTTCAACTTTTTCATTCTGTCTTCAAATTCAGCAGAATAATGATTGTAAGATGGTTTGGCATAATGTAAAAGTTCATGTCGAATGGTATGATCAAGATCTTCTAAATCACTTGATCTTTTGATAAGTATAACAATAAATGAATCTTTACGATGACAAACTCCAAGACAATTACTTCTGCCAACTCTTATAACCAAGACCGAAATCTTGGCTATAATCAAAATCAAATCTAATTCGCCATCCGCCCTAATAGCCCCTCACCAAACTAGATTATGATTGCTTTCTATTAAGTGGTTCAAGTTGATTTTCTTTTAGCTCAACTTTGAAGCATTTTCTTTTTGGAAGCTTGCCTGGTGTAAAGTTGAGAACTCCTACTTCAAAAAGAATATTTGGTTGTAAAAGAACCTTATTATTTAACTTTCAATTTTATTATAATTATTACTTGAAAAAAGTCAAGCTTTATTTTAATTATTTTAAAATTATTTTGGCTTATCTAATAATATCATATATTTACAAAGCTATTTTTTTAAATAATTTTAAAAATATTTTAAAAACTTTTTAAAAAATACCCATAAAAATAAAAATAATTAATTTTATCTACCAATAAAATTCTTTTATATAAATATAAAAATTATTTTTTTAAACAAAATTATGGAAACCATTACATACAAATTCACCGACGATAGACCTAAAAGAAAAAATAAACCTGGTGCTGGAAGACCTAAAAAGAAACCAGAGGAAAGAATGCCAGGAAGACCTCAAACATATACAGAACAATTAGGAAATGAAATATGTGAATGGTTATCTCTTGGTAAATCTCTAACATCTTATTGTAAACAAGATGGCAATCCTACTTATTCAACAATTATGAGATGGCTTTGGAAAGGATCTAAATGGTATAGAGAATCATTTTCAAAGTCCTACATGGAAGCTAGAGAACAACAAGCTCAATGTTTAGTGGATAGTATAATTGATATCTCCGATGATGGAACAAATGATTATATGGAATTGCAAGATAAAAGTGGAGTAGATTATATTAAAGTTGACCAAGAACATATACAAAGAAGTAGATTAAGAGTTGATTCAAGAAAATGGATTGCAGCACATTTATTACCAAGAGTGTATGGCGATTCTCAACAAGTAAAAATAACAAATGCAGATGGCGGCCCAGTTACAATGAAAGTTGTATATGAAGATAAGGTCCAACCAACTGGTAATGGGGAATAAGTAAGGTGGCAAGAGATTATACAATTAAGATCCCAAGGCCTCACGAAAAACAACTTGCATTTATTAATTCTACTGCAAAGAGACAAATAGTTAAAGCTGGAAGACGTGGTGGAAAGACCGTTGGCAATGGAATAAAAGCTGTTGATCGTTTTGTCGATAAAGTTAGAAGAGTATTATATGCCGTTCCAACGTCTGACCAAGTTGCACGTTTCTGGTATACAGTTACAAGGGCATTACAAGAACCAATTGATGATGGATGGTATTATAAGAATGAAACAGAACATATAATTCAATTATCAGAAAATGCAATCAAAGAACTTACAAAAAATCCTCTAAATAGTCCAGCTTACATTAACAAATTAAGAGAATCAAGAATAAGAGCAAAGACGGCATGGAATGCAGATACTTTACGTGGCGATTATGCAGACGAATTGATATTGGATGAATTTCAATTAATGGCGGAAGAGGCTTGGACATTAGTTGGTTCTCCAATGTTATTAGATAATGATGGCAATGTTACATTTATATATACTCCTCCTTCCTTAGCCAACAGAGCCATATCAAAAGCGAAAGATACTCAATTTGCAGCCAAGATGTTCAAAAAATATGCTCTCTTAGAAAAAGAGAGGCCAGATCGTTATGCAACGTTTCATTTCTCCTCAATGGACAATCCTTACATATCCAAAGAAGCATTAAAAGAGATATCTAGCGATATGACCTCTGTTGGCTACAGGATGGAGATTTTGGCAGAAGATGTTGATGAAGCACCTGGAGCATTATGGACAAGAGAAACAATAGAAATTAATAGATTGTTGCCAAGTGAAGTTGATTTAACAAAGATGGATCGGATTATAGTTGCAATTGATCCATCAGCTACAAGTGAAGGTGATGAAGCTGGTATTATTGGTGCAGGAAAAGCTGGAGACCATGGTTATATATTAGCAGATAGATCATTGCAAGGCTCTCCACTTAAATGGGCAAGTGCAGCAATCACTCTTTATCATGATTTAAAAGCTGATTGTATAGTGGCAGAAAAGAATCAAGGTGGAGAAATGATTTCCACTATTATTTGTGGATTGAATAAAAATATCAAAGTTGTTTTGGTGCATGCAAGCAGAGGCAAACAGGCTAGAGCAGAACCTGCCGCCGCCAAATATGAGCAAGGTTACATTCATCATGTTGGTAATTTTACAAAATTAGAAGATGAAATGTGCTTATGGATTCCCGGGAAAGGTGAGTCTCCAAATAGGATGGATGCAATGGTTTGGGCAATGAAGGAATTAGGATTAGAAGGAGTTGGAACAACAGATTGGTTAAAAGTCGTAGGAGATTAAGTACTGGCCGTAAGGAGAAGTTAATGTGTTTTATGTTGCTTACAGAACTTATGCAGATAAAAAGAAAGAAGAAGAGAGTTATAGTTTGTTTTGTTTTTACCACAATAAATATGGAAAGAAGGATAGAAAAATAAATACTCCTGTAATTTTATATAGAATTGAAAAACAAAGAGATAAGAGAGGTCATTAAAGGAGATATAATATATGTTACTTTCAGAAATTGATACAATAGAAAATGGGAAGATAACAACAAAAGATAGTGCATTATTTGAATGTCCAAATTGCAAATCTACATTTGCAAGAGATTTTATAAGAAATAAAATGAAGAAATGGGGAAAAGACAAACAGTTTTTCTACAATACCAAACATTGTCCAAATTGTGATGGAAGGATTCTAATGAAAGATCAGAATAAAGATGCATTAAGAAAGAGGATAGAACAGTTAAGACAATACGCAAATCAATGTGGTATTACTGGGGATTTAGAAGAGAAAAGGGCAGCATTAAAAGAGATTGCTAATTTGGAAGCAGAGTTCAAAAGCCTTACTGAGAATTTGCCAATTAAAGACACTCTTAATCCAACAACTGCTGAATCAATTAAGAATATGCCAGATGAACAAATACGTCATCATATAATTGAAGAAGTTAATAGAGAAGGAAATGGTGCACCAGTATTAGAAGATGGTAGTCTTACAGATAAAGTTATTGCATTTTTTAAGACCCATCCAAATCCACCAGATGCTGCTGTTCATGCATTTGCTCAGCAATTGAATATTGCTCCGGATATAATTGAAACAGAGATTTATAAATTGGTTACAAAATATGTGCAATTAACAAAAGATGGAAAAGAAGATTATGAGTATGTTGAAAGGTATAAAGGTTTTGATATTTATAAAGAAAAAGATGGAAATGAATATTTAATACAAAAAAAATGGAATTGATCAAGAAGATGCAAGTAGTTTGTCATATGCCAGGAAATTAATTGATGAAGAATTATCTAATGATTCTATTAAAAATACAGGAGATAAGAAAATGGTCAAAGACAAAAGAATAGCAGCCAGAGATACAGCATTAAAGGCATTGGATGAATTAAAGAGAACAAAAGATCAAGTTTATCTGGGAGAATACAAAGGGTATAAAATGTATCAAGAAGGTGCGGATAGATTTTATTATATGGGAAGTGCTGGAGATAAAATCCAATATACAGATTTGCCAGGATTGAAAGACAGAATTGACCAAGAAATAAATAAAGCACATATGCAACATCATGGCATGGATAAGAAAACAAAAGACACTTATTATTACCATGGTGAAGATTGGAATCAAAATGAATTATGGAATCAGTTGGTTAAAGAAGGAAATACAAAAAGATTTAGTGAATTAACCAATGAAGAAAAGAAAATAAAGAATGATAGATATGCAATTTATTGTTCTAGTACTGGCGGAGTTTATGCAGTGATTAGAGATTCTGCTAAAGATAGAGCATTGAAAGCTCTTGACAGTTTGAAAAAGGCTGTTGGAATGAAAGATGCGGATTTATCAGTTGGCAAACACAATGATGTCCTAGATGATCAATTTGATGCAAATGAATTAAAGATGGGAATTAAAATAGAAAGCGAACATACAGATGATCCAGATATTGCCAAATCAATTGCAAAAGATCATTTAATGGAAATCCCTGATTATTATACAAGATTGAAAGCAATGGAAGCAAGGGCAAAAACAAAAGATGCAGAAACTATAATTTTTTCTCAGAATGGATATAAGATTTTTCAACAAGAGAATGGATCATATAAAGCAATTTCTCCTGATGGTTGGTGGGAAGGAGATTTAAAAGATGCAAATAAAGCTATGGAATGGATCAAAGAACAAATGAAAAGAGACGGAGTTATAAAATAATGTCTATTATATTGGCTACAGATGATCAAATATTTAAATGTTTATCAGATGGTTATAATATAACAGAAACAATAAAGAAATGTCATTGTTCATTTCAAAGAATTTTACCTTCAATTGACAAGATGAAAAAATTAGGTAAACCTGTCAATAGATATGGTAAATTTGTAAATATAGAACATTCAAAAAAGAGAAAATTAGCTAGAATGGAGTTTTTGGATCGTTCAGGAAAAAAGAATTGGAAGACATATATGATGAACAATCCATTTTATTTCCAAGATGTTTTTAACAAAGAATTTTCAAAAGAAGCTGTAATACAAACAGCAAATGAAATGTTTGATTAAGGAGAATAAAATCATGTTAAGTAAAGACGTCGATGTTGTTAATGGGATGGTAAGAGAAAAGAGTGAGGATGCAGACGATTATTCTTATAAAGGAATAAGAGCTAAAGTTTGGGAAGTTGAAAATGGATTTAAAGCTTCTGCAAATGTAAAAGGTAAAAATGTTGAAGCTACTGGATCTACTGAAGAAGAAGTGACTTCTAATATTGAGAAAGAAATAGATAAGGCTATTTAATATGCTATTTACAAACTTAAAAATAGAAAGAGGCAGGGTCACCAACAAAGACCAATCTCCAACAAGCGAAATTATATATCAAGGCTTGCCAATTGTTATTGAAAATGGTGAAGGTTCTGAAAGGAAATGGAAGAATGATGAAGGACAAACTGGCAAAGTGCAGATGTTTTATGCATACGGATATATACAAGGGACAGTGGGAGTGGATGGTGAAGGTATTGATTGCTTCATTGGTCATAATCCTTATGCTTCCAATGTGTATATTATTACCTTAGGCAAAGATGACCATGAAGAAAAAATTATGCTTGGATTTGACAATAAAGAATCGGCCAGGGATGCTTTTTTGGCACATTATCAAGATCAGGCGTATCTAGGAGAAATGACAGAAATGCCTATGCATTTATTTAAGAGCACGTTAGAATTTAAATAGACAGGGAGATAGAAACTAAAATAGGAGGAAGACAGTTATGATACTTAAAGTAAGAAGAAAAAATAATGAATTGGAGACCAATAAAAATCCTGACAATTGGATCTTGATGGATGGATTTGATAGAGTTGATTACCAATTTAGATTAAAAACAGAAAACATAGGTGTAAGGGATAATGTTATAGATTTATTAACATCAAGAGGCATGAATGGGAGTCAAGCTGGAGTCGAACCTATTATTGCTGAAGATTATTTTGATTTATGGCTCTATAAAGGAGATCTTTTGTTAAGGCAGGTTCTTGCACACGGTCCAATTTATATTTTAAATGATGAAGGTAAAACAATAGAAAGAATATAATAGACAACTCCCTGTCTATTAATTAAACAAAAGGTAAATATTAAAATGGCAAAAGTAAAATTTGAAAGAACAGCTACAATGGACAAGAAGGTTGGTGGAGGTCAGACATTAACTCAAGACTCTTTTTCTAATTTTATTAATAAATTAGGATATGGAGCGGACAATCAATTGTCTAATTCCACTTATGCTCTTAATAATCTATTAAGCAGAGATAGAACCACTCTTGAAGCTGCTTATAGAAGTTCTTGGTTAGTTGGTCAGGCCGTTGATGTTGTTGCTGAAGATATGACCAAAGTTGGAATCAATATGTTGTCTCAATTATCTCCTGACGACATTAAGAAATTACAAGTGGCAATGAATGATTTTAATGTTTGGGAATCAATATGTGATGTCATTAAATGGTCTCGATTATATGGTGGAGCCATTGGCGTTATTATGATTGATGGAGCGAAGTATGATCAACCATTAAGATTAGACGCAATTGGAAAGAAAACATTCAAGGGAATATTGGTTCTTGATAGATGGATGTGTGAACCAAGTCTTGAAGACATTGTTGATGAAATGTGTAAAGATTTTGGAAAGCCAAGATATTATAAAATCCATGCTTCTGTTGCAAATGCTCGACTTCCACAAGTCAAAGTACATTATTCAAGAGTAATTAGATTGGATGGAATTAAACTTCCATATTACCAAAAGTTGTATGAAAATTATTGGGGATTATCCGTTATAGAAAGAATCTATGATAGATTAGTTTCTTATGATTCAGCAACACTTGGAGCATCTCAATTATTGTATAAGGCGTATTTGAGAGTTGTCCAGATTGATGGATTAAGAGAGGCTTTGGCTGCTGGTGGCAAAGTTGAAACAGCAGTTATTAAACAATTTAAGTATATCCGACAAATGCAAAATATCGAAGGAATTACAATGCTTGATGCTAAAGATATTTTTACTGGGCATAATTATACTTTTTCTGGTATTTCTGAATTATTAATTCAGTTTGGTCAACAGATATCTGGAGCAACTGGTATTCCATTGATTAGATTATTTGGCCAATCCCCTTCTGGATTTGCTACTGGAGATACCGATTTAAGAAATTATTATGATAATATCAATAGAGAACAAGAGAATAAATTAAGAAATTCAATATCTTTATTATTAGAAATTATGTCAATGTCTGAATTAGGCAAGCCATTACCTGAAGATTTCGAATATATATTTAATTCATTATGGCAGATGAGTGACAAAGAGAAATCAGAGATTGCCACTGCTGATTCTACAACTGTTACTCAGAATTATGGTGGTGGATTATATAGTAAGGAAATGGCTTTGAAAGAGATTTTAACTTTATCTAGAACAACAGGTAGAGGAACAAATATAACAGAAGAGGATATTGCAAAAGCCAAAGAGGAAGATTTGAGCGGTCCTCCTGCTGGAATTGTTGCAGAGGAAAATCCAGAAAATGTTGGAGAAGAAAATGTTGATTTAACAACTAAATCTTCTGAATTAGCTAAAGAACAATCTGTAAAAGAACCTATTATTGGTAAAGAACAATCTATTAATGAGAAAGAACAAGAATCTCAAGACGAAATTGAAGTTTCTCCATTAAAGAAAGTGGAAGAAGCTATTCAACCTGGATTGGCAAGAATGAAAGAGAATTGGGCCAAAGCATTAGAAAATATAAGAAGTAAGTTTTTTACTGCGGATTAAGGATAAACCATGGGAACGCTTATTGATTTTGAAGAAGCAAAAGAAAATGTTTTAAATAAGATTAGACATAATCCAATTGCTTTTCAATATGATGTTTTACGCAAACAACTTATTTCAATGGGTATGAAAGAAGGTTCTGAAGCATTGGCATCTGTAATAGTTTTTGTTGGCATGAATTCCAAAAGGCCTGTAAATAATAAATTTTATAATCCAATTAAAAATGAATTTTATCTCTGGGAAAAATAAATGCCTCCAAAAAATAGAAATAGAATATTTAATTATACTTTAACAAAAAGAATAGAAGATCAATATGGTAAAGATCTTTACAACGTAAGTCGTGAAGTTGATCGTATTGTTAGTTCTTTTATTAATAAAATGGATAAAGGAACAGACAAAGTTGAAATTGAAGATGTTGGAGATTTAATTGATAAGCTTCAAGAGTATTCCAATAAGATACAAGGTTGGGCAGAGAAAACAGCAAATAAGATGGTTTACAGCTTAGAAAAAGAAGATGTAAAGCAATGGCAAGAACATTCTAAGGCAATGTCTATTTTGATGAAAAAAGAATTAACAGAATCTGATATGAAAAAGATTCTGGAAAAATATGCGCAAGACAATATTAAATTGATAACATCATTGCCAATAGAAGCAGCACAGAGAGTACATGATATAGTTTATAATAATTTGACCACTAGTAAAAGAGCAAATACTGTATTTGCTGAAATTATGAAAACTGGACAAGTAACAAAATCAAGAGCCAATTTAATTGCCAGGACTGAAACAAGTAAAGCCGCAACAGGATTAGTAATGGCGAGATCGTCCTCTATTGGTTTGGATTGGTTGGTGTGGCATAGTACGGGAGGCGTAGGAGGAGACGGCAGGACAAGGCTTGCACATAGAAAGATGGATGGTGTTTTAATGAGGTGGGACGATCCACCTAATCCAGAAAAATTATTCCCATCAAAGGGAGTAAAATCATATGGAAATTATTTGCCTGGTTCTACTTTTAATTGTAGATGTTGGTGTTTCCCTATCATATCTTTATCTGATATTCAATGGCCAGCACGTGTTTATATGAATAATAAAATTCAATTAATGAATAAAAAACAATTTTTAGAAATAGCAGATCAAGAATTTTATAAGAGAGCAGTATGAAGATGGGAAATAAGATAAAATATATATTTGTTGATTTATGCGAATGTGGTTGTAATCAATATGCAAAACCAGGGAATAGATTTATTGCTGGGCATAATAGAAGAGGAGAGAAGCAATCAGAAAAAGAAAAAAGAAAGAGGGCTGTTTCTTTATCTAAATCATGGGCTACTGATTACGAAAGGAAAAGAAGGCAATCTGAGAGAATGACGGGGGAGAAAAATCCCTTTTATGGAAAATTTCATACTCAAGATGCAAAAAATAAAAATAGAAGTTCCCAATTAAAAAGAAATGAAGATATAGAAGTAAGATTAAAAAATACAGAGAGACAATTAGAATATTGGAAAAATCATCCTGAAAAGAAAAAAGAAACCTCAGATAAAATGAAAAAATTATGGCAAGGAAAAGAATTTCAAGAAAAATGGAGAAAAGGTATGAAACCTGTTTATGAAAGTATAGAAGTGAGAAATAAAATTGGGGAGGCAAGTAAACGACTTTGGAAAACAGAAGATTATATAAGAAAACATTCAGGAGAAAACAATCCAAATTGGCAAGGCGGAATTTCTGGAGAACCTTTATATAATAGAGATTGGAATGAAGAATTAAAGGAAAAAATTAGACAAAGAGATGATTATCAATGTCAAGAATGTTTTACTATCCAAAGTAAATTAAAAAGAAAATTACATATTCATCATATAGATTACGATAAAGAAAATTGTGACCCAAATAATCTTATTTCTTTATGTCATTCTTGTCATGTTAAAACAAACAATAAAAACAGAGAAAAATGGATTGAATATTTTAAATTAAAGATATTTAAAAAAATAAATAATATATTGATAAGTTATTTACCAGGATATGAATTAAATAAAAATGCCGCATAGGAGGAAATAAAATGTTATTGCATGACTTAAAAGATGTAAAAGGTGGGAGAGTAATTACAAAAGATGTTATTAGCAAGGATGATGAGAATATTCAAATTCAAGAATTAGAAAAAAATAAATCGGAAGATTCCTCCGATATCCTCACTCAAGATCCACTCGTAGAAGGTTCAAGCCAAGAAGCAATTAGTAAGAATATAAAAACTGAAATGGAAGCTGGCAAACCACAGAAACAAGCAGTAGCAATCGCAATGGAGAATGCTGGCGAGTCGAAAGATTCCAAAACCAAAGACTATTCTCCTGAAGATAGAGCTTATAATGAAGGAAGACAAGCGAAGGAAATTAGAAATTTACCTATAAGTGCAAATCCTTATAAATCTTCTCCAAATGATCAGAGGAAAAATGCTTGGGAGATGGGATGGCTTGAAGCAAATGAGAAATTAAAAACTGGAGACACTGACATTATTATTAATGTTGTAGAAAATTCAAATGAAGAAGAAAGCGAACAATCATTTGAATCACAACATTACAATGGTTACAATATCAAACAAATAAAAGAAACAGGCGAGTTTGATATTTATGATTTAGGTGGAGCAATTATTGGTCATACGGCAACATTGGAATTGGCAAAGATATTTATTGATAACAAAGGCAATGCAATTGTAGGACAAACAGAATAATGGCAGATGAAGTATTACCGGCAAATAGTGAAAGAGCAGGAGATTATTCAAGGGCAAATCCAAAAGATCAACCCTTGAAATTTCTGCATCAGGATGGTTCTGTTACTGAAACGCAACTTTTTTCTCTAAAATAGGAGCTTATTCTTTAACTGCGATAGCCGGATCAAGCGAAATTTATTATACAAATAGCATTATTAAGTTTGTGATAAATGGATTGATACTTCATCAAGTATCAGCTTCTTTAGCATCATGGACAAATACATTAGCCTTTCATGGATTTGCAGATAGTTTAAATTCGGCAATATTAGATTCGTCAGTAACATTTAACGCAAGAACTGCTTCAATATATAGATTAGGAAAAATTGAAACACAACCAATTTATTATAATATAACTGGAAATGCAGCAACTCATGTTTTAAAGCTTGGACAAGGGATTTTGCATAAGATTATATATAATAATACTTCTGGAACAAGTTTGCAGATAATAGATAATGTTACAGGAACAACTCCATCTATTGGATTGATAACCACAGCATCTGCTGCTCTTGGTGTTTGGGATTATTATATTCCATTCAATACTGGACTTATTATTATAACAGTTGGTAATGGGTTAGATGCAACGATAGTTTATGAATAAAAATAATAAATTTTACAGCCAATAAAAAATCTTTTATATAGATAAGGTAAAGTATTTTATGAGCCAAAGCACGAAGAGAATAATTAAAGTAATAAGTAAAATTCTTAAATTTGCTGCAAGTCAATTGGATGTTTTATTAAAAGAGGAAGAGGAAATGAGCAAAGGACCTACAATAGAATAATAAAAATTTTATATTGATGCTTTTGCCTGTGGAGTCAAAAGCTAAACAACCGTGAGAAATCCCTGTTGAGTGAATCTAAAAAAGATTTATTTAATAGGGATTTTTTATTTTTGGAAAGGTAAGATGGGAAGATTTTATATTGAAGAACAATTATCGGAGCATATAGGAGAGACTCCAGAAGGGTTTTTAATTTGTTATGATGTTCCTGTTGCTAAGGTTGGAGAACAAACTTATAAAGCAGATGAAGTCCCTATTGAGCCAGGCAAAGACGGATTGGTTATTATAAAACGAAGAGAAGAAGAAGTGTTCAATCCGGATGCAATTAAATCATTTGAAGGTAAGCCATTATGTATTGACCATCCGGATGAAATGGTTACACCAGAGAATTGGGGAGATTTAGCTCATGGCTTTATTACGAATGTAAGAAGAGGAGCAAAAGAAAAAATAGATTTGCTTGTTGGAGATATTGTTATTACTACAAAAAAGGCAATTGAATTAGTTAAAAATGGAATGAGAGAATTATCATGTGGATATGATGCAAATTATGAGCAATTGGAAAAGGGGATTGGAATTCAAAAGGATATCATAGGAAATCATATTGCCCTTGTTATGCATGGAAGGGCTGGTCATAGATGTGCAATAGGAGACAAAGAATGTACCAATTGTGGGAAATGTAATTGTGGTAAAAATATAAAAGATAAGGAGGATGAAGACGCTATGAAGTTTAAAGACAAGTTGCAAAGAGCTTATCATAAACTCATTAAAGATGCAGATTTTGAAAAATTGCCCGATGATGAGAAAGCTAATAAGCTTGCAGAGGTGGGAGTTGATGCCATTGAAGAAGAAATTCCTAAGAAAGAAGAAAAACCAGTTATTTCCGCAGGAAATAAAGCTGGAGACGAAGAGGAAGAAGTGGTTGTTCCTGCAACTCCCGCAGGTGGTGAAGTTACAATTGCTCAGTTAAATGAAACAGTAAATCGCCTTATTGGAATCATTGAAGCTTTTGTAAAATCGGCATCTGCAATTGGTGAAGGGCTTGATTCTAAGTCCAAAGATGAAGAGGAAGTCGTTATTCCTGCAAAGAAAGAAGAGAAAGTTGAAGACGAAGATCCGGATGAAAAAGAAGAGCAGATGAAAGCAGATGCTAAAGATTGTGATTCAATTTGGAATGACATTGCTTATCGTGCTGATATTCTTTATCCAGGAATAAGATTGAGCAAACCAACAAAAGATCATAAAGTGGCTTTGAATAAGTTGATGAAAAAAGCTCTTAAAGAGTCTTTTACAACTGATGCAGAGTCTGTTTCGGTTTTTGTCAAGCAAGATAGAATTGATACTCTTGATGGTGAAGCTCTTAATATGGCGTTTATGGCTGCGTCTGAAGCCATAAAAAACAAGAATAACAGATTCGTATCAGATTCAATTGTAACAAATACGAAGACTGTTACGAATGATATTAGAAGTATCCAGGAAAGAAACAAAAAGTACTGGGGAAAAGACAAAAAATAAATTAATTTGATGATAGGAGGGAAAAGATTATGAGTAATGCGTATTTGTATAGAATGGGTTCTGGATATGCTGGTGCTATTTCCAGAATTGAAGCTTTGGTTGCTGAACCAAATTTGATTGATGTTGATACTCCGCCTACGGTTTTCGGAATTCCTGTAAAATTATCTTCTGGTAAGATTACATATTGTACCAGCAGTGATACTCCTTATGGATTTTTGATTCGTCCATATCCGACACAGTCCGCAACCAGTGAAGCAATAGGGACAGCAACTCCTTCATTGACTCAGACTCTCGATGTAATGAGAAGTGGTTATATGCAGGTGAAAAATACATTAGGCACTCCTGCAAAAGACGGGACGGTTTATTTCAATACATCTACTGGTTTGATTCAGGCATCTTCGGTTGGTGGTACTGCGATTACTGGTGCTAAGTTTATGGGCACTGAAGATTCAGATGGTATTGTTGAAATTGCATATAACATTTAATATTAAATTTAAAGAGAAGGAGGTTAAAAATCTATGTTGACATATGATAAATATACAATTGATAGTACTGGTGCTTTCCTGATTGGAGAGCTTGAAAGATTGGATCAGACTTTGCATGATCCACTTTATAATGTAACTTGGGGACGTGATATTGATTTGCGTGAAGATGTAAGTATCGCAGATGAAGTATCTAGTTTCACCAATAGTTCATTTGGAACTCCTGGTGCGCCAAATTCAAGTGGCAAGAATTTCATCGGTAAAAATTCCAATGCAATTCCTGGTCCTCAGCTGGACATTGGAAAAACAAGTTCTCCTTTGTATCTCTGGGGAATTGAAATTTCCTATACCATTCCTGAATTGCTTTCTGCTCAGAGAATGGGACGTCCTGTCGATGCTCAGAAATATGCAGCGATGCAGGTCAAGTATCAGATGGATATAGACGAGATGGTTTATATTGGAGATTCTGACCTTGTTAAATATGGTCTGTTGAATTCTACTGCGGTAACAGCTTCTAGCGTTGCTACTGGTGCGTCTGGTTATACGGAATGGGTTAATAAAACAGCAGATGAAATCTTAGAAGATGTTAATTCTTTGATTTCAACTAGTTGGGAAACTGCCGCTTATGCAGTTTGCCCTTCTAAGCTTTTACTTCCTCCTGCACAGTTTGCATATATTACCAGTCAGAAAGTTTCTACTGCTGGCAATATTTCTATTTTGCAGTTCTTGGAAGATAATAGTATTGCGCTGAAGATCAATGGCAAGAAACTTGACATTCAACCTTGTAAGTGGTTGAAAGATCGTGGCGTTGCTGCTGGTTCTCCTTCTGCTGCAACTGATCGTATGGTGGTTTATACTCAGGATAAGAATCGTGTACGTTATCCGTTAGTTCCATTACAGAGAACTCCGTTGGAATATCGCAGCATTTACCATTTGACCACGTACTTCGGGAGATTAGGTGTAGTGGAATTCGTCTATCCAGAATGCGCCTACTATGCCGACGGCATTTAAGTTATTGAAATTATTAAAGGAATTAGTAGATGATAATTTACAAGATACAAAATAAGATTAATAATAAAATTTATATTGGTCAAACCAAATATGATGTCTCTGCTAGAATTAGAGAACATATTTCTAGCAGAGCTCATATTGGCAATGCCTTACGTAAATATGGTTTGCAATCTTTTGATGTATCTGTAATTGATTCTGCTAATGATCGAGAAGTTCTTTCCGACAAAGAAATTTATTGGATTTGTTTTTATGATTGCAAACATCCAAATGGGTATAATCATACCGATGGAGGAGAGGGGCTTATAAACCCTTCTATAAAGGTTAGGCAAGATATTAGTAAAACTTTAAAAGAATTTTATAAGAATCATTCCCCTGTTCTTGGGTTTATTGGGCATAATCATTCAGATGCAACAAAGAAAAAAATTAGTTGCTCAGTTAAAAAGATCATGTCTTCTTCTGAAGCCAAGGCAAAAGTAAGCTCTTTTCATAAAGGCAAAGTTATTTCTGAAGAGACTAAGAAAAAAATGAGTTTGTCTAAAATAGGTAAAAAAAGAAAAGATTCTCATTTGTTTTCTGAAAGAATGAAGAAGTATGTAGATTCTCCCAATTATATCAATCCAATGAAAGGTAAGAAAAGACCAGATTTGTCGGAAAGAAATAAGTTAAGAAGCAACAAAATAAAAGGAGAAGAGATATGAAAAAAGTAGATATTAAGAGGATAATGCAAAATCCAATAACCAAAGCAGTTATGAGGCCTGGTATTCATAATTTGCCAGACGAAGTTTTTTCTCATTGGTTTATTCAGGGGATGGTGGAAAATGGCAGTATTGTTGTAATAAATACTGCTATTGTTCCACCTGTATTAAAGCCAACTCAAGAAAGGAAAGTGGTTAATCCCATTGTTGAAGAGATAAAACCTCAAAAAGTAGTTGATCCAATTGTTGAAGAGATAAAAGAGATTGTTAAAGAAAAAGAAGATGTTGTTGAAGTAAAAGTTGAAGAAGTAAAAACTGAAGAATTGGTAAAAAAGACGAGAAAAAAGAGAATTTAATTTCAGCTAGAAAGTCTCTCCTTGCGAGAGGAGGGACTTTTTGTGAAGAGGTTAAATTTAAATAGCGAATCGTAAAAGGAGCCTATCATGCCAGAAAACGAACGTGAATCAAAAAAAGTATTATCAGTAATCTTAAAAACTGAAACGGCGAAAATCTGGGATAACGTGGATGGGTCTCTGGGCTACACTGTTACGCCCAAAAAAATCGAGTTGTCGTTGAGTGATTTTTCCGATTCAACCCAAAAAGAAATTATAGAAAAACTATAACAGGATCTGAGGGCTAAAATCTTGACTGTCACGATTGACAAATTTGAATATGCGACTGATGAAGCGGCTCAAGCGGCGTGGGGTTCTTGCGGTGGTTTAGCTTCAGGCTTACCACCCAACACTAAATTATTTGTTGGCTTTCAGCAATTAGATGCCGTTTTTATAGATGAAGGTTCATTAGGGCAAACTCTCACAAATAATGGCGTTGAATTTGCAGCAAGTGGTAAATATTATGGCGCTGGTGTTTTTGATGGCGGATCAGATAATATTTCTGTCCCTGCGAATGCCGCACTTGATCCCGGCACCGGCGATTTCTGTTTTAGCGGATATTTTTATCTAACATTAGGTACTGGATATTATCACCTGCTAGGGACGATCATAGCGGGTGATTTTATGATAGCACTTAATTATCCTGCAACAAATATAGCAATTGGACGGCATAATATTACATGGGACACAGCCACTAGTTATACATTTTCCTCGGCAACATGGTATCACATAGAAGTTTCAAGAACATCAGGAAGGGTTTATTTTTTCGTTAGCGGTATTAAGGAGGATAATATGCACAGAAATTCATTCAAGAAAAAATGCAAAAGAGGTTTTATTAAAATTAAGGGAAGTATCGGAGATGTTAATGTCGGTATGAGATATAAAATTACTGACC
>Ga0172381_10000352_pt1 | contig 56019 bp, 36 predicted proteins | sample Leawel6488metaG_FD_119754 | JGI IMG/M metagenome (GOLD analysis project Ga0172381, IMG submission 119754) | Leachate microbial communities from a municipal landfill in Southern Ontario, Canada - Leachate well 64-88 metaG | ecosystem: Engineered > Solid waste > Landfill > Unclassified | place... | reverse complement strand
TGTTCATCATCGGCCGGTAACTGCGCTCGATTTCTCATCACTGTATCCTTCGCTTATGCTCGCGTATAACATTAGTCCCGATACGATTGTCGCATCGCGCGAGGCCGCGGACCAATTGGTTGCAATGGGCTATAATTTGCACGAGATCAAGGAGTTCAAGTATGAAGTGGGAGAAAAGAAAGGCGCGAATGATAACGTACATGGCACCGCGCGCGGATGGTCTGTGCGCCATGGGGGTATTCTCGCGCCTAATCGCGATCCTGCGGCCGCGACTGTGACATATGACGAACAAGGTGTGGAACATCGCGGACGCGCGCCGCTCGCGCGCGAACACATTAGTCTTCTTGGCGCGGCATTGCGATTCTTGCTTGATTCGCGTCGCGCGGTTCGCGCGGACATGGGACGCATGGAAGCGCAAATAAAGGCTCTTCTAGTGCGCGCGATTGGCCCTACGGCGAAAACGCTTGAGCTAGACATGGAAGGCCTAGATGCGCAATTGCGCGCGCGCGCGTGTCCGCGCGATTGTGCGGAAGAGATCGCGCGCATTGAATTGCGCTGGAAGTGCTATAAATCCAAACAATTGGCACTTAAAGTGCTGGCAAACACATTTTATGGGCAGATGGGAAGTTGTATGTCGCCTTGTTATAGTCTTATCGCAGCTGAGGGAGTTACTGCGGCCGGCCGTTATAACATAAAGCGCGTTGCAGCATATTTGCGCGAGCTTGGGTACACAATTGAGTATGGAGATACGGATAGTGTGTACATGTGTTCGCCAGAGAGGATCTACGCGGATCTTGATGCAGAATGGGCGCGCGGTGAAATGACTCTAGAGGCGTATTGGGGAAAGCAAGTGATTGCTGCGCGCGCAGACATGGATGCGCTCAAACCGCGCGTGACTGCTTTCCTGCGCGCGGAAAATGGAACGCAGTTCTTGAACATGGCGTATGAGGAAGTAGGTATGCCAACTGCGTTCTTCGGCAAGAAGAAATACGTATTGCGTCCGCACATCAAAGGCGTTACGTTCGGTGCGCGCCCAATGGTGCGCGGAATTGATACAATCAAGCAAGGACATGCGATTATTGAGCGTATGATAGGTAATACGATCATTGAGGATATCCTTGCGGTGCGCGCGGACGTAAATGTTCTTGCGATCGTGGAAGCGCGCATTGCTGAGTACTATTCGCGCGATAACATTGATTTGGCGCAATTTGTGCGCTACAAGACGTACAAATCAAACAAGAGGAATGCTGCTGTTCTTCGCTTCGTAGAGCGAATGCGCGCGCGATATACTGACATTTTAGCGCGCGAAGGTGCGGCTGCGGCGGAACCATACGCGCCTCCAGATGATGGCGATAAATTCCCATTTGTGATAGCAGTGCGCGCGCGCGAGGTCTCCATGAGTGGTCACTGCGTTAGTTATGCAATTGGCGATCGCATGGAGTATCCGCACGCTATTACGAGCGGGCGCGCGCAACTTGATCGCCAATACTACATGAATGGCGCGCTTATGTCATTATTCGCGCGATTTGCGAGTTGCGATGCGCAATTCGCGCCAGAGAATGATGTGGCGCGCCGCGAAGAGAATTACCGCGAGTATGATGAATATCGGCAGTCACACGCGACTACGTACTTGCAAGCGATTTGTGAGCGATACAATCCGAGCGAGAATACCGCGCGCATTCGCGCGGTTGCGTCATGCCAGCGCAGCACAGTGAATGCATTTCGCGATCTCGTGCGCAGTGCCGCGCAAGAAATAGGTGTATGCCTTGATGCGCGCGTTGCGAATCTTCTTGTGCACGATAGGACGCGCGAATTGTGCGCAGGTCAAACTGGTGATGGTATAAGTGACGATATGATTGACGCGCTCACTGATTTGATTTGCGAAATTGCGAGCGCGCGAGTGGATCCTGCCACGATTATTGCTGAAGCAGAGATGATTGAATCATACGCAGGTGTACTTTCGCGCCAATACAAGCCGCAGGAGCTCGCGCAGAAATACGCGCGCGCGAACTTTAATAGCCGCATTAACGCGCCAATCGCGATGGCGCGCGACAGCGCGCGCGCGGAGATCAAAGCGACGCATGTTCCGCGACTCATTGCCTTGTATCGCAAGAATGCGATTGATAGAGTGCTCTCTGGTATTGCTACGAACGCGGCTGATCGCGGCGAAAAGGGAAAGACGAAACTTATGCCAGAGGTGGGTCGCAAATGCGCGTTTAATGCGCGCACGATAGAAGTTCTAGGTGCGTTGGGTAAAGTGATGGCCTCGTATTCGGCGGCATCGCGCGATCTTAGGCGCGAAGCTGCGATGCGTGATCGCTTTGCAACAGATGCATTGATTGGAAAGTAGATATTTTTTTAGCGAATTGTTTTGGCGCATGGTAATATAAAACCCGCGAAAATGGAGAATTGGGTGCTTCTTATTGTGGTTATCATAATTATCTACTTGTACACGAGCGGAATGTACAAGAAGGTGCTGGATTGCATATCGCCCGCGCAGAGCGCGCCAAGTGACGTAACAACAAGTGACGCGACGAGCAGCGCGTCGACAACGAGCGCGGATATTTCTACACTAACTGGAGAAGCAAAGCAAGAAGCGTTGGAGCAAAAGCTGCTGAGTGATGGCATTACGGGTACAAATTGCGAATCATGTGAAGGAGATTTGTCGTTCGCGACAAATGATTTTGGCGCGCCCGGAATCCAGTTTAGTGACTGGGCGATGTCTCAGACCTTGGATCCGCGCATTGTTGCATCCAATCAGCAATTTGTGAATGATCGTCTTAGCAACCCGCAAACATGGACTGGTGCGACTTATTCGCCCGATCGCCATGATACGTACGATGCGGTCCCATGGCAAGGTCTCGCGCGACCCGCGCGCGTTGCAATTAACTCGCCAGATCAAATTGCGGATATTGATACGAGCAGATACCCCGTGGTAAGCCAATTGAGGTGGAATAGCTCCGAAACTGAGTGAGCGCGCGCGAATGTGCGACACGGTTTTTTTGCGTGCGCAAAAAAAGGGTCCGACTGTGCGTTTACTTCTTAGATTTGCGCGATTTGCGCGATTTGCGTGATCCAGTGCGCGACGAATGGCGCGAACGCGACGAATGGCGCGAACCAGTGCGCGAATGTGACGAATGACGCGACTTGCGCGATCCGGTGCGAGACGAATGACGCGCGCGCCTTTTCACTGCGCCCTCAAAAAGTGGTTGCGACTCACCAGTGACAACAGCAGTTGGATCGGCCTCGGCTGCGCCAGTTGCGTATGGACATGAACCTGTTTTACCCTTAACTACTTTGCCGGACGCGAGCGCTTGCGCCCATACATCGCGGCCAACAAATGAAGTTTTGACATCGTGTCCCGATGAACATTTCCCAATTACGCGCACACCACCCCTTTTGTTGGTGTCGTCGTATCCAGTGACTGTTAAGCCAGCTTTGTGTTTACCTGCGAGACAATAAACATTGTCTAAATGACCCGACGCGGATTTCATCTTTGGTTTCGGAGAGACGGATATATTAATTGTGCGCAAAAAACCAAGGAAGATTAATTTTGCGCGAGACGCATTCTTTCGTACGCGTAAATGAGTTCGGGCGACACATATGCGGGGCGCGAGCGATGCGTAAAAATGGGATCAGCAGTCTTTGGTGCTGCGATTGGCGCAGTATAATGGCGCGCACGCGCGAAGATTGGTGCGGTGGACGCAACGGGCGCCGCGGGCGTAACGGACGCGGGCATTTCGCGCGCGAAAATTGGGGTTGCGGACGTAACAACGGGCGCAGCGGACGCGGGCATTTCGAGCGCGATTTGCGCGCGCATATGCTCAGGAAGCGCGCGAACTGTGCGCAAATCAGCCAAGTTAGACAGCGCGTCGCGAGGATTCGCGCGAATACGTGCCTCAAGGTCCGCGCGAAATGCCGCGATGGCATCACATTGCGATTCTTGCGCGAGAATAGCAAGGATCGCGGGCGCTATCAAGAAATGCCACGCACTAAAATCGGAATCGGAGAAAGAAGAACGCGCAATGAGTGATGCGTACTTTGCGCCTGTTTTATGCGCAAATAATGTTTCTAGTGCAGCTTGCGATACGGGAACGCGCGATGCAAGTGAAATGTGGGTACCGATGGCCGCGAAATAAAACTCCTTGAAGAGATCGTCGCAATTCATTGGCGGTAAGTCCGCGATTGATTGTGGCGCAAGGAGAGGTTGCGGAGTCATTCCATTTGTCGCAATGATGTCGCGCACGTGATTAAGGGCAGTGTAGCCGCGCATAGAGTGTGCGAGTGCAATGAGTGGAATCGTCGCGCGCGACGGTGTGACCATTGTGTCGCGCACATAGAATAGAGTAACGCAACCCGGGCTTATAGTCATTTCGTGCTGCGCGGAAACTGATTGATCGCTAATGTATGCGAATGCGTGCGCGCGCGCGACTTGCGCCGTGAAATGTCCGCCTTCTTGAATAATTTGCGCAATAAGAGTGTATGTTGCGCCATCAGCGAGAGTCATTGCGCGCGGAACTTGTAGTGAACCAATGGGATTGCGCCGATAAACAGAAGTGACACTAGGATTAGTAAGGCCGCGCGCTACCATATCATCGGTCATAATAGTGATAATAGGACCAAAATTCGCGCGATATTCGATTCCCATAACGCCGGGAATTGTACATGCGCATTTTTTTTCGCACACATCAACCGATACTTGCACAGACGCAATGAATGCATGCGCGCACGCGTTTGGCGCGACTTGAATGCACATTTGCGCGGGTTCGCGCGCGAATTGGGCGCGCGCGGGATCGCGTGCGTGATCAAAGCAAAGACAAGTGGATTCAATGTCAATAGAGAAGAGTTCGCGCAATTCGCGCGCGCCATTGGCATCGCGCTCAAAGCATAGTGCGCCAATTATTGTTTCGAGCATTGCTGGTCCAACTTCGCCGATAGAGCGGTATTCGGGTACTGGTCGCGCGCCTGTAGATGCGCAATATATGACAAGCGCGCAAAATAGATACAAAGCGGCGCGAGGATCACCAGTGGATAGCAATGCGCAAGAAGCGAATGGCAAGTGATAAGGTGCGCGCGCGTAATCGCGGATTTGCGCGCTCGCGTAGAATGCATCGGGAGAGTCGCACGATGCGCGCGTGATGATCGTGAGTGCTTCTTGAGCGCGCGCAGACGATCGCGCGAGTAATTGCGCGACTGAGAATGATGTGAGTTGTTCAGTTCCAAAGAAGCGCGCGGATAATTGGGAAGCAACTGTTTCTGCGAGCATAAAATGCGCGGGATTATCCGCGCGCGAATGACGCAAGAGAAGTTCTAATAGTGGTCCTAGCGAAACAAGAGATTGGTAGGTTGCGTTTAGCCAACATGTGGCGCCACCATTAATAAGACCAAAGAATAGTGGATGCGCAGACATAATAATGATGGGTGTGGTATATTAATGGAGGAGAGGGTGATACTAACAAAAAAATGGGAAAGATCGCGCGCGCTCAAATGTACTTTTTCGTTGCGTGCTCGTATGATACGCGCTTGTTGAAATCAGCTTGCGTTTGATTGCCGAAGAATTTGTAGATACTTGGGTTGAGCGTGCTCATGGATGCCGCGACGCGGTGATCTGTGAGGTAAGTAGTATCTCCATGGAGGCGCATTTGCACAATCGCGAGAACCAAGCCAATATGAATGAGATTGCGCACGAGTAGAGTATCCATGCGCATATCATGAATTTCGCGCGCGAGGAGAATAGCTGGTGCGGCAGAGTAAGTTGTTTGCGCACCATAATCATCAATGGGAACTAGTGAATGTTCCTGTGGGTATGATGAATTTGCTAATACGTCACCATCGAAGACCGTTTTGTAGTTTATCCTGTTATTGATGTCGACGTCCGCATATAGATTCACAATCGCAGTGACGGGTGGGGGGACCCATTTTTCAATAATGGTCGTCCAATTGTCCGACATTTTACTACTAGCATAAATAACAGCGGCGGTACCGCGATGTCCATACTTTGCTTTCATTTGCTTGAGCTGACGTAACACTTCCGGATTTTGTCGTACGTAGTTCTTCGCTGCGTCCCTACCTTGAGATGCTGCACCCGCTAAACTCACGCTATACATGACATATGTGAAATAATCATCATCAGTAATTTTCTCTGGACATGCTGGTCGCGATTGTGCGAGAACAAGAACTGCATCACGCAATTCCTGGTTGTTTGGGGTTGGCAAAGTATTTGTATATATTGTGAGAATAGCCTTGTATACCGAAGATTCTTCGGGAATACTAAAAACGTCCTGACCATTTCCGATCTCTACCATATATGCACGGGTATATCGGCTTGGTGGCCCAACTTCGGGGTGTGTTAAGGTCAATGTATGTCCGAGAAGAATCTTGCCGGCAAGTTGATCGCTGAGGAATTTGGGTCGCGCGAATTCGGGAATACCAGTCGCACCAATAAGCATGCGATCTACCCAATTCTTTTCGTCGCGCGTAAACGTGCGATATGGGTCAGTGAGCATCACAAACATTGCATCGCGCGCGGATTGGATTGGCCCGGATGTTTTGCCATCATTGCAGTCCTCGAAATAGTGTGCCATAACATCAGATGGGTGCAACTTATCAAAGAGAATGGAAGCTGCGATCGCATCAAAGGTAAACGCATAGTTCCAGATGAAATGAAGTGGTATTTGGCGCGCGAGAACGTGCAAATCGAATGGAACGATGTTCATATCCACGATATTCGCGGCGATGGCGTCACCACGCGTATCTGCGGCGCCAAGAGTTTGCGAAACAACACTGGTAATTGCATCTTCGCGATTGCGATTCTCTACGATATTAATAACATTCGATATGTCGCGCGCGGAAAGACCAAATGGTGGGGGAACTGTGTGGATTGCGTCTGTTGTAGGCGGCGCTATACGCAGAATGCGAATCGCGGTATTTTTCATGGAATCGGGGGTGGTTGCGTTTGGACACATGATGCTCGCGAAAATTGGTGGTGTGTATGAAGGAACTGAATTCGTGAATACACCGCCATCCGTGATTGAAATAAAGCGTTTCACGCGATGCACGTCATGTAAGAAATCAAATCCGCACGTTAGATCGTGCGCGAGATCATTTGCGAGTCCAGCATCAATCTTGATTCCGCCATGTGAGAATTTATTGAAGAGATTGACCATGCTTTCAAGCGCGGCAAGCGTTTGTAAATCGCTAGTAGATTCGCGCGGTTTAGCATCCATTCGGTGATATAGACCGCGAATTGCATATTGATACTTGAACGCCGGATCACCGAAACCGAACTTTGGTTGTAATTGTTCTTCCAGGATTTCAATGCTTCTTGCTGGGTGTTGTGATGATCGCGTGATTCGCAGGAGTGCGGAAAGAGGCATGATAGGATCACCGTTATTTTGCGCGCGATATGCATTAATAGAATCCATTGCAGTCTCAAAGTATCGTGGCTGATCTCCTATATCAGTCAGCGAGTGCGAGCAATCTTGCACAAGTGCCGACGCACCAGTTGTAACAGTTTTAAGAACTCCAATAAGTTTTTCGGAAACGGACGCGGTGCCGAAATTGTATCCAACCGATGCAAAGTTGCGAGAGAGATTAATTGTCGCATCATCCGTTGTTGTGTGGAAGCATTCGCCAGCCATGTTTTCCATGATACGTTTGTAAAATTCGCATTTGTGCGCGAGTGAGTCAAATGCCGCGCGGAAGAATGGAATTTGAGCGCGATATTTTTCGCGCAAATAGGATGGGATATCTGCAGCGCTCTCAAGAAGATGCACGCGCAACTGCGTGCGCTCGTCGGTCGTTGTGAGAATATTATTGAGAATGTGCCCAAGACTAGCAAACAAAACATGAGCACCATCGGGAATAACGCGATTTTCGAATGATGCGCGCGAAATAAAATTGTGATAATCAGCAATCTTATCTGCTGGTACATGATGTAGTGTGGCATGATAATTCTTTACTTTGTTCCATAAAATTTCGGGTTGATTATCATCGCCGGGATACAAGATAACGGCGCCTTCCTGATCAATTGACTCTTCGGTAGAAATTTGTGCATCACGCATCTCTTTGAGTGTAATAATATGTTTTACATTATCGCGCGATGTTGCCGGTTTAACGAGTTCGGGACCTGGAGTAGATAATGGCATAGTGAGCGACTGCATAAAATCCCTTTTTCGATTTGCATTGCTCTCCAAATCAGTGGATGACGTGGTTGGAATCATTATGGTGCTCCGTTGTCGAATGATATTCGCAATGTTTAGCGCACCAGGTGTTTTTGTATCGCGCATCACATACTGGAGAGCAAGACCGGGTCCAGAATCGGTGAAATACGCATCAGCGCGGGGAATAAATCCATCAAAGATTCCATTGCGTATTACATCATTCTTTTGTATTTCCTCGCGCAACGTATTGTTGGTTACCACGTGTGATATCAATGAGTCAACGTACTCGCGGATTGGACCAAAATTTAATCTGGCGTTATTTTCGTGCACCATGAATACGTCGGCAAGCATGTTAAGTTGAATGAACAAATCATGAATAGTTTGCCATGCGTCCGAGTATCCGTTCGACTGGAGATTATCGATTCCCAAATCTTTTGCGCTAATGTTATGAAATCCAATATTTATGAGCCCGCGACCCTTTCGTAATTCCCGATTGAGTCGATCAATCAATTCGTAGATCTCACGCAGGATATCACATGCATCATTCGGCATTTTTCCTTTTGGGTCTTTTACTGTTGGCAGGTCCTGTATTTTACCGTTTATTGTACGCAGATAACTTACAATACCATTACTTGTCCGTCCACCATCCTCCTCATTATTGGGAAGTATCGTAACTAATGCTTTAAATCGATTAGTGATTTTTTCGATCGTTGCTATGTGTTTCGCCGCATTCCACGGATTATTACTCGGATTATCTAGCTTCTCTTGAGTGCCTGTCTCCGCCAACGTCGCGAACAGTACATTGATGAATGCATCGATCTCTGTAGTAATCCATTTGGCCGCAAACACGCGCAGCTCATTATGGAAAACGTTGTACTCCCCATTAGTAGCAGAATATCGCGCCACCATCCGCCCTGGATTTCGTGTCGCAACGTATTGACTTCGTATATCATTGAGCTCCTTTGCGCGCGGTACAGTGCGGTCAAATAAGAAACCCCCGCGTAATATATGTTTAATTGCGGATGATTGCAGAGCGACTGGAGGAACGGACTGCATTTTCTTCTTCGCAAGCTTTATTAGTTCCTGAATAAATGGATCAGCGAGAAATCTATCATTTGTAAAGAATCCCTCTAGTGGAGATCCATTTTTTATTGCCACCGCGAAATCCGCAAAGTTTTGTGAAACATCTGGAGTCACGAAAGGGAAAATGTCGTTCTCGTACCAGTTATCCTCAAACATCATTTGCGCGCGATTAATATCCTTCCAACCTTCACTCCAATTATCAGTGACAAATTCACGCAATACTGGCGTTGTGTTTTTCAGCGCGTCAAGTACGTCCTTTGATGCTCTATTCGCAATGAGACTTATCATGAAATTCTCGGCATTTGCGCGAGTTTCCGGGAAATACAAATCGGTCATTAGTGCAACGTACGTTGTCAAACACTTTTGGGTTCGTGTTCCCAAGAGCGCGTCTTCCGGCATTGTGTCAAATGCTGAGTTCATTATTGCACGAAGGAAATGACTGCGCGATATAACTTGCGATCGTGGAGTTTTTACTGCGTATCCCGGTGCTAAAATCCTTACCCAATCGCTTTTGTTGTGGGATCCTTCCATTTTCTTTGCAATATCACCGCATATCGCATCATCATAAATTCCATTCCGCATGTTATTCAAAAACAACAATGCGTTAATGCTTGCTCCGGGGAGGATTTCGGGCATAGCCTTGAATGCGCGTTGAATTTGTTGTACTGAGACATGCGGATTTGTCCAGTAATTATTAATGACAGTGACATCGTCCATTTCAAATGGATGTGGGATGATACTCGATTTTTCCAGCCCATTTATCCACACGTGCGCGCGTAATCCGCGAATAACGTCTGAAAATACGCTCAATATCTGAAGCGCGTTGCGCCATACCTGTGCGAGGTCGCGATTAGCGGCCGGATCTGCCCGTGGACGATCTCGCAATTCGCTAAGGATATTCTTATCTGTGGATTGTGGTGGCGGATCGCCATACAGTGCGCCACAAATCATGACCCGAATCTTCTCAAATACTGTATCCATTGTGCGATCACTTAGTGTAGAGGTGGCCATGAGCGCGTGCGAAACTAATTCGGAGTAATTCGCCGCGCTTGGGTCGACGTTCTGACTGTTATATTCTGCGACCAAATCATCCCTGTCACCAACTGCAACTATCATCCCAAGTCCTCCGTTTTTTAAATTCGCCTCAGTGATATCACCCATATTTGCTCGTGCAAGAATTTCAATAAATGTGTTCAAGGAATCTTCAGTCATGGGTCCCGCGAAGTATTCTAATCCAACATAACTCATTGCACTTGCAACACGCCTCTTCTTTGAAGTCCAGTCGGCTTGCGGTGCTCGCGCATCCCCAACGGATCCAATCTCAGCAATGATGGATCGGATATGCTCACTTATATCGATATTAGATTCTTTCAGCGCAATGCTTAACCGGCTGTACGCGGTCATCATATCTTGAATTGGAAATCCAAGACTATTGCCCAGGTCCAACCGATCCGGTCCCAATTGATCATCACAATACAGGTCGGTTCCTTTCAACATACCATGTTCATCAAGCACGTCAGAAGTATTAGAGAACCACGCGAGCATCAGACCGGCGATAAATTTATGCATCTGACCACTACCATCACCGATTTGCCATACCGCTTGCGGATCTATATTACCACCCTTCGTGTATCCAAAAGCATCAGAATGACGCGAAGAGAGTGACGCATCCAAGAATTTGAGATACTTTTGTAATTCGTCTTGCATTTCTTCTTGCGTGTGTGTCTCCGCATATGGTTCGCCAACAGCTCTCACCCGCTCTGAACCCTTGCGATTAACATAATAGTGCGCAAGATGATCTGGGAATGTGTTGCTTTCTGTTAATATCGCGCTATTGAACGCGCCCTGCGCGAATGTATTAATAAGCCCACTAAAGATCTTTCCAGTGGACGTATCGTACATTTGGCGCAAGAACATCGCAAGTAGTTTATTAAATGAAAACAAGATGCTATTATTGATGTCCCCATAAACTTCATTCTCGCCCGTCATAGCAAATGAGCACAAGAATCGCGTGTCAATAGTCTTTTCGCCAGCAGATCCGCGAATAAGTACTGCATCAAATGGATTAGCAAGTACATTAGCATTCCGGAATAGAGAACCTGGCGCAAATGCGCGCATATCATGCGCAATTAAACGAGCCATTGCGCTCGCATAATCCACACGGAAATCCATTTTCGGATCCACATTGACATCTGTGCTCTTCGGAATAACCGCAGTTAAACTCTTGAATGCATCCTTAACTGCGTGCGTAATGTGCGCGAGTGTATAATATTCCCTACCATCCTCTGGCGCTACATCTGCCTTACGACCTTCAGTAAGTTTCTCTATGAATTGTTCTTGGAGCCAATACAGAGAACCAGGAGTTTCTTTACGGGTGTATCGCTCGACAATTGTTGGATCAATATGCGGACGTGCCTTATCTACAAAGGACCCAAGAACACTAATGAATTTTTTGACGTAATTTTGAAGCACGCCAAAATCAACCAACAATTCTCCATTCGAAATATCAACGCGCACGAATTCGTGCGTGTGGCTCGTCAATGCCGCAATTGATTCCAAGAGCACAGACATAGCCGCGGGATAATATAAACAGTGCGCGCGAATTATATTTTTATCCGTGGTGGTCGCTTGCACTCCAATGCCTCCCATGTTCACGCCCCCATTCGCAATTTGAATGGAAACGGTGATGTCGCGAGTGGAGCTTGTCATTACCTTTCTGACGTTATTCACATTATCATACCCCATTGTAATGCTCAGCGCCTCATCAATCATACTCATTGAATCCGCGTTATCTTTGAGGTTCAGCATTTGCGCGATTTGCGACGAGAGTGCCTTTATTACGGCAAGTGTATCACCCTCTGAAGTTTTAATGCCCAAGAGCTGATCTGCCACAATATTCGGACTGGATACCGCGACAGCGATCTGGAATTGGCGCACAGTGGAGTAAATCGCGGACAACATGCCAAGACCAGTTCCCATAATTTCCATAAAGATCATTCGCCGCAAGTTATCAATTGTTGTTATTCCGCCAGTTCCGCGAACAAGCCCGCAAATAAGTCTAAAGCGCTCGGATACATCCGCAGTTTGACCCAGTTTAACTTGCGTTGACACAATGCTTCCGCGCAAACTCGCGGTCGATGGTTTCGCGAGCTCACTATCTATCATGCAGCGGAATTTGCGCACAATGTCCCAATGCTCCGCGCGCACCGCGAAATCTCTTGTATCTGGTGTGGTGGGTGACACTACCATATGCATGCGCTCTATGTCCGAAGGCATCGGTCGCTTTATCATTTCATCTTCGAATCCTTCCTCGCCAAGAATATCAATATTCGTGACTTCATCGCGCGATGCTTGACCACGGAATCCAGTATCCATCCGCAGTTGTTTATTATATGAATTAAGATCTTCTTCACCAATAATGTAGATCATCTTGCTCATTACTTGCACGAACTCTTGCAAGATAGATCTACATGTATCAGTTGTGTATTTGCTCGCGAGTTTCTCATGAATCTTATTGATTTCAGTTACCAGTGTGCGCATTTCGCTATCTGTGAAGAATTGCGTATCAACGTGCGGGAATCTACGGAAGATGTAGCTAATGAACTCGCTAAAGACAGATCCAGAAAGATCTGGTAGCAACACGATCCTCGCGGTATCTTTTACATATTGTGCGACCTTCTGCGGATTATCGGAGAATGTGCGCTTGTAATAGAGCGCAAGAAGCGGAAGGCGCACATAGAGTTCCGTGACGGCTTCATCCACTTTTGGTGGCGCGTCTTCTGTGCCCGCACCAAGAATCATTCGCACGGCAGCGCGCGACTCATGCGCTTCGTGTGGGCGATCAATGAGATCATACATCCCGGAGAGCACAAGCACTTTTGCTCCCAGTGCTTTAATTATTGCGGAAAATGCTTGATTTTCAACTGAGAGATCAAGTGCGGTTGCTTCATCATATATGGATGGTTTTGCCGCCGCATTCACTATAGTAATTTTTTGCTGGTATGGTCGCAAGAAAACACTATTACTTGCGTGACTTCCATATCCACAACCAAAGAGATTATGTGCTCCGTTTCCACCGGCAGCATCTGGCACATTAGCGACCGCATCTGCACCAGCCGCGGTGGTTGCGCCGGCACTCGGCACGAAACTCCGGGAAGTAAAAGTACCTTCCGTTACGTTATACGACAAATGAGCGGAATCCGTTGCATTGACTTTCTGTATGAATCCCGCAGCAAACGAGCTCGCAGCCATAAATTGTACTAATCCGCGATAAATTTCCGCGGGCGTCCGCAATGCAATGCGACGAATTTCCGCGCCACCAATTTGACTCCCAAAATGCACGAAGAACGATACTAGATTCTTAAGAGCCATATATTGTTCAAGCCCAGCGCGCGCATTATCAATCATCACATTAAGCTTTCCGGCCATTACTTGCGTAAATGGTAGTGCGCCAACTCCTTCCCATTCAAAGTATGATACGCCATCCCTAACGCCGACCGCTTCGATATTCCCGTTTGCGGGGTTCAAATCGCTCGCCAAATCCTTGTTTCTTGGGAAATTGCTTTCGAAAATTTGCGCAATCGTATCTCCGGCTTTCTCGTTGTACATTTCCGTGATTACTTCCACTTCGCGAATCATCATTGCAATATCACTGATCGCTCCCGGATTTGTAATAAGCGCATTTGTAAAGTACTTCAAGTAAAGTTCAATAGCTTGTGCTGATTCCCAGAATCCCCTGAGCGCTTTATAATATTGTTCAAAGAAACCCGTGATTCTTGTATTTTCGCTCCCATGAGTACGAAAGTCGAGTTTAGATATGTAATCGAACTTAGCTCCCACTGGAGTAATAGCCGCATCGGGATCAAAGGTACCATCCGCTGACTTAGATCCTGCCTTAATTGTGTTTATTACTCGCGCATATCCCTTGTCTATCATATCAAGTCGCGCTGCAACCGCGGGTCCAAGAACGCGCGCATCATATGTCTCAGTGTCGCTCTTAAAGCTCTCTACCATGCGCGCGAGATTACTCTTGATTTGCGCAACGCGCGTCATATAATCTGCTTTCTCAACAGAGTCTACCAGTCGCAACTTGTCGCGCACAACGAGTTCGCGAATTGTCGTCGCAAATGGCATATCTTCACCTGCCGCGCCTTCAACCTCGCCACCAACAACCATTGTACGCACGCTATCCGATGCTTGATCAATTGCGGCAATGAACTCTTCAATCGCGCTACTAATCGCAGTAAAGTACATCTTGCTTTTCGCATATTGCGCATCTTTCGCAACGAACTCAGCGTACGATGCAATACTCTTGAGCGTACCAATCATTCTGTCGCGCGTTTCCTTTGATGCGGCATCGCGATAATAGCCCAGAAGCGCGAGATGGATTTTGGGTTGCTCCAACTTAATATCCACAAGTTGGCGCAAGAAATCAATGAAATTACCCAATAGATTTCCCAGCGGAATTTCAGTTCCTATCGCGCCCGAAAAGTGATCAATTGCTTCGCGAATCTTGCGAATACCGCTCTGCACAATGACTCCATAAGTATTCGTGACCAAATTCATCCTCTTTTTGCGCACGTCGTACGTGCGAATCGCGAGTTGCTCTGGCTGCTTTCCTGGCTCGCCACCACTAACCCCTACGCGTTTGCGCGCGTCCTCGATCGCGTTCGCGAGCGCATTTGCATTTCCGAGTCCCTGGAAGATAATTTGCGCTGCTGTGAAATACTCGTCCGGATTCTCACTTGTGCGCAACTTCTCGTCCGTAACGAGCTCCGCAAATCGCGCGTAAAACGCGCGCGCGTCCTTGAATGCGCGAAACTCGTCCACAGACATTCCTATCTTCTCCAGAGCAGCAGAAACCGTCAATGCATTACTCGCGGTTGTCACAATACCTCTCATTATCGCCGTGATGTTATCGCTAAGCGACCGCGAACGGAGAGTGCCTGGCGGTTGTTTCCCCGAATCCATGAGCAATGCCGGCAACGTCTGTTGATAATGTTGATTAAGTGACGCGCGAATGAGCGTAACATAGCGCTTAAACTCATCAATAATTGCATTTAGAGGCACAAGGAGTTCTTCTGCTTCCAATGGCGATCCTTGTTTTGCGTACTTCTCGCGCAATGCATTGCGCCAGAGCTCAAGAACGCTAACAAGCTTAATAATCGCCATAATATCGCGATTAATGTCTATCCCAATCAAGAAGAAGTCCGAGCTTACACCATGCGAAAGAGAATTCAATAACTCGCCTAGTTGCGTCGCGCAAATATCTGCGGGCAAATGCGGATCGATGACCATCACACCAAATGTCTCATTCACCGCTTTCACCAAATTCGCGCAGATAGCTTCCGCATTCTGCGCGGGGCGTCGCAAGAAATCACCAATCTTACGCAGGCGCTCCTGTGGCGTTCCTTTAATTTCAGAGAGACCCTTGTATGGCATATGCTCAAAAATCGCAAGCAACTGCCCCACGAGTTTCTCCTTGTCGCGCGAAAGTTTCTCAAGAAGTGAAGATTTTACGAGCGCGAGTTGTTCTTCAGGACCGCTTCCGTCTTTCACGCTCGCGAGTTTCCCGTAGAATCCACCCATTATCGGTTCTACGACTGATTTGTCGCCCCTAATGCCCGCGATTTGCTTATGCACATCCAAATAGCTCTTGTAAAGGAGCTCAGTTATCTTTTCCTGCGCGGATGAACTAATTTCAGAGTGGCGCGCGATAATTGCCGCAATCTGATCTTTCGGCACTGTGTCAAACATTTCGTATCCTTGTTTGCAAACTTGCGCGAGAATGTCCTCAGCTACTTTCATAGATTCCTTACCAAGTTCTGTGAGCTCGTTAATTAAATCCTGGAAGATCTTTGTCTTCCAGTATTCAGCCATCATCTTCTTGGCTTCATCAACGATCGGACCGCTGTAACGATAATACACTTGATCCGCATCAACGAATTGTCCTTGGCTATTCTTTTTGAACAATTGCGCGCGCATAAGATTACCCTCGTTGTAAAGTTTGCGATGATGGGGAGTCATTTCTTCTTCCGCAAGATAATTGCGGTACAGGGTCGCGTATGAGATTGGCTCATACGCGCCTGTTTCCACACTCCGAATGTAAAGATCGGAATTTCTCTTGGTGTTTGTTGCTGACTGGCTTGCTCCCATGTGTATATATGCGCGCGAAAAAAACTCTACAACGAAACAATCACCGAGCCACTTTCGCGCGCGATTATTCGTTTTCTATTTATTTTTTAGTGTAGCATATATAGCAAGCACAGGTATATGACGTCAAAGAAAGCAGACGCGCACTCTCTCGTTACTAACATCGAAGACTATGTCCGCGCGAAGTACCCTGACTTCGCCGCGCTCTTTGATTATTGCAAACTATTCAACCTGACTTCCCCACGTCCGGGATCCTCGGGTGTCACATTGATTGTTCCAACGGACAAAAAATACATTGATTCAATTCGCGAATTGTCGTTCAGCTCTGATGCTGCGGATGTCGGTAAAGCGTGCGACTCTCTTCTCGCACTTCTTATGCGCAAGGCGCTCTTGAAAGCGTCTGATTGGGCAGCAGGCGATGTCTCAGATATGCGCTATCCGTCGCAACAAGTGAGCGCGAAGGCTACGACGAGTAGCGTTGAATTGCAGGCTAATGGAAAAACATACGCAACGCTCAAGCAAGATCCTGCCTTCAAAGTCGGATTTCGCTCGAATATCGCAGTTTGGCTTCTCACTGATGGCCATATGCGCGCGGAAATGGACGCAGATGCGCCGCGCAAACCGCGTGGGCGCGGACGCGGCGCGCGCGATAAGGAAGGAGGTAACATCGCGGGAGGTTACGATTTGGTTCGCGCGCACGCTGAATCTGATCGCTTCAAAATTGCGATTGCCGCAGAAAATGAGTATGTTATTCAACACATGATGCCAGCGCAGAATGGCGCGCCATCATTCATTGCTTATCTCATCTCATTCGCGCGCTTCATGTACGAGCACCACCGCGATGAGTTCTTCCAGTGTGTCCTTCCGCTTATTCGTTATCGCACTACAGACTTCTATATGCTCTTTGAGCCACATCGCGCAGCCGCGCCAGATCAGTATTTGATTGCGGACGCATTCATTAGCGAATGGTGGGCGAATTACCAATTCCAACGTTTGGTTCGCGAAGATCTCATTTCATTCCGCAAATGGATTGATGAGCGCCTTGGCGAAGCCGCATCGCAAGTACATTGCGCAATATACACTGAACCTGCGGAAGTTGCGCTCGCCATCGACGAAGAGCGCGCGGCTCTCACCTCTGTGTTGCAGAACCCCGCGCAAATTGCTGACGCGGTATACAAAGCATATGGCGCACTTTCCGATCAAAACAAGATTGGATCGATCTCAGATGTCTATCCACCGGCTCTAGCGGCGTACTATAATCACCACCCGCACTTCAAGCAAATGCACGATGAGCTCGCATTCATCATCGAGCCACTAATGATTCGTAATTGCCGCCAATTCACAGTCGAAACATTCCGCGAAATAATCACTATTATTGCGAATGCAACGCACGTAGAATCACCCGCGGACGTTGAGAGCAAACTTCCGCTCGTCAACAAGCGCAAGCTCGCATTGATGAACACCGCGCTCGTTAATGAAATTCGCATGTTCATTAACTCCACAATGTTCTTCTGGATTCCCATTACGAGTACACTAATGAAGAACTACCCAATTGATAGCGTAACAACGCGCCCTGAAAACGCAGATGTGATTTACAATACTGATCTCGCGCTCGCATTGCACCATGAACGCCTTTACAGCGCGGAATCCACACACATCGCGGACGCTAACAAAGAACTCGCGCTCGCAGCGTTGAACAGCCTTCAGCCTAATCACATTAGCGCAGAGCTACTTGCGAAAATGAAATCGCTCACGCAAGCATGAGCGCGCGAATATTTGAATTTATCGCGCTCTTATATAGCGCGCCATGTATCCTAACATCACTTGTCATTGTGGATGTCCCCTCGCGCACTTGTATAACGCATTTGTTGCCGCTTGCATCAAGCATCGCAACAGCGCGCGCGCAAGTGAGCCTATTGGGTACATTTTGGATCAATTGAACCTTACAAAAGAATGTTGTCGCGTTCGAATTATGACCAACGCAGAATTCAAGAATTATTACAATATTCCCACTCCCGTACAATTAGTACCCACAGTGCCTCTTGGCGCGCGCAGAAAGACCCCCAAGTAGGCTAACCCGCATTTTTTTGCGCGCGTAAAAAATTGAATACGTGCGGAATTTTAATAAGAAGAAGTCCCCAGATAACTATATTGAACCAAAATGCTCACGACAGTTGATCCAGCGACTATTATTGCAAGCAAAGAGACCGGCAAGAATGTATTGACGATCGCTATCCCATCCGACATATCAAAGGTACGGCGCTTCAAAGCGGGCTCTATGTTCATTAACGTATCGCTCGCGGCTCATTCCATGGGCGGCAAGCGCTTTTCGATGATTATGGATGGCCTCACGGATCCACTGAACATTCCGATACTCTTTGATGCGACTCCCAGTACTTCCATGCCATCAAACGAATTTCGTGGCAATATTTCGCTCGAATTAGGTCAATGTGGCAGTCTAGGACGCGCGATTGAAATTATTGACACGGAATTTTGCAGTCAAGCGAGTGCAAACCTTGATAAACTTGGTCAGACTCCCAAAACCGAGATTCACAGTCCTATTGTTAGAAATTACAGCAGCCAAACGACCAAAAATGATTCATCTGGCATATCTATGCGCGGAAAACCGCGCGATACAGTATTGGTTCGTCTTAGCGTGGAATACAAGACGTATCCAGCGACATTCAAGGGTCCACTCGCTGGACAACCGCGCACAACGGTCTACAATTGGGCATCGCGCAAGTTTGACGACGCAAGTGGTAAAGAACTCTTTGAAGAGCGCTTTGATGAGACGGGTAATTCACTTTGCGCGGAAAACGTGGGTAGTATCATCAAATCCGGCGATATCATTCGGCGCATTTTGCTATCATCGGACCAGATGTCAATCTCCGGCGCCGGTATCAGTTATCGCCTAACCATATTCAAGATCTGGTTGGAATCGGGCGCAACTACGGGTATTGATTACTTGCCGCAACCAGAACTCAAAATACAACTTAATACGCGCGTTCTTCCACCACCAGAAGATACTAAAGCAACAAAAGTTGTCGCGAAGAAAGCGCCAACCAAGAAAGTAGTTGCGCAGAAAACACCCGCGAAGAAAGCTCCGCCATCACTGCCACCACCGGTAGTTGCCGCTGCCGCGCCAAAAGATGCGCGCGCGAAGGGCAAGAAACAACCGCCTCCCGAGCCAGAGCCAGAGCCAGAGCCAGAGCCAGAGTCCGAAGAAGATGAACCCGAGGATGCAGATGGAGAAGCGACCGAATCTGACGATGGTAGCGATGGCCAGCTGAGTTGAGTCTCGCGCGCAAAAAAAAAACATTTTTTCCGTCATGCGCGCGCTCAAATATCTTCAAGTGTTTGTTTCGCGGTCTTCTTGTATTTTTTGATGACCTCTGGATCAATAATAAACGCATTGTAAAGCGTGCCAATGCGCGGAACCGCGCCAAATGTGAGTGGTCCCGATACACCAAAGAGCACATCGCGCCGCGTGTTGAGCGCAGCTTCCGTAAAGACTTGCACTGGCGCTGCTTGCCCCGCGCGAAGTGCCACATTATTAACTTCGCGCACGGACAAGCCACCGCGCTCAATTGATGTCACGCGTCCAGTGCGCGTCATTTCATCCGCATAAATCATATAGTGGCGCACGTTGCACTTCTCAACGAGTCCGCGCATTTCCGTAATAATGCGATATCGCGCGGCTTCAATTCCTAGCACTGACGCAAGCTCCTGTACCGCATCCGTCTGCACCATATCCGCGCGCACACCTGTGGTGCATGCCGCGCGCACTAGATTCGTTCCATTCGTGCGCACGCCGAATTGCGCGCTATCATCCACGATCGCGCCATCCGCGTCGACTTTGGTGCGCACAAGGCGCTCAACGCGCGCAATCCAAATGCCATCAACTCCGCGGATCGTCGTGTTGAGTATCATATCATAGACATCCTTAATGCGCGACTCGTGGCCGCGCGCGCGCCTAATGCCCTTGCGATGAGTGCCTTGCGCATCTGATTCATCTGTTTGCACACTAAATCGCGCGAGACCCGATGCGCGCACATACGCGCGCACAATGACTTCGCGCGCGCGCTCAGTCGTGTATACGAGATGCAAGTCGCTATACTTGTCGCGCAACTTCGTAATTATCGTTTGCATTGAAATATTCTTTTGCACGAGCGCACTTTTATCTATCTCAAAGCGCATGCACCACGTCGCGAGATCACCCGGTGGTGGCATCAATGGGTTGTCTTCCGCGAATGTCGCGAAAATCGCGCGTTCATGCGCATATCGCGGATGTATTGGCTCCCCAAATCGCTCATAGAAGATTTGACTTGCCGCAATTAATTGCGAAAACTTCAGCATTTCCAATCTTTGCGCGACTTCTTGCGCGCGCTCCGCGGATGCTGCATATTGCGATTCAAGCGCAATAGTCATCATTGGATTACTAAGGCGATCAACACCATACGCATTCATTACTTCGCGACATTTGCTCATCTTTGTGCGCGACACATTGCCCCCTGTTATCGCACTCAGCTTGTATGAGTCCAACATGTCTTGCGTGAATGGCTCACTAAATGATTGCGCCGCAATTATGCCCACTGCTTGCCCTGGATCAATTAGTGACGTTGTGACCGCGATTCGCACGCTCTCTAAAATCGCGCGCACAAACGTGATTGGCGCAACATCTGGCGCAACTTGCACTAAAAGCGCGCGAAGTTTCGCCGCACACAATTCCGCGCGCACGTACATGCGGATTAGCGTAACAGCGGACTCAATGAAAGCCGGCACCCATGCTCGCGCGCGTTGTTGCTCCTCATTGATGAAAAGGTAAGGTGCATCGCGACAAAACTCCTCAACCGCGTCAATTGCGCTAATGAACGCGTCATCACTATCCGCGCGCTCTCCTGTTGCCGCCAACGCTACGCCAATGCGTTCCGCAATTCGCGCGATACTAAATGGGAGCTTGATTGTCGCGCCCATCTTATCGCGCACTGACAGATTCTCAATCGTCTTGTAAATGCGCCTGTATTCCGCGCGATCCGCCAGAATTCGCGCGAATTCGCCATCAAACGCGCCCTGCTTCGTTAGTGCGTTCGCTGCCGTGAACTTATACGCGCGCTCGAGAGCCACGTCCGCCAATAACGCGGGCCCATACGAGACAAATTCCAAATAGCGCGGATCATAATAGTCGCCGCCATACACAAAGGAAACAATGTCATGTCCTTTGATCGTCATGCGATAATTATTTGTAATGATGCTCTCCAGCGATTTTATAGACTTGCGATTTTGATCACCCGTCACGGATGTCATGAGCGCGCGCGAAATAATGTCCGTGCGTGCCATCATCGCATTGAAGATGCAACCTACGAGCGATAGCCCTTGCATGAAACTCGTACCAACGTATCCGCGCGCTTCTGGCGACTCTTCAAAGCGCTGGAAATATGGCAACGTGCGAGCATAGCCGAAATTCGCGCGCACGCGCTCACCACTGATCATAATGAGTCCTACAGTCGCAACCATATTCACTAGAAATGTTGGCGATCCCTTGCACCCCGAAGCCATCAATTCGAAGACACCATTCGTGCGCGGATTGCGAATACTGCGAATTACTGGCTCGTGGTAATCATCCACAACGCGCTGCGTATTAATCTGCTTTTCCTCATAGTATTGCCACACTGTTTTATCAATCGGCGGAATGATCTGCCTGTGATTGAGTTGATCTATGATCTGATACGCCTTTGTTAATGTACCTTGCGAAGTTCGCGCGATTTTCGCGCGCTCTTCCGGAGCTATGTAGAAATCATGAATTCCAGTTGTAAACCCATGTTGTGACATGTAATTAATGCCGATCTGCTGCATATCATAGATCACGTCAAGCGTGCGTTGCGGGCCAAACTCGCGCACCATAACTTGATAGATGCTACTCGCGCCAGGGCCTATACTAGGCTTATCCAGGCATCCGCGCACTAATTTGCCATTCGCAATCTCAATTACTGCGTCATTCGGCGATCGCGGCATCCACTTCATCCATTGCGCGTTTGCGTCATAATACGCGCTTTTTCCGCGATAACTTATGGGTGTGTGCGCAAGTACCATTGTTATCATTTCGCGCCCGCTAATAAGCACACCATCCGCGCGCGCAAGATGCGGCACACAATTCGCGGATGAAAACACTAGTCCCGCATGATATTTATCTAATTCCACTCCACTTTGCGTGAGTTTTGTTAGACCAATCATTGAATCTCCAGCTTGCCCAATGAGCATATTTCCAGTAGTTGCGGAAACCATGCGCGACGCAACATTCGTCATCATCACTTGCTCATTGAGTGACGCGGGTTTAGCGTAGTTAAAGATATTCATTTGGTCGCCATCAAAATCAGCATTGTAAAATGGACAAGTGAGCGCGCTCATCCCATTCGCAAGCGCCGTTTTATCAATAACAATGCGCACTGACGTAATATTAGACAAAGTAAGCGTAGGCTGGCGATTGAATGCGACAACGTCACCATTCACCAAGTCGCGCACTATAATATCCCCATTGTCAAGGCGTAATCCGGGCGCATCTGGTTTGAATACACCGCCATCGCGCTTGATTACGCGCGAGCATCCCGGATAGCGCGCGATTCCATTCGCGAATGGCACTGATAAACGCTCGCGATTGAAATCCTGCACTGTTTCCTCAATTTGCAAAGTCTGCGCGATAAACAATGGAATACTAATCTGATCCAAGTTGAGACGCGGAGAACCATCAATTGTACTGCGACCCATACCAAACGCGCGTTTTCCAAGTAGATTCTCGCGCAGACGCCCGCGCTTTCCATTAAGGCGCATCGCAATGGACTTACTGCGATCATTTCCCTTTGTTAAGATATCCGCGAGCATTTCGTTCAATGTATTAATGACAACCGCATATTTCGCATCTATCTCTTGCGGAATGCTGGGCTTGATTTTCTTGGTGTGGAACTGAATGAGGTCTTTCAAGCGCGACGTTATAGAATCATTCCCACTTCCGCGACCACCTTGCTTCTTTGAATCCGGGCGAATCGCTGGCGGTGGAATGTAGATGCAATGAATCACAAAACATCGCGGGTGCGCGAGCGGACTACGACCAATGCGCGCGACAGTCTCATCGCGCACGCGCTCGAAAATCTCCGCAATATTGTGCGGATAAAGCGGAATATCAATCGTTGTTCCATCTGGCGTTAGATTCTTCACAATGAACGAATATTTAACCTTGTCTGGTCTCTTAACGGTCGCGTGCATGCGCCCACAGGCTGCGCAATTGCGCGCTTGGTTGGAAATATGCTTCACAATGAAATCCAAACGATTTGTCGCGCGCGTTTGCCCTAGAATCGCGCGCATTTCGCCATCACTAAGAATGATATTACCACAATGAAAGCAAATGATTTTCAGCCACTTCTTGATCTCCGAAAGAACAATAGGACTCAAACATGGGTAATTCAGCGCGAAATGACCTGGATGTCCGTGACATTTCTCCTTGCTCATTTGGCAAGTCGCGCACACATACGCGCTATCAGTTGTACCCATATTTGCGTCAAACACACCGCGCGCCTTTGGTTGTCCCAATTCGAACATCGCAGCCGATGTAATTGGTACACGGCTTTCGAGGCGCGTATCCATATCAGACGCAGGTTTGTACGAGACCGATCTGATGCCCGCAAAACTTGTCGGTAGTTGTCTGGTTTCTTCCGCGGATCTCATTGTGATTGCTGAATAGCCAAACTTCTTCCTCTCCATCTAGAAAGAGTGTATATATTTCAATTTTTATTTTGAGAACAGCTAATACACGCAAAAAACCAAATCGCGCGCATTCACGCGCATGTACGAATTTCTCCATTCGTGCGCGCGCGCTGCGGAACACCCTTCGGCGAAAGCTCATCAAAGAATACTGAAAGCATGCGTCCGCGCCAATGATTCGCGAAAACAGTCTCGCCATTCGCTTCAACGCGCGCGAACTCGCGCACTTGCGTCTTGCGCGCCTCAACGGTTCCTGTTGGCGTTACAGTGAACGTAGTATTATCAGGAAGCGCGCAAACAAAGAGTAATGCGTCCGCAGCCTTTCCGCGGCGCCCTGTCGTGTAATCAACGATCTTATACTCTTCATCGCGCACCGGTTTGATTTTCAAGAGAACATCAGAATGATGATCGTTCTCAGAGTGCACATAACGCGCATTCGCGCGCACAATCGCACCCTCATATCCTTCCGCGAGAAAGCGCGCGTATAGAACCATCGCGCGATCAATTGCGCGCGATCCCGCACACTCAAATGTCTCTGCAAATTGAATGTGCGGAATCGGGCGCGTCACTCCCGCAATTTCGCGCAACCGCGCGAGTCGCGCGCTAAATGGTAATTCGTTGCTAGAATGCGCGCCTTCATCCACAATAAAGAGATCATAAACAACAAAGCTGAGATCATTTTGCGCGCTTTCTGAACTCACGCGCCGCACTATGCCAGAAATCACAGGAAGCGCGCATCCATGCTTATAAAGCTCGCCATCAAGATACACACCGCGTGCACACCCCAAAAGCATCGCAAGTTCATCCCTGAGCGCGCTAAACCCATCATAGAAGAGTCCTTTGCGACTATAAATGCGCGGTTCGCCATCAATCATTGCGCCAATCGCGCGCACTCCATTATATTTGCGTTGCACATACAAAGGCGATGGATCTGCATCCGGTCCATAGATATCAGCGTATGGGCGCGCGAGCATCGGCAACAAAATCGCTGTCTCTCGTTCTCCTCCGCTCCGGCGCAAATGCTTATTGTAGAGCCCAAACGCGTCGCGCAATGCTTGACAAAGAACATTCGTTTGATTCGCGCACCCTTCGCGCTTACCTTCTGTAACATATGTCGGTACTTTCTTTTGCGCTTTGCCATCCTCGCCCACGCGATAGTATACCAAGATGCGCGCTACATACGCTCCATCCAAATCCTTATTTTCGCGCAATGCACCTGTAATCACTAAAGACGCGCGATCCCCCTGCGCGTCCGCGAGCGACGCATAAATGCGCACAGTGATGAGCCATTCCGTTGCTTTGCCCGTTTTCGCGCGCCCTATGATCGAAGGAAACAAATAAGTGCGCGCATCATCTGACATGCGCCCAGGAATGTCACACGCCCAATCCTGTACGCGCACATAATCCGCAGTTGATTCGCGAAAAGACGTGCTCCTTGTGTTCGCACACATTTTGTATACCTCACTGGGCGACTTTCAATAGTTCGCGCGCGAAAAGATGAATATTGCGCTACTATCTATAATCTATGAATACATCTCAGCAGTCTTCTGAAATATCATCGTTTCCTTTGATTGATCCTCTCGCGCTCTTGAAGCTCTTTAAGACGACAGAGTCTTTTCGCGTCATTATTGATCTCAAAGGGCACAAGAATTTTCGCATCGTTCCCGGACGAAGCCGAGGATGCGAACCAATTGCGCGCCGCACCACCAAAAAATAAATCAACCCTCTCCCGGCGCCTTATTTTTTTTGTCGTGTGCCGCGCTTGAAGATAATAGTGCTGAAGAGGCTCGTATACTCGCGATCAAGCGCGGATAGTTTGCGCGCGAGTTCCGCATCCGCGCGTTGTAAGAGAGCAAAGAGCGCATCATTACCATAATCAATCATTGTAACCGCTTGGAATCCAGCGGCCGCCGCAATCTTGCGAATCGCAGTGAAATTACACAGTGGCTCTTCATACATCTTACTTGCGAATGGTACCGAAACGCGCACCATTTGACCGAATTCGCGCGCAATCGTGTCTTGCGTATTCCATTGCGCGCGAATTTCGTACTTTGCCGCCGTCGCGGCTCCATTCGTCGCGTCCGATGGTTCATATCCACGCCATACACCTCCATTGCGCTGTAACAAATCGAAGACGCGCTCTCCATTCATCGTCGTGATTATGATGATACCCGTAGCATCTAACGCGAGATCCATGAAGGAAAACACGCGCTCCACCATTTCGCGCGAACCGCAGAAGTAATGAAACGCGAAGGATGATACGACCGCACTAAAGATTCCCGCGCTCAACCCAATGGAAGTAAGAGTCGCGCGGAATGTCTCTAGATTCAGCGCAGTGACATCAACAACGCGCCCTATGTATGAAGGCGCGCGACAATCTTTTCGCGCGCGCAAACGCGCGCCAAGATTTGTAAGCCATGTTGCCGCGCGCGAATGTTGCGCGCCGTGTGTCTGCTTCTCCACGCGCATTACGCTTTCAGTGATTGCCATCGCATCCATATCAAAGTTCACAACAAGAGATGCGCCCGCGACCATGTAGCGCGCGAAATCTTGCGCGAGACCACCACCAAGATCAAGAACGCGCGCGTCCTTCGCATCTTGCAGATTATTGTAGATAATTGTAGTTAGAATGAAGCGCCGATACTTGTTGGATGCAACAAACGTTTCGTCTGTTTCTGTCGCGAAGTACCCGCTTGCGGGCTTCCAAAGTGCCTCCAAAGGAAATGGATTTACGTAATTCGCGAAAACATCTGTTGCAACCGAAATATTATTGCCTACCGTGCGATCCGCGCGCACGCGCAACAAATCCCAATTTCGCCATGGTTCATTCGCCGGCGCGCGATCCATGGACTCACGCGCGCGCCAACGCATCTCCACAACGCGCCCATGAATGTCGCCACCGAGCGCTTCCAAATCGCTCAAACGTACGATCAGAATGTATGCGTGCGGCTCATAGCGACAAGCGAAATGAGTGATCTCATTGCGCATTTCCGGCGCGATTATCTCACTCTGATAAGGTAGTTGCGATATGCAATATTCCGCGCGTTGTTGCTCCCGGCATGTGCAGAACAAGAGATATATGCGAAAATCACTACGCCCTTTTGCGCTCGCCTCAAGAGAGATCGCTTCTTTCGGCAACACATACGGGCGATTACCATAAAGGCGTTCCGGGCAACGCAAGCAAAGGAAATCAATTGTGTTCGCTTCCACCGGTTTCCATTTGTAATTCTTTGTTGCGAAGTAATCCGCACCAGATTGCGTGAAAATGAGGCCATCAATCGCGTACGGCCGATTCGCGCGATTGTAGATACTTTCCACAACGACGCGGATATTCGCGACCTCAATTCGCTGAAACTCCTTTACTATGATTCCATCGCGCGCGACGATAGCACTAAGGCGACTTTCAAATGGCGCATTTGTTATTACTGCACCATCCGCCATTAAGCAATCAAACGCGTAGAATTGCGGACTTTCGCGCGCGATCACTTCGCCATCATATATGTCGCGAATCTTCTCCGCATCGCATTTACCGTACATTTGCGAGTCTGTTACTATCGCAACGCTCCCATCCGCATCAATGAGCGCAAGTCCACGCACTCCATCTGCTTTGTCGGTCGCAAAGTATCCTTCCATTGGGAAAACATCGCGCGAATAAACCGCAAGTGTCAAACTTACTGCACTATTCAGGATGGATTTGAGCGTTGACCCGCGCCCGCGCGAGATAAGGCGCGCAACATAGCGTATAAGCAAGTCACGCGGCGATTTCGCGATCCCAATGTCAACCCCGCGCGGATACGCAATCGCGCACGCGCGCGCGACCACGTGCGAAATATCGTCACTTGTGATATCCGCAGCACCGCGCTCAAACAATTCCACTTCTACTTCGTAATGCGCAGCTCCTTTGTGCTCTGGCGTATCAAAGAAGTCAGTTTTAATGCATTTGTTCGCGCGCATTTTCTCTAACGTAGATTCGCAAATAAGCGTGACATCAAGTGACCATGTGTGCGCGCCAATCTTTTCGAGTCTGCTATCGCGAATTCGCAAGCGCACCTTATCTGTGGGCGCGGGAGCCTGCGCGTCACCAACACGCGTTTCGCGCGCAAGCGCAACCTTAAATTCGCACTGTTGCGCTGAGTCAATGCCATTGTAGCGCGCCAACTCTACTTTATGCATAGTAGTAACTGTACCCGCCGGATGATCCTTGCGAATTACAAGAGGTTTCTTTGCTGCGTCATCGCGCGCGAGAATGCTAATAGTCTTCTCTGTCGCGCGCACCGGCGTGATCGCGCGCAAAATATTCAGGGATGCTCCATATGACGGAATCGCTATTTTACCCAAGCGAACTTCTAGTTCTATAGAGCCCTGACGCGCGACAGATAGTTCTCTATTCGCCAATGTAAGCAGTTTATTCATTTGCGTATATCTACCGCGATAACACTTCAAATTTGAATATTGCGCGCATTAGTACATGATCTTGCGAATCAATGCAAGCTCTTTACCCGCGACTATTGTTTGAAAACGCGCGCATTGAGCGCGATGGTCTGTACGCGTACATTTACCAATTCATTGAGCGAAGGTGGCGCGAATCATACTTAGATAGCTTTATTTTCGCAATTCCAAGGAAATCTGCGTCACAGAGTATCGCGAATTATCATTCGCCCATTGGTAATGCGGCATTCGCATATACAATCATTATTGTGGATCCCGGATGTCCAATTATTCTTGTTATTCTCAATAGCGAATACTCATTCGCGCGCCATTGCATGCATGCGGATCCTCCAAGCATTTTCTGCGGAAAGCTTGTCGCAATAACCGCGCATAAAACGCGCAATGTTACTATTATCGCGCTCGAACATGAGTATATGATGCGCAATGATGCGTCAATGTGCGCAACAGCACTTCCATCACATGTATATCCCATTATACGAGGTGTATGCGCGGCGTACGGTGCGCACCTCATCTTTGGATACGAAGAACATGGCGCGCACAATTATGCGCTACAAACCGCGCGCGAATCACATTGCGCACCACTTTGCTGCGACTTATGTCCACTTTCGCGCACTCCGCGCGCAATCCGCAACTTTGATCCATTCTGCCCGAATATTTGGCAACATTATCGCGAAAAGGCGAAAAAAAAGCATCCACGACCATATTGGCCGTTTCCCGCGCAATTACCTGCGACCTGCGAGAATAAATCCTTTTGAGTCACGACTGAAAATATCATTCGCCATTTTGCGATCATCATCTAGCGTGACGCGCCCAGTGGCGGATTGCACGCGAATTAATTTTTTGTAACTCGTCTTTGGTATGACACCTTCTTCGGGCTTGAATCCTCTATGGCGCACTGCAACGCGCGCATCATCCGCAAGTTGCTCTTCAGTTGTTCCATAACCATACGGCAAAGTGCGCTCTTCATTAAGTATGGCCATTTGCGAATCAAGAGCAAGTAAGTGGTATTGCGCATCGCCAGATCCCGCAGTTGGATCCGTCATCCACGCATTGGATTCGCTAAATCCATATGGTGGCGCGGCATCGCGCGCGCTCCGCGCAAACTGCGCAGTGTAACTAAGTGGTACTCCCGCGTCACTTGCTTCGTCATCGCGCGTTGACAGATGCACAGTTCCGCGCTGATCGCGATTCCAGCGCGCATATGCTTCATCTACTAGCGCGCCCGCGCGAATTCCTCGCACTCCATTGCAATCGCACACTGGGCGCGTGGAGCATCGCTGCGCACACATTCGCGCGCCATTGGCGCTCTGTCGCGCTTTATCGGCGCACTGTCGTGCTTTATCGGCGCACTGTCGTGCTTTATCGGCGCACTGTCGTGCTTTATCGGCGCACTGTCGTGCTTTATCGGCGCACTGTCGTGCGCCACCCATACTAGCGCCTGTTCCGCGCGTAATTGGGCGTCTAGGGCGCGCAGTTTCCGCGCGCTTCGCAACTTCGCGCGCGCGCTCAAATGGATCCAAGTAAGATGCAATTTCGACGCGCGCAGACGTATCAATCGGGCGCTGCAAATCGCGCGCGCGCGTATTGTAGCGAATGTCCATGTATTTGATAAATTCGTCATTTGTTTGGCGCAAGTACAAATCCGCGTCAGTTCCCGTCCAAATATCATATAACCCAGCCATATATGGTCCATAAATAAACTCATGCATCCGCGAGCGCATCCCACAAGGAGATACGGTTTTGAATATTTTATTCATGCGCTCAACATTGTTAGGGTCCAAAAACAAATCAACAACATCAGTCATTTCGCGCGCGATATATAGATGTGGGCCAACATCTTCGTGCTAATAATTGTTCTTGCGATAATTATTGCGCTCGTATTCCTTGTATCGTATTTGAATAGATTTCCGCACTCACATGGACACCACCACCATCACGAGTCCCCACTTTTTCATGCGCTCGCGCACGCCTTTGTGCACGGAAGAGGCAGATCAAAACTCGAAGCGGATGTTATTAAAATCCTAGAGGATATCACCGCGCGCAAGTTTGATCAAGCTCATCCTGACTGGTTGCGCGAAGGATCCACGCCTCTAGAATTAGATGGATACAATGAAAGTATGAAACTCGCAATTGAAGTGCAAGGACCGGGTCATATTAAGCCACTTCCAGATGAAACCTACGAAAAATACCAAAAAAGAGTCGCGCGCGATGTGTACAAGCGCGAATTGTGCGCGCAACATGGCGTGCATTTGATTGCGATTGATTATCGTATCTCACTTGCGAACGTCGGCGCATATCTGCGATCGCGTTTGTATGATATAGACGCGACACGCGAGAAACCTACAAACTACATCGCGCCACTTGATATGGTGCCATGGAAGCGTGGGACCTAATGTCGCGCGCTTCCATTCGTCGCGGCTCGCGTCGGTCGCGTGCGTTGGTCACTGTGAATCATCAAATGCAACGCGCACTGGTCGCACTTCACCCACGAGCAAAATAGGGGCATCTCGCGGCGCTCGCACAAGTATATCGCGCACTCGCGCACTCGCGCGTCTCGCATTAATCTCATCCGCATCGCGTTGCGCACTTGCGATTTGTTCTTTTGTTTTTTGCGTATTTTCATCAAGCGCTTTGCGCGTGCGCTGGCGAATTTGCGCGACTGCAGTTCCATGCGCGCGCGGATGCGTGACACGATAGAGAATCGCATTATACACCGTTTGTACCTCCAAGAATTCTTCTTCCGTGCGCCAAAGATGATGCTGAACGTATTTGAAGAATTTTCGCACCGCGCGCGCATGATATGATCCAGCGGCCATTGCGGCCAAAATAACTGGATATGTCTTATTTAGTTCCGCATGTTCGCGCGCGAGTGTAACATATATTGATTCTTCGCGCGCGCTCTCATCTTTAGTTGCGCATGCATTAAACTCAGCAATAAGTTCGCGCGCGCGACTCCACGCACTATCGCACTCGCGGACAATTTCCTCAACAGTTGGGTTAATAGCGTAAGTTGTATCTGCAAGCATGTTATAATTAGCTCGCATTTATTTCAAACGCTGGGCGCGAAATCGTCATCAACTGGATTCGCAAAATCACTTTCGATGTCCGCGCGCGCAACATTTGGTGTTTCCATGTCTCCGTCCGCCCCATTGGACATTTCCTTATCGCCGTCGGACGCTTCCATGTCATCATCGCGCATATCCGCGCGCGCACCATCCGGACTCTCCCACTTGAGTTCGTCTTGCGCATCTTGGAATGCGTCCAGTGTTTTCTTGTTCAAAGTTGATGCCGATGGTTCCTCTTCTTCGATTTCGCCGAAATCATTGGTTGCGCGCTTTGTTTTCGCGCCACCTTTCTTGCTTGGTTTGCGCCGCATTAGCGCCGCAATATACGTCCCATGTAAGAGATCACTGTAGTCGCGATACTCCGGGTCCGAAAATAGATACTCTTTGATGTCACTATCGTCCTCCATTTTATATAAGATGCGACTATTTTGATGCAAAGCGAATAACATCGGATAATTGCTTAATTTGCGCCGCAGTCCATCGCGTTATGTCCACAAAACATCCACTATTGTGTGCGCCGAGTGCTTCAAATCCCGCAATGTGCGCAACCGCGAGTAAAACTTGCAATTTCTGATCGTGTGTCAATTGGCTCGCACATTGACATATTCGCTTCTTTTGGTCATTCAAACTCATTCCTTCGCTCGCGGTTTCCTCTATTGGCGCGCAACCGCGCGAAAGGAGAATTCCGCGCCGCAACGCATCCAACATCAAATTACACAGCGCTTCGTTCGACATGTAGCTCGCGCAATATACTCTTGCGCGCATCCAATGTTCAAAAAAAGTAGCGTCTCTCATTTCTTTTTGCCCGCCTGAAGCACAATAAGATTGCGACTCGCAACCAATTTCGCTGGATCCGCAAATTCGCGCGCCATTCGCGCGGCTGCGTACGCAAAATCAATGAAACGTTCAAGACGTCGCGCGAGAACGACTCCTACTGGTTGTGAGAGCTCGCCTTTGATCCAATCGCCAGGTAATTCCGCAAGCGGACAGGTCGCGACGCCAATTTTGCCATCAAGTGGGTTATATTCGCAACACGCAACAAGACATGTTGCATCACTTGGAACGCGCGCGTCCAGTAGCATATCTATTGTTGCAATGCGCGCGTCACCTTGCGCCTTTTCCGCGCGAAATGGATAGAACATTTGGCGCACGTTATCAGGCAAACTGGTGTGATCCGCACCTATTTCGGCGAATGTCGCGCGCAAATAGTCCGCAGCGAGTCGCGCTGCTTGTACAACTGTTAATCCGCGCTCATCTTGTTGCGCGATTGCGATGTACTTTTCGACGCTCATTTCTTCACCCGCGTCCGCGCTTGTGCCCGGCATGACAGGATAATAGTGCGTAATGGGCGATGGTTCATACAAGTTCGCGGTTACTGAAATACGATCAAATCCTGGTCCTGCGTAACTACCGGTTACATAAACAGTAACAATTGCGCCGGTATTGAGCACCGCTGTATCTTGGTCGCCACCAGTTTGCACAATCATCGCATTAGCGTGCGTTGATTGCATTGTAACGCGTGTTGGATCGCGAATTGGTCCAACAACACATCCCGCAATGAGATCTCCGGGCGCATAGCTCACAACGAGTGCTGCGAAAATCACGCTAAGTGTTCCTGTTGTTGCGGACGTCGAATTGAGGAACATACATTCACCAGTGCGCACAACGGATAAAACGCGCAGTATTAGATTCCCACCATAGCAAATACCATCGTAATCGCGATGAAGGCGCGCGATGAGATTTTCATCAAAATTGGTGTAGAACGCAACGCAATTATTAATGTCCAACCCAACCTGATAGTTCACTTTGAGAAACATCCTATATATTTCGCGCGCGTTTCAAATTTCGCGCGCACGAATCAAAAAAAAGATCTTGCAATTTGCGGTACTCATGCCTTTTCTGGTGCACATGCTACCGCCGATGGCTCATCGTACGAAATAGCCTCTGCTGTTGGTACACGACGTCCACCACGTTGGCCGCGTTTGCGCACTGCCAGACCATTTAGCTGTTTGAGAGAAGTACTGATGGATATCTCCGGAAACGCACTTGCCGGTGGTGGGACTTGTTGATAGCGTCTTCCACCATCGCGCGCGACAAATGCACCAAAGTCGCGCCTCATGCGTGTGCCTTGCGTATTCGCGCGCCCCGGTGGACCGGATGATGTTGGGTGTTTGTACATAGTCATATGATCAATGGCATATTCCTGCATCATCTTGCGCTCTTTGGTCTCCGTGCCTTTCAATTCGCGCTGAAAATGCGCGATCGGGCAAATAACGCCGCACTGATGACTAAATTCTTTGATATGCAGTGCCGCATTTTCATAGATCGGATAGACACCAAACCAATGATTACCAGTGAAGTTTACGAGCTGGCTGTACATGGAATTGAAATCAAAGAAATCTATTGCCTCAATGCGCTCTTTCGTCATCACATGCTCAGTTAGTTCATAGATAATTGCAATGATGCGCGCGTAGAGACACGTTGTAGTCGTCTTCCAGCACGAATGGACTGCATTTTTGATTGGTTTGCACGCAATTCCGCGCGGATTGTTGTAGAATGCATTGTAAATCGCAATCTGGACATCAGAGCCTTTCGCGAATTCCTTTGGAGGAGCGTGATCACTTTTGATGAGACCACATGCTGCAAGAGCCTCGTAAACTTGCGCGTTTGTGGGTTCAAAGACGCGCACGCTTGATGTTGCGAAATCAACGCGCGCGGTTTCTTGCGCGGCGGCATGCTTTGTGACTTGAACCCAATCATCAGGAATCTGCGGCAGTTCAGTGTCAGTTGTATCTGCCCAACTCGTCTTTGGCGCGGTAGTTTGCGAGTCACTTGTTTCTTGCGTAGCCATTGTTAGAGACAATTGCGAGATGATAATATGCTTATACGCGCGAAGTTTAGAACGGAGATGGAATAGCGTTCCACCATCCGTATACATACTTCACAAGCGAGTGCGAATCCGCGCGCTCCTTAATCTCGCGGCGCAATAGTTCGTCCTGGATAAGCTCGCAAAGTTCATTCGCGGTTAAAGCGGCGCGAATATCGCGCGCGCGCAACCCAATGCGCTGAGCGTCATGCTCAATGTTCGCACGCGACTTCGTAATACAGATACTTCCGCGCTCAATCGTGCGCGCGTCACGATGCTTGCTGGAATGTGCGCGCAACTTCTGGATTGGTTCGCGAATCTGGAATTTGATGCTGTACGGAAATTGCTTATAAATGCCAACGAAAACGTCATTCTCATTGTACTCTATGTGCATATTGAGCGCACTTCGCCCAAGAGACACCCATTCTGCGCCAGTAAAGAGTCGCACGGACGCGCCATCTCCAAACGCAACTGGATCATTTGGCGCGCGCGCGGCCGCATACGCTTCATCAAATCTGCGCGCGACATCGCGATATTTACTTGCAAATCTGTATGGAACAAATACTCCCAGCGCATCCAAGAAGGTATAAAGCGCGCGAAATTCGTCGCGCTGCGCCGCGTTTTCAACAAAGTGTTGCATTACCACGCGCTGTTGATCCATTGAAAAGCGCGTTAGAAATGACTTAAGGCGCGCGACATTCGTGAGCGCGCGCGTTGTATTCACTTTGTAATCCGCGCGCAAAATTGATAGGATACTTTCTTCGAATGACGTTCGCAACTCAAATTGATCAATTGGTATTACGTCCTCGCTTTCGTGCTGCGTTCCGCGAATAAACGACTCAACATCCACAAGTGCGCGCGACTTTGCGATTCCCGCGACTTCCGTAGTTTCTATTGGTGCAAGAAAGAGATAATCTCTCGCGCGCAATGGCGCACTTCCAGTGGCATCCGCGTCGCTCGCACTCGCGACAATGAGGTGCGCGACTCCATTTGAGTCTACAATCGCGCGATCATTAATCCCAGATATGTTACTTGCGGACGACAAGAGAAATGAGAGCGCGATAACAATGGAAGAATCCGCAATTAGCGCTGGATTTGACCACACACCAAATGGCGGATTGCGAACCGCGCGCGCGAGTTCTTGTGCGTCCCATATACTTTGCTGGCGGAATAAGCGCTTAATAATGTCAATCGCGAATTGTATTTCTTGCGTGCCATATCCATACGCAAAGAAAGTATCAACGCGCAAATCTCCGATCGCAAATTTAATTGCTTCATCATACAGGAGAAAACCAAGGCTATCTTGTTCAGGTCGCGTAATAATATTGCGATTGATGCCCGCATCAACTGCATTTCGCGCCATTTCGCGCCCTATTTTTTGGACGGTTAAATAAGAGCTCAATTTGAGCGCATATCTGCGAATTTCCGGCGCATCCATCACATCATCTACACGCGCGGAATCAGGCGTTTCTGCACTCAATTTACACGAGTTGACCAAGATATGCACTTGCACATTCCGCTCATTCTCTGGTAGTTTAGCGTGCGATCCACGGCGCACGCATCTCCCAAAGACTTGGATGAGTTGCGAAATACTAATGGGAAGCGAAAGCACAATCAAATGGCGCACAGCCATGAAATCGTAACTTTCGCGAATTAACTTTGATCCGATGAGAATAGAGCACCATTCGCCATGCAAATTCGCGGATGAATTGTATTTTTCGCGAATCGCGGTGAGCGCAGTTTTATCTAATTCTGAATAGAGCGTGGCGAAGCGCAATGGGCGAAATTCGTGCGCGCTATCGCGATGCGACTCGCGCGTCTGCGTGCATATCGCGCAGAGCGTGCTACTCGTTGATTCATCATGCTCATCTATCATACCATTCGCGCGCAAAATCTCGCGCACTAACAAAACACCGGTCATTCGCACGCGCTCATGATATATCATTATCTTACATGGCCCAGTCTCGCGAATTAACTGCACCACGAGTGCAACCATGCGCGCGTATTTCGCAGAGTACTTTTCTAGGGTCTCTGCGCGCAGAAAATCGCCGCTAAATGTGTGAATACCACCAGTTGTTTTTGTTGCGATTCCCATTTGATTCTTCCATGCCTGTGGCGCGCTGTGAATCGTGCCAAACAAAGTTGCGGAATTATAAAGTCCACTACCCGCGTCAGTTGGCGATGGAAATACCATATCGAACAAAGAATATGCATTTTGCGGAATACCAACGATTTCATCATCCACATCGAGCTCTTCCTCGCCAATAGGCACGTCCGCGCGCGCAGCCCCATAAAACGCGCGAATTGTATTCACAAAGTAATCCGACATAACGCATGGTGTGATTTTCAAGTAAGGAAGCGCGCGACTCACGCCCGCTTGATCGCGCACGTGAAGCGTTATTCCTTTGTCAATGCGTCGCGGAAAATAATGCGGATCAAAGTCATACAAGAAGGACACATGTCCGCGCAGAAGTTCGTTAATGCGATCAAGCGCGCCAGGAAGCAGTGTATGACCGGAAAACAAACTTTCGCGCATTATCTTGTCTTCGCGCGCGACAAAGTAGTTAATGAAGTCGCAAATCTCAGCAGGAACGCTATTGATTGGTGTCGCGGATAACGACAAGAAACGCACGCCGCGCGCATGATCAAGAACATATTGTAGCGCAAGTCCGCGATTATTGATTGTTTGCGAGTTGTAAGTATTATGTATTTCGTCCGCGATGATCATGGAGTTTTCCAAACGCGCCATGAGCGCGGAATCTGGCTTAACTATACCTTCACTTACCGCGCGATCTAGCGCGCTAGAATACGGCTCTTTGCGCGCGTGCGCGTCTTGAATAATTGTATTCAGTTTCGCTACGTCCTCGCCAAACAAGCGATTCGCAAACTCATCATAGCCCAATAGTTTATAGAATCCTCCTTTCGCGCGATTCGTCGCGCGCCGTTTGAGCATTGAGTAAAAGTCATTGTACTTCTTGTACGCATCTTCGTTTTCTACAGATTCGCGGTAGAGGCGCATATATGTTTCATATTCTGCTACAGTCGCGTATCCAAACTCCGAGTACTTAATAAGGTCGCGAATGAACGATTGTTTGCCACCAAACGCGATGATAAAGATAGAGGGCATAATTACACTTGAATCGCGCAAATTCGCGCCATAAATGTAACGATAGAGTTTTACGCATTCTTGCGCGGCAGATATGGCTGCGCGCGTGTTGTGTGTGACAAGTCCATCTTCGAGCAGAAATCGCCCGTTGCCATTCAAAGTAAACCCAAAGTATTCGCAGCAACCAACAGGCTCAATAGAGAACGCACACGCATCAAATTGCCCATTCTCGCGTCTGCGCAACATTCGAAAGCGATGAAACTCTCCGCGCGCGCGAAATTCTTGCAGGAAAACATCTAGCGCAATATCAAAGACATGTTTTTCGTCCTCATCAAAAAGTGTTAAAACGTGCGGAGAGTTGCATACAAACGGGCGAAAATCGCTCGTAGGATGCGCGCTAATGCGAAAGCACTCAGCATATCCGCGCGCGAGATGCGAGACTGCGCGCGCACCTCCATCATCGCCTACAAGCACATCTTGTTCCGTTATCTCTTCAACAGGCGCGATTCCGCGCGTCATTGTGCGCACGCGAGTGCCACGACCAAGACATTTACCGCTATTGTGCAAGACGAGTCCATCCGCGCCAAGAAAGAGCGCATCATCCGCGCAATTTCGCTCTGCACCCGCGCGCGAAAGCGTGAATCCATAGAATGGTCCGTAGCCTTCGTATTCGATTATAAATCGCGCGTATTGCGTGCGACCCGTGTCTCCAACGTACGCAAGGAAACAATCGGTGTATTCTCGCGCGCGCACAATATATTCGCGCACACTAATATCCGCAGGTGTGCGCGACGCATCGTAAACGCGCAAAATGTGATCCGCATTCACAACATATAAGTCATGCGCGCGCGGCATAATGCGATACATGCTACCGCTTCCGCTATGAAGTTCTTTTATGCGCGAAAATCCGCCATCTGGATGAACTAGTAATTCTCCAAGGCGCAATGTTTCGACCGCGCGCGGATTCGCGCTTCCGTGAACGCGAATAAGAGTGCCGGGTGCATGACATCCAGTTGAATGCATCAAATGCATGCGCATATTTGGCGTATTTGGATTCATAAAGTTGCGCACAAATTGCTGATGTGTTTGCGGCTCAGTCGCATCAAGCGAGCCCTCGCGAAAATCATGTTCTTCTGGTGGAGGCACCCATAATTGCGCGAATTCCTTGCGCGCTTGAATGTCCGCAACTAGATTCGCGTCAGATTGTTGTTTATACGCGGCCATGATTCTATATAATATGGATTATTTGCGCGATCTGAGTGATTTTCTGGACGATTTGCCTGATCGCGATCCCTACGATCCCATTGTCTTGCAACTACCTTCCCTTGAGTCCAAATTAACCGTACTCTTGCGCAAGTTGCGCGCGCAAATGGACGCAATCAAGGAGGCAAAGCGCGCAAGAGCGTGTTTGCGCGCGACTGAGGAAGACACAAGCGCGCATAATTTGGACGCTGATTGGGTAGTCGCGCGCAAACGCACCCGCGCGCGCGACCATCTCGCACCGAGAGTTAATCGCGCGCGGACTGGTCGCGCACCGATCGCGCGCGAAATAGAAGTACCAATGTCCGCGAATATGTCTTTGCGATGCACAGAAATTCCAGATGCGAGCGCGATTCGCGCGGATGGCGTCCTGTATTATATTCCGCAATTGCGCCGTTTCGCGATGCGAATCGCGGGCTTTGTACTCATGGGTAACATTGGAATTGTCTACAATTCCGAATTATCGCCACAGAAGATCCGCGAATGTAATATGCAAGCATCGTGTAACTACGCAACGTGCAGTTATTACCATAATCCGCTAACATGGCCTGGTTCGACGGACATTCGCAATTTCGCGGCTACAAGTTGGGTTTACCGCCATGCCGCGGCGAGTGGACCAAAAAAGATGCGCAAATTATCATCGCGCGCGCATCTTGATGAAGATATCCGCACTATAACATCCGCGGATCTTTCATATTATAATGAGCAATTAATGCACGATTTGCTCTGCGGCATCATTATGAACTACTACGTGCGCAACGCGTGATGCGCGACGTTTCCGCGCCTTTTTGAACGGATTGCGCAACATATTTTTTGCATAGTGAATTACGCGCCTATGACCCGGTATATCGCGCACTGCATAGACCTCCATATCGGAGGCTGGAACCCATCGCATATCACATATTTCGCTCACTTGCTCAAGCGCAGCCGAGTTGATGCGCTGAATGACTGCGCGCGCGGTAATCGCAATGAAATACGTGATATCGTACTTTGCGTTGTCTTCCGCGAAAACTAGACGGAATATGCCTGGCGTTAGATGATAGGCGCTGCGCGGAATTCCAGTCTCTTCGTAAAATTCGCGAATCGCGCAATCCATTTCGCATTCATTTGCGTGCTTTTTGCGCCCTTTTGGAATCTCCCAGAGCCGCGATGCGTATTTGCGCGAGCGCCGCACAAGTGATTTGATGCGTTCGCCACCATCCCCGACCAAGCGCTCATTATACTTATTGCGCGCGGCAAGATAAACATTTGGTTGATATGTTCCGAGCCATATGCGATACCAAAGTTGCTGGAAATTCAAGCTCAGAATGTCAACCTTCTCATCTACGGTCATGCGATCAAGGAGCGCTATAATCTCGTCATCATTGCGCTCATTATAGTGTCCGCAAACAAACATGTAAAAAGGATACGTGTAGCGCCTATTGATCATCAGCAGGCGAACTATTCCATCATCCCCACGTTTGCACAAAGCAATGCCACTGGAATAGCGCGTGCGATATTCGCAATCTGATGCGCGACTCATTAAATTTGAATGCCGTTTGCTAGATATATACTCAATTTCATGATCTAATCGCACGTAAATGGTTGACCCTATTGCAGAGTTCCAAAAAGAGTGCGCGCAATTTCCCGCGCAATATACTCCGGAATGGTTCGCGCGCATTGACTCCATTGGTGGGAGCGAAATGAATGATCTTGCGCAATCGCCCCTTGATTTGGTCGCGAATAAACTTCGCAAGACGCTTCCACATGCGCCACCTAGTGAATCCGCGATTCCCACCGTGCGAGTCGTTCCCGCGCGCACACACGCGCACGTTGATTCAATGATGGGGATTTCTATTCTTGGAAGTGATAAACCAACAACAATAGACGAGCCTCCTCCCGCGAATATTAAGACCGTTTCTCTTGCGCCGGAAGTCGCAATGGGATGGGGAACACTCTTTGAGCCAGTACTATGCGAATATGTCGCGCGCAGACTCGCGCAACCGATAGAATGTCGCGCGGTTAGTTATTTCAAAGATCCATGGCGATTCTCGCCCGATGGTGTCTTTCGCGATGCAGATGGTAATTGCGCGCTCTTAGAAATGAAGAATCCATACACGCGTGTATGGGCGAATTGGGATGCGACTCGCAATGACTCATTCGCGCTTCCTGGCGCGCTTTCTTCCACACCCGCCGAAGTTCCCGACCATTATATTCCGCAATTGCAGATGGGATTGCATTTAATCCCATTTCTCGCGTATGCGTTCTATGTTGAAGCCATCTATCGTCGCGCGACATTGCGCGGAACATCGTGCGCGATCGGGCTTCAGAAGATGCGCGACGTGCGCGATGCTCCCATTCTTGATACCGGTATCGTCGGCTTTTATCACCCAGCGGGAACTGGGAATCTCAAAACCGCGCACAATTTTGGTTCACTTGAAAATGATTTCATATTATGTCATGTACTCACACACCAAAGAGCGGGCGCGGATTCCTTTGTACCAGTTTACGCGTTCAAGTCTCCGCGCGATTTACCAAAGGAACATGAGGGTATCCCATTATTTGGTTACATGCCTTGGAATCTCCTTGGCGTTCATGCCGTTAAGGTAGTGCGCGATCCGCAATTCATGACCGCGCAAAAGGAAGAAAACGCGCGCATTATTACTGCTATTGTGCGCGAGCAAATAAACAGCGCGACAACACATGAGCAAAAGATTCGCGCATTACAACAATTGCGCGATTTTGCGAATCTTGCAGATCGGCACAAATTTGTGGAGGCAATAGAAAAAATTATTGAAGAGTCGCGCGCGACTTCTATCGTCGCGGCTCCTGGCGTCGCGCTTTGATTCCTTTTTTCCATTACGCACATCTCCGGTAAACCGTTTCCATTCCCGCGGTTTCGCTAGGACGATCAATGCGCACGACCATGCCCACACGCAATCCCAACCATGCCGCCATAGGATCAGGTGTTGCGCCCGCGAGCAAGCATGGAAGATCACTCACGAGCAAATGCATTTCGCGACATAACTGCGCGACTTCATCGCGCGGAACAATTGTGTGTTTAGGAACGCAAGAATGTTCCGGAACAACTATGAAGAACATAGACGCAAGGAAATGTTCAATAATAATACCTGGCTCGCGCCGTTCCGCAATTATGCGCGCGATTGACGTGCCAATTGGCGCGCTTGTGACAAGTATAATGTTATACTCATTATCATCATTAGGACGCGCTTTAATCGCGCGCTCCAAGAAAGGCGCGAACTTGGGCGAGGACGCATCAATATAGCGATACGTAGAGAATTGATAGATAACAAGATGCGCACGACCTCTTATATCTGTCGCGGGCCTTTCCGCGGTAATACGCGCATAATGATCAGTATCCATAGTTGCGGAAAACTTCGCGCGCGCTACGCGCTCAGTTACGGTCGCACCGCGAAATTCGCAAAGGCGCGTCAAATGCTCATAGATCATTAACGAGTCACTTCGCGCGCTCGAAGCATCAATATCTTCGCTGGTTGGGCTATTTGTTGACATCGCGCGCCTCTATTTGTATATCTTTTGAGTTTATATTTATTTTTTTTCGAAGTCTTCGCGCGCATCATATACAAGTGCAAGAGCATTAAAGTACAACGAACAATGGACACTGATTTTGGAAATGTCGCGGGCGGTGGATTTGATGAGGTCAAGCAATTCACGCAAACGTTCATTACTTCCCATTGGATGGGAGTCGCAATTGCCTTCCTCATTCTTTGCGTTTTGGTTATCGCATTCTTCTTTGGCTGGATAGGAACGGCCGCAGTTAAGAACAAGGAAACATTTGTATCATGTGCAGTTGGTAACCAATCCGCGCTCTGCAGGCAAGGGCGCGATGGACCCGGCGAGAGTCTAGAGAACTCTGCGCTTGCATCTGGCTATGCCGCGGACCCAACAGCATTTTGCACGGGCGCCGGCGAACCCACTGATGATCCATGGGGATATCTACAGACTACTCTCACCGGCACAGGAGGCGAGGAACTAACGCAATTTGATGCGGCTGCCGCAATGGACAGAAACTTGATGATCGCAAATCAGCATTGAGCGCGCAAAACGTTCGGAACTTTTTTTGATCGCGACAATATAAATGGATAAAGTAACATCCTTCCTAACAAATCCCGCGAACTTGCAACCAATAATTATCGTCGTTCTCGTGATAGTCATAATTTACTTGCTCTACCGCGAACGCAAAGCCGCACCAAAGGGAGCGCGCGCGAAGGCAAAGCCCGACGCAAATAACTTATTGGATGAATTAGAACAATCTGGCGCCGTTACGCAGCAATCTGACGCAGAAGAAACTAAGGCAGAAGAGGATGAATAAGCGCGCACAACTCCAGGATCGCGCGATCTTTTTTTCGAAATTTGAACTCGCGCGCAAGTAAGTAGAGAAATGGAGACTGAATACGCATCACTATCCGTTGAAGACCATATGCGCTCGAAAGACATGTGGGCGGGCACAATTGAGCGCATCGCCACTCCCATGCTTATTTTCGCGCGCAAATCCACATCATCACTTACTGCGCAATATGAGACCGTATCACTTAGTCCCGCGCTTTTCAAGTGCGTTGACGAACCTATCGTAAACGCGCTAGATCACGCGCAACGATGCGCGCGCACGACAGAAATCCGCGTGGACTTTTGCGCGCGCACAGGGCGCATTACAATCGCGAATAATGGCGATGGGATACCAATAGAGAAGCGCGCATCAACCGCGGGTCTCTACGTGCCACAATTCGTCTTTGGAGTTGTATTCGCGGGCTCAAACATGAAACAAGATTCATCATCCACGCTTGGTGGTACTAATGGCGTTGGCGTTAAGCTTACAAACATTCATTCGCGCGAATTTAGCATCAATACATACGACTCAGCGCGCGCACTTTCTTTCGCGCAAACTTGGTCTAATGGGATGCATTCGCACACTGAGCCATTAATTGCGCCGCTCGCGGAAGGAGAAGCAGGCACGCGTGTCTCATTCTTACTTGATTACGCGCATTTCAAGACGGAACCCGCGGAATTTGAGCCAATTGTGTTCACGCGCGTTATTTGGGCCGCACTCTATATTGCGCATCTTTTGCCGCGAGTATCATTCTTCTGGAATGGGGCGCGCGTTTCCTATAGTCAGGAACAATACACGCGCGCGATCTTCGGTGCGCGCGCGAAGAACGCAAAGTATCGCGCGGGAATTGATGTTTTGCGCGATGCAGTGATCATTGCGTCGCCAAACGTAAAGAAGTACTCCATGTCTGTAATTAATGGCGTTATGGTACCCGCGGGCAACCACTTGGATTACGTGAGCGATTGCATCAAGACTTCCGCGAAAGAGCTTATTGAGCGCGCGATGCGCACGAATGACGTATCTAGCATCCCCGGCGCGCGCAACATTACTGGGCGCCTCGCAATTATTATTCTATGGCGCGCGACTAACGTTCATTGGTCAGGTCAATCTAAGGATCGCGCGCAATTCAAGGCCGCGGATTTGCGCGCTCCACTTGCGCTTTCCGAATCATTCGCGCGCGAATTGGCGCAAGTACTCGCAGATGACATAATCGCGCGCATTGATTCGCGAACATCGCGCGCAACATCCGAGAGCAAACAAAAGATCGCGATTGATAAATACACGCCCGCGCGATTCTGTGGAACGCGCAAGAGCGCGCTTTGTAGACTATTTCTCGCGGAAGGGAATAGCGCGATGAGTCAAGTCGAATCCGGCATATCTAGCGCGCTCAAATTTGATTATTACGGTGTTCTATCATTGCGCGGAGTCATACCAAATGTGCGCAAGTCATCTGTGGAGCGCGTGAATGCGCAAACTGGCGAAACACAATACAGCCGCAGCAAGAAACTGATTGATAACAAATTCATCACGACACTTGTGCAAGTACTGGGTATTGATTTCGCAAAGAAATACGTGGCGCCAAAAGAGCGCGCGGGTTTGCGATACGGAGGAATAATCGGTTGTGTGGATCAAGATTTGGATGGTGTTGGCAACATTTTCAGTCTCGTACTCAATTTGTTTCATCTCTATTGGCCAGCGCTTCTCGAATCCGGTTATATTCAGCGCCTAGCGACGCCTATTATTCGCGCGTACCCGATCACGCGCGCGTCTAAGCGCGTAACGCGCGTTCTCGAATTCTATAGCGACGAAGAGTATCGCGAATGGAGTGATTCGCACGATTGCGCGCGCTATAAGATCCGCTATTACAAAGGGCTGGGCAAGCATAGTCCCGCGGAGATGTGCCAAATCATGAAGAATCTCGCAACACAAATCATCACATATCAAAAGGACGATGACGCAGATGAGGTATTCAATATCTATCTCGGGCGCGAGCCCGCGCTACGCAGAGAGCAACTTTCGCGCGCGCCACCACCACTTGATGATGAAATCGAGCAGGAACTCGCGAATTCGCGCAATATGCCATCTAGCTATCACTTGCGCCGTGAAGCGCACACGTATCAACTAGATAACCTTCATAGGAAAATTAATGATATCATTGGTGGAACGAATCAAGTTGCGTGCAAAATACTCAATGGTTGCATCAAAATATTCGCGCAGTCGCGCGAAGAGCGCAAAGTTGCGGATCTCGCGGGTACCATATCAACCAGCGAGAATTACCATCACGGTGAAGCGTCACTACAAGACGCAATTATTCGTCGCGGGTTTATCGCGCCAGGTGGTAATCAATTGCCTATGCTATTGCCAGTGGGGAACTTTGGCACGCGTATTGAAGGTGGTCAAGACGCGGCGCAGGCACGATACATTAGCGCGCGATTCAACGCGCGAATTAACGCGATTCTGTATTCCGCGGAAGATTACGCACTCCTTGATTTCCATATTGACGAAGGAAAGCGAGGTGAACCGCACTTCTTTGTGCCGATTATTCCAACCGCAATTACTGAGAATATTGAGGTGCCCGCGCACGGCTGGAATATTCGCATTTGGGCGCGCGAAGTTGTAGATGTGATCGCAAATGTACGCGCGCTCATTGAATCGGACGGGCGCGCGCGCGTTCGTCGTATGCGACCGTGTTGCTATCCGCGCGCGACAATAAGCGCATTACCGCCGACTCCGGCATGGGACGCGAATTGCGAGCGCATTGTATGTGACGCGGCGACCGGCAATGACTTTGTATGGCGCGGATACATAATAGAGCGCGCGCTAGGTCGCTTACCTGAAACTTGGTCGCTTGGTACGTACGAATGGATATCCGATGATACAGTTACAATTACCGAGCTTCCGCTTTGCGTTTGGACGCGCCCGTACATCAAAGAGATCGCGAAGATCTGCGAGCGCGCGGATTCGTACATCAAAAAATACGATTTCGCGCCCAGCGATAAACGCGTGGATATACAAATTACCTTTAATGATTCCGCATTCGCGAATCTTGATATTGTCGCGCGCGAAAAGAGAGTGGGTATTACCGATCCGGTGATCATCGCGCTCCATTTGCGCAATAAGATGTGCGATAACCTCAACTTTATGATGCCAGATGACAGCGTACACACCTTTGAATCCTACGAAGATGTCATTAGTTATTGGTTTCCAATACGTCGCGCATATTACGCGCGCAGAATCGCGCGCCAACAAGAAATGCTCGCGGCTTGGATCATGTACTATGAAAATGTCGTGCGCTACATTAAAACAATGCGCGCCACTGGTGGTGATCAAATGGCGCGCATGACAGTAGAAGACGCGGAAAAGGCATTATCGCGCGCGTCATTTGCGCCTCTTGATATTGCTGCGCTCGAATCACCGGATATCAAGTTTGAGCGCGCGATTCTTGCGAAAGTGCGCGGCGAGCATGCAACCTTCGCATACATCCTTAATTTGCGCGAGCGCGACGTAACACTTGATGGATGCGCGAAATATGAGACTGCGCTCGCAGCCAAACAGCAAGAATTGCGCGAATTGAACAGCGCGGCCGAAATCGCACCACGCGCGCCATTTATTGGTGCGAAAATATGGTTATCGGAACTAGACGCGCTCTTGGAGCGCATATGCAATGGGCGCGCAACTGATTGGGAATACGGCGAACATGGCCGCTATACGTTCGCGTGAATACGCGCGACTTTTTTTGAAATTTGAATAGATCGCGCGCTTAATATATCATCATGAAATCCGCGCGCACAGTTCTCGTTGAGCCAATCGCAATCACAAGTCTTGCGCCGCATATTGAGGATCCGAAAATCGCCGCGCTATTGCCAAAGCATGGCGAATTTCCAACGCGCGCGACCGTGATTATCCATGGTATCAATAGTGCGATCGCCAATGGATTGCGACGCATTCTCCTCTCCGAAATGGATAATCTCGCGCTCTACATTAACCAAGACAGCTGGGCAACGACAGATAAGTTCGTAATGATTGATATGATCACGCGACGCGTTCTCCTCATTCCATTGACGCAATCGCAAGTAGAGGAAGGCGCGCGATTCACTTTGGATGTTACGAATGACACAGACGAGCCAATGGACGTATTTTCCTCGCATCTGATACCTCCACCAAAGTTGCGCGCGCTACCATTCTATGAAACGATCAATATTGTTACTCTGCAACCGCGAAAAAGCATTCGGTTCTCTGCGGACGTTATTCGCGGAAATGGTGGCGATGACGCTGCATTTGCGACTGCATTCACCGCAATATCCATTCCTTTGGATGAACGCCCGCGCGAAATGCTTGAGGGAATCAATCTTTCGGAAACACTCCCGCATGGCGATAAGGCGCGCGTTATCCAATCATCAAGCGTAAGTAATCCACATGTGTATCAGATAGTGTTTGATTCCGTTGGAAAAGGCAATCCAACTGCCATTCTTGCGCGCGCGGTCGCATCACTCATCGCGCGCACTCAGGCAGTTGCGCGCGCACAAATTGTGCTTGGACAAGAAAGGCAATCTGGCGGCTCATCCGCGCAAGTCAACCCAATTGGAGATGATATCAATGGTTTATACACCATAAAATTGCAAGGCGAAACAAAGACAATTGGCGAGCTATTCACGCGATGTTGCTGTGAAGTATTTCCGCACATTGATTTTGTTGCATGTGACCTTGATGATCTTACAAGTGAGCTAGTAATTCGCGTTCGCACACTAGAAGAACCAATTGAAATCATAGTGCGCGACACAATTGCCTATGCTGTTGATAAACTTAATGAAATCGCGCGATTCCTTTGAATATTTTTTTGGAGCCAAATATACGCGAACTAATGACAACCGCTACAAAAGTAGAAGACTCAGCTGTGCTCATTATTAATGATTCGCAATCCGCAATGGGCGTTTTGCAAGTTATCGCGCAATACGCGCGCGTTTTTGCGCAACACCCAATCCGCATTTTGCGCGGAGATCGCGCGCATGATCGCGAATTGATCCTTACATTCACGAAGAAATGTAAAATAAGCGCGGTGCCCGCACTTATTACGCGCGGCGCAATTGTTATTGGAAGCACAAAAATCTGCGAGTTCATCCCGCGACTCGCTCACAGTATCAACACTCATGTCGAGCGCGAGAAACTCCCCGCGGAAGAAGTGTTGCGCGAACACCAATTGCAACAAATGGACGATATGGGCGCAGATGACGAAGAGAAAGTTTTTACAAAGGATGAAATGGACGCGCGCATATCACAGTATAGGCGCGAAATGGATGCGCGCGGCGCCGTTATTTTGTGTGGCAGCGCAGAGAAAGCACCACCTTCGCGCGCAAAAGTGGCGTCCACGCCCAGTGCACCTCCATCGCGCAACCCCCCTCCACCAATGCGCGTTCCCGCGATTCCAAAGAGCAGTGGTGGCGGCAGTAATGATGACATCTTCGTGAGGCGCTACACTGAAATGATTGAGGAAACCACTGATGATTGATTTGAACTGTAATTTTGCGCGCAAATATATTTGTTAATGGAATTTAGCGATCCTCTCACTGCAACAAACTCAGATCAGTGCGCGCGATTGTTCTGCGCGACAATACATCGCCTTCTAACATTCGCAATCAAGAATATCGCCGATGCGCAATGCGTGGAAATACTTGATGGGATGCGATCTAAATATCGGCTGGCATGTGACACTATAATGACGCAAGAGCAAATTGTTGAGCAAGTTGGCGAAGTCTTGTTACACTGGAAAGAACCAATATGCAATTATGATGCGAATTTCTTTATGCGCACTGATCTTGCGTCGCTCATTGCAGACGCGCGCGATGTCAAACCAGATGTATCCACAATTTCGCAATCAATTCGCGAGCGCTTCTATCGCGCGACAACAAAAGAGATACATGTCGTTATTTTGGACGCGCTTAACTTCTTACTCATTCTTTACGCGCGCTACTGCGCGTTTTGCGCGCGATCGTTGGCGCAGTGAGTATGTATTTTCAAAGTAATCGCGCGCAGTAATATATAATGGCAGATAAAAAGAACTCAGCGCACGCTGTCAAGCGCGCGATTAAAACTGCGATGCACGGTCTTCCAACTGATCTTAGTGGTCAATTCGAAGAATGTCTTTTTGATTGCGATCTCGCGTTCGCGAAATATTGGAAAATTGTTCGCGTTGTGGATCAAATTTCGCGCGCTTTGCAAACTCTTCGCACAAGTACGAAATTCGCGGATGTATCCAGCGCAAAATTCGCGGATGCATGCCGCAATGTTGAAATCTTCGTGCGCGAAAGTTGCATGTCAATGAGCGATGGGCCCGCGATTCCGCAATCTGACCCATCATTTGATCAATTGCCGGACGCAAAGAAAGAGCATTTTCACGCGGCTTATGATGAGATGCGCAAAGCGCATGTTGTAAAGCTTCTCATTCAAGCGTGCGACACTCTTGATCCATACAAACCACATATCGAAAATCGCGCGGCACTCAATGGATATTTTCTTGTTTCAATGCCAGGTGTCTCTTTCACGCCATTTGCGAATTTTGATGTCAAAGATGCGTATCTACAGACAGAGGATAAAGCCGCGCGCGAATCAATCCTAATTTACTTGCATGAACTCTACACGCTTGGGTTCCAGCTCTATAACGCGTATACTGCACCGGATATGAATGTTGATCAAATGGCGAACGTTGTGCGCAACGCAATTGCGCAATTGCGCCGAGAACCAAGTTTGTCGCGATGCGATGCCGCATTCGCGAAAATCGAAGAGAGCTTAGCGCTACTCAAGACGAATTTCGGCGATTATTACACAGAATTTGTGCAATCGCGCAGCCCAATGGTCCTTTTCGAGCATTACGTGCGCGATGTCGCGCAGAACACTAAATCACGCAAAAAGAGTGCGCTTCTTGCCGCGCAATTTAACAAGATCGTCGGATTCTATCGTCACGCCGCGCAAAATGTTGGTATCTCAAAGCAAGCGGAATCATTATTCGCGCGCTTTAGTGAGTTCAATTCGCAATTTGAGGCCGCGAACTTGAGTCGCTCGCGCACAAAATGCAAACCGAAAGACGATCTCGCGCCGTGACGCGCGCGAGCAAAATATTGCGCTCAATATAATCCAATGAACTACACTCTTGCGCTTGCAGTCGCAATTCTTATTGTGCTATTTGTTCTATGGCGCAAAGGCGCGCGTGAAGATCTCGTAGATCTTGTAGAAAAGCAAATACCGCGCCCGCTAAAAGATCCAAAGGACTCAGTTATTATTGAATCAATACCACTTCAGCGCGATACTCCGCAAATTGAAATTGATGATGCGCCAACTGCACCAGTTTATAGTGATGAGAAGCCTCCAATTACGCTTACATTCGATGCGGCAGTCGCGCGAAACGCACTCATGCGCTCGCGCGATAAACGCGTATATGATGCGATCGCGAATCGCACTACGGACTACTGGCGCCCATTCTTTGAAGAAGAGTTGCGACAGTGCGAATATCGCGACTGGTGGGATGATGTTGCATATCCGATGAATGATAGTGGTGAAGATGCGATTACCCCGCAACAGTCGCCCTCAGATTTAATGGCGACACCTTGGGAAAGCGCAACACCGCCATTCGTGCGAACCGTGTGATTGCGCATTGCGCTTATTTTTTGCTATGAATATACTCACTCACTCATTCAATGCAAAGAAGGCAACCCGTATTTTTGCCCAGCGAATCAGTCCCTGGCGTTTACCCGCGCTATTCTGCGCAAAACGCGCGACATCCATCATCGCGCGCACTAGATGCAATGACCGCAAGCGGCGCACCAAGAGGACCACTAGAGGTCGCAAATGTGCGCGCGCAGGGCTATCGTCGCCAACAAATGGAGCACTTAAGTGCTCCAGCGCGCGCTGCACCTCAACAGCCGCGCGCAATTGATGCCCCAAATAAAGTCGCGGGCGAGATTGCGGCCGCGAATGCGGTTGAACAAGACTATTATGCTGGGCGATCAATCGTTAATACGGATGCGTATTTCCTTGGAGTCATTAATCAGTTCAAAGATGATTCCTCTGTCATGAACCCAATGGGCGTTACAATCCGCAATGAATCCGCGGATCCGACAGTAACTACAAGTACGACGACCGTGACATCTGACGCGGAAGCACTCATGCAGCAACTCGCGGATAAATTAACAACGCGCGCAAATATGGTAGATTTAGTGCTACCGATTGGGCACTCAGCAATCGATGATACGCGCGTCTATTTCGATACGCTCATATTGTCGCGCGCGTACAGTGGTTATGCGTCTGGCGAAATACCAATGCAATTTGTTGATATTAATGGGACGAGTCCGCCCGATCGCATTGTGAAAATCACTCTCACTCCATTCAACTTTCCGCACATTTACACTGCGAACACGACTGTTTTTGATATGTTCTATTTTCGCTCTGTATTTATGACTGTGCGATTCGTTCCATCTACTCATTTGATTCAATCCGCGCAACCAAATGACATGTTCACGTACGAACTGTACGTAGAAGATATTGATTCAAGCGCGGTCTACTTGCGACCACTCGAGCAAACATTCTGCCTTAAACAACCCATTTCTGTTACTGGTGATCTTACCGTGCGCTTCCAAACGCGCTCTCCCACTGGCACTGGATTCACGAACTGCCCGATCCCTCCAACGCGCATTCGCGCGATTCGCACTGCGACTGGGCCTCTTCCCACACCATTTACGACTTTCGCGCTACAAGATGGTGTTTATATTGGCGCGATTGCGCCACCAGCAGCGACGTACACTGTTCCGATACTTTTCCAGAATTACAATACTGGCGCGGCAATCACGCCCCTTGAAGTATTCCTTGTGGATCAAATTGGGTACCAATCGCTAACGTTTGTCGCGCCCAATCTCTTCAATATTGCAGTTGATACAACTCTTTACGCGGGTACTGATATCTATGTGTTCGTACCAAAAAATAGTGTCGCCTTTACCATGCGCTTCTCGTGCTTGCAATCCACGCGCACGAACGATCTCTTCCCATTGCATACTTAATCGCGCGCAATTGCGGCTACAATCGCAGCATAGCGCACGTCATTTAGCGCAAGTTTGCGCCACGCGTGCAAGCGCGGATCCTCCATGAAGATTTCGTAACCAAATACGCGCTCTTCCATACTTCCGGGCTTTGCCGCGCGATAATAAAACACTTCTGAGCCGATTGTTATTTTTTGCGCGGTTACTCTGCGACTAGTTATTGGCGTGCATGGGTCAGACGCGCGCAAATCGCCGTCAAAATCATTCGCGACAAAGAGAGGCGCACTTGTCGGCGCGCAAATGCGACAATGTGTTGCGCGATCCGCAGGCGCGTGATTAATTGCGCACTCAATGGATACTTCGCGAATCGCAGATTCAAAGGAATCAATCAAGAGTTGCGATTCGCGCGCGGACGCGTACAATTCTTCATCACTTGTAGTTTCAGTGCTGTCCGCTGGTGCGACTGCGACATACATATAGATTGCGACATTCCGCTCATTTGGTGGTAAATCAACGTGCGACCCGTTGCGCACTGCGCGCGCCTTTACTTGTTTGATGCGCCCGAAATTCCAGTACGGTTCAAGAATGTGAACATGGCGCACATTTTTGAGATCAATTCCCTCAGCTCCTGTCGCGCTAATAAGTAAGAGCGCGAGTTTATCCGCGTGCATATTTTGTGGATCACTAAAGCGTTCAATAATGCGCGTGCGCTCTTCTGCTGGAATCTCACCAGAGAATATTGCGTAATTGTCGCGATAACCATTTTGATCAAGAAAGCGCGCTAGAGCGGCTAATCCGCCGATTCCAACGAATTGCGAGTAGATTACACCAAGTTGCGCGCGATGCTCGTTCAACCGCGCGAGAATTGCCGCGAATTTCGCGGATTCAATCGTGCCAATCGTACCAAGAATCGCGCTCACTGGTACATTTACATCATCCTTTTCTTGCACCATTTGGCGTCTCACGGCCAAAGGTGGGCAATAGTTTCCGATTTGTCTGCTGTGGACGCGATAACTAGATGAAAAGTCAGATTTTGGTTTTTGAAGCGCGGGTGTTTCGCGCGCGCGAAACTTTTGTGGCGCTTTGATGACTACTTTGATTGCGGAGCCTATTGTCGCGCCTCCGCGCGCTGCTTTTGCTATTCCTTCGCTGTGCTCGCGTTCGCGCGCGACAATGTACGCATCATACTGCTCTGGTGTCATTGGCACGCGTATAACTCGCAATGGGTATTCTTCGGGGAATTCAACGTGCTGTTTCGCGCGCTCGAATGCAGTTTCTTCCGCCGTTGCTTGCTGCACGTCGAGCGCGCGCTCGCTCGCGCGAACTGACGCTAGAATGTCTACGGTACCAAGACCGGGCGTAGATGCGTAATTTACATAAGATACGAGACCGAAGATTCTATTTTGGAACTTTTCGCGATTCTTAATTGTATGCGCGGAAATAAACGCGCGCGCAAAATCCTCAAATTGTATTGGAAGCACTCGCGACCCCGCTAGCATGTTAAAGCAGACTGATAACTCAAATGGATGACTTGCTATCGGCGTACCAGTCAGAAACGCGATTTTCAAGTTGCGCGCGCCCATTATCACATCATATAATTTCGCAGAGTTGCGCGAACCATTAACAATCGCACGAAAGAAGTTGTGCGCCTCATCAACAATGAGCAACTTATTATCAAGATTCGCAATATTCGCGGTTAATTCGCCAGCTTTCGTATCAAAAAGGAGATCCTCGTCATCTTCCGAAATAAATGTCGCGCGCGACATTTGCGCGAGCATGTTTGACGCATTCATAGTAACAAAACTAAATGTTCTGCGTATCCAGTCATCGCGGGAATCCGCGGGAAGCGCAGCGATAGCGCCAAATGCACCAAGCGCTTCTGTACCCCCGCGCGCAACTCGCGTTTCAATATATTGCGCGATCGCGTCGCGCATATTACTTGCGAGGGATTTCGCAAGGAGAATAATAACGCGCCGAGATTGCGCGCCCTCGCGCGGAAATAGCGCGTCCATCGCAAGCGACGCAGCAAGAATGGATTTACCCATTCCAGTGCCATGATATATGAGGAGTCCGCGCGTACTTGTGTCTTCGAAATACACGCGCGCGATATTCTGGTGGTAATAGAGGAAATCAAACGTCGTTGGCCATTTAATCGCGGCTAAGCGGCGCGCAAGTTCAAGCGGAAAGTTTGTGTTGTCGCGCGAGTTTTGCGTCATTTACTTTATACAGTTATGTCCCATATTTTCGCGCGCAGCGCGCATTTCCGCAAAACGGCGCGCGATCAGGAAACACACGAAAATCAGCACAATGATACAAACAATGATTATTGCGTTAGTTGCGGCTCCGTTTGTCGCGCTCTTGGTGGTCGCGGCTCCTATCGTCGCGGCTCCGTTTGTCGCGGCTCCTATCGTCGCGGCTCCTATCGTCGCGGCTCCTATCGTCGCGGCTCCGTTTGTCGCGGCTCCTATCGTCGCGGCCATACATTTCTCCAGTCGCTCATAATAGTCGCTATGCTCGCCCAAATGTGCGAGCGCGATTTTCGCGGATTGCGCGGCATCATCGCTTGTCACATTGTATGGTCCCGCGCGCGTTCCATGTTCTAGCTCTTCGTTCATTCCCGCGCGCAAATCTTTGACACTAAAATGCTCGTATGTCACACCAAGTTTGCGCCCAATGTCTTCTGCCTCCTGCAAGGAGAATTCTCTGCGACACGACGCCATTCCCAATTGTGCGTATACAAACGCAAAAAAAAGATTACCGCGCGCGAATTCGCGCGTATTTACTTGCGCGAGTGAGACTTGCGAGAGCGAGACTTGCGCGAATGAGACTTGCGAGAATGCGACTTCTTTGTCGCATCCGTACTTTTCCTGCGCCTACGTGCGGCACCGTCAACGCCGGATCCGTACGTGCATCCACCCTTCCTGTGTTTCTTACCACCTGTTGGCATTTTCAAATGACCGATTTGACTACTTGCGAGCGTATATGTCTGTGCTCAAAAAACGGAAAAAATAATATTTAATTCGCGATATTTAGATTCGCGCACTCTCAGAATTTCCTATTGCGATCATATGTGTTGACGAGTTTCACAGCTTGCCTGCGCACGTCAATACTTTCCTTCTTATTGAAGACTCCCGCCGCCCATAGGATCAGAATGATAATAACGATCAGAACTACAGTTCCGATACCACCTCCAACAAGCCACTTTAGCATTGCTATTTTTTTGCGATCGTATCTTGTATATATTCTCGCAAGTAAAAAATATTCGCGCGGATATTTATTCAAGCGGGACATGATCGCCAACCATCCGCGAAATTGGAACATCAATATAACGCGACGAAGATACAGGCGCAAACGCGACTGGTGATCCGAATGGTGGCCAAAACGGATTATACATACTACTTGCGCATGCCGCTGATGGATGCTTGTATGGCGAAAGACCGCGGAATCGCTCATCACACGGTGCAAGTTGCGCGTTTGGGTCCCATGCGGCATTCGCGGCGTCAGTGCGCGCGCAATTGCATTGCAAACCTTCTTGCACGCGACGATGCCAAATGAAGGCCGCAATGAGAATAACAACGATACATAAGCCAATGATGTAATTCATAGTTATCGTATATTTCGCGCGCGAAGTTTCCGCGCGCATCAAATGTTCTCCGAATCCCATTTGACGCGCACTCGCTTTGCGAATTGCGCGAAATCAAACTTCTCGCCAACTTGCGCGTTATTGAATAAGTGCTGGCGGAATTCAAACAT
>Ga0172381_10000350_pt1 | contig 56259 bp, 61 predicted proteins | sample Leawel6488metaG_FD_119754 | JGI IMG/M metagenome (GOLD analysis project Ga0172381, IMG submission 119754) | Leachate microbial communities from a municipal landfill in Southern Ontario, Canada - Leachate well 64-88 metaG | ecosystem: Engineered > Solid waste > Landfill > Unclassified | place... | reverse complement strand
ATCCATTTGGGAGTAGTGACGTAATTGGGATGATGTTTCTTGGGAATGACTAAAGCATGACCAGGTGTGACTTGGGAAATGTCTAGGAAAGCCATGACGTCATCATCTTCATAAATTTTGCTCGCGGGTATTTCGCCGCGGACTATTTTACAAAATACGCAATCGATATTATTCATACTAACCTCCAAGAATAAGAAAGGAGGACGTTTCCATCCTCCTCTATTATAGATTTAAACTATTTAGCTATCAATCTTCGTCATCGAATAGATCAGGGAATTGTTCCGCGAAGTAATCGTAAATCGATGTGTCGTGATAGATGATGCTGTAAAGTTCAATGTAAGATTCATACGCATTGTTAATGTAGGAATCTTTTGCTGATAAGACGTGAGTAACTTCTTTAGCGACTTCTTCAATGAAAGTTAAACCTTCTTCCGGTCTAATGTGCGAATAGTTGTTATCACTTAATTTTGATAGTTTGGAAGTCGAAACGGCTTCTTTGACTTTTATCATGTAATAAGTGGAACTTGAGATGTCGTAGATAACAAAGTTATCTTTACGACCGACATCGGCTTGTTCAGAAGTGGTTGGGGTCAAATAATAATTGCCCATGATATTGCGAACGTAATTTCCGGAATCGTAATCGTGGGATGTTTGATTTTCAGCTTCAAGAAAGTCGACCTGGTTAGCAACATTAATGTTGAAGAGACGTGATCTAATTCCTTCAGGAAGCTCAGAAAGACCGCCACTTTTGACATTCCAGCCATCAGTCGTGTAATCTTCGAGTTTCAAGTTATTTGATTTAATCATCAAACCAACTTGCTTCGGATATGAGTTGTTATTCGTAAAATCAGATTCGATGGCTGTATCGTTGGAGAAACGGTCATCAGTAATTTTCAAATAATCTTTGGCAATCGCTCCGAATTGTGTTTGCGGATAATAGCTTGTTGGTCCGTCAAGTTGATCTAAAACGTCTTGATCGGTGACGGAAACGCTTGTGCCAGGAAACGCTGTCTCAAGTAAAGTGACAGCTGCAGGAAGAAGATCGATACCTCTCCAGGCATTTGCCAAAATCTCGAAATCGACATCTTCGGTAGCGTCAGCCGCCAAAATGTACTTATCAACAAAGGCGTTAATTAAAGCTTTGGCTGCACTGGGATAAGCATCGTTATTAACGATTTTAATGTATTCGACATCACGAGCATAGGTACGTCCGAGCGTCGAATAGTTTTCATCAAATAAGAATTGTTCAACTAATGCTTCACGATATAGACGAGGGAGGATACCACGATCGATATAGTCATCATAGCGACCATCATCAAGGTGAACGAAATTAGCGATATCTTCAACCTTATTATCAGGTGTGACTAGCTTATCGTCATACCACTCAGTAGCACTACTGTAAACGCCGACAATGTCGTATAGTTCACCAGCAAGACTAACAGCATATTTTTGTTCGTCAAAGACGCCTCTTTTTGAATAAGAACCGCCTGTTGCAGCATTATGGAACACTTCCTTAACGCGGTAGTCCATCGTCTCAGCAAAATGTTGAACGCGAGAAAATTCATTTTGAACCTTCACACCTTCTGCATCGTTATCATCGCGGTACACGTTGGCGTGCTCATCGACGAATGTGCGAGTTTCAAGAGAAACAGCATCTAGAGATGCGACATGAGCGAGTTCTTCATAATCGCCGAATTGATCGACGGCGATGATATACATCATCTCGTCAAGAACCTTTTTGGGATTATCGCTTGAACTTGTTAATGAATCATAAATGAGGCTCATGATGTTTTCATAAACATCAGTTTTGGTTCCGTCTTCATTTAGAATAATGGGATCTTCATAGAACTTTGGAAGAGCGTTAACGTCGTTACATGAGGTAAGGACAAAGGCCGAAGCAGCCGCAAGAGTAAGGATTAGTCCTGTTTTCTTATTTCGAGTCATAGTAACATGCACCTCCTTGTACATCCCATAAAGCGCTTGTCTTTACGGAGTTTTGATATTGTATTGCACAAGTCTCACTAAGCAATTTCTTGCTACCGCGGGAAGCGTATTGTTGTTGCAAAAATTCGACATATTCTTCCCATGTATCTTCCCAAGCATCTTGTGTTTGATAATCAGCTTGGTCGCGAGTCGCTTTAATCCAATTGCCAATTGCGGCTCCTAAGTCAATCGTGACCTCTTCGCCGTCGGTGTTGATATATTTTAACTCATCATTAAATTGAATCTTTTGTTCAGAGGCTAGTTTTTCGTAAATGTAATACTTTAAGTTGGAATCAAAACCTTTGATTTCACCTTCAACTGATTCAGCCCGGCTCTTATAATCCTTGATTTGTTGATCAAGGAAATTAACATAAGTCGGTTTTGGGTTTTCACCATCCATTGGATATCCGCTTTGACCTGGATATTTAGTGGTGTAGTATTCACTTAAAGTCACACCGTTTGATGCGTTATCAAAAGCGCTTCTTTCCACGACAATAAAATGAAAACCTTGATAACCGGAATCGCCACTTGTTCCACCGCGGACAGCGAGAATAACCTTGCCGTTTTTGGTCGTTAATACCTTATCGTTGATGTCGACAAGCGAATCGCCGTTAACATCAAGGTTTAATCCAGGAACATGCTTGAAACCTTGCAAATTATTATAGGTCGCATTAAAAGCACCAGCGAAGTTTTCATCATCAATATCACTGCCGTTGATTGTTCCTAGAACGACTGAATTAGGAGTAATCACGGAAATGTCGTGACGATTGAAGTATTTGTTGAAGATAATGTTGCGAGGATAGAAAAATGCGTTTCCTTTATTGACGAGGAACGAATTCTCATCTTTAGTTACATCGGAATACTGTTCGAGTTTCAGGAAAGCTTCGTAAGGAATTGTTCCGATGCCTGATGTTGGAATAACACCGTTATAAGATGTTTCCATCTCATTACTAACTTTTAATCCGCTCTTTGCATCAGCCTTCGTTTCGTCATTGTGAATTGCTTCGTAAGCGTACACGCCTAATTTGAACTCATTAATAAACGATGTACTTTTTGACATGATGCCGAGATCACCGAACTTCTCAGCTGAACCAGTGTCATCTGAGTATAGTTGAGCAAGCGAACCAAATGTTTCATCCCCGAGAGCGAGGTTTTCACCAACACTGGCAAGTTTTTTAGCTTCTGATTCGGTAATTTCTCCGTCATATAAGGCCTTATCATTGGCGCTCACTTTAACTAAAATGTGGCGAACGTGATACGGACTCATTTTCTCTAAATAGCCGCTGTAGTTTTCAGCATCAGCTTTTTTCGAATCGCGAATAAAGTCGATGTTGTCTTCGTAGAATTGGTCTTCGAATTCGGTATTCATTCTCTGATAGGCAAAATGCTGCCAGAGTTCATCCTCATCTTCGACACCATAAGTGTCTAGTTGTTTTTCGAATTCCTCATCGTATTTTGTGCCATTGTCATCAGCGGCTGATTCCGCTTTCGATTTAACGCCAGCGACGTCGTTATCGGCACCTTTCTCAATGTCTGGATATGCTGCGATTCCCTCTGTATTGGTGATAAAGTAGTTGCGGACAACAACCTTATAAACCGAATCAAAGAGGGTAGAAACACCGCTAGAAGATTTTAGATAATTATCAAATAATTCTTCGGCGGTGTAATGATACTCTTGACCATTGGTGCCTTTGTACGTAAGGACATATCCGTCTCCAGAAAATGTCGCTCCATCGCAGGACGCCAAGGCAAAGGTAGCGAGCAATCCAGCTACTATTCCGAGCGTAATTTTACTTTTTCTCATAAGTAGTTGTTTCCCTCCTAAGCCTGAACATAGCGCTAATATTCTATTACATTAATATTATTAATACAACTAAGAATTTAACGAAATTAGGCATTTAGAGCGATTGTTTGCTTATTATTTTTTTGGATTTTAAATAAAAATCCGAAAATACTTGTTTATACTCACAATTGGTTTATAGTATTTATCGTTGTGTTTGAATACGTATATTAATTAATATACAATATGATAGATTTTAGGAGACAATATTATGGATATTCTTAAAATAATTGATCTCCACGTTAACGTGGAAGACAAAGAAATACTTAAAGGAGTCAGTTTAACCGCCACTAGTGGCGAGACGATTGCTCTTCTTGGGCCTAATGGCCATGGTAAGTCGACGTTTCTACAAGCGATAATGGGTAATCCTCGTTATAAAATTACAAGTGGCCAAGTCTTACTAAATGACCAAGATTTGCTCGCTATGTCGGTTGACGAACGATCAAAGGCCGGACTCTTTTTGGCCATGCAGTATCCGAGTGAAGTCGCAGGTGTTGTTAACGCCGATTTTTTAAGAGCTTCTATAAATGCTCGACGTGATAAGCCTCTTTCCTTGTTTCAATTTTATCGGCTTTTAAATACAACGTATAAAAAGATGGGCATTCCTTTTGAAATGGCGAATCGCTCCCTTAATGAAGGATTTTCGGGCGGAGAAAAAAAGCGCAATGAGATTTTGCAAATGATTCTTTTAGAACCGCGCTTCTCCTTGCTTGATGAAATTGATTCAGGGTTGGATATCGATGCCATGAGCATTGTCGCCAAAGCGATTAAAGAAGAACAAGAAAAAGGGCGCGGCTTTCTAGTCGTTTCTCATTATGCTCGTTTATACAATATGATTAATCTGACTCGCACCATAGTAATGGTAAACGGCAGAATTGTTGTTGAAGGCGGACCAGAAATAATTGAAAAAATTGACACCCAAGGCTATGAATGGATCAAAACCGAATTGGGAATTGATATCGAAAAAGAGGAGCCGACAATGAGTTCGGTTTCAATCGGTGTTTGCGCCACGAAAGAAGCAATCAGGGATGGAAAGTAGAAGCCGCCAAATAATTATTAATGAATGTCAAAGCGAGTCCATAGTGCTTGACCTAAACGATGATTTGGATAATCTTGATATTCATGTTGGTAAGAAAGCGAATCTCTCGCTTAATCTTTATAATTTTGGCGAAGCGAAAAATACAAAAATCACTGTAAAAATCGATGATGATGGTGAAATTATGCTCATAATGGCTGATTTTTCAAGAGGAAGATCAAAGGTAGAAGCGCTATTTGATCTTGCGGGAAAAAACGCTCGCGGAGTATGGAAATTATCAACTCTTGCAAGTCAAAATGATGATAAAAAATTTGATATTCATTTTCAGCACTTAGCAATAAACACCTACGGATTAATGGATAATTATGGAGTGGCCAGGAATACTTCCCGGCTTATCTTCAGCGGCGCCAACGATATCGTTCGTGGTGCAAAAAAGAGCAAGACGAAACAAAACGCTAAAATAATTGTCTTTGATAAAGGGGCGATTGCCAAAGCCGATCCTCGCCTGAATATTAATGAAAACGAAGTGGAAGCTTCGCATGCAGCTGTTGTCGGGAAACTTAGCGACGATCATTTGTTTTATTTGATGTCACGAGGGTTGAGTTTAAATGAAGCAAAGCAATTAATTACATATGGTTATCTAATGCCAATTGCCAAGTTTTTTAATGAAAACATTCAACATCAAATCGCAACGATTATCGAGGAGAGAGTATGAGCAAACTAAATCCATATAAATTAAGACAAGACTTTCCGATGTTTCAAAACGGAGTGAAAATGCAGGGCAAACCCCTTGTTTTTCTTGATAATGCCTCAACAACTTTTAAACCATACGCTGTTGAAAAAGCTGTTAATGAATATTTTGAAACAATGACCGCCAATTCTCATCGTGGCGACTACGATTTATGCTATAACATCGATGTGCGAATTGATGAAGCAAGAGAGGCGTTGGCGCGTTTTATAAATGCCGATAAAAAAGAGATTGTTTTTACATCAGGAACCTCGATGTCAATTAACTTAATAGCCTATGGCTACGGCACAAAATATTTGACGAAAGATGACGAGATACTCATCACTCAGGCTGAACATGCGAGCAATGTCTTACCATGGTTTAAAGTTGGGGAGATGACCGGTTGCAAAATCAACTATATTCCCTTGAATAATGAGGGAAAATTAGTTCCGGAAAATTTAAAGAAAGTTATCAGTAAAAAAACGAAAATTATCGCCGTTGCTCATGTCACAAATGTCCTCGGTTTTATTGTTGATATTAAAGAAATAGCACGTATCGCCCATGAGTATGGTGCGATTGTCGTTTGTGATGGAGCACAATCGGTTCCTCATATGCCGACAAATGTTAAGGATTTAGATGTTGATTTTCTTTCTTTCTCCGGTCATAAAATGATTGGTCCGACAGGAATTGGTGTTCTTTATGGCAAGTATGAACTACTAGAAAAAACAACCCCCTTTATGACTGGCGGGGGAATGAATGCTAAATTTGATATGTGCGGTGATATTACTTATTTAGCGCCACCGGCAAAGTTTGAAGCCGGGACACAAAATATCGAAGGCATCTTTGGTCTAAAGGCCGCTGTCGAATATCTTACGAATGTCGGAATGGAAAACATTCGTGAGTATGAAGATGATTTACGAAAGTATGCCATAGAAAAACTTAAATCTAACAACAAAGTGATTTTGTATAATGAAACAGCCGAATCAGGCATTATTACTTTTAACATCAAAGATGTTTTTGCTCAAGATGAAGCCACTTACCTTAACTCACAAGGCATTGCTTGTCGCTCAGGTCAGCATTGCGCGAAAGTATTACTTGATTATCTGGGCGAGGTAGCAACTGTTAGAGCTTCACTATATTTTTATAACACCAAAGAAGATATTGATATTTTTGTATCAGCTCTAGAAAAAGGAGGCGATTTCCTTGATGCCTATTTCGCTTGATCCGCAGATGATGCGGGCCATAATTATGGACCATTATGAGAAACCTCGTAATAAACGAACGCCCAGCGACGCTCGCTATAAAACAATGCACATCGATTCGCCGAATTGTATCGACGATATTACTGTTTTTCTTTTAGAAAAAGATAACAGGATTATCGATTGCTCTTTTGATGGTATTGCATGCACGATTTCGACTGCTTCGACCGATATTATGACTGAGCTTGTGATCGGAAAAACAACTAAAGAAGCCCTCTACATTATTGAGCAATATCAAAAAATGATTCACGAACAACCATTTGACGACGAGGTTTTGGACGAGGCCATCGTTTTTGTTAATACCCATCGCCAGGCAGCGCGCATTAAATGCGCGACAATTGGTTGGGATGCTCTTGGAGAATTATTACAACACGACCATGAAAAAAAATAAGCTGCCAAACAAAGAATACGAATACGGTTTCAAGGACAAAGATGTCTCTATTTTAAACACAGGTAAAGGTTTAAATGAAGATGTCATACGTATGATTTCGCATCTTAAAAAAGAGCCGGAGTGGATGCTAAATTTTCGCCTTCGTTCATATCGCGCTTTTTTAAAGCTTTCAATGCCAAAGTTTGGACCAGATTTATCGATTCTTGATTTTGATGCTTACACATATTTTACAAGACCGAGCGCTAAGGAAGAAACGAGCTGGGACCAAGTACCGGAAACGATAAAAAAGACTTTTCAAAAGCTCGGAATTCCCGAAGCAGAGCAAAAATATTTGTCTGGAGTGGCGACGCAATATGAGTCAGAGATGGTTTATCACAATATGCTTAAAGAAGTTGAAGATAAAGGCGTTATCTTTCTTTCGACTGATCAAGCATTGAAACTAGTTCCCGATATATTTAGACAATATTTTAATAGTGTTGTTCCGTTTGCTGATAACAAGTTTTCAGCCCTCAATGGAGCGGTTTGGTCGGGGGGTTCCTTCATCTATGTTCCTAAAGGAGTTAAACTCGATAAACCTCTACAATCATACTTTCGAATCAATAATGAACGTTCAGGTCAATTTGAACGAACTTTAATCATCGTCGATGAGGGAGCTGACGTCCACTATGTTGAGGGTTGTACCGCACCGATTTATTCGCGTGAATCACTGCACGCCGCTGTTGTAGAAATCATTGTCCTTAAAGGTGGTAAATGCCGTTATTCAACTGTTCAAAACTGGTCGAAAAATATTTTAAATCTCGTCACTAAACGGGCGATTTGCCATGAAAATGCCCAAATGGAGTGGATTGATGGAAATATCGGAAGCCAACTAAATATGAAATATCCAGCGGTTATTTTGGCCGGAGAAGGGGCAAAAGGAACATGTATTTCGATTGCTGTTTCTGATCAAGGTCAATATCAAGATGCTGGCGCAAGAATGATTCATCTAGCAAAAAATACAAGCTCAACTATTATTTCAAAATCGATTGTTAAAAATGGGGGTGTTGCTAATTATCGCGGCACTGTCCGTCATGAGAAAGACGCTCTTAACTCGCAAAGCCATGTCGAATGCGACACGCTGATTTTAGATGATATCTCTAAAAGCGATACAATTCCAACAAATCAAGTGAATAACGATCAGTCCTACATTGAACATGAAGCGACAGTTAGCAAGATTAATGAAGATCAATTGTTTTATTTGATGTCGCGGGGCATTTCAAAAAAAGATGCCACACAGATGATAATTATGGGTTTTATTGAGCCTTTCTCACGAGAACTTCCGATGGAATATGCTGTCGAACTTAATCAATTGATTAAGATGGATATGGAAGGAAGCGTCGGTTAATGAAATACGATGTGATTGTTGTCGGTGGTGGACATGCTGGCGTCGAAGCGGCACATGCTGCAGCAACAATGGGCGCGGCTACTTTGCTATGCACGCTAAATTTTAAAGCAGTGGCGCGCATGTCATGTAATCCCTCAATTGGTGGTTCGGCCAAAGGCATAGTCGTTAGAGAAATTGATGCTCTTGGAGGTTTGATGGGCATCTGCGCCGATCATCAGTACCTTCAGATGAAAATGCTTAATACCGGAAAAGGTCCCGGAGTTCAATGTTTGCGAACGCAAAGCGATCGTGAAATTTATCCGTCATACATGCAGAAATTACTTGTCGCGACGCCTAATTTATCTATCAAAGAGGGAATGGTTGTATCCTTACTTCACGATACAGAAAAAGTTTTTGGCGTAGTGATGGAAGATGGCGAACAAATTATAGCTAAAGCTGTAATCATTACGACTGGAACGTATATGGATGCTCGTATTTTACGAGGATTAGAATCTGTAGCGAGTGGCCCAGATGGAGAAAAGCCATCAATTGGTCTTTCTAAAAATCTTGAAGATATGGGCTTAGAAGTTTATCGCCTTAAAACAGGAACTCCGCCTCGTATTCGCAAGTCATCAATTGACTTTTCTAGGGCGAGTATTCAATATGGCACAAATGCTAAATTAGCCTTCTCTTATACGACAAATAATTACGTTCCTTTTGATGAACAAATGGTTTGTCACCTCATTTATACCTCTCCTGAAACGCATCGAATTATTAAGAATAATTTGAATAAATCAGCACAATTTAACGGACAAATAAAAGGCACCGGTCCACGCTATTGCCCATCGATTGAAGGTAAAATAACCACCTTCTATGATAAAGTTCGTCATCAACTATTTTTGGAACCCGAAACAAAAGATGGTGATTCAATTTATATTCAGGGGTTCGCCACATCTATGCCCCGAGATGTTCAAGAACAAATGGTGCGTTCTTTGCCCGGCTTTGAAAAAGCGGAAATTATTAAGTTTGGCTATGCCATTGAATATGATGCCGTTGTTCCAACTCAATTTGATGCGACTTTACAAATGAAAAAATATAAAGGTTTGTACGGCGCTGGACAAATATGCGGAACATCAGGATATGAAGAAGCGGCCGGACTTGGTTTGATGGCGGGAATTAATGCCGTTAGATTTATTCGTGGGCAACCACCTTTTATCTTAAAAAGGAACGAATCTTATATTGGCGTAATGATTGACGATCTTGTCACTAAAGGCGCGAACGAACCATATCGTTTGTTATCTTCTCGAGCCGAATATCGACTTCTATTACGTCACGATAATGCCGATTTGCGCCTAATGCAATATGGTTATAATTTAGGGCTTATTCCATCTGAAAGGTACGAGGCGTTTAGTAATAAAAACAGAAGCATCGATCAAATACTTTCGATTTTAAGGCATACATATTTAGGATCCAACAAACGAGTTAATGACTATTTAAGGAGCCAAGGTAGCACGCCATTAAAAGCGGGTACCCTTGCCTTTGATTTATTAAAAAGACCAGACATCAAATATTGTCATCTTCTCGAGCTTATGCCCGAACTAAAAAAGTATATTCTCGATGATACTGGCATTATGCAAATCGAAATCATGGTTAAATATGAAGGTTATATTGCTAAACAAGAAAAAGAAGCAAAGTCATTTGCCAAATTTGAAAATATTCTCTTGCCAGAAAGCTTAGACTATCTCCATCTTGATGGACTAGCGCTTGAAGCTCGACAAAAGCTTCAGAAAATCCGCCCCCGAACCGTTGGTCAAGCCAGTCGAGTCGGCGGTGTTAATCCCAGCGACATATCAGTTCTTGTTCTTACGTTAAAAAGACGAGGTTTATTATGAAATTAGACGTCTTTCAACAGTACGTAAAACAACAATTAAACATCGTTTTTAATAAAGAACAAATCGGAGCTTTTGCCACCTATCTCGACATGTTAAAAGAGTGGAATAATCTCTTTAATCTTACGTCGATTGTCGACGATGAACAAATTGTTGAAAAGCATTTTCTCGATTCCCTTATCCCCCTTAAATACGTCTCACTAAAAGATAAGAAAATTATTGATATCGGTACGGGAGCCGGCTTTCCAGGCATGGTAATCGCGATTGCTCTACCGGAAGCGAAAATAACCTTGCTTGAACCCAATAATAAAAAGATTCGCTTTTTAAAAGCGGTTAAAGAAAAACTTCGATTAGAAAATGTAATCATCATAGCGGGGCGAGCTGAGACGGAAAATGAGCTAAGAGAAGAATATGACTTTGCGATTGCCAGAGCCGTTAAACAGTTAAATATTCTTGTAGAATTATCAACTCCGCTTCTAAAAGTTAAGGGTTTCTTTATCGCCATGAAATCAAGTAGCGTTAATGAAGAAATCTTATTATCAAAAAGGGCTTTGAATATCTTAAATTGTGCGATTCAAGCGATTCATCAAGATATTTTGCCAACCGAAAAAGATGAGCGAGCAACTGTTATTATCGTTAAAAACGATAAAACGCCAAATTGCTACCCTCGTTCCTATCATTTAATCAGCCGCAAACCCCTTTAACTATTTAAGGTAGCAACTAACTAAGGTAAACTTATAAATCATGGCGAAAATAATTGGGATTGCAAATCAAAAGGGCGGAGTTGGGAAAACGACGACCGCCCTTAATTTATCAAGCGCTCTAGCTCATTTTAAAAGACGCGTTTTGTTGATTGATTTGGATCCACAAAGCGATGCGACAAGAGGCGTTGGTTTAGATCCATCTTTATTAACAAGAAGTGTCTATGATGTGCTCGCCAATAACTATGACATAAATAAAACGATAAAAAGAACGCCGTTAAAGTATCTTGATATTCTTCCCAGTAGTTTAAAACTTGCCTCGCTCGATGCTTTTTTAACGGATAAAGTATTAGACAAAACAACCATCCTTCGCGATACCTTAAAATTTGTAAAAAAAGAATATGATTATGTGATTATCGACTGTCCACCCTCACTTGGTATTTTAAATCTCAATTCAATGATTGCTTCTAATACCATTTTAATACCTGTTCAATGCGAATATTTTGCGATGGAGGCTGTTTCGACAACGCTCGGAGCAATTTCAAAAATCCAAAGATCATCTAACCCCAAGCTTGGCATTGAAGGATTTCTTTTGACAATGTATGATCCAAGAACGAGATTAGGAACCGAAATCACAACCCAGATAAGAGGTTTATTTAAGGAGAATACTTTTTTGACGACGATTCCGCGGAATATTTCAATCTCCGAAGCTTCGGCGAAAGGTGTTCCTGTTACATTATTCCGCCCGAGTTCATCGGGAAGTTTAGCTTATTTTTCTTTGGCTCGCGAAGTGATTGATAAAGAAGAAACAAACAAGATTTAATTTACTAATTGTGCAAGTTGCACAATAATGAAATAGATGATTAAATACTACTTTTTTGCGTCGAAAAAAGATATTAATGTTGAACGTTTTAACGATGCTTTGTATAGTGCATACTCAAAAATATATGAAATACATTTTTTCGATGAACAAAATGGTTATATTGTTTCTGATGAATATTTTTATGACTCTTTAGAATCGCTGATTCCGGTAATTATGAGCGATACTGATAATTCATATACCATCTTGATGTGTCACGACAAGAGCGAGTTAAGTCGTCTTGCGATTAAAAAAGCTAAGAAAGGGCCTAATATTTATTTGACGAATATGGCTGACTTGCTTTTTAATCTCGTTATTGATGGGGATTTTGATCTTTTTTATGTCATAAAGAAAAAAATTGACACCATTCCTCGACAGTTGATGCTGACAGCCGAAACGTTTGTCTCGACTGGTTTGAATGCATCATTAGCGGCAAAAAAGCTGTATATTCATCGCAATACTTTTTCTTACCGCCTCAATCAATTTATCGAAGCGACAAATCTTGATATTCGCGACTATCACAATGCCCAGTTTTTCAGTCTTGTTCTTCGCCTAATAAGTCATAGCAAGTTTATCTAATCATCTACTTATCTATTGTTTAAAAGTCGCATTAATGCGACTTGCATTTTTTTAATTTTTCTATTCATATGTTGATTTATAGATATATACTATGTATTGTGCTAAAATACTAATTTGATATTCGTCAGTTTTATTGTGAGGTGATTTTTGTGGAAGCGATGAAGAAAATTATGGAAGCCGAACGGCAAGCTTCAAGTCTTGTTACTGAAGCTCGCGTTTATAAGACGATGTTGCTTAATCAAGCCAGAAGAAAAGGCGAAGATCAAGCCAAGTCTCTTCTTTTGGATGCCGAAAATATTCGCAAAAAACATGAACAAGAAACACAGGAACAAATCGCAAAGACAAAGCAGCAATTCGCCAAGAAAATTGAAGAAATTGCAAATGAATTGCAAAACCAAGTGGCTGACAAGAAAAGTCAACTGGTTAATCAACTAGTTAATGAGGTAATGGTTAGTGATCGTACCCGTTAAAAAAGCCCGAGTTTTCGTACTCGAAGAGCACAAAGACGAGCTTGTCCGCGCTTTGCAAAAAGCCGAACTTTTGATGATTATTCCTGCACAAAGTTCCAGCGCAGACGTCACCGAAGATAACGCTCTTCTTCAGCGAATTAGCAAAGCTTTGACCGACTTAAACCGTTACGGAAAAAAGAAGTCTCTTTTCGAACACCAAGAAGTCACTTATGAACGCTTTATGTTGGAAGACAAAGCCCAAGAAGGTTTGTTGGATAGTGTTGAAACAAATATAATGGCTTTAAATGCCGCAAACACAAAAATAAGAAAAGAAAAGGAACTGCTCGACAAGTACTATCCTTTTCGCGATGTGGACTTAAAAGTCAAAGACTTAAAACAATCATCTTTGGTTCGTTACCATATAGGTTATATAAATGAAGATAATTTAGAAAGTGCGATTGAATATTTGAACAAGAATAATGTTCCGTTTGAAAGTCTGGTAAAATCAGATTACGGATCGGCCCTTTTATTGGCGTCTTATTATGAAGAAGATGAAGCGATATCGAATGGAATAACCAATTATTCGTTTTCCGAAGTCGAACTACCTGATATCGATATTTCTTTAAAAGACTACATTATCGATATTGAGAATGACCTACAAATTGAACAAGCAAAAGTAACTGAATGCCAAGAGAATCTTGAGGTATTGGCTAAAAGTAAAAATCAATTAAGTCTTATGTATGATCGAATACAAGCAAAAATCGATCGCAAGAGCATCACTTTCGGTAAAACCGAACGTTCGTTTTATCTCGATGGTTGGGTGCGAAGTGATCAAGTCGTCTTACTTGAAAAAACGGTGGCTGATATCACCAAGGAGTTCGATATCGAATTTAGCGAACCAGCTGAGGCCGACTTGCCTCCAACCGCCGTCAAAAACAACAAGTTTATTTCTCAATTTGAAACAATAACAAATATGTTTTCGGTTCCGAATCATAAAGAAATCGATCCAAACCCTGCCATGGCAATTTGGTATTGGTTAATCTTTGGCATTATGATGGGCGACATTGGTTATGGAATACTAATGTTATCTCTTTTTGGCCTCGGTCTTCTTTTCATCAAACCCAAAGGAGCTTTTAAAAAACTTATTAGTGTCTTCTTCTACTCGGGTATTACTTCGATAATTGCCGGTATTTTATTCGGCAGTTTCTTTGGAGCTAATTTTGATTTAGGTGCCCTAATTGGCAATTTGTTTGGACAGCAGTGGACGAGTGTATTGCTTAATCCGGTGACCGACCCATTAGTAATGTTGGGCTTTTCGCTCGTGTTTGGTATTTTGCACATTATTAACGGCTTGGGCTTTAAGATGGCAATATTAATTAAAAGAAAAGATTACATCGGTGCGATTGCCGATGGTTTGAGTTGGATTCTAATTCTTATTGGTTTAGTTTTCGTTGCCGCCCAAATTATTATTTGGACTTCACTTGTTGTTTTAAGTTATATCGGGTTAGGTTTGGCTGGTCTCGGCGCAGTTATTCTATTAGTTTTGGCTGGCCGGAAAAGCAAAAATATCTTTGGCAAAATCTTTGGTGGCCTAGGTGCCCTATATAAATCGACAAGCTACATTAGCGATATCTTGTCTTATTCACGTATTTTGGCATTGAGCTTATCGACAGCGGTTATCGCTTCAACTATGAATCTCCTCGCTGGTATGATTCAAGGCAGTGTGGTTGGGATTATCCTATCTATTTTTGTCTATTTAATTGGTCACATATTCAATTTTGCCATGGGTATGCTTTCAACATATGTTCACGATGGACGTTTGCAATACATCGAATTTTTTGGCAAGTTTTACGAAGGCGGAGGTTATTTGTTTGAGCCTTTTGCTATCCGTTTAAAACACATAAATGAAATCTCGGATTTACGAGAAGAAAGGAGATAGAATCATGACTTACGGATTAGTTCTATCGATTATTGGTGCGGCTTTGGCTGCAGGATTGGGAGGTATCGGTTCAGCTATTGGCGTTTCAATTGCCGGTCGAGCCGGAAACGGCGTTTTAGCAGAAAAACCAGACTTATTTGGTCGCATCTTGGTTTTGCAGGCTTTGCCTGGAACGCAAGGTATTTATGGTTTTTTACTCGCTGTTTTGATTTTACAAAAAATCGGTCTTCTCGGCGGGACAGCAGTTGCATTAACTGATTGGCAAGGTTGGGCCTTTTTAGGCGCCGCTCTTCCCATCGCGATTGTTGGTCTTTTATCGGGAATTGCTCAGGGTAAAGTCGCCGCTACTTCTATCTTAATGACAGGCAAAAGACCAGAAATGATGACGCGAGGCATGACGATGACAGCTATTGTCGAAACATATGCCATTCTCGCCTTGCTTGTTAGCATTCTCATGTATAGCGCTATCGCTATCTAGGAGTAAATGATGACAATTTACGAAAAGATAGCCAAAAAAGGCCAAGCAGAAAGCGATGCAATTCGTAAAGAAGCCGAAATCGAAGCTAAAGGTATTGAACACAAAATTGTTGCTGAAGCGGAGAAAGAAGCATCTTTAATTATTTCTGCTTCTGAAGATGCAAGACGGAATGCTATTCATCAGAATAAAGCTTTAAATGAGTTGGAAATTAAACAAGTGACTTCTTCATTGAAAAGCAAAGTGATTGATGATATTTTCGCTTCTGTTTTTGAACACTTTAATAATATTAAAGAAAAAGAGCTACTTTCTTTTGTGGTTCACTTGATTAGAAATGAAAAAATTGATGGTGGTGAAGTAATGCGTGTTAATAAAAATAACTACGCTAAATACTTAAATGCTTTATCATCCCACAAGGCAGCCAAAAAGATTGATCTTGATTTACTGAATAAAGCGTTAGGTGACAACTATCATCTTGTGCTGGAGAATGTGGATTCGAGAGAAGAAGACGGCTTTATATTAATTGGCGAAACATATGACTTAAACTTTAGTGTTAAACCTTTACTTAACGTTCTTCGCAAGAAAAGAGAAAAAGAACTATATAAGATGTTGTTTGGAGATGAAGAATAGCAATGAGCGATTATACTTTTGCCAACGCGCTACTAGCGACTAAGTCCGCGAGTCTTCTTTCTAATCATCAGTTTCGCGAACTAAAAAGCACCGATGATGCGATGTATCTTTTAAAGTTACAGTCATTTGGTTATGCGCCTGGTGAAAAAGAACAAAACGTCGATGAGGTCGTAAAAAATGAGGTAATTAAACTCAAAGAAGAATTGATGAGTATTTTACCTAACGATGATTTGCCTCTTTTCTTTTTTACAAAGTACGATCTAACTAACATTCGCTCTTTTTTTAAAAATAAATTTTTGCGGACCGAAATCGAATCTTTTGAAGATGCTGGTTATCTAACCTATAAAGATTTGGAATTAGCGATTCTTAAGGATAATTATTATGGGGTGATGGCACCATATAAGGAATTGTTTTCGCACTTTTTCCAATCTTCGTATGAAGATAGTTTTACCTTGGTCAACGAGATTCAAAGAGTATTTCAAGGATTGTTGTCTGAGGCCATTTCCAAGCGCAAAGATATCGTCTTAAAAACATACTTTGTTATTTCAACCGACATTAATAATCTACTGACTCTTCTTCGCATTAACAAAATGCAAATGGATATCGTTATTCTTGAAAATAATCTATTAGACTATGGTTCAATACCTGTCAAAGAAATTGCCTTATTACATAACGCCTCATCAAGAGACATAATTACTCGTTATTCATCTTTGTATTTGACTCGTTTTGTCGAACCTCTCGAGCACTATTTTAGCGATGGTGACTTTGTCAAGTTGGAGCACGCCCTCCTTAAAATCTTGCTCGAGGAGCTCGAACCTTATCAGGTTGATATCAAATCAACAGCGTCGATTATTGCTTATGTCGTACGTAAGCAAATAGAAATTGTTGATATTCGTCGTTTATATTTTGATCGCAAAGCGTCTTTGATGGTGGGTTCATAAGATGAAAGATAAATTGGTGGCGATTGCCAAAAGCGAAAACGTCTATTTCTTTCGCGGCCTTGGCTTTACAACTTATCTTGCTGATGATGAAATCAAAATGAGAAAAGTACTGGATGAGCTAACAAAGGACACTCAATTAATAGTTATTGATGAAAAATTGCAATCATTAATTGGCGATTATCGCCGTCGCATAAGCGATAAGGCGTTTCCAATCATCGTCGCCCTTCCAATCGATGAAAGTGCAACGGGACAAGGTTTAGAAAAACTTAGAGACGATGTCGAAAAAGCAATAGGATTAAAGCTGTTTTAGAAAGGAAGAGAATATGGACAAAATTGGAATAATTACTAAAGTTGCCGGCCCGCTGGTTGTCGCTTCGGGCATGGAGAACGTACAAGTATATGATGTCGTTCGCGTGTCGAATAAAAAGTTAATCGGTGAAGTTATCGAACTACGTGGCGATCTCGCCTCGATTCAAGTTTATGAAGAGACGTCTGGGATTGGTCCCGGCGAACCTGTTTATTTTACTAACGAACCACTTTCAGCCGAACTTGGTCCCGGACTTATCGAGTCGATTTTTGACGGCATTCAACGCCCATTAAGCAGTATATACGATAATTATGGATCCCATATCCCATTAGGGATTGATCTTCCCAGACTTAATCGCGACAAAATATGGAATTTTAAGCCTGTTGCTGAAATAAATACGAAAGTAAGTGGTGGCATGATTTTAGGCACAGTCAAAGAGACACCAGTTGTCGTTCATAAAATAATGGTCCCGCCTCATGTGTCAGGAAAATTAGTTTGGCTTCATGATGGTGAGGCAAAAGTTACTGATTCGATTGCAAAAATCATCACTAGTGAGGGTCGGGAACTTTCCCTTAATATGATTCAATATTGGCCCGTAAGAAAAAAACGCCCGTACATTAATAAACTCGCGCCGAATAAACTAATGGTTACTGGACAAAGAGTTATTGACGCTCTCTTTCCTGTCTCAATCGGCGGTATCGCTGCTATTCCCGGACCTTTCGGTTCAGGAAAAACGGTTGTTCAACATCAACTTGCTAAATGGGCTGATGCTGACATTATTGTTTATGTCGGATGCGGTGAACGCGGAAATGAAATGACTGATGTTTTAATGGAGTTTCCTCGTTTGAAAGATCCGCGGACCGGTGAATCGCTAATGAAGAGGACAGTTTTAATTGCCAATACTTCTAATATGCCAGTCGCGGCTCGTGAAGCATCGATCTACACGGGAATTACGATTGCTGAATATTATCGTGATATGGGTTATAAAGTAGCGATTATGGCTGACTCAACCTCGCGTTGGGCTGAAGCTTTGCGCGAAATGTCATCTCGCCTTGAAGAAATGCCGGGCGAAGAAGGCTACCCAGCTTATTTATCAAGTCGGCTTGCCGAATTTTATGAAAGAGCTGGATATGTAACTTGTTTAGGCGATAAAGAACGCGAAGGAGCCGTTACGGCAATTGGAGCTGTTTCGCCACCAGGAGGAGATACTTCTGAACCCGTTTCGCAAGCGACCTTGCGAATTGTAAAGGTTTTCTGGGGTTTGTCGGCCACTCTAGCCTATCGACGTCACTTTCCGGCCATTGATTGGTTAAAAAGTTACAGTTTATATGAAGATGTCCTTCATCAAGATATTAATGCAAACTATCATAAAGATTGGAGCAAGTTGATAAGAAGAGTTCAAATACTATTGCAAGAAGAAGCTTCCTTACAGGAAATTGTCCGTCTTGTCGGTCTTGATTCCCTTTCTAAGGCCGATCGAATTAAATTATTAGCTTCTCAAATGATTCGCGAGGACTTTCTTCATCAAAATGCTTACAACTCTGTCGATACATATACATCAATTAATAAGCAATATTTGATGTTAAAGACGATTTTGAAATGGTATGACCTTGGTAACCAAGCTTTAGAAAAGGGTAAAACTTTTTCAGAAATAGAAAAAATGAAAACAACTGAACGTATCGGTCGAATTAAATATGTTCAAGAAGAAGATGTAAGCGAAGAAACAAATAGTATACAACTGGCGATGGAAAAAGAGTTTTCATCACTGAGAGAGGAGTAATCATGGCCATCAAACAATACAAGACAATTAAAGAAGTCGTCGGGCCTTTGATGCTCGTAGAAAAAGTTAGCGATGTTAAATACGACGAACTAGTCGAAATTAAACTCGCGAATGGGGAAACGAGACTAGGAAAAGTTTTAGAAATTAATAATGATAAAGCTCTCGTTCAATTATTTGAATCAAGTCAAGGAATGAAAATTGATGATGCAAAAGCGACCTTCCTTGGTCATGGCATCGAGTTAGGTTTGTCTCCAGATATTCTCGGACGCGTTTTCGATGGTTTAGGTCGACCAATTGATAATAAAGGTCCAATCATTGCTGACACAAGATTCGACATTAATGGTTCGGCTCTTAATCCGGTAGCTCGTGATTATCCATCTGAATTTATTCAGACAGGTATTTCAGCGATTGATGGTCTAAATACTTTGGTGCGCGGTCAGAAATTACCTATTTTTTCTGGATCGGGATTGCCTCATTCAAAATTGGCGGCTCAAATCGCTCGACAGGCCCGTGTTTTAGGAAAATCAGAAAAGTTTGCTGTCGTCTTTGCCGCCATTGGTATAACTTTCGAAGAAGCTAATTATTTTATTGAAGATTTTCGAAAGTCAGGCGCGATTGAAAGAACGATTATGTTTGTCAATCTCGCTAATGATCCTGCCATTGAGCGTATTGCCACACCTCGCATGGCAATTACTGCCGCTGAGTATTTGGCTTATCAACTCAATATGCATGTTTTAGTTATTTTAACCGATATTACAAATTATGCCGAAGCATTGCGAGAAGTTTCTTCGGCGCGCAAAGAAGTTCCTGGGCGAAGAGGTTATCCTGGTTATATGTATACTGATTTAGCCTCACTATTTGAACGGGCCGGAAGAATAAAAGGAGTTAAAGGTTCTATTACTCAACTTCCAATCTTAACAATGCCTGAAGATGATAAGACTCATCCCATTCCGGATTTAACCGGTTATATTACCGAAGGACAGATTATTTTATCAAGAAGCCTATTTATGAAAGGATATTTACCACCGATTGATGTCTTGCCCTCTTTGTCTCGTCTTAAAGATAAAGGAATTGGCGAAGGCAAAACAAGAAGCGATCACGCTGATACGATGAATCAGTTATTTGCCTCGTACGCTCGTGGTAAGGAAGCAAAGGAATTGTCGACTGTTTTAGGCGATAGTGCTTTGTCGGATATTGATAAATTATATGCTCGTTTTGCGGAGGAATTTGAAGAAAAATATATCTCTCAGGGTTTTTATAGTAATCGATCAATTAAAGAAACTTTGGATCTTGGTTGGGAACTCTTGCGTATTTTCCCGACTTCAGAATTAAAGCGGATTAGCGATGAACATATTGCCGAGTTTTATGGCAAAGAGGAGTAATCATGGCGATTGGGCAAATTAACCCAACAAGAATGGAGTTGACGAAACTTAAGAATCAACTTGCTACAACAAGGCGAGGTCATCGTTTATTGAAAGATAAGCAAGATGAAATGATTCGTCAGTTCATGCAAATTGTCTTTAAAACAAGGGATTTAAGAGAGGAAGTTGAAAATGAAACTTCGAAAACCCTTGAATCTTTTAAGAAAGGGCGAGCTAAAATTCGCACATCCGAACTACAAGAAATAACGTCGGTCCCTGCAGTAAAATGGACACTCGAGACAAGTAAATCAAAATCGATGAGTATTGAATCTCCCCATTTATTTTTTAAAATGGATGCCGAAATTAAACCGCCGTATGCCTTTAGTAGTGCACCTCAAGAGTTTGATGAGGCCTTGATTAAAGGCATTGATTTATTACCAAAACTAATTGAGTTAGCTCAATATGAAAAAACGACAGAAATGTATGCCAAAGAGATTGAAAAAACAAGACGCAGAGTCAATGCGATTGAACACATCATGATTCCCGAGCAAGTCGCCTTAATTAAAGATATAAAAACCAAACTGGCAGATCAGGAAATGTCGGCTACAATTAGAGTTATGAAGTCGAAAGAAATGATTATAAAAAAGAATCAAGCTAATCGTAAATAATCAATACTTACTCATAGGAGATTGACATGAAAAAGCTCACAAAAAACGATGTAGTCCCACTTACTAAACGTCAAAAGGAAACGAATAAATATGATTATGGTCATGTTGTAATATTCGGGGGGAGCATCGGTTTTTTTGGCGCTCCCGCTCTTAGTGCTCTCAGCGCATATCGGATGGGTTCTGGTCTCGTTTCCATCGCCCTAGAAGAAGATGATTACGTATTATATGTAAATCTAAATCCAGAAGTGATGGTAAAACGCTTCATCGATGTCGAAGAAGTAACTAAAATTATTCAAAAAAAAGATGCTATTTTATTTGGTCCAGGCCTTGAAGAAAACGTCATGAATGAAAAAATATTGCGTGTTTTACTTGATGCGGATTGTCCCTTGGTCATCGATGCAACCGGGCTTACTATTCTTAAAAAAGTTGGCTTTGATCACCGTCTTGACCATGTTATATTAACTCCTCATATGGGCGAAGCAAAAAGACTATTGAGTACTGATAATCCACACGAAAAAGTTAGTCAGTTGACCGATCTTGGGGCAACTGTTGTATTAAAAGACTTCGTTACAACAATTTATCAAAAAGATTTCTCAGGACAATTTGATTATGGTACACCAAGTATGGCTAAAGGTGGATCGGGAGATGTTTTGGCCGGCGTTATTACAAGTCTACTTGGACAAAAATATTCCCTTCTTGATGCTGCTAAATATGGCGTGTACATTCATCAACTAGCTGGCCAATTGGCAGCTCATCGATTTGGTGAACATAGCCTTATAGCATCAGATATTATTTCTTCAATTGGCGAAGCGCTTCAAAGAAGCGTTGAAGAATAAACGTTTGATTCGATCTTTTTTCTGAAATCACTAAACAAATAGTTTTTTTGTAGTATAATAAATTAAGCTTCAGGACAGGGCGTGATTCCCAACCGGCGGTAAACCCCGCGAACCTTCGGGTTGATCTAGTTAATTTCTAGAGGCGACAGTAAAGTCTGGATGAGAGAAGGCTCTCATTTTTGGTCCTGAACGAGGACCTTTTTATATGGGCGCAGCATTAGTTGGATTATTACTTGTTTGGATTTTTCTACTCGTCATCGTTCTTCGTGAGGGTAGACCTTTCCGTTTTAAGAAAGTCAATTTAGTAAGATTTATGAGTCGTGTCGCTATTTTTGGCGCTCTTTCAGCTATTTTATACATTGTCCCCTTCTTAAAGTTTCCTTTACCGTTTTTTCCGCAATTTCTTGAGTTTCATTTCGATGAAATACCAGTTTTTATCGCTGGTTTTGCTTACGGACCCTTCAGCGCTTTTTGTGCCTTAATTGTCAAAACAATTATAAAGTTACCATTTACCTCAACTTTGACGGTGGGAGAGTGGGCTGATTTGATTTATAGTACGGCCTTTATCGTTCCAGCTGCTTTTATATATCAAAAAAGACGGAATATTAAAGGAGTAATAATTGGTTTCGCTTTTGGCTTTATTGTGCAAATTGCTACCAGTTTAGTTTTTAATGTCTACATCATGATTCCGTTTTATATGTTGGTTATGGGTTTCCCTGAAGCAGCTATTTTGGCGATGGCTCAAGCCGCAAATCCTTCTGTTACTAATATCGGATGGTCGCTCGGTTTTTTAGCTATTGTCCCCTTTAATGTTTTAAAAAATGTGATGGTTATTATCCTGACATTTCTTGTTTATAAAAGCATTCATCGCTTTATTGCTCAATTTGAAGAAAAAAAGCTGCCCAGTTAGGCAGCTATTTTTAAAATAATGTGATGGTGGTTAGTCTTCGACGATAATCGCGCCTGTTGGGCAATCGTTAGCAACTTCGACCTCGACACCTTCGGCAGGTTGAGTATGGACGCGGGCTTTGCCTTCGTCATCAAATTCAAATACTTCAGGCATCACTGAGACACAAAGACCACAACCGATGCATGCATCGCGATCAATTCTTACTTTTTTAGCCATTATTCTAAATGTCCTCCAACAAACGGAATTATAATATTAAACACCCTTTTATGCAAGGTTTTTAAATTTACTCTATAAATGATTTCTAATTTATATTAGAATATATCAGTAAGTAGGACTTCGGATTGAGAACTTTAACCCGCGTTGAGAAATATCGAAAACTTCGCGAAGAAATTGCACGCATGCCTGATGATGGCGCACTTTCTAATGGCCTTAGCAGTTCTATTACTAGTAAAATTATTCGCCTTCGTTCACAAGAAAGTATTGGAGATAAAGACCCAAAATCAACAATCGAGTATGGTATCGATGACCTACTTGAAGGAGTCGAGAACTTAGAAGATGATGTAGATACGAAAGTTTCGCCAATTGATGTGCAAAAACGCAAGGAGTTAATTCGCGTCATCATCCTCATTTCAATTCTCATTATTTTACTTGTTGGTGTTGTTGTTCTTGGTATTTATGCGTTTTAAAAAAGGAGCTCGAGATGAAAAAAGTCACAATCGCAATTGATGGTCCAGCAGCAGCAGGAAAATCGACAGTCGCCAAAAAAGTTGCTCTAGCTTTAGGTTTTACCTACATTGATACTGGTGCTATGTATCGTGCTTTTACATATTGTGTTATGAAAAAAGGACTTGATCCTAAGGATGAAGACGCTAGCATTTCTCTTATTCCTGAGGTTGATATTGAACTTCTCAGTGATGGCCGAGTTATTTGTTGCGGAGAGGATGTTACAAAAGTAATTCGCGAGCCACATATTTCTGCGAATGTTTCCTACATAGCCTCATATAAAGATATTCGTTTAGCTCTCGTAGAGTTACAGCGAAAAATGGCAAAAAGACGTTCTGTCGTAATGGATGGGCGTGATATTGGTACTTATGTTTTACCTGATGCTGACGTAAAAATATTTCAAATTGCTGACGTGCCAACTCGAGCTGTTCGACGTTATGAAGAAAATATAGCTAAGGGAATTCCTTGTACTCTTGCTGAAGTTGAAGAAGACGTTCGCCGTCGTGATTATATCGACTCGCACCGCGATTTTGCTCCTTTAAAACCAGCATCTGATTCAGTTTTACTCGATACTTCTTTTTTGACTGTTGAAGAAGCTACTGAAGCGGTATTAGAAATTATTAAAAGAAAAATTGGTGAGGCATAATATGCCAATTGGAATAGTCGCAATTATCGGTAGTCCCAATGTCGGGAAATCGACAATTTTTAATCGCATTATTGGAACGAGAAGGTCAATCATCGATGATCAACCCGGTATTACTCGCGATCGACTTTATGCATCAGCTTCTTGGCTGACCAAAGAATTTCGCGTCATTGACACCGGCGGTATTGAAATTGCTTCAAGACCCTTTCAGGAACAAATTCGTGCTCAAGCGCAAATAGCGATGGAAGAAGCCGATGTTATCGTTTATGTTGTCGATGGTCAAGTAGGCGTTACCAATGATGATCGTGAAATTGCAAAACTGCTTTATAAATCTAATAAGCACATTATTCTGGTTGCGAATAAAATCGATGATATTACAAAGATAGCTGATATTTATGAATTTACTTCTCTTGGGCTTGGTGAGCCAATAGCTGTCAGTGGGGCACACGGAATCGGAATAGGTGATTTACTTGATCGAATTGTCAAATTACTTCCTGATAATCAAGCAAGTAAATTTGATGAAAATGAAATTGTTTTTTCAATTATCGGAAGGCCAAATGTCGGCAAATCCTCACTATCTAATGCAATTTTAGGTCAGAATCGCGTAATTGTTTCCGATATTGAAGGTACGACTCGCGATGCGATCGATACCAAGTTTGTCCGTGATGATAAAAATTACGTCGTTATTGATACGGCTGGTTTAAAAAAGCGGGGACGGATTTATGAGGCAGTTGATAAATATGCGGCCTTAAGGGCGCTTGCGGCGATTGAAAGATCGGAAATTGTTATGCTTATTATCGATGCAGAACAGGGCATCACCGAACAGGATAAGCACGTTGTTGGTTATGCGATGGAACTCGATAAAGCAATTATATTGGTTGTCAATAAGTGGGATCTTGTACCAAGGTCACAGACAGCGATGAGTGAGTTTACAAAAAAAGTTCGCAAAGAATTTAAATTTCTTGAATATGCACCGATTGTTTTCGTTTCAGCAAAAGATAAATCTCGTATCGACAGTATTTTTAAAGCACTTGATATGGTTAATGAAGCATACGGAAGAAGAATTCAAACCAGTGTTCTAAATGAAATTATACAAGATGCACAAGTAATGAATCCTGCGCCATTTTTTGAGGGCGGAAGACTGAAAATATTCTTTGCTAATCAGGTCGATGTTCGTCCTCCGGTTTTTGTTTTATTTGTCAATCAACCTAAACACGCCCATTTCTCATATATGCGATATATTGAAAATCGACTTCGTGAATCTTTTTCCTTTGATGGTACACCAATTAAAATTGTCTTAAGGGCTCGAAAATAGAATGAAGATAGGAATCGCCGGAACAGGAACATGGGCAACAGCTCTTGCTCAGGTGCTTGTTGACAACAATCATCAAGTTGTTTTATATGGTCGTGAACAAGGACAAATTGACGATATTAATTTGCGTCATCGTAACAGTGTTTATTTTGGCGACGAAATTATCTTATCTAAGGATATTGTTGCGACAAACAATATTAAAGAGATATGTGTTGATGTCGATGCTATTTTGTTAAGTGTTCCGACGGGAGCAGTTAGCGAAGTAGTGAAAAAGATGGCGCCCTTTTTAACGCACAAAACATTGTTTGTTAACACCGCTAAAGGTTTCGATCCGGATACTAATTTACGGATGTCAGAAATTATCCGTAGGCAAGTTCCAGGCGCAAAACGAAAGGCGATCGTGTCGCTGTTAGGCCCATCTCATGCGGAAGAAGTTATTAAAAGACGCTTGACTTTAATTGCTGCTGTTTCAAAAAATAAGAAGGCATCCTATCTTATTCAACAAATCTTTTCTAATGATTACTTTCGCGTATACGTCCACAAGGACGAAGTTGGTGCGGAATATGCAGCAGCGATGAAAAACACAATCGCGATTGCCGCTGGTATCATCGACGGACTCGGTCTTGGAGATAACGCCAAAGCAGCCTTAATTACGCGTGGTTTAAACGAGATGGTTAAGTTGGGACGTCACTTTCATGCTCGAGCTAAAACTTATTTAGGATTAACTGGAGTAGGCGACTTGGTCGTGACTTGTGGATCAAAGCATTCACGTAATTATCAAGCTGGTTATATGATTGGGCAAGATAATTCAAGTCAGCGCTTTTTTAAGGAAAACACTAAAACAGTTGAAGGGGTTAGAGCCACAAAGGTTATTCATGATATCGCTTCGAAAAAAAGGATTTCTCTTCCTATCATTGAAGCTATCTATCGCGTCCTTTATCTAGACAATAAGCCCTCTGAAATTATCTCAAGATTGATGAGTCGTCCACTGAAAGAAGAAAAGTAAAAGGCAATCTTGTTGAAAAATGTTTTGCGCTATGCTAATTTTTAGTAAGAAAACAAAGGAGAAGAATAAATGAACAAAGCTGATTTAATTTTAGCCGTCGCTGAAGAAGCTGATCTTTCCAAACGTCAATCCGAGGCTGCCGTCGAAGCATTATTAAAACTCGTCGAAAAGGCCCTCGTTAAAAAAGAATCCGTCAAATTATCTGGTTTTGGCGTTTTCGAAAACAAGAAACGCGCTGCTCGCATCGGCACAAATCCGACTTCGGGTCAAAAGATTAAGATTCCGGCCAGCCATACTGTTTCTTTCAAACCTTCAAAGACATTAAAAGAAAAGGTTAACTAGTCTTTATAGACTACTGACTGAGGTTGGCGAAAGCCGACCTTTTTTTATTGGCGTTTTATGTATACAATTTATCTATGGATAAGAAGGTATTTTTAGATCTCGCTAATCTATTTGAAAAATTTGGATTTTCTTTGTATATAATTGGCGGAACGTCTCGCGATTTTTTATTAGGAAGACCAGTTGATGATTATGATTTTGTCACCGATGCTACTCCAAATGAAATGAAAAAATTTTTAGAAAACGCTGATTACACTTTTGCAAAATTCGGAACAATAAGGTTTACTTTCTACGGAAAAAAAGTTGATATTGTCACTCTTCGCACCGAAGGTAAATATGCGGATTATCGGCATCCAAAAACGATAAAATACATTCGGAATATTGAAGACGACTACATTCGCCGAGATTTTACAATTAATGCTTTGTATATTGATAAAAACTTTAATGTATTTGACTTTTCAGATGGTCTTAGTGATTTAAAAAGAGGAGTTATTCGTTTTATTGGCGACCCTGAAAAGCGTATCATTGAAGACCCATTGCGCATTTTACGTGCTGAGCGTTTTGCAAAAAAGCTCGGTTTCACGATTGATGAACAAGCTCTAAAAGCGATGAATAAGCATCGTTATTTATTAAAAGAGTTGAATCCCGACAAAGTGCGTGAGGAACAAAATAAGTAAAAGTAATATTATGTGCCACGCTTAGCGTGGTAAGATATTTTTATTAAGAGGAATATTATGGACACGATTTCTATGGAAGCTCTTGACTTCCGCTACCTTCTAATTGAACATTATAAAAAAATAAGTCTTGATGAAAATGATCTTGCCGTCGTTTTAATGATTGATCATCTTCTTGAGCAGAAAAACAAATTTATTACGGCTGATCTTCTCGGTCTTCGCATGTCTCTTTCCACGGAAGCAATCGATAAAATTCTTGTTCGACTAATTAATCGTGGGCTTTTAGAATACGAAACAACAAACAAGAATATCAAGACATCGCTTAAACCTTTAAGAAAAAAGTTATACAAAGAGTTTCAATTGGCATTAGCTAAAGAGCAAGAATTAAATAGTTCTGTTACTCGTAATGCTTCACTGAAAAATATTTATGAAGTCTTCGAAAAAGAACTAAGCCGCACTCTTTCTCCTCTCGAATTTTCAATTATCAACGAATGGGTAAATTTCGGCTATAGCGATGAGTTAATTATCAATGCCTTAAAAGAAGCAGTTAGCAAAAATAAAAAATCACTGCGCTCAATCGATAAAATTCTTTTGCAATGGCAAACACGCGATGACATGGAAAAAGAAGGCTATAGCGCTGTAAACGAAAAGTGGAATAAAGACATCGAACAAACAATTAAAATTGCCAAGACTAAATGGATAGATGATGACGGTAAATAGTGATAAGATAAAAATTTTTAAAAAGTATCTTGACCATTTGTTTGTAAACGCGAAATGTGCTCTGGATTATAAAAAGGATTATGAGCTTGTTATAGCTGTTGTTTTAAGTGCACAAACAACTGATTTAGCCGTTAATAAAGTCACGCCTCAGCTTTTTTCTCATTTTGACAGTTTGGAAAAGCTTAAGGATGCACCAATCAGCGATTTGGAAAACGACATCCGCGCCATCGGTCTATTTCGCAATAAAGCTGACCATATTAAAAAAATTGCCACGATGCTTCTTGAAAATTTTAAGGGTATTGTACCTTCGGAAAGTTCCAAATTGCTTTCCCTTCCTGGGGTAGGCAATAAAACGCGAAACGTTATTCAAGCCGAGCTATTTGGCATTCCCACAATTGCTGTAGATACTCATGTCGAACGTATTGCAAAAAGATTGGGTTTCGCCCGGAATAAAGATAATCCCGATCAAGTGGAAAGTAAGTTAAAAAAACTTTTGCATCCTAAGGATTATATTAAGTCAAATCATCAAATTATCTCGTTTGGAAGACAAATATGCCATGCTCGAAATCCGAAGTGCTCAATGTGTGAAATGAAAACTTTCTGCAATTATTTCAATAATAATTAAAAATATAAAGAATCGACTGCTTCTAGATAATAAAGGCGCGGAATGAAGCCCTTTTTAATGATATAACCTTCCTTCTTAACCGTTGAATATGGAATAGATTTACGGCTATTGCTGGAAAAAGCTTCGATTACTAAACTTGCATCGAGTAGGTAGGTTTCATCAAATGCTTCAAAACGAATGATGAAAAAAGCGATTCCACCGTGTTTATTGACTCTAATAAGGTGTTTGACTTGGTGTTTAGTGATGTTTGACAAAGGAAGAGAAGTGCGCAATTTCGTACTTTTTGCCTCAAAATCAATATATTTCCCACGGTACACACCATTGTAATCAGTTGTTGATTGCTTCTCAAAATATGCATCCACAATTTTGGCACCTTTTGAATAATCGACTTTGACAATATTGATTGGGGTGGGTCGTTTAGTTATAACTGCGATATCTTTATCGATATAGTATTGATTAGAAATATTTATGTCTTCTTCGAGATTCATACCCCGATTCGCACTCGAAAAACTTCTGGATTGTTTAACGGCTTTTTCGCTTTTTGATTTAGGGTTTATGCCACCGGGGTACTTAATCATATTAGCTAATATACTCATCGATCATTTTTTCAAAATCTTCAGGCGTAACGGTATTACCTTTCGCCAGTTGATTAATAACTTTTGGCAATGGTGAAGGAAGATTTTTTGCCTTGGCCAAAACTTTTTTGTATTCTCGAGCAAGTAAGTCAGGATTTTTGTGCATCGCATCATATAGTTTCGCGAGATTTCGAGCATCATCTAGGGGATCGTGTTTTGTTCCATCAAAGTCGATACCGAATATTTTTAATGAATTATCTAGAGACAAAGAATTGCCTTTTTCATCTTTTATATATTGACTAACAAATGAAGCGAGATCGAGATAGTTGCTTTTGATAAATTTAGCATCATCTTTGTTGGCATCAAGATTATGACTAACTGACTGACTAATAATTCTCAAGTCGTGATTGCCATAGGTAATAAATAAAGATTTACTATATGATCGTCCGACATATTTTTTTAATTCCTCCATCGCTTGGCGATAGGGAATGCCTTGTGTTTTCATCAACTCGTTAGTGATTCCAGTTAACTGGACGACGACTCTTCCAACATTGTTCTTCGCTAATACAAATCGCTTAAAGCCAGGATATATTTTACGAATAGTTCCTTCTTTTGATAAGACAGCATGGACTGCGCCGATGGCAATCATCTCATGAGAAAACTGCGTTCCTTCTAAGTCGAGGAAGACGAGGTGACGGCGGCCGCGTATAACTTTTTTTAACTCTTTCATAGAATTCGCAAATAGTATAGCACTTGATGGCAAAATATCATAGGGGAAAAAGGAAGAAATAAACGTGATTTGATTTGTATTAGGCGCCCATCTTTAATATAATTAAAAAAAGAGGAAGATATCGTGGATTTCAAACCAAACCTGACGTCAAAAGCCATTATCAACAAAGTTTTTTCTAAGAATGTTAAAGGCTACGATCCTTTGGAGGTTGATGTCTTTCTCGATCAAGTCGCTAAGGATTATGCGGTTTTTGATAGGGCTCTTCGCGAAAGAGATGAATACATCGCTGAACTCGAAACTCTTATTAAACGGCATCGTGATCGGATTTCCTTATTGGAGATCGAAAATGCAAAGTATAGCAAGCGGCTTGGAAACATCAAGGATGAGGGCAAAGTCTCACTTCAAAATATCGAATATTTGAAAAGAATCGATGTTTTAGAAAAAGAATTGTATCGGATTGGCGTTGACCCATCTAAACTAAAGTAACACCGACCTCGGTAACTGCTGGTTTATTCCAGAGGAAAGTCCATGCTCGCACTGGCTGTGATGCCAGTAGTGATTGCGCTAGCGGAAAAAATAACGCTAGGTATGCGGGAGCGCATAACGGCGGGTGAAAACCTAAGGTTTAGGCTAAGGTAATAACCCTGAAAGTGCCACAGTGACGAAGCTTAACGGAAACGTTAAGGTGGAACGCGGTAAACCCCACAAGCGAGAAACCCAAAATTGGTAGGGGAAGTTTGTTTCGAAAAACGAATCGGAACATTCATGCACTATGTGCATAGATAAATTGTTACCCTCGACAGAACATGGCTTATAGGGTCGGTACTCATTTAGGAGAATTATGAATTTACCCACCAAGATTACTATTTCTCGAATTATCATTGTCGTTGGAATGCTAATTGCTCTTTTCGTTTTATCATTACTTAATATTACAGTTCCTAAACTTGGTCATAGCGGTATTAATCTCGTTTATTTTATTACAGCCATCGTCTTTATCATTGCTTCGGCAACAGATTGGCTGGATGGGTATTTAGCTCGCAAAAATAATCAGATTACTGATTTGGGGAAATTTCTTGATCCCATTGCTGATAAATTATTAATCGATGGTTTATTGATATTTTTAATTGTTGCTCCAAATTATGCTCCAAGTACACTAACTTTTTCTCTATGGTGCGCCATTATCTTGATTGCTCGAGACTTAATTGTTGATGCCCTTAGACTAATCGCTGTGACGAAGAACAAAGTTATCGCCGCTAATATATTTGGTAAAGCCAAAACCGTTTTACAAATGGTTGCCATCGTCGCCATATTGTTAAATGGATGGCCTTTCTCTTACTTTGACTCAGGCTTTCCATCCGGTTTAAAGATTGCCGAGATACTTGTCTATATTGCAACAGCAGTCTCACTTTTATCAGGTATTGTTTACGTCGTCGAAAATCGTCAAGTTTTACGGGAGGAAAAAAATGATGAAAACTCAAAAACTAGTCGAAATTCTTAAAGACAAAAAAATTACTATCGGATCAGTTGAGTCGATGACTGGAGGGATGTTTGCCTCAGCAATTACTGACATTGAAGGTGCTAGTGGCGTCTTTAAAGGTGGTCTCATTACTTATAATTCTGAAGAAAAAATAACCCTTGCTCATGTCGATTCTAAAACCATTGATGAGTTTGGAGTAATATCGTGGGAAGTTGCTAGTCAAATGGCTTATAATGGACGAAACCTTTTAAATGTTGATTATTGCCTTTCGGTTACAGGCAATGCGGGACCAACAATTGAAAAGGGAAGTCAAGAAATCGGTCAAATCTTCATCGCTATTGCTAATAAAGAATTTATATGGGGCTTTCCGCTAAACCTTGATGGTTCAAGAGAGAAAATTCGCCGCATGACCGTCGAAGCAATGATTGACGCTATGATGAGCATTGTTAAATAAATTTTGAAACATTATAGGAGTTTAAACCTATATATCTAGTGAGGATAAAAAATGGCAAAAGAAACATCTAAAGACAAAGTGTCCGCCCTCGATGAGGCGTTAAAGGCCATCGAAAAAACTTATGGTAAAGGTGCTGTTATGCGCCTTGGTGAACGACCCCATGTTGAAGTGGATGCGATTCCTTCGGGATCTCTTCTTATCGATGCCGCTCTTGGCGTCGGCGGCTATCCAAAAGGACGGATTATTGAAATATATGGACCGGAGAGTAGCGGCAAAACAACTCTCGCTCTCCACGCCATCGCTGAGGCGCAAAAACAGGGTGGTCGTGCTGCCTTTGTTGATGCCGAACATTCAATTGACCCTATATATGCCCGCAACCTTGGAGTCGATATTGACGATTTAATTCTTTCCCAGCCCGACAGTGGTGAACAAGCTTTAGAAATCGTTGAAATGCTCGCTTCAAGTGGAGCGATCGATATTATCGTGGTCGATAGCGTTGCCGCTCTCGTCCCGCAAGCGGAGCTCGATGGCTTAATGGCCGACAATCAGGTTGGACTTCAAGCGCGACTAATGTCAAAAGCAATGCGTAAGTTGGTTGCTGTTTTGAACCGTTCATCTTGTACGATTGTGTTCATTAATCAGCTGCGCGAAAAAGTTGGTATTGTTTATGGCAACCCCGAAACGACAAGTGGAGGAAGGGCTTTGAAATTTTATGCCTCCGTCCGAATTGATATTCGCCGCTCTGAAGCAATAAAAGATGGAAACGACATTGTCGGTAATACCGTCAATGTTAAAATTGTTAAAAATAAAGTCGCCCCGCCATTTAAATCATGCAAAGTCGATATCGTTTATGGTAAAGGCATTTCCAAGGAAGGCGAAGTTCTCGACTTATCAATCGACATGGGCTTAATCAAAAAATCAGGTTCATGGTATGAATATAATGGCGAGCGAATTGGACAAGGTCGCGAAACAGCTAAAGAATTCTTAAAGAAAAACGAGACAATATTTAATGATCTCGTTTCTAAACTTAAAACCGGTATTGTTAGTTAGTTATTGTTTAATTTTCTCGATAACTTCTAGATAGTCATTTACTAAAGCAATTAATTCTTCTCGATCTAAATCATGGATTTGATCCTTAACTTGTTCAACAAGAGTTTTTTGTTCGATACCGATAAGATAGTCGGTGCTGACATTAAGAATTTTCGCAAGTTTAATAAGCGTTTTGACATCCGGTTCGCGAACACCGGCTTCGTAATTACTAATCGTTTTATCGCTTACACTTAAAAGAGCCGCTAATTCTTTTTGTTTAAGACCCTTTTTTATTCTGGCAATTTTTAAATTCGTAAGCACACATACATTTTTAGCAAAAGAACGGTGTGATGCAATTTTTCTTTATTAATACCTACAAAATGTAGAAAATGAAGCAATAATAAGAACGAAATGTTACTGCAAGGGCAATAATATTCCTCGCCTGATATAAGTGATATAGTCTGACAGCAATCAATTTTGTCTGCGACGCTATTTAATAATTCGCCAATAAGGTCACTCGTGAGTATTCTTTGTTTTATTTCTTATATTCATTTGATAAAATACACTTGTATCGAAAGATACTTATTACCATAGATTCTTCGTAGTCTCTCTTATCGGATAGTATCCGTTATAAATAAACGAATCGGTGATATTTTTATCCCACGTTTTAGGTAATAATTCTGTTTTATTTGCTCTTTTTTACGTTTTTCCGTAGGAAGAGCGCTCCGTAATCGAAATTAAACTACCAAGGAGGTAATTATTATGGATCCATTACTAGCCACCATCCTTATAATTGTCTCGGCCGTTGGCGGATTGGGAATCGGTATACTTTTAGTCTTTATCGTTCCTGCATTAAAAGCCAAAAGCGCAAGCAAAAAAGCCGAGAAACTTATTCGCGATGCCGAAATCAAATCTGAACACATTGTCAAGTCTGCGCAAATCGACGCCAAGCAAGTCTCTTATGAGATGAAGCTCGAAACCGAAAAAGAACTTAAAGAACGAAAGGCTGAATACCTTGTTTTAGATAACAAGTTATCGCAACGCGAGGCTAATATTGATCGTCGCGATGCCCAATTAATCGCCAAAGAAAATGTTCTTGAAGAAAAAACAGAAACGCTTAATCGTCGTTTGAAAGAAGCAGAACGCAAAGAAGAAATTCTTCAACAAAAAATCGATTCGATTATTCAAGAATTAGAAAAAGTCGCTCAACTATCCGTTAATGAAGCTCGCGAAGAAATCTTTCAAAGAGTCGAAAGCAAACTATCCAAAGAAATTTCTGCTTTTATTAAAAATAAAGAAGACGAAGCCAAGGATACGGCTCAAGATAAAGCGCGAGAGCTATTAGGTCTTGCCATCAATAAATATGCTCAGGAAGTGACAACCGAAAGAACGGTTTCTGCCGTCTCTCTTCCGAGTGATGAGATGAAAGGCCGCATTATTGGCCGTGAAGGTCGCAACATTCGTTCATTAGAGCAATTACTTGGCGTCGATTTAATTATTGATGATACTCCAGAAGTAATTACCGTTTCTTGTTTTGATCCTATTCGCCGAGAAATCGCGAAATTGACTTTAGAACGTCTAATCAAAGATGGCCGCATTCAACCCGGAAGAATTGAAGAAGTTGTTGAAAAAGTCAAAGTCGAAGTCGATGAATCAATTCGTAAAGCAGGAGAAGAAGCGGCCTTTAAACTTGGGTTGCCAAGAATTAATAAAGAGTTATTAACTTATGTTGGCCGGTTAAAATATCGGACCAGTTATGGCCAAAATGCCTTCGATCATGCCTTAGAAGTGGCTTATCTTGCTGGTATCATGGCCGCTGAACTCGGCCTTGATCAAAATCTCGCTAAACGGGCAGGATTACTTCACGACATCGGCAAATCAATGGACTTTGAAATCGACGGTTCGCACGTTGAAATTGGTGTCCGTCTTGCTAAAAAATATGGCGAGCCGGAAGTTGTTATTAACTCAATTGAAAGCCATCATGGTGATGTAGAGCCAAAATTTGTTATTTCTCATTTGGTTGCCGCAGCCGATACACTATCTGCTGCACGACCAGGAGCGAGAAGTGAAACGGTTGAAAATTACATTAAGCGAATTGAAAAACTCGAAACCTTGTGTAAATCATATGAGGGCGTATATCAATCATATGCCATGCAATCAGGACGCGAGGTTCGCGTCATGGTTATTCCCGATAAAATCGATGATTTAGCAGCATATAAACTCGCTCGTGACATTCGCGAAAAAATCGAAAATGAACTGACATATCCTGGACAAATTAAAGTTTCCGTCATTCGCGAGTATCGCGCTGTGGAAACAGCTAAGTAGTTTTTGTTAGAAAGTACGTTAACTAATGAGGATTCTTTTTATCGGCGACATTGTCGGCCGCAATGGTCGACAAGTCGTCAAACGTCACATTGATGAGTTGATTGGGAAATATCGCATTGATTTTGTTATTGCTAATGGGGAAAATGCCACGCATGGCAAAGGCTTAATTGAAAAGCATTATCTTGAACTAATCGATGCAGGAATCGACACAATTACCTTAGGTAATCATTATGCTCGTAAAAGCGATATTCGCCGCTATATCAATGAAGCAGAGTGTCTTGTTCGCCCCTTGAATATTTTATCGACACTAGGGGGATTTGGCAGTCGTCTTTTTGAAGTAGATGGCATTGGAATTAGAGTAACTAATCTTTTGGGTACGGCTTTTATGAAAGAAGAAGTTAATCATCCATATTATGCGCTTAAAGATTTATTGACTGAATCGAGTGAAGATGAAATACATATTGTCGATTTTCATGGCGAAGCGACAGCGGAAAAAATGGCATTTGCATATACCTTTGATGGACAGGTGAGTGCTATTCTTGGTACTCATACTCATGTCCAAACGCGCGATTATCGCATCCTTCCCAATGGGACAGCTTATATTAGTGATGTCGGAATGTGTGGAGCCTATAATGGTGTGATTGGTTTTAAAAAGGAAGAAGTTATCAATCGGACACTCTTTGGGCAAGATGATTTGTTTCAATTAGACGATGGTGATCAGTCTTTGTTATCTGCGGTTGTTATTGATATTGATAATCAAAGCAAAAAAGCCAAGGAAATATTCCCTATATACTTATTAGAAAATGGTAGAAGCGATGACTAAGAAAAAAATTATTTCTAAACCAAATATCGATGAAGCGCGGCTCCGACAAAAAGTATTGCCAGTTCACGATTTTAATTATTTTACTTCGAAAACAATTCAAGAGTTTGCTAAAGGTAAAAAATACTATATTCGCACATATGGATGTCAAGCAAATATGCGTGATGAAGAAATTGTTGCCGGTATCTTAGAAAAAGCCGGATTTCAAAAAACGAATAAGACCAGTGAAGCAGATTTTATTATGCTTAACACATGTGCGGTCCGCGAAAATGCTGAAGATAAAGTACTTGGTGAATTAGGATCACTTAAAGCACTTAAAACGAGTAATAAAGATTTAATTATTGCTGTTTCTGGATGTATGAGTCAACAAGAGCATGTCATCGATATGTTGCTTATAAAATATCCACAAGTGGATCTCATTTTAGGCACGCATAACATACATAAGATCATCGAACTGATTGATATTCATCTTCGCGATAATTGTCGCGTAATTGATGTCAAGTCCCGACCTTTAGAAATTGTTGAAAAATTGCCTTCTATTCGTAACTCAAAACACAAGGCATTTGTTAACATCTCATACGGCTGTGATAAGTTTTGTACTTATTGCATTGTGCCATACACGCGTGGCCAAGAACGAAGTCGTTCTAAAGAAGAGATTCTTAATGAATGCCGTGAATTAGTTAATAATGGTTACCAAGAAATAACTTTGCTCGGCCAAAACGTTAATTCATATGGCAAGGATTTTAAAAGTGATATTACATTCGCAAAGTTGCTTGATGAAGTAGCTAATCTCGGCATTCCTCGCCTCCGTTTTTTAACATCACATCCCTTTGATTTTAGCGATGACATCATTAATGTTATGAAACGACACGATAATATCATGAAGTATTTCCATTTGCCGGTACAAAGCGGCAATAATCAAATATTAAAAGCGATGGGACGGCGATACAGTCGTGAAAAATATTTAGAGATTGTTTCAAAACTGCGGGAGCATATTCCAGAAATAGTGCTTAGCACCGATATTATTGTCGGTTTTCCAAATGAAACCGAAAGTCAGTTTATGGATACGGTATCGTTAGCAAAGGAAGTCAAATTTGAAAGTGCCTTCACCTTCATTTATTCCCCTCGGCCAGGAACGCCAGCAGCACGCTTAATCGATAACGTTGATAAAAAAGACAAATCAGCCCGCTTTCAGATTTTAACCAAAGCTCTTGAAGAAACGATTGCTGATTTTTCAAAGACAATGGTGGGCAACACTTATCGAGTTCTTGTTGATGGTTGGAGCAAAAAAGACAAAAAAGTACTATCTGGTTATACTGAATCAAATAAACTAATCCATTTTAAAGGTGATGAATCATTGATTGGTAAAATCGTCAATGTTCGCGTGACTGCATCTCATGTTTACTCGATGATTGGAGAATTGGTCAATGACTGACCTACAAAAATCACTTCTTACACTTAAAGAAGAAATCAACAATAATGACCTTGTTAAAGAATATTTTCGCATTCGAAATCTTGTGGAAAAGAATGAAGAAATAAATTCTTTAAAGAAGAAGATTAACGATGCCCAGGTCAAATTATCACTAAGTATGGGCGAACAAGAAAATCATAGTGCGAATAAGAAAGTTTATGAACAGCTTGTTATAAAATATGAGAGTCATCCTCTAATTGCGAACTTCTTGAGTTTACAAATTGAGCTTCGCGTTTTTTTACAAAATATTGCTGATTTGCTAGAATAATGTGGCATTACAATAGATATTTAGGTGAATAAAATATGATTTATGTTATTACTGGACCAACTAATACGGGCAAGGATCGCATTGCAGTCGAACTTGCTAAAAGAATTGGTGGAGAAATTATCAACGCCGATGCTTTTCATGTATATAAACAGTTGAAAATCGGAACAAATAAACCGCAGGAAGACGAGTTTGAAGGTGTTAAACATCATCTCTTTAGTTATATTGATATCGATGAAGAATATTCGATCGCTCGTTATCAAAATGATGCACGAAAGATTATCGATGATTTAAACGCAAAAAACATTCCCATTATTATGTTGGGAGGAAGCGGACTATATATTAAGGCCGCTTTGTATGATTATCAGTTTAATCAAGAAGAGATAATCGATATGTCGAAATATGAGCACATGAGCAACGATGATTTGTATGCTTCTTTACAGGCTTTTGATCATTTTTCAGCTACCAAAATTCATCGAAATAATCGCAAAAGAGTGATGAGGGCATTGGAGATTTTTTTGAGTCAGGGTATTAAAAAATCAGAATTACCCACTCATAAAGATAAGCCTTTATATCAAGCGCTGTTTTTTGGAGTTGATTTTGACCGCGGTGATTTGTATATGCGCATCATGGGCCGAGTTCATCGTATGATAATGGATGGTCTTTTTGAAGAGGTTAAATTATTGTTGAAGAAGTATCCTTCAAGCCTTCAAGCCTTACAGGCAATTGGCTATAAAGAAGCAATTGAATATCTTAATGGCAATCATAGCGAAGAAGAAACAATCAATAAGATTGTGACAAATACTCGACATTATGCTAAAAGGCAAATGACTTTTGTTCGTCATCAGTTTGTTGTTCATTGGATCAAAAATGTCGATGATGTATTAAGGATTTCTCAACATGAGTCAGCGGCTTAATCGTTTTGAACTTTTAGTAGGTAAAGACAAGGTTTCTACTTTGAAAAACAAAGTTGTTCTTATTTGTGGTCTGGGAGGAGTAGGCGGAACTTGTCTTGAAAGTTTAGCGCGATCAGGAGTAGGAACATTTATTATTGTTGATTATGACATAGTCGATGTCACTAATCTCAATCGTCAAATACTCTTTGAATCAGCGGATATTGGATTGTTAAAAGTCAACTCAGCTTCGGAAAAATTAAAAAGAATTTCCCAAGATATTACGATTTACTCTTACCCCAGGAAAGTCGATGTTTCTTTGCTTTCCATACTAGATAAGCATCAGATCGACTTTGCAATTGATGCAATTGATTCGCCTTTAGCGAAGGAAATTTTAATTGAATATTGTCTCGCGCATAAAATTCCCTTTATTTCTTCGCTTGGAATGGCTAATCGTCTCGATCCAACTGCTGTGAGAGTTGGTAACCTAAGTGATACAAAAGAAGATCCTTTGGCCAAGAAAATGAGATTACTACTCAGAAGAAAGCTAATTAATTTAGCGGATATTCCTGTAGTGTATTCTTTTGAAAAACCTCTCGTTTCCGGACCAACTTTGGCTTCAGTTATGAATGTTCCTTCGGCTGCGGGACTCGCTCTTGCATATTACTGTTTAGAAAATCTATTAAAATAGCGTCTGCTATTGTAAAATTTTAATATATATTAACATCAGGAGGTATTAGCGGTGGCCCTTTTACAAATAAACGAAATCGCAAAAATTGCCGGCATACCTGCCGAATATCTCGAGCCTTATGGCAAATATAAAGCCAAAATCGACACGAGCGTTTTTGAATTTTTTAAAGATGCCCCTGATGGCAAGGTTGTTTTAGTAACTGCCATTACTCCGACAAAAGCCGGTGAGGGAAAAACGACGACTTCAATTGCTTTATTAGAAGGAATGGGAAAGATTAATCAAAAAGCCATTCTTTCTTTAAGGGAACCATCCCTTGGTCCTGTTTTTGGAATCAAGGGTGGTGCAACAGGAGGCGGTTTAGCTTCGCTTGACCCGAGAGAAGAGATTAATCTTCATTTCACTGGCGACATGCATGCCCTTACTTCAAGTATTAACTTGATTGCAGCAATTATTGATAATCATATCTTTCAGGGAAATGATTTGAATATCGACCCTAATCGAATCGTCTGGAACCGAGCCATGGATATGAACGATCGTTCTTTGCGCGACATCATTGTTGGTCGCGGTGAGAAAAATGGTGAAGAAAGAAGAGACGGATTTGTAATTACCGTCGCATCTGAACTTATGGCTATTCTTTGCCTTGCTAATGATGCCGAAGACTTTAAGAACCGAATTAAGCAAATAATTGTTGCCTATAATAAAAATGGGCAGCCGATTCGTCTTGAAGAATTAAAAATATCGCACGCAATTATGAAACTAATGAAAGAAGCTCTTAAGCCAAATTTGGTGCAAACAATCGAAAATAATCCCGTTCTTATTCATGGTGGGCCGTTTGCAAACATCGCCCATGGCTGCAACTCGCTAATCGCCATCAAACTTGCTCGTAAACTAGCACCTATTTCTATTACTGAAGCTGGTTTTGGTTCTGATTTGGGAGCAGAAAAGTTTTTTGATATCGCCTGTCGTTGCGGAGATATTAAACCTGATGGTGTTGTTATGGTCGCAACCCTTCGCGCTTTAAAAATGCATGGTGGACAGCTGCTCGAAAAAATTAATGAAGAGAACGTGAGTGCATTGCAAAAAGGGGTCGCTAATCTTAAGGTTCATATGGAAAATATTAAGAAATTTGGTGTTCCGTGTTTGGTCGCAATTAATCATTTTGCAAGTGACCATCAAAGTGAAATCGAAGCGTTGGAAAAGTGGTGTAAAGAGAATAATTACGAAGTCAGTTTTCTTGATGGCTATCTAAAAGGTGGTGAAGGAGCGACTGATTTAGCGTCTAAAGTAGTTAAAATGCTAAAAAATGAGCCATCTTTTTACAAGCCTTTATACGAGAATGAGCTTAGCGTTGAAGAAAAAATTGAAAAAATTTGTAAACAAATTTATCGTGCCGGCAAGGTGGAATTCACTAGTAAAGCCAAAGAACAAATCGCTAAATTTAAACAACTAGGATATGGACATTTTCCAGTATGTATGGCCAAGACTCCCTTATCACTAAGTGATAATCCTGAAATGATAGGCGCACCCAAAGGGTTTACGATGACAATTCGTGAATTAAGTCTTTCAGCTGGAGCTGGTTTTATTGTTGCGCTTACCGGAGAAACGCTAAGGATGCCCGGACTTCCCAAAATTCCATCGGCTGTTTTGATGGAAGATTTACCTTACTAATTATGCAAGTACCAACATACCAATTATTCGATATTGTCGAAATGAAAAAGGAACACCCTTGCGTGAATCGCACCAAACGATTTCAAATTGTGCGGGTTGGTGCCGATATTAAGATAATGTGCTTGGGCTGCGGAAATATTATTATGATGACGCGTTATGATTTTAACAAAAGAATTCGCAAGGTCATCTCTAAACAATCAGAGATACTCAAGATTAATAAATAACATATTTAGTTATTGAGACTTATATATCGGTGTATGAACAATGTACCGATCTTAAAAATTGATGATCTCACCAAATCCTTTCCTTTAGGAAAGCAAGAATGTATCGTCTTAAGACATATCAATCTGTCTTTTTTTCAAAAAGGCATGGTTTTGCTGTCTGGCAAATCCGGATCAGGCAAGTCAACTCTTTTAAATCTCATTGCCGGAATTATTAGTCCGACTAGTGGAAGTATTATATATAAAGAGGTATCGATTTCAACATTCAAGGCGAAGGATTTGAATCGATATCGCAATCAAGAAATTGGTCTTGTTTTCCAACATTACAATCTTTTTGAAAAACAAAGTGTACTATTTAACGTCATTTTACCTCTCCTTATTGCGGGAAAAGGTATTTCAAAAGCTTACGAAGAAGGACGTCGTTTATTATCTCAATATCAGATGAGTGATTTTGCTGATAAGGAAGTAGAAAAGTTATCCGGTGGCGAAAAACAAAGAGTAGCGGTAATGCGAGCAATTGTAAATAATCCGGCTATTGTTCTAGCTGATGAGCCAACCGGAGCACTTGATCGCAAAAATGCAAAAATAACTCTGGCTATGTTAAAAAATATTTCTCAATCGCGACTAGTGATAATTGTTTCGCATGATATCGAGTTAACCATGCAATATGCTAATCGCCATATTGCGTTAAAAGATGGGATATTAGCAACTGACAAAATTGTAAAAAGAAATGTGTAGATTGAATAATTGGATTGAAAGGCTTGTCTTTAGCAATCTTTGCGAGGGTTTAACCAAGAACATTATCCTTTTTCTTTCATCTCTTGTCAGCTTCACATCCTTGTTGTTAGCGGTAGGATTTTATGTTGGTTCTAATCAAACTCTTGATGAGACGCAAAATAATTTGATGGATAGTGAACTCTTCGAAATCACGAAGAAAGAATATGTAAATAGTTCTTCCTCACCTATATCTTTAGTTAAGATGACAAGACCGACGAAAGACGAATTGTTATTTTTGTCATCTCATACTCCATCAGCGATTATTGGCAATAATTACGGTAATCTATTTCCCGGTAATTTTCGCCTCACGTTTAAGACAGAGGAAATTGAAAATGTCCAGTTCACACCAATTTACAGTTTTAAGTCTTTACGACAAAAAACACATTTACTCATTTACGGGAGCGAACCTAATCAAGAAAGTCTAAAAACGGTAGTAATAAACGAGAGCTTTGCAAAGCAAACTGGTCTTGATAATGATGAGATTGTTGGTCAATATATTGACGTTAGTATAAAAAGCGAGGTTTCAATTGTTAATCAACAAGGACAAGCAATTAAGGACACTTTCCATTATGAGGGGAGCTTCAAAATTGAGGCTGTTTATAAAGAACTTTCCTTTCTTAATTCACCGAAGATGTTCTTTTCATATTGTTCATTAGAAAAAGCGCTCGCTGATTATGAGTTAAAAAACATTAGCGAATCACTCAATAGCAAAGTAGATGGGCAAAGCATTTATGATTTTATCGATAACAACCATCCTTTGAGTCTCTATAGTTATCATCTTTTTGTCATAAACAATCAAGAATTCGAGGCAGCGAGTAGACTTGCTAAACTTCTAGATGATAGCGATTCAGCTATTTCCTTAAGTTCCAATTCGTTGTTAATTAGAGACACTTATCGTCAGTTGACGAACGCAGCCCTTTTCTCGATGCTTATTTTTGTCGTTATTGCCTTGGTGGGCACTTGCTCGATAATGGCGATTGGGGCTTTTTCAAACTATGTTTCGAAGAAGAAAGAATCTGCTATTCTGACATGTTTAGGAGCAAGTAAGAAAAGTATTTTGCGCCTTTTCTTTACTCAAACATTTTTCGTGATTGGTGTTAGTTTATGCTTGTCGTTTGCGGTAGCTTTTATGGGTGAGGTTTTAATAAATAAATTACTATTCCATTCATTCTCTTTTGAGAAATTGATACGCATACCATTAACAAAATTCAATAATGTGCCTTTCGCCCTTGAGATAGTTGTTTTGCTTGGGGGATATATCATTAGTTTCGTTTTTACGTATATACCACTTGCTATGTATAAGGGTTTTTCTCTTGCGGACGAATTACGAGAAAATTGATGATAAAACTAATTAATCTCGTAAAAACTTATGGCACACGGAATGTGCTTAATTGTTTGTCTTTTCGTTTTCCAAAAAATGGATTGATTGGTATCGTCGGCCCATCAGGGTGTGGCAAAACAACCCTTTTAAATATTATGGCAGGTATTGATGAACCAACAAGTGGAGTTTGTCTTTTTAAAAATCGCTCTCTTGCTAATATGAAACCGATTGAAAAAAGTGCTTATCGTCTTGTTGAGATCGGATATGTGTTTCAAGATTTTAGGCTATTTGATAACGAAAGCGTTCATGATAATTTGGCTCTTCCTTTGGAAACGATGAGTAATGAGACAAAGGAAATAAAGAAAAGACACATCAATCATTTACTGGCGACTGTCGGTTTATCAACAAAAGCAAAGAATAAAATCAACACTTTGTCAGGCGGAGAAAAGCAAAGAGTCGCCATCGCACGATCACTAGTTAATAATCCGTCAATTATTCTTTGCGATGAACCCACTGGGGCACTAGATGAAGAAAATGCTACTTCGATAATGAAAATCTTAATAAGATTGTCGATTCGGCAATTGGTCATTATTGTCTCTCATGATGAAAAACTAATAAAGCTATATTGTGACTCTATGTTGCGAATGCTCGATGGACAAATCACAAGTTTCGTTCAACTTTCTAGCCATCGCGATACCAGTGGAAATATAATCCATAACCTAGTAAAGACTAAAAAGAACGGCTTTATTTTGCCTTTGAGTGTCATGATTAAGCGATCTCTAACCATCATAAAAACTAGAAAGAAGCGGCTGATATTAAACAATACAATTATGTCTCTTGGTTTACTGGGCGTTGGCTTATCGCTTATCATGGCTTTTTCTATTCAAGAAAGAATTATCACTAGTTTCTCACAGGTTATTGATGACAATATAATCGTAATGTCTAACCAATCAAACGCCAACTCGATTTCGACAGCTTACTCCGCAAGCTTTGAAAACGTTAGTAAAATCAAGGATAAATACTCAGTATACCTAAAAGGTATTGGAGTGTCTTATATGGTAAACTTCGAGACGTTTTTCCAAGATCGCGATGAACTATATATTTCATCGACAGCATATAAAATTATTCTTCCTCGTTTTACGACACGACAAATTAATGACTTCTGTTGGCTCGAAGGAAAAGATGATGAGCAAGTAATCCATCCAAAACTTAGCTCGGTGATGAGCGATGATGACTTAGTGATTGGTCTTTCATATAATGAAATGATCGGTCTTTGCTATTCCCTTCGCATTGAAAGAAATTATTTTTCTCTCGGCGAGTATATTAATCGCGAACAACCCCTGGTTACGTTAGGCATCGCCAATAATGATTGGCAATACGATGATGAGCAAGTTTTTCACCTTGTCGGAGTTATCGAAACCGACGAGCCACGTTTATTCCACACAAATTATTTATGGAGTGAATATGTTTTTGAAGAAAAAATGAGAATACCCACCATTGATAGTCAAGAATATGAATTTCCTTGGCAAATGGCAAAGACGTATTTTCTTTCAACGATTGACCGACCAGAGATTTTCATGGAAATGACTCTTTATGACCGCAACCTCCATGATTTTGTTTTTGAACGGGCGGGACCAGATTATCACTCTTCTCTTTGTCCGATCAGCGGACCATGCTTCCTTAATCGACTCCTTGTGTATCACACTGATAAAAATGCGGTCAATATTAGTGACGTTTATTCGATAATTTATAAAGAAACGAATATTGAAAATTGCATTTTCGCAAGTAGAGGAGGCTATTATTATCATCCTAACTCTTTCATTGCTGGATTTGCTCGCAATACTTTTGTTTCATTTAGTAAATCGCAAATTGAAAAAGCGACGGACGCTGATTGTCTTATCGACTCAGAAAACGATAATATCGAGCTAGTTCCTCCCCCTGGAGTTCTTCAAGGAAGTATACAAACAAGCTTGAATGGAGGACTCGGCTTTTCAAGTAATATAAAAGAACTCATTATTGGTCGTATTCCGGAGTCCTTATCAGAAATTGCTGTGAGCCAAGGGCTCGTTGATTCACTCTTTTTAAACGAGGAGGTGATTGGAAAAACGATGCAAATTGCCGTTAACTATAATATTAGACGTTACGATAACGATCGAATCGAAAAGCAGTATTCGATTAGTGAAGTTACCGTTGTTGGTATTACGAAAAGCGACAAAGTGCGACTCCATCATCATCCATACTGGACGATTGGCTTCTTCCAACTTATGGCTGGAATGAGTGCTTTTGAATTAGTTCCTGAACATGTACTTTTTACAACTTCGACAAATAAAAATAGCGATGAGTTGATTGCCAATTTAAGTAGCAAATACAGCAAATATCAATTTTATAATCCAATGAAAGTGATAAGTGAGGGAATTGACGAGACAATGTCATTTTTACAAATTGCTCTCTTTTCATTTGCATCACTTGCCGTTTTAACTTCCATCTTTCTCTTTTTCTTAGTCATGTTTGTTACGATCGAGGAAAACAAAAAGGATATATCATTAATGGACTATTTAGGCATTTCAAGAAGCGACATTCGCCGATCTTTTATTGTCTGCGGACTAATGATGTCTTCACTTGCATTTATTTTATCAAGCATCGAGATAATTATTGTTGATTACATTGTTAATCACATCGTCGGAGGATATGTTGGAACTGTTGTTAGATATCAGTTTAATCCCATTCCTTTAATCGTCATTCTATTCGTGTCAATCATCATTGCTTATTGTTCGACTTGCCTCGCCTTCAATAAGCTGTATTCATCGAAACAAAATAAACAAAAAATGTTTAAAATAAATTATAAAAAAAGATAGAAAAAATCATCAAACAATGTTATTATATGGCGGTGAGTTATTGTACTCACATACTATTGTAAGAAAGGTTAGGGTTTCATGAAGGGAACAGTCAAAATGTTCAATAAGGAAAAAGGTTACGGCTTCATTCATACTGAAGAAAATACCGATGTCTTTTTTCATTATTCTTCCTTAGTCATGGACGACTACAAGACCGCCGAAGTTGGCGAAAAAGTAGAATTCGATGTCGAGGAATCTGCCCGTGGCTTAAGAGCTGCGAACATTAAGAAGATTTAAGATACGAATTAAGTCATTGAACATGTAAGCCCTAATAATTTAGGGCTTTTTCTTTACTTACTTACTATCTATTCTCGCTTGTTATATAATAACAATGCTTATTTATGAATGTAGGTGATTATCAATGCCTTTAAAAGCTGGTATCGTCGGTCTTCCAAATGTTGGTAAATCAACATTATTTAACGCCATTACAAATTCGCAAGTTGAGGCTGCCAATTATCCTTTTGCGACAATTAAACCTAATACCGGAGTTGTCATCGTACCTGATGAAAGGCTCGATTATCTTTCCAATTTGTTTAAACCATTAAAAACGATTCATGCTACTTTTGAATTTTATGATATAGCCGGTTTGGTTCGCGGTGCTTCAGATGGCGAAGGACTCGGCAATCAGTTTTTGGCTCATATTCGCGAGTGTGATGCAATCGTGCAAGTTGTCCGTTGTTTTGAATCTTCGGAAATTATTCATGTCGAAAATAACATTGATCCTCGCCGCGACATCGAAATAATTAATTATGAACTTGCCATTGCCGATCTCGAGACTGTCGAAAAGCGCATTGCTAAAATCGAGAACAAGGCAAGACTTGCCAAGGATAAAGATGCTATTTACGAAATGTCTATTTTATCTATTGTCAAAGAGGATCTAAAAAAAGGAATATCTTCGCGTAATTCAGCCTTGTCTTCTGAACAAATTGCATACGCTAATCGAAACTTCCATTTATTAACACTTAAACCTCTTATATATGTCGCGAATGTAAGTGAAGATGATTACGCAAATTTAACTAAGGCTCATCATTATCAGGAAGTTTTGTCAGTGGCTCAAGAAGAAAAGGCCCAAGTTATTTCTGTTTCTTGTGAAATTGAGTACCAACTTTCACTTCTATCAAAGGAAGACAGACGCGATTTTCTTAAAGAAATGGGGGCGAGTGAATCTGGTTTGGATAAAGTTGTAAAAGCAACATATCGCCTTCTTGATTTATCGACGTTTTTTACTGTCGGCGCCGATGAATGTCGAGCTTGGACATACAAAAATGGGATGAGCGCTTCACAATGTGCTGGAGTTATTCACACTGATTTTCAGAAAGGTTTTATTAAAGCCGAAGTTTATAGTTACGAAGCGATAATTGAATATGGGACTGAGTTAGCAGTCAAAGAAGCTGGTAAATTACGCATCGAAGGCCGAGATTATATTGTCAAAGATGGCGATATTATGTTTTTTAGATTTAATGTCTAGGAGGTAAAAGATGTATCGTATCGGTTATGGAGAAGATATTCACCGTTTGGTAGAAGGCCGCAAATTAATTCTTGGCGGAGTTGATGTTCCTTATCACAAAGGTCTTTTAGGCCATAGCGATGCCGATGTTGTGTGTCACGCATTATGCGATGCGATGCTCGGCGCCCTTGCTTTAGGTGATATTGGAAGTCACTTTCCGGACACTGATGAGAAGTTTCGTGGTGCCAATAGTATCGATCTTCTAAAGGAAGTTAATATTCTTATTCACAATGCTGGATATGAAGTTAACAATGTCGATGTCTCGATCGCTTTAGAAAAACCTCATTTAAGACTGCATATTTTGGCGATGCAAAAGAAGATCTGCTCAGCTATCAATGCGCCAATTTCTTGTGTATCGCTAAAAGCGATGACAAACGAAGGATTAGATTCTATTGGTCGGGGCGAAGCTTGCCGAGCTATCGCGGTCGTCTTGTTAAAAAGGATTTAATATGTCAGCTCGCATTCGCTTCAGTTCGAAAGAAGGAAAGCACCTAAATTTGTTTGAAGTACGTCGCGCTTTTATATCTTATCTAGTGATTAAGAAAATGAGGGGATCTTTTGTTTTTCGAGTTGATAACATAAATCAAAAAGAGAGTAATAACCTTACGAATGTAATCGAAGCGGTAAGCGATTTAAATTGGTTAGGTCTCATTCCCGATGAATCAAATTTTAATCCTGACCCTCGTTACGCACCATATATGCAAAATGAGCGTCTCGATATTTATCAAAGATATATTGATACCCTAATTAATATGGGTGTCACATATAAAAATGCGCTTTCTCATCGTGACGAGTTGTCAAAACGAATTATGCGCCCAGCCTTATACTTAAAAGCAAATAACTTTTTGGATGATTTTATTCTTGATTTGAAACAAGAAAAAGTTTTGTTGAATAAGCAAAATGCGAGCGAATTTGCAATTGCAAATTCTAATGGATTGCCAAGCAACGATTTTGCAGAGATAATTGATGACTATTTAATGGGCATTACCCATGTAATAATTGATAAAAACCAAGTTGACACCATTAACCGCTACCTTTCCGTGTATCGGTATTTTAACTGGAAGATTCCTTCTTTCCTTATTTTGTCTTTTCATAAATCGAATCGTGAAAATAGCGACGACGAGTTTTTGTATTCCTTGCAAAATGAAGGATATCTTCCTGATGCCGTCTGCCACTATTTATATGAATTAGATGTTGATTGTGCTAGCGACAAGGATCGTTCGAAAATTAGAGAATTAATCGATGATTTTCATATTGATAAATTGCATGATAATCATCGTTTATTTGATATCGAGGCATTGAGAAGAGTAAATGCTCAACATATTAGAAAAACGACGCCTACTGAATTCTTGGCATTTATCCGCCCTTACATAAACAATTATGTAAATGAAGAGCACAATGATGGTTACCTTTTAAAACTGGCCACGATTCACAAATCGCAGATTAGCTTTGGCAGTCAAATCAAGGAATTTCTATCGCCCTTTCTTTTAGAAAAACCATCCTTTTCCCCAAGTGAGATGCAACTAATTAATTCTCCGCAATCGTTAGCGGTGATTTCATCTATGCATAATTTAATTTTACAAAAGGATGATGCTTTAGATAGTATTCTTCAAGAAATGAGCGCTTTACAAAGTAGTCTAGGCATACATGGAAGAGATTTTTACATGCCACTGCGTTTGCTTCTTAGTAGAACGAAGCACGGCCCTGAACTCGATAGCATTATTAAATTTCTCGGAAAAGATGAAGTCCTAAAACGACTAAGCCAATATAAAGATTGAATTATACTATTGTATAAGTATAATATTACCTTGACAAAAGTTATGAACATTGAGAACTTATTAAAACAAAAAATTATCGAGGCAGTGAATAAAATCGGATTAGATGTTCAAGAAGACGATGCTGTTTTAGAACACCCTAAGGATGAGACGCGTGGCGACTATGCTACGAACATAGCTCTTCAATATTGCAAGAAACTAAATTTGAAGCCTCGCGATTTTGCTTTAAAAATCGTCGAAGAACTCGATCATAAAGGCATCGAAAAAATTGAGATTGCTGGGCCTGGTTTTATAAATTTCTTTTTAAAGTCCGAAATTCTTCAATCGATTGTCAAAGATGTCATTAGTAAAAATGACAATTATGGACGCGGCTTACAAAAAGGCAAAAAGATTAATGTCGAATTTGTTAGCGCCAATCCAACAGGAGATTTACATCTTGGCCATGCTCGATGTGCTGCTATTGGCGACTCTATTTGCCGTTTATATGACTTTGCCGGCTACGAAATCACTCGTGAGTTTTATGTCAATGATGCCGGTGTGCAAGTCGAAAAAATGGGTGCTTCTCTTCGAGCGCGTTATTTAAACGAACTCGGTTTAGAGGCTAAAGTACCCGAAGATGGTTATCACGGCTTAGATTTAGTCGATATAGCTAAAGAACTCGTTACCAAGTATGGGGATAAGCTAATTGCTGAGAATGAGCAAAATAGTAAAACCTTTGTTCAAGAAGGCATTCATCTCGAGCTTGAGAAAATTAAAAAAGACTTAACTCTCTTCAGGGTTCGTTTCGATGTTTATAGTTTTGAAAGTGATGTCCGTAAAGATAGAAAAGTTGAAAAAACGCTCGATGAATATAAAGAGTTCACTTATGTCGATAATGGAGCGACTTTCTTAAAAACTTCCGACTTCCTTGATGACAAGGATCGTCCAGTTGTGAAAAGCGATGGCTCGTATACATATTTAATGCCCGACATTACATACCATCTTCAAAAGCTTTCACATGGATATGATTTATTAGTGGATGTTTTAGGCGCTGATCACCATGGTTATACGAACCGTATGAGAAGCGCTTTAATGATGAAAGGCTACTCTGCCGATATTATTGATTTTGAACTCGTTCAAGTAGTGCGATTAATGAAGGGCGATGTCGAAGTTAAAATGTCGAAGCGTGGTGGCACGACTGTGACATTACGAGAATTGGCTGAAGAAGTGGGCGTTGATGCGACAAGATATTTCTTTGTGGCTCGAGCAGCGACAAGCCATCTTGATTTCGATTACGATTTAGCACTTGACCAGAGTTCTTCCAATCCAGTTTATTACGCTCAATACGCCCATGCACGCTTATGCAAATTATTGGATACCGGCGCCGACATCGGTATAGATATGTCAGCCAGCAAATTAAATGAGACTGCGGAAATTAATTTGTTAAAGCACCTTCAGGAGTTTCCTAATACGATTGAAAGTTGTGCAAAGTCTCGTGAACCTTATAAGGTTGCAACGTACATTCAGAAATTGGCAAGTTTAACCCACGCCTTCTATACTGAATGCCGTGTAATAGATCGCGACAACATCAGTTTATCGCAATCACGCCTTGCTCTTGTCAAGGCTAGTCAAATCGTTATGAGAAATGCTCTTAACGTATTGGGAGTCAACGCTCCCCAACAAATGTAAGAAGGAGAATTACATGTCAGAAAAATCGATGCTTGATTTCGCTTACGAAATTATTAGCGAAGCCAAAAATTTGCCGATCAGTTTCCATGAACTTTGGGAAGCTGTTTGTCAGAAAGCCGGCTTAAGTAAAGAAGAAACTCGTCGTGAAATTAGTCGTTTCTACACAAACTTATCACTTGATGGTCGTTTTGTGACCTTAACCGATAATTTTTGGGATCTTCGCTTAAACCATACTTTCGACAAAGTTCATATTGATATGAACGACGTTTACACCGATGTCGAAACGACGGAAGAAATTGATGAAGAAGAGATCGAATATTTAAAGATTGAAAAAGACGATAAAGAAGAAATCGATGAAGAAGTCGAAAGCGAAGAAAAAGAAGAAATCGAAGATTTGTACTAATATTAATATAAAGGAGAAATAATATGGCATTAGTAAGTATGAAAGAAATGCTTTTAAAAGCATTAAAAGAAAAGTATGCAGTAGGGCAGTTTAACATTAACAACCTAGAATGGACTGCAGCTGTTCTTGAGGAAGTTCAAGAATTAAAAGCACCTGTCATTTTAGGAGTGAGTGAGGGTGCGGCTAGATATATGGGTGGTTTTAACACCATTGTTGGTATGGTAAAAGGTTATATTGCCGATCGCAACATTACCGTTCCTGTCGCTATTCACCTTGATCACGGTAGTTCTTATGAAATGTGTGTTAAGGCAATTGATGCTGGGTTTACTTCGGTGATGATTGATGGTTCTCATCATCCATTAGAAGAAAATATCGCTGTAACCAAAAAGGTTGTCGACTACGCTCGCTCACGCGGTGTTTCGGTTGAAGCCGAATTAGGCCGCGTTGGTGGTCAAGAAGATGATGTTGTCGCAGAGACGATGTATGCGATACCATCCGAATGTGTACGTATGGTTAAAGAGACGGGTATTGATTGTTTAGCGCCTGCTCTTGGATCAGTTCATGGTCCATATAAAGGCGAACCCAAATTAGGTTTTAAGGAAATGTCTAGTATTCGTGATTTACTTATTACAGTGCCGCTTGTTTTACATGGTGGTTCAGGAATACCCGACTTTCAAATCAAAATGGCAATTGAACGCGGCACGAGCAAGATTAATGTCAACACCGAATGCCAACAAGAATGGACAAAAATTGTTCGCGAAGTTATTGCAAATGATAGCAAAACATATGATCCTCGTAAAATAATCGGTCCTGGCATGAAAGGGATACGAAAAGTAGTGCGAGCTAAATGCGAAGTTTTTGGTTGCATTAGCAAAGCTGAATAAGAAAGATAAAAAGTCCTCTCGAGGGGCTTTTTTGTTAAGGAGGTATTATGGAAGGTACGACGAAAAAAGTTCTTGATATTATTAAACATCATAACTCGATTGTTATTTTTGGGCACACGCTTCCTGATGGCGATTGTTATGGTAGTCAAATCGCTTTGCGCGAAATTCTTAGTGCCACCTTTAAAGACAAAAAAGTGTACGCCGTTGGAAGTGGACTGCCGCTTTTATTTCCTCGCTTAGGGGAAATGGATATAGTCAATGATGAAACAATTAAGAATTCGCTTGCCATCCTTGTTGATGTTTCTGATTTTCCTTTAGTTGAAGACAAAAGAATCGCCTTAGCACAAACTTATATAAAAATTGATCATCATCACGAGAGCAATCCCTTTATCCATGAGAAGATAATGGATCACGGCGTTATTGCTACAGCTGAATTGATTGCTCGCATTGCTTTTGCTAATAGTTTTGTTATTACAAAAAAAGCGGCTGAAGCTATCTTTTTAGGAATCGTTACTGATTCAGGAAGATTTGTCTACGAACCCACAAGGAAAGAGACATTTGAAATTGTGGCTCGCCTTTTTGATTATGGCTTAGATATGAAGGCGATATATGACACCATTTATCAAACCGAAGAAAACCAATTAAAATATAAAGGTTTTCTTCTTTCAAATTATAAAAAAACTAGACACAAGGTTATTTATTGCTACGCGAATAAAAATGACTACTTACCACTTAGATTGAAATTTGCATATGCTTCAAGCCAGGTTAATGTTTTAGCTAATATTAAGGGTTCGCCAATTTTCGCTTTGTTTACGCAAAACGAAAATGGAGGACTACGTGTTGAATTACGTAGTAATGGCATTCCCATTCGCGATATCGCCGTCAAACACGGCGGCGGAGGACACGCAAACGCTGCTGGTGTCAGAATGGAAAAAGGCGGTTACAAAGAAGCGATGGCGATCGTTAAAGATTTAGATAATCTTGCAAAGGAGAAAACATACAATGTGGGAAAATGAATTAAGAGTTGCTATAAGAGCTGTCTTGCAAGCAAAAGAAAAGATCATGGAGATATATAAAAAGCCATTTGATGTCGAAATTAAAGATGATGATTCGCCCGTGACTCTCGCTGACAAGAAAGCTGACGAGATTATTCGGCAGGTTCTTTCGCAAGTTTTCCCTGATCACGCTTTTTTGACCGAAGAATCAAGTGACGATAAAAGTAGATTAAATAACGACTATGTTTGGATTGTTGACCCCGTTGATGGAACAAAAGATTTTGTAGACAAAAATGATGAGTTTACAACCAATGTCGCACTAGCTTATAAGCATGAAGTTGTCGTTGGTGTCGTCTTGGTCCCAGCAACTGGTGAATTATACTATGCAACCAAAAATGGAGGCAGCTTTTATCAGAAGAAAAATCGAATTAAGAAAATATGTGCAAATAAAAAAACAAAAGGTTTAACTGTTTTAACATCTCGGTTTCATGTTAACGAAAAAGAATTAGCAACCATCGCTAAGCACAGTGATAAAATTAAACATCGTAAAACATATGGAAGTGCTATTAAGCCATGTCGCATTGCCCGTGGATTAGCAGAAATCACTTACCGACTGTCAGCCGGAACCAAGGAATGGGATACGGCCGCGAGCCAAATCATAGTTGAAGAAGCCGGTGGCGTTTTTGTAAAACCGAATGGGGAAAGAATACTTTATAACCGCGACGATGTTTATAACCGTGAGGGATATGTTGTCGCTAACCGTTTAGAAAACATTCTTCTTTAAAAAATATCTGCAAAAATGCTTTTTATAAAAAATCTGCCTAAATTGCAGATTTTTTTAAGTAGATTATTATGCGTTTTTTTGACAATATTTATAATAATCGAGCTGATTCAGGCATTTCATAAGCCTGTTTCACACCAATAATTCCAGGAACTTCTTCCATCAGGATTATTTCGATACCATCTGAAATAGTATTATCAATAAAGGCGCAATCAGCACAAGCACCAGCCATTTCGATGTAGATTATGCCATCTTCAAAACCAACGAATTTCACATCGCCACCATCACGTTGAATGAATGGTCTAATCTTATTTAGAGTCGCCTCAATTTGGTTTCGTAGTTCTTTATCCATAAATTGTTAACTACGTTATTATAGAAACATCCAATCATGTTTTCAAGTTATGTGATAATATTTTTGTATGGTAAAAAACCGACAATCATTTCGCATTAGTGTCACGCACCTTAAAGTATTAGAGACCGTTCGTTATCTTAATAAAGATAATGCCTTTCCATCTGTTCCTGGTGTCGCAAAAATACTAAACGGCGTAAATGATCAGGAAACAAAATCGTTTGTTAATGCAGATACTTTTTCTTCTCTGCTTTCTTATCGAGGAAGAAAACTTACCTCTTTAGTTACAAATCTAGTTCGTCGCAATTTCTTATCTTATGTTTATAGCGACGGCGATAATCAGAAGTATTTAAAAATTACCCCATTAGGAGAGGCAACTTTGCTATCCGCCCAGATTAAGAATAAAGTAACTTTTGTCGCTAAGAAAAAGCCACACAAGAAAACAATTTTATACAAATAAAAAAGGATCGTTTATCAATCCTTTTTGACAATTACACTTATTACTTACGTATATAAGAATAACGATTATTAGTTTCGTTTCTATTATGCTCTTTTAAAAATTGAATACCAATCAAGAGACTTATAATGCCGGCAAGGGTTATTAGACTTGCGACAAGATATAAACCGAAAGTACCGACAAAAATAGCACCCCGTAGATTAACAAAAAGAATCAAATGAGCAAGAAAGAAAATTAGGCCAGATACCGACAAAGCGATTCCGGACATCAAAGTGAGAACGACATCCTTTTTATAAAATGGTAAGGCTATAAGCGATAACGACGATAAAATAAAGGCGATTATTAACATTACCGAAGGTCCACCCTTATTAGTTACTGTTGAAGGAAGACCACTTTCTTTGATGTTGAAAATCGCCATGTAGCCATTCGCGTAATACACATTGCCATCGCCGCTTCTTATATATGGCAAAAAGAGAAAAGCTAGAGCCATAACAATTAGGGCGATTGATAGATATGGTCCATATTTTTTTAGTAAATTCATTTGGTCCTCCTTTATCGATTCCATTCTTTCAAATTATATAATTTAAGAAGATGGCTTTCAACCTCATCTTGTCAATGGTTTCTTCGAAAAATAAAAACCCGAGATCGTTTTTATCGGCGATAATGTCTCGAGTTTTTGTTGGTGCCCGGGACCGGACTTGAACCGGTACGGGATCATCTCCCGCAGGATTTTAAGTCCTGTGCGTCTACCTGTTTCGCCACCTGGGCATTTAAATAATGATTGGTCTCCCGTAGACGATTCGAACGTCCGACCCCTTGATTAAAAGTCAAGTGCTCTACCAACTGAGCTAACGGGAGAAAGTT
>Ga0172381_10000349_pt1 | contig 56306 bp, 52 predicted proteins | sample Leawel6488metaG_FD_119754 | JGI IMG/M metagenome (GOLD analysis project Ga0172381, IMG submission 119754) | Leachate microbial communities from a municipal landfill in Southern Ontario, Canada - Leachate well 64-88 metaG | ecosystem: Engineered > Solid waste > Landfill > Unclassified | place... | reverse complement strand
GTGCTAAAGGTGATCAAGGTGCTGATGGTGCTCAAGGTGCTCAAGGTGCTCAAGGTGCTAAAGGTGCTAAAGGTGATCAAGGTGCTGATGGTACCGATGGTACCGATGGTACCGATGGAGCTAAAGGTGATCAAGGTGCTGATGGTGCTCAAGGTGCTCAAGGTGTTCAAGGTGCTGATGGTGTTCAAGGTGCTGATGGTGCTCAAGGTGTTCAAGGTGCTGATGGTGCCAGTAGTAGTGGTGGTGGCGAAACATTTAATATTGCACTTACAACCACCACACAATCAATTAGTCAACTCATGTGGGCTACAATATTTATACCAAATCATACAATCAACGCAACCAAACTATATTGCATGACAGCACAAAGTGGTTCCGGTAATACTAGAATGGGTATCTATAATGAAGCACAGACAACACTATTAGTTGAATCTAATAATAAAACCGCACTAACTCATGGGTTAAACGAATTTACATTAGAATCAACATATACACTAAACGCACATACTATATATTATATATGTATACAAAGTCGTGCAAATGGTGCAATATTACTTGGACACACATCCACAAGTATTAACCAACCTCAATTAGCTAAACTTGACACATATAATGGAGCAGACCCACTCAACGGAATGGCATCATCCACCATTGGTAGTGCAACAGGTGATATATTATATGCAACAATAGGAGTATCATAATGTTAAAACATATAAATCTTTATAAAATAAAAGCATTAAATGGTGATGTCGTAATGACAACTCATACAGTTACCTCAGAAGGGTTAACAATATATTTTAATCATATACTCATATCAGATAACAGAACTGATATTTCCAATAACTTAATATCAGGTGATTTAATTGCAATATCAGTTGATGGTATAACTGAGATGACACTAGATAACGCATTAACTGATTTAGCATTTGTTGGTGATATAGCACATGTAAATGATCTGACTACATATACGAATCAAGTTACGTGGAATTTAGAAATAGCAAATCAATTAATTGCATCTGTTAGAGGTGAAATGATAGAAGCAAATTTACCATCAATTGGATTAGATGGTTCTATTTTATTAAGTAAACTAAGTTATGTAATTGGAGCAGTTCAAGTAGGAATGTTTAAAGAAGCAGCAGAGATGATGTCCGCACTCGAACGAGATAACTTTTTAACCGATAATAGAATCAATCGATATGTTGATAAATTAACATCAGCAGATGCAATAACATATTAATTATTTATTATAAACTATAATTAAACCCTATACTAACAGGATTTCAATATGACATTGTTAAAATTACTTGAAAGAAAAAAACGACAGTATGAAGAATTAAATGTTGAAACTATAACAAAAATCCTTAATCGAAAAAATATTGCAATTGAAAAAGTAACGTTTGATAAAAAATATAAAGATGAAATTATTTATGATCTAAATCACATAAACCGTTGTTGATAATTAATTTAAATAAAAAACAAAAAAAGCGAATCCATTGGATTCGCTTTTGTATTATATAGTTAACTAATTTATTTATCAGTTGTCATTTGATCATCATAATCTGATTTTTGAATAGGCTCAGTTCCAATTGATGAAGCTGTATTATTAATATTCCATCCATGTGTTTCAAATGCATTAACCATATCTTTTACATTCATTTCTACTTTATCATTCACTTCTTTTTTAATAGTATCCGCATCTTTCCCATCTGTACGATATATATCATATTCCATGCGATTATAGTTACGATTTTTTTCACGACCAGGAGTACCAGCAGTAGGATCTTCAGGGATAAAAGAATCCTGAATTTCAGCTAAATTATGATATTCTGTATTTTGAAATTGTTTATATGCACGGTCTTTGAATTCATCGCTTTCTTTACCTACATCACCGATGCGAGGTAAATTGCGTTGAACATCAGACCAGAAGTCACGATGTTCATGGTTTATCATGAAATTGTTGTTTGAAAATATTGACATATGTTATTACCGATTAAATGCTTTATTATAGTTTATATAAAATACTATTTCATTTTTTCAATCTTTTCAACATACACACTTAACGCTCTCACAATAGGCTGACCGACTTTTTTTAATTGGAGGGTATGACGCTCGTGTTGTGCTGGAATCCAATACTCAACGTCCTTTAAAACTTTAATTGCATCACTTAATGTTTTAAGTGCCACACTAATTGCATAAGTTTCATTGTCACTATGATCAGGTGTACTTTGATCTACTGTATTAAATATATCTATTACATTAGCCATTTCACCAATATTTTTTGAAGCTTGACCATAATCAATTCCTGGTTCTTGTGATGCAGCTTCATACATTTGCTGCTGATATGGTTGTGCTTGGCCTTGTTGTTGTCCCACAAAATTTTGAATATTATTAACGTCAACAAATCCTTTTTGGATTGGTACCTGTTGTTGTTGATATGGTTGTTGATATGATCGTCCACCATTTGATGGTATATATGGCATATTACCATCATCGATCATTGGATCATATTCCGCTTGTGATAAATCAGCATTTTCAACTATTTGTTGTTGTTCTGTATATTCAGTGTCATGTACAATTTGATTTTGTACTTGTGCAAATGCAGCGTTTGGATCAAATGTAAGTTTTTTCTTAGCCATTAAATTACTCCTTGGTCATCGAATGTTTATACATAAAATATATTTTTTTTGGAAGTTTAGATATAAAAAAAAAAGAGCCTTGGTTACCCAAGACTCTTTTAAAAAATGAAGACTAGCACGAACTCGTGACTAATTAAAAGATACTAACTTATACGTTAGTATCTCCTTCTTGACGACCACAAGCGTCTGTGCCAACACCACCTAATCCATCTTCAGCGTCATATGAAGCACCGCTAACTTCCCAAGGGTAAGCATCGACAGATGAATCAATTCCAAGAATAGCAGAGTTGATGTTTGCGAATTCAACTTTACGGTAGAACTGACCAGCACCAAGCAAGTTAGCTACAATAGCGTAACGAGACTTAACGATCAAACGAGGTGACCCGTCTTCTTGTCCAGCAGTTTTTGTAAAGATATATGGGATATAAGGCATAAAGATTACACCAGATTCACCTTGACGTGGACCTTTATAACCAACTAAGGCATAAGATTCAACAGCATAGATGTCACGGTAAACTTTGATACCACCACCTAACAATACACCAGCTTCAGCAACACCACCACCTGGTTGTGTATTCATGTCTGATTGCATGTATGTTGGAATGTATATACCATTGTTTAATGTAGAAATTGCAGCAACAACATCAGGAGAAGCGATACAGAAGTTCGCAGATCCCATACGTGAAGTTACAGCGATTTTTTGTGCAACAGCAAGAATAGTGTTAACGATACCACCAGCGATTCTTTCAGCAGCCCAACGTCCATCAACTGGAGCACTAGTACTAGAAAGGTCAACAGGGATAGCAGTTTCACCACCAAGACCAATAGATGTAGCAGCAAATTTCATTGCAGACAAGATTTCTCTATCGATTTCTTGTTGGATTTCGAATTGAAGAGCTTCTAATAGAAGAGCTTCGATATCTTGTCCATGTACAGCAGCTAAATCTTGTTGTAATTCAAGAGTATAATGTGATTTGATGGCACGAGTACCAACAATAACAGAACCTTTAATTACTTTGATTGAAGCTCTCTTAATACGATTTCCACCAAGATTACCATCAGTATCGAAAGTGTTAAGCATTGTGTTATTTTCTTGATAGTTAGAAAGGAATTCACCTTCAGCAGTACTCCAAGGAGTTCCGTTGCCCGGTTGTTGACCAGTATGATCTTGATCAAGATCAAAACCAATTTCTTTCTTTTCCCCATATCGGAATTGATTTGATTTTGAAGTTCCGTCATATAAATAACGAAGTGCAAAATAAATACCTTGTGGAGTAGTTGTAGGGATAACAGCTACAGTGTTCATTGCAAGCAGTTCTGGGAACTGTCTACGAATTAACGGTAGTGCATACTGTTGATATACTTCTACATCAGCAGTTACGTTAGCAGATTCAGGTAAGAAACCTTTATTAAGCTTAACTTGATTTTCCAATACAGTCGCCATAACTGACGCAGCAGTTTGTGATCTGATTGGAGCACCAATATCAGACTCAAGAACAGGTGCCCATTTCTGGATCAAACTTTTTCTTTGAATTTTTTTCATTTTTAATTTTCCTCTTAATAGCTTTGATTGTTCACTATTACTAGTCTTCACATATTGTTTATAGGGTGACTTTTTCAAAAACGCTGGTTTTAGTCTTTTTACATTGAAAATGAAAAATGAGCATTTTTAGTGCTCATTTGTATATGTAATATGAATTTTTTAGTTTTTTGTTATTATTGGAAGTTATATCCAAAATCTCTGAATTCTTCAATCATTCCCATAGTTTCAACCGCTTCAGCATCGATACCACCACCCATAGCTTCCGTAATTACATTTGCAGATCGTTGTAAATCTTCAGTTGTAACATTAGGAGTAGACGCTGCATGTTGAGTTCTAAGTCCCCTACCAAGACTTTCAAATACCTTATTTTCCTTTACAGGACCTGATGTTTTTGTCTCATCAATTTCTGCTAATGCATCACGAACTTGATCTAACTCAATGTCACCACTAAATTGATCGTTCTCAACTGAATCAGCTACAAGATCAGTGAAATCACCATCAAGAAACGCATCAATAGCTTCGTCATCAATTTCTCGAATGTCTTTATTCTTAAATGTTTCTAATGCCAAATCAACTATCTCAGGTTTCATCCCATGTAGTTTAGCATAAATAAGATTCTTTTTCATCTCATCATCTAACTGACTTTTGATTTCTTCACGATCTTGATAAACAGTTTCAAGTTGTTCATCAGTCTTTTTTAATTTCTGTTTAAGTTCTTTAGTCTTTTCTGTTGTAGTAATACCAGAACCTTCAAGAAGATTAGCGATATCCTTTACAATATTATATAACTTATGATTAATATGATCACCTGTATTAGCCTTTGCACTTTCAAGTACAACTGCATTCACTTGTGTTTCATATTTTTCAGTAATATTATTTATTAAATCTTCAAACTTAGCCGCATTATCAACTTCAATAGATTCCAATTTAGAATCAATTGATTCATTAATTGACTTTTCAATTGCGACAATAGCCTCAGGAGATAAAGTTTTTAACTCACTCGCTGAAATTGTATTTTTCAATGTAAATGCCATCATCTACTCCTTAAACCATTTTCGTGGATTTTTTCTGATCACGTCTCATCCCATCAACGCAACTTTCAAATGCCACTTTATCAAACTTTTTAAATCCAACCATAACATCTCTATTATATAACATTTCTCTACGTGTAGTATCTACTGATTCAGTAAGAACAGTTAACGAAGTATTTTGAAGTGCTTCATACTTAGGTCTAATTAATGCTTTGTCGTCAAATGATGGATTACCAACGATATCAATTGTGATAAGTCTGTAATCATCAGATACTTCATAATAACCCATTCCAGTATCAATTACCGAACCCGCACCACGAAGAGAATACCCTGGAACATATCCAGCTTTAATAAGAGCTGCAATTGCTTGTCCAGCAGGATGATCTTCAACAATAACCATTTTACAGTAAAGATTTACACCATCAAAACGAAGTTCCTCAATTAAAGCACAAGTCTTCATTAAATTCATTTCAAATACAGAATAATCTTTACCTTCGCCTTCACCATTTAAACGAGGATGATTTAATTCAGCCGCTGCACGTCCAGTCTTTACAAATTTTTCATTAAAGCGATCAACCTCAGGAGCTAAAATATCCAATGGATATGATCTTCCATTAATACCAGGAACATCACATACAATTGCAATACCTTCTACCTTTAGTCTCTTAACCTTTTTTCCACTTATATCAATAACATCTTCATACATAACAGATGTTTTGAATTCAATTTCTTCTTGAAGAAGGTTATTACTATTTTGATGTACTTTAGACATTAGTCTCTCCCTTAAAGCTCTCCGTAATAATATCCATTATTTCATCTTCCTTTTCAGGTATAATACTTTCAGTTAATTGTTTAACTAAGGTGTTTACACGTTCAGTGTCCCCAGCCAATAATCCGCTAACTAAAGCTTTAATGCGTTTTTTACTATTACTCATACTCTAAGTTTATAATTTATTAGAAAAATTACTCTTCCTCTTCATTAGCAGCTTTTCGTTCAGATTTAATTTGTTCACTATTCTCTGAAATCTCGGCATCTGATAAACGTAACCCTTTACGTAATGCATATTTAATTGATAGAACACCACCTGGATTATCATCAGTTTTAACATGTTTCATCATACCATCAAATGTCTCTAAATTAGTTTTAATAATTTCAGCATCCATAAAATTTTGGAATGCATTTGCTTTATTAAACAATATTCCAAAGTTCTCTTCTAATTTAATATCATCAGAGATATCATTCATAGTGTTAAGAACCATCACAAATAAACGAGTCATCACTTTATCAAAAGGAATTTGGTAACGTTGAACCATTCGAGCAAATGCAACTTCGGCTTGTGTTACTTCACCTATCTTACCATTACTAAAGTTTTCACCCTCACCAGCTAAAGCAGTTACACGACCCGGAGGTACTTTCATTGCATTAACAAGGTTACGTTTGAAATATTTTAGATCTTCAATATTACCAAGATTATCACCACCGTCAAGGCGTTCAATAGACGAACCTTGACTCTGACTACTAGTTGATATGAAAAAATGTTCACCCAATCCAATTACACGACCCGCATTTGTAATCTCACCAGTACCAGTATTATAATCAACACGACGAGAAAAAACTTTTGCTTGATCTTTCATATGCTTTTCAGCTTTAGGTTTAGGCATCATACCTGTATCAATTTTAAATACAAGCTTTTCGCTACCCCATTGGATACGATACATTGTAATCGAATCTTCAATAGCATTAAGTTGATTAAATGGTTTAACAGCAGGTTCTAATGGTGAACGTGGATCATTAATACCACCTGGTCCAAACATATTAAGATCTGCATATAAAATTTGATTTGGTGAAAAATCAATATAATTTTTACCACCAGTTTCTGATGCTGATGTATAAACACCTTCAAGCATTTGACGATATCCAACGATTAGACCTTCTTGAACAATGATAATCATATTTTGTGAAGGTAATAAGTTTATTGACATAATCTTATTTTCCTTTTCACTATATACAACTTCAAGAAATAGACGACCCTCAGTCAATAACCCTCGCATTAAGTTCCAACCCTCTTTCTCAAAGTTAAGAATTCGTTTTAAAACTTCACGTCTAAATGTTTTATGTAGCTTTGCTTTTACAGCTTCACCCATTTCAGCATCTTGGTCAACTCGAAGGGAACATATTTCACCTAAGTCATCTTTATATACACCTTCATCACAAATCTGATCAAGAGCCTCCGATACTTCAGCACGTCCAGCAACACGATAATATTTCATTACACGTTCACGATTTTTCTTCCAATAAAGATGTACTTGATTTTCTGCCGTAACATCCACAGCTCGTTTAGGATCCACATTCGATGGATTCACACCAAGCGTTGGTGCAAATGCACTGTATCCATCCGGTGACATACCATTAGGATATGACAATTGACCAGTTCCCTGACCAACAATATTTCTAGAAATCTCTATTTCACGATCAGTCTTATCTCTATTAAACAACCTATCAAATACGGGACCTTTTTGGTTAGCAAGTCCATAATCTCTAGCTCTAGTCAGTATTCGAGTTGCAACCGTATCTTTTTCTGGCTTTTTTTCAATTAACATTTAATCACCCATAAGTGTGTTTTTCATAGTTTATATAAAAAAACTATTCGCTCACTTAATATCATCAATAAGTTACTTTAAAACTTCCAAATTTACCACATTTCTTGCAGCAAGTTCACCAATACGAAGTAATTCCGCTGAGTTCGATACCTTATCCATTGACATAAGATGTTCACCTATAATTGGATCTATTTTTTCAAATGAATGATGTGGAATAATAGGTGACTTCAATGCAGTTTCTTTCAACTTATTAATAGCCTTCACTCGTTTAGGTAAATATATTTTTAAAACCTGACCGATGTTATTCCATTTTTCAACATCTTTAAATTTTAAATCTTCATCTATAAGTTCACCACAACCAAGATTAAGAATATAATTATCGTCATTCCCCCAACCAAGCTTTGGTGTTTCAATTGCAGCAGTTAAAGGGGTACTATTAAATAACTCCATTGCACCATCAGTATAAATAGCATTATGAGATTTATCAATTGATTTTCCAAAATATGTAATGGCAGACATCGAATATAGCACAATATCCACTAATTTACGATCACTATACCTACTTTGCCATGATGTGAAAAATTCATAATCTTGTTTGATTACATCATATGCAGCACACATAAAATTAGTTTTACATATATCAGTTATATATGTATCACCGCCATAATAACGATTTAAATATTTTAATATATACTTGCGATTGTACTTGGGTTTAGTAATATATTGCCAAGGTCGAAACCACCTAACCCTTTTAGTAAATATTTCTTCTCCATAATTCATATACATATCCAGCATCACTTGAGCAGGGATACCCATTGATAACCCAGCACCTAAAATAGTTCCGGTTGATGTACCAGAAATTAGATGAAATATTTCATTAATTGGTTTACCAGTATACTCTTCTATAGCTACACATATAGCAGCTGGAATAATCCCTTTGATTCCACCACCATCGATTGTTAATATTTTTCTCTTCATTATAAATACCTCTGATAATATATAATAAGTGTTTATAATACAACAAAACCCACCACATAAAAATGCAATGGGTTAAAAATAATTATTAATTTTAAATTATTTACCTGTAATAGATTTATATCCGGATACCAACTCACCCATAAGTTTTCGATACTCATCAGGATTATTAGCAAAAGTTTTTTCAATATAATTTTTAATCGCAGGTATTTTTTTTTCGATACTTGGAGGGTTATTATCCGAACTAGTATTATCCGTATTTTTTTCATCATTCTTTTCATCCATACGATCCTTATACCATTCTTCAAATTCATCTTTACTTCCACCAAATTTTTCTTTAAATTTAGTATAAAGTTCTTTCAACCCTTCAGTAAGAACCATACCATTATTATGTATAAAAGGAGTTGCACCCTCAACAATAACACGAAACCCATTTTCATTTAAAATATCCATTGATTCACAAATACTTGAAACATCCGATTTAAAATCAAAACTTTTAGTTACAAGTCCATGTATATCAATTGATTCCTTAAGAACCTTCTTATCTTCATTTAAAGATACAAGAATAAACTTATTCATTATATTAAACCTCAATTATTAATCTAATCTTAGTTTATATAAAAACTATTCTTTCTTAAAATCTCTCATATCGAGAATAACACCTTGATATGAAATACCAAAAATATTATCACGTGATTTGCGATAATGATTCTGTAAACTCTCATTTAATATATTTTTACTTAATATTCTCTTATTATTTTCAAGAGATTCGAAAAACATATGAAAATCCATAAACCCAACATTAAAAATGGGTATTCCGTTATATTGAAAATCACCCGAATTTTTCATTAATCATTTACCTTAGATAGTTTAATCCAATTTGCTCTATGGTTATGTCTCATCTCTTTATATTTAGTTAGTATATTACAATCAGTTACTTCTTTAGATAACATAACAAGTAAACGAATACCTTCTTCTGTAATAGCAGACGAATCAATTAATCCATGTTCGTTACAAAATTTTGAAATTACATCAAATGTACCGAAAGGTCGCATATTGAATGTACACTCAACTGATTCAAGTACATCCGAAAAATCTACATCAACGAGATTACGATTACCACGCAATGTATATAACAAAAATGTCCCAACCGTTAAAGATCGTGATACTTGATCAGTAAAATTTAATCCTTCCTCCTCTTCAACATAAGAATCCTCATGGAAAAGATATTCAGGTAAGAAACTTTTATCATTCACTTTAGTAATAATGTTACTAAAGCCTTCTTTAAATTGGCTATAATCAATGTCCCCATTCTTAATTATAAATAGTGCATCGATATCTCGCATATATGAATACTGTTTAAAAATACCACGAAGTGCCTCTTCGGATAAATTCTGCTTCAACATATTAATAAATTGATCCAACATAGTGTAAGACCATTCCGAGCGACTATCAGGATTACCGATTACATTACCGATACCATCAATAATTCCCTCGTGACATCCATCACTCTCATCATAATCTTCAAATACACGTTTCATCAGATATGAGAAAACTTGATTATCGAATTGTTTTTTTTCTTGTTTGTATGGTTTGTATGTCATATTAAATAAATTCCAATTATTTTAAGTTTATATTAAACCTGATCTTCATTTCCACTACTTGCATTAACCGAATCCACATGATCTTTTGCAATTGGATTAATCCATGCAGATGATTTAAGTAAATTCGGATTACTAAGGGTAAAATGCTCTTCAGGCATAGCATTATTTACCGCTGGTTCGGAACTAAACGATGGTGCTTTTTCATTTTGCCATATTTCTAAATGGAACGCGGGATCTTTTCCTGGTCCAAGTGGTTTAGGTCCAAGAAATGCTTTTAAATTCCCTTCCTTCTTATATTGTATACATACCGCTCTGAAACTAGCCTTACGACTAATAGGTATCATACGAGTAGGACTAATATCAATTGCTTGTACGACTGATGGATCAGCTGCATGCTTTGATACCTTCTCTGGTCCAATCTCATTGATTTGCGTTACCATTGCAGCTTTAGTTTCTGAAACTTGAGATGCATCCGTGATTGGTTTAGTTCGTGTTAATCCAAATTCACTTTTTTTCGAATCATACACATCTTGAACCGATCGACCTGGAGGTGCATAACCAACACGATTATTTGATTGTAAATTTTGGAACATAGCCCTAACCTGAACCTCAGGTGGTCTATATGTACTCGTAATATTAATCTCTCTAATACCAGCATCAGCACAAATACTTCTAATGACATTAAGTGTAAGATCAGTCACAACATCAGATTTAGCACTTGAATCATAATTAATTTTAAGTGTACTTTCTTCAGGTTCAATAAGTGAACTATTAGGACCTGTTCCACCAGCAGCACCTTCATTTGCATAACGCAATACACTAACCGTCATAAGCTGATCGAATTTACGTTCTTTAAGTCCACCCTCAGTATGAAAATAATCAAGATCTTTAAGCAATCCACCATATGACACAACAGGATGTCCCAAACCTTTATATATAAGATTAGCCTCAGCTACTCGTCTCTTACGAATATTAATATCAGTACTTTCACCATTTGTGCTTGCAGTTAATCGAAGTAAAATATCAGCAATCCATGTAAAATATCTATTAGCGATATCTCTATTTTTAGGTACACCATTTAGTAATATTATAGAATCACTACCAGTTGGATCAGCCGTGTAATCCACATCAAGTACAGCATCTTCAATTGCGATGTTCTCACCACTGGCAGATATAATTTTATCAAATCCATTTATTGGTGATAATGCTAACTTATACTGAAATCCTGTTAAATAATATATACCCATACTAAGACAATAACTAATATAAGCAGCTTCATCGGACTTATTAGTTTCAATTGCAAGTCCGTTAGTCCATAAAAAACTACATACAGCCGACTTTACATATTCTGGACACGAGTTATGAGTCAATGGACCCCAGTGACTGTGTGCCCAATTACGTTTATTAACTATGGCACCCCATAATTTCATTTGTACATATTTAAAAAATGACGCTTGTACTTGTGCATCAGTAAGACGAAAATCTTTTATATCTTGATCTCCATCTTCACCTAAAACGTCACTCGCAGTTAAAGTAGCTGCATTTTTTAATACCTCGTACTCTTCAGCAGATAATCCACCCTTTACATCACCAAGTGGTGTTAAATTTTTATCGGTTGTATTTACAGCAAAAATATGTTTTAAAAATAGATCTCTACGATCTCCACCTTGATCAAGTAATATATTACAACCTATTCTCATCTTACCATCACCGATATAATAAAATTTATTGCTCTTGAATTTCTCTTGTTGAAAAAGAAAATCCCAATTAGGTTGAAAAAATCCAGCTTTAAATACATTTGCAATACTAACTGGAAGCCCATCTAATCCAATTGGAATAGGTGGAATAAGATCCGCATTAAATGGATTAGTTCCCATTACACTAGTAGTCTGAGCATCCATCACACGCCTAGACGCATCAATTGCAGCTAATGCAGATAATGGAGTACCAGCCATACCAGCCAATCCACTACCAATTGCATTCAACTGTGCATTGTTAGCACTAGATCGTACATCAAGCTTGTCAACGATGTTTTGCATATCTTTTGTGAGTAAACCATATTCACCATCAGCCAATGCAAAACGAAACATATCCGCAATAGCATTAGAAAATTGAGTGAATCGGGTTTGGTTTTCTACAGGAACCTGCTCTCGTTGTTCCTTTGTAAGTCCGTTATTTTCATCATTCACGTCATAATAACCGTGACTATTAAAAATCTCGTAAAATTTACCCTCTCGACCCTCGGCTTTTTTTAAAGTTCGCTCGATGGCTTTGGCAAGTCGTCCTGAATAATGTGTGTTCATTGGCATAACAATTAAAATATCTTTTTACTGAAGATTATAAACATAATTTATATATAGTTTATCAATTTGTTCATTTATTATACTAACAAAAAAATAAATATTTAATATAATTTATAAACTATTATCAAATACTATTAAAGGTTTAAACGAGGAAACTTCAATGAAGACCAATACAAACAATACAAACAAAAGAACTGCTGTTGAATTTATCAGAAGCTACGAGGAAACTCAAAAGATTATGGAATCAATCGCAAATCAGACTGCTAGTGAGCAGACTGCACTTGTTGAATCAATCGTACCCAACGAAGATTATACAAGCGATGAAGGGGTCTTCAATATGGGATCTCTTTTAGATGTAAATATCTCCGACGATGACAATATGCAACCACAAATTTATCATACACCAACAGAAGAATTATCTGATTCAGATAAAAATCTTATCATTGATGAATTTACAAAAATGATTAAAGATGGATATGAAGAAGTTATAGACTTTTCTGATATTGGTCCTGTGGCTACTGTAATTCAAGATCGTTATGGATTCAAACAAGATATCGAACAATTTTTAACAGATACAGTACAAAACGCATCTGATTGGCAACAAAGCCAAAAAATTGCAGTTGATAATAATATCGATACCGCTGGTGAAGATATTGTTGATACTCAATCTACTCCTGTTGATGAAACAGATGGCCCAACTGACATTGCACCAACTCAAGCGGGGATTTCTGAACCTGAAATGGCGATGGACATGGCTCCAATGGGTGATGATATGGTTCCTATGGATGAACCAGTAATGGATGAACCAGTAATGGATGAACCAATGACCGAAGAAGGCGAACTTGGATTAGACGATGTTGAAGGTGCTTTAGGTGACATTGCTCCTGAAAGTGACATTGCTCCTGAAGGTGACATTGCTCCTGAAGGTGACATTGCTCCTGAAAGTGACATTGCTCCTGAAAGTGACATTGCTCCTGAAGAAGAAGAAGAAGAAGAAGAAGAAGAAGAAGAAGAAGAAGAAGAAGAAGAAACTGTTTTTGAATCTGAAGACGACGTTGAGTCTGACATTGAATCAATGGTTGAATCTACCGAACTTTCTATTGATGCTAAATTCGAAGCAATTAAAGAACGCATCAAAACTGATACGTTAGTTGAAGCTGCTACTGAATCTCTTGTTGCTGAAAAAAATCTTGATGCTCAATTAGAAGCTATTCGTGATAACATTATTAAATGTAATAATGAAAACGACGACACTATCGTTGCTGACGCTGAAAACGATAAAGTTGCAAAAAAACTCGCACTAGGTGATATAAAAAACCAAATGGGTGCTGATATGGCAGAATTAGCAGAATTACAAGAATCTACCGACCCTCAAGTTGATGATGACTACGATGAAGCTATTACCGCTGTTGCTGACGCTGAAAACGATAAAGTTGCAAAAAAACTCGCACTAGGTGATATAAAAAACCAAATGGGTGCTGATATGGCAGAATTAGCAGAATTACAAGAAGCAGCTAAACCTAAAGATATTAAACCTGTCCTTGAGGCGATTGCCGCAGAATATCACAATAAAGAAAACGCTAAAATAGAAGCAGTTAAAGCCGAAAAAAAACTTGATACTGTCCTAGAATCAATTTCAAACGGTTATAAAGCTAAACAACAAGCAAAATTAGACGCTATTACTAAAGAAGCCAAAGTTAATGATAAACTTGATAGTTTAGTTGAATCTTATCAAAATTCTCAAAAAGCTAATCTAGATGCTCGCAAAGCTACTAGAGAAAAAATCAATACTTTATCTAAATAAGATAAATATTAAACTTAAAAATTATCAAGGGTAGGAATTATTTTCCTACCCTTTTTCATTTATTTTTGTATATTTATAATATGAAGATTTTATTTATAGATACAGAAACCACAGGATTTAATTCAAAAACCCAAGATATGTGGCAAGTTGCAGGATATGTAACTGAGAATCGTAAAGTACTTGATACATTCAATATCAAATGCCAACCTGTTAATTGGAATACCATTAGTCAAGGTGCATTAGATTGTCAAGAACCCCCAATGACTAGAGAAATACTAAAAACATATGGTACTCCTCGTACAGCATTCTTAGAATTCAAAGCAATTCTCAATAAACACTATGATGAATCAACACCAGAAAAATTTTATATCGCTGGTCAAAATGTTAAAGCATTTGACTGGAGATTTTTAAATGCATTTTGGGATCGCCATAAATTAAAAGACGAACCATCATTCCAACATTACTTTAATAACATGGTAAGTTATGATCTACTTGATCTTACTAGACCTCTAAAAAAACGAGGATTATTGTTTACACCAGAGAGTGTTGATAGTAAAGGAAAGAAAATTCCAAAACAACCAATTGCTAATGTTAAATTAGGAACAATCATAGAAGCACTTGATGTAAAAATTCAAGGACCTCTACATGACGCTATGGCTGACATCGAAGGAACTTTTAAAAGTTTCTACATTGCTGTCAATATATGGGAAACCATTCTAAAAAAGGATCCATCCGCAATCAATGAATTATCCGATTTCATACAGGATTTATTTAGACGAATGGGAATTACATATACTGATGCAACACAAAAGAAAACATTTAAAAAACCCAACAGTAAACATACGCCGATTAAAAAAACTTTTACTAAACAAACAGTAAATCCAAAGAAAACATTTAAAAGAAAAAGCTGAGTTACTCAGCTTTTTTTCATACCCTTAATTATACTACGTTTACGTAAATATTCAATAGTGCGTTTAGATTCTTCTTTACGTCTCTTTCGATAATCATCAAGTGATTCATTCTCACCTTGAGCTGCGTTCCCGCTTAATATTTCTACATTTTCATCTACCATTGTAACCTCAGTATATTACTTACTGATAGTTTATACGCTTAATTGATTTTGGATCAACTCCATACGCTTTAACCCATTTACGAACTGCATTATCAGATACATCATATACTCGACCTGTACCAGAATAACCATATGTTTCAATATTGGAAATCAGATCATGTAATTCAGGACGGTTAATCATTGAAATGGTTTTTTTATGTTTACCTGCACATATTCGACATCGAATAGATTTCTTGTGTATCTTAACACCACAATCACATCGTTTAGTTATCGAAATACGCTTATTATTTCGACCCGCAAAATTATGTGTCTGTGAATGACAGTTCGGACAAATAATTCGCAAGTTATCTAAACGATTGTCATTACACGTACCATTTATATGATCTAATTGTAATGTGATTGATTCACCATTCCATATATTACCTAACCCACATTTACTACATTTATTTAGTAATATACCATCAGCGATAAGTCGTTTCTTTAAACTGCGTCTATTGTAATTACTACCATTCACTAATACTTTAGATAGAGGAATCAATCTAGTATTGTTATATTCTACCATTTTATTATACACAGCATCAAAATGATCAGTAGATAATCCAAGTGAATCTATCCGAGCTTTAATGGTGTTATTATTACATCCATTACTTGAAGTACCAAGTTTAAGTGCTAATTCCTTATATGTATGTGAGTTATTAACTAATTCTTCAAATTCATCATCAGTTGTATTTACCCATACAATACTATATCGTTTCCTCATATTCGAACTCCTTTATCATTAGTTTATAAACTCAATGTATTAGAAGTTCGAACTGTGGTATCCCGACTTGAACAGGAAACTCAAAGGTCAGAGCTTTGCATGATAACCAATTTCACCATACCACATTATTACTGAGCTACTAGGATTCGAACCTAGACAAAAACATTCAAAATGTTCTATGCTACCGTTACATCATAGCTCATTATACTGGGGCGGAAGGATTCGAACCTTCGAAGGCACTAGGCCAATAGAATCAAAATCTATCCTCGTTGACCACTGGAGTACACCCCATCAAAACAAAAAAGCCCTCACATATTGCGAGAGCTTTCTAAACTTTTCAAAATTTAATAAAAGTATTTAGACTACAATCCTCGCTTGAGAGTGCATTTGCTGTTGTTGCTGCTGCTGTTGTAGTGTTAAATTTTTCATTATTATTTCCTTTTACTATAATATAGATTTTTGTACTGTTATGTCAACCAATTATTTAACATAATACTTAATATTTTTTATATATCTTAAGCTTATCAACTTCCGATACACCAATGATCTCGATATCATACCCCTTTGACGCAAATAAAGTACCAAAGTTAGCTCGTTGTTCTTCTAGATAGGAATTAATTCGTGTTTTAGGAATCGACCCAGTATTAAGTTGAATTATATATGCTGATTCTTTATCTAATTTATGAATCACCGAACATTTATCACGATCATTATACGCCAAAAACATCATTTGGGTAGATTTAGGCTTCACATTATCAAATATTGCAGCAACTTTTTTAATATGCTCTTCGGCTTTAACTTTAGGCATCATACCGGTATAAACGTATACTACATTAATTTTATCTGGATCTAAAGTATCCACAATAAAATTAACCTCATCCTTCACATTAGGTCTCAATGCAGCAGTCTCTTCACAAACTATACGCATAATTTTATCATAATTTTCGTCAAGATCTAAATCATTTAAACGAGTTCCTATTCTATTTACTATATCCATTATTAACCCAATATTTATTTATATTATTAATATATATTTTTTTTCTAATTTACATATAAAAAAAAGACTCACATTAATGTAAGTCTTTAACAAATATGAGGTAAGCGGTGCTCTAATGTTTTTTTCAATAAAAGTTGTAGAAGGAAGAACAACCATAGCCTCTTATAAATAATAATATAGAAATAAATCTATATATGTCAATCAAAAATCTTCAAAAAAAGATTTTTAAAAATGAGGAAAGTAGAACCATATTTTTAACCTGATATCCCCCGTGGGGAATATTTTTGGAATCGAACCAAATATTAGAAGGAATGATTTCTATAGCCTCAAAAATAAAGAGGAAAGCTGGAACTCTAGTTATGGTAACGGTCACTTCCACGATTGGAAGAAGACCGTTGATTCGTTTTTAAATAGAAGGAAGAATTCCTATAGCCTCTATATGTAATATAATATAAATTAAAATCTAAATATATAAAAACAAAAATGAGGAAATCAATGGCTCTAGTTATTTTATCCGCATTAAAATGCCCCGAAGAGCATAGAAGGAAGAACCATTATAGCCTCATAAATCGTTTTTAAAGGTATTCAGACATAATATCTTCAATATCGAATGGAGTAACCCCCATACCGACTGCACCCTCCACAGTAAACACCGTATCAGCTTCATCAACCGAGTTAACGATTTCAGTTGCACGTGCAGTTGCGTGAAGATTAAATAAATCATACAAGTTGAACTTAGACATTGTAGTCAAAGCTTGACCAGTAAGAGCTATACCTTTTTTATTACTTTCAACATTCACACAAAAATTTGGACGACTTTTAAGTGCGACATCTGTCCAGATAACTTCTCGCTCAACCAAATCCAAAATAACCGGAATGCAAATTTTTGTATCAGCAGTAAGATCTACCTTATCTTCAACAGCACGAGCATCAAATACTTCACCAGAGTTAGGTGCTTGACGCATCATCCATCCAGCAAAACACTCAGGCATATCAGTAAACGGTTGACCTGTATATGATAATACATTCATCATAACATATCGACCACCGTGTTTTACAATAGAATCAATATCAAGATCAATAAATTCACATGCACCATTAGGAGCACTAGTTATATCACCACTATGAGCAGCATTATACATACCTGAACGAAGATTCGTATAAGAAATATGTTCTTTATATTTCCAATCAGCATCATATAATACAGATGATAAATCAATATCAACACGACTATGATCCATATCTTTCCACCAAAGGAAAAAACGAACAGTCCCACCATCAGCCATAGGTACACGTGATCCACGTACCAAAGTACGTAATGATTTACTAGCCGATCTTTGTGAGAACGGTACTATATAACCCTTAAGTTTAGGATCCACATAAACTTTACCCATTTCTTCAAGTTCAGCAAATCGTCTTAACAACGCAGTTTTACAAAGATTAACCACAGACATACAAATATCATAATCCACTTCTGGAATTTCAGTTTCAAGTGCCATTACATTAGCAACATTTCCTTTTGGAAAAATTGTACGAATAGGATTCCCATTATGGCGTGCATTAAAATGAGCTGAAACCTGGAGTAATACAGGAGTTGATACCTTATCTATTACATTGCCAAATTCAACTACAATATGTGCAGGTTTGTTACTCATACGAAGTAAATGATCTAAACGTCTTGCCATATCACCTGGACGACTAACAAGTAATTTTACAGCTACATCATCATTTGCAGTCAAAAGTGCTGTTTCAACTTTTGAATTAAAAGTTTTGAAATGTTTTCTACTATTCTTATTACGAAGAGTATGAAATGCTTTAAATACATTTGGAGCTTTAGTCTTATACGAACCTGGATGTATTTTTTCACCCAAACGAATCCACTTACCTTCATGTCGTAATATATCTTCAGTTATATTCTCATATGAACCAACACCTTCCAACAATAATACAAGCATACGTCTTTCAGCATTTTTAAAATTTCTGAAACGAGTTTTATCAGCAAGACTTACGTCACCACCAGACATACCTACAGCAAATCGCAATACATCAGTTGCAGACTTAAAATACTTTGTTAATTCAGAAGCATTGTTAGTAATAGCATAAACTTTTGATGCTACAAATGTAAGATTTTCTTTGTGAGGAATTTCTTTAGGTAGCACACGAGATAAACCCGACTTATAAGTGTTAATAAACCATTCAACATCAATTTTATCTGTTTCCGATATAGATGTTTTTGCACCAATCAATTTTCGACCCAAGTCTATGAAATCATCTTCAGTACCAAGATCAATCACTTTCAATTTAGTGTAATCCATAAGAGGAAGACGTTCATCTTTTTCATACTTAGGCATGATGCGAGATCCAATCACGTCACCCATATAATGCATGATAGCATTAAGGTATAACTCAGCGTCACTTGCATCCATTACTTGTGCAGGAAAATTAGGATACATTGGTTCAAATCTACGATTTGCACCTGTCATCTTTTTAAGATCTGTAATTAAAGAAAGATAAAATTCTTCTAAACGAGGCATTGTTAATGTAGATACACATTCAATTAAATTTTTAGAGAAGGTATATCCCAATGCTTCTACATTCTGTAATAGAGATGCTAATTGAACAGTACTAAGCTTTCCGTTCGAAGATTCAAGTACAACCTTTTGGCTGCGTCTAAGATATATTGTATTCATGTTTTCCATGTGTCTTCTCCTTTAAAGAAGTGCGGTAAATAGACGCCCTGTTTTTCAGTTAACAGTTGAGTGCTCAGTAGAGCTAGAAGGAAGGACATTCCGTAGCCGCAGTTTTTATATTTATGAGTAATAATCGGATTCCCTAGTTAGTACTTTTGCTCTACCAACTGAGCTATCCTCCCATGAACGGGAGGAGTGGGACTCGAACCCACGACCAAAAGTTTGAATAATAGAAGGAAGGAAATCCATATCTACTCTGTTTGAAAGATAATATAGAAATTAATCTATACGTGTCAATCAGTTTTTTATTTTATTTAAAAAATTAACAATCTAATACAAATTCACCCGCATTTATAACTGCGGAGATGAGTTCAAATAGTGGATCTGATTGGCAACGCTCCAATTTCCCCTGTTTAAAAGACAGGTGCTAATCTAAATACAGCTCCAGATCCATAAGTACCCCTGAACGGTAATGCTCCGTTTTCCATGTGTTAAAAGCACATTGCTTCACTTTAAAGCTTCAAGGGCAAATAAAAAACCTCGCAATCATTACTGACTACGAGGTTCTATGTTCGGAAAATTATTAATACATAATTCTACAACACGAACCTCGTTCGTTTTTGTTTCAATTGTTTTAATTTTAATACTAACATTTTAATTTTTCCTTTTTTAATTTTAAGATGGAAAGCGGAACCTCTAATTACTCCTTTTGCTCTACCAACTGAGCTACCCCTCCATAACTTGTCACTTACTAGTGGAGGGAGCTGGGATTGAACCAACGACACAAAGGTTTTCAAAACGTATAGAAGGAAGAAATTCCTTAGCCATCTTTATTTTTCTTTTTTGGATTGCCTATCAATCCTTTAATTTCTTTTCTAGCCCCAGCACCGGTAACGATCCGAATCTTCTCGGCTTCAATGAGACGCATTGACCAACTATGCTATCACTGGGTTATATGTAGTGCCACCAACACGATTCGAACGTGCGTCCCCAGATCTTCAATCTAGTACTAATCCATACTCAGCTACAGTGGCTTATAGTGGTTGGGATTGGATTTGAACCAATGACACGGGAATTTTCAGTCCCCTGCTCTACCTACTGAGCTACCCAACCATGTAAAAAAACTTTCATCAGAATCGTCACTAAATCGTACAATACCCATTATGTTTCTCCTTTTCGAGTAGCCACAGCTACTTATTATAACCCTGTATTTATCTTAAGGTCTAAATACTTAACCTTTATAGTGGACCCCCTTGGACTTGAACCAAGGACCTTCTGATTATGAGTCAGCTGCTCTAACCAACTGAGCTAAGGGTCCTACACTTATTTTACATGCTTCCAAGTTCTACCAGTCAATACATTTGATATAGTAGATTTAGATACATTAAATAGTTTAGCGATATGTAGATTCGTATGTCCTGATTGATGTAGTACATGAATCTCATGAACTACATCATCAGTAAGTTTGGATTGTATTTTGGATTCCCCTTTAAGTTGTATTGGTTTAATTCTCCATTTTACATCATAAACTAATCCATTCTCCATCATAAATGATTTTAATTCATTCCTAGTAATAGGAATATCATATTTTTTCATCCATTTACGCACCGCATTATCAGATACCTTATATTGTTCTCCAATTTCTTTAATTGAATACTTACCTAATTTTTCAAGTAACTCATCCATTGGAGGTAATTTACTTTCTCTAGGTTTTTTAAATTCAATCGACTTAGTTTCTTTAATCTTTCGTATACGTTGATAATTACCACCAAAAGCCTGAAGTCCAAGTTTCATTAAAGCCTGTCTAGCATTCTCTGATGTTTCTATTGCATCAATAATACTTTCATCAGTTTTATATTCTGATGGTACTTTAACTTTAGTGCGTTTTTTACGTGTCGAAAATGTTTCAGTTTGACTATGGCAATTGGGACATAATAAACGTAAATTATCTATTTGGTTATTATGTCGATCACCATCAATGTGATCCAACTGTAAAGTAATTGGTTTACCATTCCAATCAGTTATATCACACTCTGAACATAAATTATTAAATACACCATGTTTAATTAAAAACGATTTAATTAAATCACGTTTATTATAATGTGTATGTGATCCAAATACATCATCAAACATAATTGTTCTAACACCACCGTTACTAGGACCAGCATTCCATTTACTCTTTAATTCATCAATATTATATTTCATATTAATCTCCTTTATACTATTAGTTTATAAAAGTGTTAATATGAAATTAAAACTAGTTCGAATCTATCACTAAACTATCAATTAACACTCAAAATGCAATGATTTCAAGTATAATGGATCAGGTAGGACTCGAACCTACATGCCCCGAAGGGATTGCATTTACAGTGCAACGAGCCAACCAATTGCTCAACTGATCCAGTTTTAGTATTTAACGGTTTACCGCTTCAAGGGAATACTATCTCCAATAGTGGGCAGGGATGGACTCGAACCACCAAAGCTTATCAAAAGCGGGTACCTCTAAACGGTACCTGTCATTACCAATATGACTTCCTACCCATTTTTAAACACAAAAAACCCCACTCTTTTGGAGTGGGGTTTTATTAAAATTCTCTATTTTAAATTAGACAATAATAATCAACAACCACTCCCTGAGTGCTTTTTAAAATAATAAAATTTTATATTGTTGATTGAGTTCATTGTTTTATCCTTTAATAGATAGTTTAATTTCGTTTCTTATTACTAATATAGATTTTTTTATAGTCATGTCAACCAAAAAGTTTATTTATTTTATTTTTATTTTGGTAACTGACTTTCAATTATGACATTAATATAGAAAATAAATATTACTTATCAACCTATTTTATGCGACCACGACTTTTTCTTTGGTGTATGTCGCTACCACGTACTTTATCAGACTTAGATTTAGGATTATAATATTCAGTCTTCTTACCGGTTACAGAATCTTTTAATTCACGTAAACCCGTCATCATATCACCAACACCGCCAGCAATTTTACTTCCACCTTCACCAGATCGTAAAAGAGATCGTTCAACTACATTACCAGGTTTTTTATGTTTATTACCAGATTTACTTATAGAACCACCGTCAATGATTCCACCTGAAATAGGCTCATCTAACTCTTCATCCATCTCTTCAATAATTTCTTCATTGATATCATCTGGAACCTCTTCATCAGCTACACCAGAATCATCTTCAATATCAACTTCATCTTCAACTTCCTCCTCAGGTAAATCAATTGCATCTGGATTTTCTACATCAAGTGGATTACCATCTTCATCAATGATCTCAGCATCAAGCATATTCTGGATTTCAGTCTCATCATACTCACCATCTTCAATCATTCGTTTACGTTCAAGAGCAGATTGCCACCTATCACGAGCATTTTCTAAATCTCGTTGTTCATAATATTCAGCCATTTCCTTTTCTTCTTTCTTGGTTGGCTTTTTATTTTTCTTTTTATCCGCAGCGATGATAGCTTTTTCCCAGTTTCTAATTTTAGTTGCCATTTCTTTTAATGTAATTAATGAATGCTCAGATAATTCGTCCAATGAATATATCGCAATGTCAATACCTTTAGGCATATAATATTCAAATTTTTTCCTAGCATGCTCACCCATATGCCTATAAGCACTAAGAATACCAAACATAACTCTAGTTTTATGACTTGCATTTTTTAAATCTAATTTAGGTCTACTAGGACGCATTGGATTTCCAGCTTCGATAATTCCAGCCTCAGATTCCATTTTTTCTAAACGAGTATAATAATCAGGAATTTCAACTAGGTGATCCATTGCTATTTCAATCGCAACCTCAGGATCATCAGTATGTTCCATTTCAACCTTAACCCCCATTTTAAATTCACTTAAAATTTGTGATATATCTACATTATGTAATTTAGCTATATCAGATAAAGTCATATTATCAGCTTTACCACCAACCACTTCATTATTTTCAGATTCAAATATAGGTTCATTAACCAACGTTATATCATTTGGATTAAAATTATCATGATCATTATATACATAATAACTATCACTACTAATATCACCATCATACGACCGCATATCAGTACCTTTATAAAATAATACCCGATCACCATCATCATTAATTACATCATCACCTAATTCAGATAATGGTAATTTAATTTTATATACATAACCACCACTACCAGCATTATATATAGCAGCTTTCGGATTTACATACCACCTACTATAATCACTAGGATCACCCGATTGATGTAAATTACTTAACATTGAATCAAGTTTATCACCCAACCCACAATATAAAATAATATTACGACCATCATCCATATCATCATTATATATATACAATGATTTAGATTCATCATTTACATCCGATTGAGTAATTGAATTTACATTAAATAAATCATGATAATTATATACTAAATATTCTTTACCAGATACACCATGTACCCCAGCCCTTTTTCCATTATCAAAATATAACGTTCTATCACCATCAGCATCCACTACATCGTTACCTAATTCAGATAAAGGTAACTCAATTTGATATACATATCCATCTTCACCAGCATATTGTCTAGCTAACTCAGGATTATCAGTCCAAGTACTATAGCCATTCGGTGCATCAGTATTATTTAAATCATGTTTAGGATCAAATTTAGATTCTAATCCACGATATAATGTTATAGTTGACGATGTATTAGATTGACTAGATTCAGTTAATGATAATTGAATATCAGTTCGAGTTATATCAGGAGTTTCATAATCATAATTATCACCAAGTGTAACATATGCAATAACACCCTCTATACTAGGACCTTTATAAAAATATTCACCTGGATTTCCAGCTTCAAATACATCAGATGGATTTACTTTAGCTCTAATAACTATTTGAGATTCATCATTATATACATGATTTGACTCAGCATGTTCTATCGCAAAATTAGGTGAAAGTGTAACATAATCATTAGGTTCAAATGTTTTACCATTTTTATCACGTGCTCTATATATAACAACATTATTTAAATATTTAAATTTGTTATACTCATTTAATGATTTACCAACTTCACGAGATTCAAATATTGTATTAAATCCAGTAATAATTGATTCAAGTAATAATTTATTACTATTACGTTTATGTGATTGTATAAATAATTTTAAATTATTTCGATTAATAGATTCTGTCAATGTACTTGATTTAACTATATTCAATATTTTTATATTCTTTGGATTATATACAACAAATACAGATTGTTCACCTTTATCATCTATATATCCATCATATCCTAATTTAATTAAATTAATTAAAAACTCACCTGGATTATATTTATAAAAATCTCGCCATATAGTCATCATTGCATCATACAGTGGTCCACCTGTATAAGTCGATACCGCATCATCCAACGCATCACCAGGATATTCACTAAAATCTGATAGTGGAGAATCATAAAACGCTTCTAATTGCTCATCTTCATTATTCGTCTTAAATATTGGAATAACAGCTGGAGCATTTTTAATCATAAACATTATTTCAGCTTCTGTAGCATCAGTACTATCACTTATTGGATTATTTATTATAATATCAGCATTAATTACAATTCCATCACTACCAGCATATCCAACCGCAACATGCTCAACATCAGTAAAATAAAATCCTGGACCAAATTGATCAATCGCTTCATCACGCCCAACATATTTTAAACTAAATTCACTACTATTTACCGTTCGTCCATGATACGCATTATATTTCATTATATATCCTTATACCCTTTAATTTCATCTACTGATATAATATTAATTTGACTATCATCAAATACAACAAGGTCATCATCTAATTTAACCCCGTCAAACCCAGCATGTTTTAGTTCATAAAAATCCATATTATCATATTCATCCCAACCAGCTAAATTATGTACATTTAACTTTACCGTATATAATACAGAATTACCACTAGCACCAACCTCACCATTAATAGCACTTGCTTTATTTAACGTAAACCAAATACCACCATCAGAATCATTAAAATTAGTAAATTTATCATTACTTACATGATAATATAATCCATCACGAACAGATTCGAATATACTAACATATCCTTTCATTATACTTTCAACTAAACTCTTATTATCATCACGTAAATGCGATTTAATAAATCCCTTCAACTGAATAACACTCTCATTCAACCCGACATCATTTTCTAATTGCATATTAATAATCTTAATATTACTTGAATTAAATATTGTATAATTAATTCCACCATTAACTTCAGTTGCATTAAACTTAAATCCATCAACACCATTCTTAATCATTAACTTACTTGCAGTAACTCCACCAAGAGTACTTGAAATAAAATCATAAACAGTCTCATATGATATACCATCATCAAGATAAAACTCAAATGCAGATTTATTGATAAGAGATTTAAAATTACTTAAATCATAATCTTCCACCTCTTCTTGTAGATTTTCCCATGCTTCTATATTGGCACCATCAACAAGAATAGTTTCAATTATTTCTTCAAATTTATCGTCTTGAAAAAAGAATGTTCTATGTTCTCCCATCTCATCAATTTCAGCATCAAAAACTTCCGCTCCTATGAGCTGTTTAGCCATCTCAGATACAGTATATGTATCAATACTTTCATTCCAATCAACTACATTTAATGAGTTAGGTATTTGAACCGCATATACATAACCCACACCAGCGGCTCGATCAGCATAATATTTTGCTATCTCAATACTATTAGTGAGATAGATACCATAACCATACTTCTGGACTTCTTCCCCAGTATTCACATACTCATTAGAGAAATTTTCAAATTTTTTTCCACTACCGTGATATAATTTCATATTTAGTTCTCATCATATTCTATTTTTAATTCAGGTATAGTTTGACCCACAGTGGAATTACCTGTAACCTTAAGCTGTAAATAAATAAAATCAGTTTCGCCAGCAGCTAATGGATTACTTACACCAGCACCAACAGTATTAATATTATAATTACCAATCAATGCAGTATTTGTATTATTGACTATATTTCCATAACATGAATGAAATGTAGATTGATATCCTCTAACTAATTGACCAGCTGTCTTAATATCCGATGGATTAACTACCACTACTTCATTTGCAGTACCACCATCAGTTACAGTAATACCTTTAATAATAATCTTATCTTCAACATTAGCTTGAGTTAATGCAGCATCAGTTAAAAACCGAATTGGATCGGTTGCACCATAAGGATTATTAAATTGATATATTCGATTTTCTCTGAAATTAAGTACAGGATTACGCACACCATTTAAAAAAAATGCTTTACTTCCATTAGGTAGATTTTCCACAGTTACATCGTATACCTCAGTTTCTATTGGATCTGATGTAAGATCTAACCAACCAATAGTACCACCAAGATTAACATCAGCTATATCACCATACAAAAACCCATTTGGATACGATGTTAATAATGCATTAGTTGGATTAATAGTAACTACACGCTCACCAGCACCATTAGTACTAACTACTATAGCTGAATCTGTGATTGGTAAACTAGTATTAACATCATATATTTGGAATGTCATTCCATCACTTGTTTTATCAACAAAGGTATATGGACCACTACCCATAACAATAGGTACACTTAATTGACGCTCGTCATTTAAATACATCAAGTTACCAAACCCAATATCATGTTGAGTTATATTATAATTAATTACAGCAACTTGTTCATCGACCGATTGACCATAATTACTACCAACTGTTACAAGGAATGGACTTTCTTCAGTATAATCCCAAATATCATGAGTTGCTACCAACGACATTGTATTAGTTGGACGAGAAAATGAACGAGAACATCCAATTTTTAAAATTGGAATATGTGGATCATCTGGTCGTTCAGTCGCTGGATAAATTCGCATATGACTTAACTGGTTCGATGGAGGTGTCTTAAGAATAAACTTAAAAATAGATTCAAATGAATACCCATCATCACTTGCCACATCGGGACGATAAATTGCATATGTATTTACATCAGTTACATCATCAGCTGGTACAATAGGAATGCCGTATACCGCAGGAACCGCCGCATCAATTCTCTTTATACCAATACTTGATACAGGTGTACCAAATTCACATTCTTTACCTGTATATTTATAAATTTCAAATTCTGCTGCCATATTAATTACTTACATATCCAAATCAGTTAAAATAAATGCTTTTGCACTTTCATCCCATATTTTTTCTTCATATTTAACTAAATCAGCACGAGCTTGTTCTAGCAGTCTAGCACCATTAACTTTACCACCACCAGGAAGTGTATAATCATCTCTATCTAAGATTTCACCCCATAAAATTTTAGTACGAGCAACAACAAGATCACGAAATGAAATATTTGCAAATACTTCACCGATAACAGCCTTGCGATAAATACGACATATAGCTACACGATCGGTACGAGGTGTTGGAAAAATACGAAGTTTATGTTGAAAAGGATGAAAACGTACTTGATATTGAGTACCAACTAATTTCTTAACATCAGCAATGTAACGCTGTGCAGCAGTATAAGTAACCAAATCAAATTGAGACCAACCCGTTGTTGCAACTAGCGACTCACCAGCACCAACATCAAATGCAGTCCAAGGTGTAAACCCATTACCAAACGAAGGTGCTACATCAATAACATCACTTACCTCTTCAGGTGTATCATATTCAATAATACCAGCTTTTAAATAAAGAACCATCCAGTCATGATAATTAGCCTCATCTTGATTATAACGAAAAAACCAATCAAGTGTATCATTTATTGCCATATGGACATGGCCAAGACCATCTTTTTCCGCTAATTCTAATTCCAATTCTATTACTGGATGACCCAGTCTTGCTTTCACGTACTCAACTAAATCGTCTCGTGTTGTATATATTCCAGTACTCATGTTACCGCCTTTATGTGTTTACACTTAGTTTATAATATATCACATACTTTTGGAATTCTTCGATTCTGGATGTCTTCAATTACATCTTCAACTTTAATTTCATTGGCTAATGGTTCAATAAGCGGCTTCTCTTTAGTTAAACTAGCACGTTTTATACCAGTAAGCTGAGAGTTTGATACAAGCTTTTCAAATACAGATTGTATTTTATTTCTATCAATATCATCAGTTTCATTCTGAGCTTCAATATTTGCACCAGCACCTCTGACACCACCATCATTATCAGTTTTTTTACTGTTAATAGCAATTCTATTATACATCTTACGCAACGCATCAAATGTCATAACATCTTGTGTACTTATTACACCAAATTCATTTTCAAGTAAATTCGCAAATGAACTATTAGAACCCTCAAAAAACTTATCATGCATGAATTTAATTGATAATGTATTAAACGCTTCTTTGATTGAATCAAACTCATCTACAATCTGATTTGCAATTAATGTATGTAACAAAACCGCATCACTTTCATATGCAACTCCATCGACATAACCATCGATTACAGGTTCAGTTGTTTTAAGTTCAATAATTCTATCATCCCCCTCAGGGATAAATACACCATTCTGAAATTGACCAAATTCAACTGAATTATAATCAACTTGTTTTTGACCAAATGTATTACCACTACCCTCTGGATGACTTGAGCGTGCTTCAAGTACAGGAGTTGTCATTGTACCATCACTTAAATTAATATATGAACTATCCGATAACTGTTCTAAATAAATCTTGATATTTGCATATTGATCATCACCTAAATAACGCTTTACAAATCTAACCGGATCTTTCTCAGATAATGTATTAACCATATTCTGAAATTTTTCAATATAATCACCAGATAACAATTTACGAGTAGTTGATAATGAACCAGTTAATCCATAGAATAATACTAACTGTGTAAATGATCTAGGGTTTTTAGATTTCCATTCAGAAATTTTCTTTCGCCCAATTAACGACGTTCCATTTGCATTCATCTTACCTTTAACAAGCAATAAAAATTCTTGAACATCTTTTAATATCAATTCACTCGGAATTGTATAATTGATAATATATTTAGGATGTACCCAATACTCATCATTGATTTTAATACCATCAGTAATTCCTTTACTACTAGCTAAAATATACGGACTATTATCATCAGGTACCTCAGCACCGGATTCAATAATATAATTATTAGCAGTTACATTAACATATGAATTATCAACCACCGGATCCTTCTGTTGATATATAGAATCACGAAATTTAAGTGCATCTTTATGATCAACTCCGATTGGTAGAAATTCCCAACCAAATAAATCTGGGCCTGTAACCAATTGACCACACCACACAACATTCATAGGATTTCCAAATGCACCATTTTTAGCACCTTCACAAAACCCTTCAGCTACATTAAGTAAACGCATTTGATCAGCGGTTCCATCTTTAATTGGTGTAATACCATCTTCTTGAGTTATTACAATCTTAATTGCAAGTCCATAATTATGCCATGATAAAAAACTACTTACACTTCCACCTAATTGTAGATACTCTTGATCTTGAAATGATCGACTAGTTTCAATTATATTAACTCGGCTTCGACCAAATTCATCTTGTAAAATCTTAAATAAAAATTCAGTCTTATTGTATATATCTATACCTTCACGCATAGCACTAATTTCTTTACTTGAATCTTTAAATATTTCCCAACCTGGAATATCATCATCATTAATGATCTCACCTGTATCACTAACAGTATAATCACCACCACGACTTTTATTTGAATATGCTGATTGATCAAATGGACCAAAATCATTAAATATCTTATCACGCAATTCATCATCAAATGGCAAATGTGGCATATTATATGTCACACGAATATTTTCTGGATCATTTTCTGGTTCGGTTGGCATTAATGGTGCAAGCAATGACACTAAAGTAACACCACTACTTGACGTTACATTAGTTACAACTACAAATTCAATAGTCGAATCATCTATAATAGTTGCTACAAATTCACCATTAAACTCATCAATATTAGGATCACTAATTGTTATATTAACAGTAGTTTGATCACGATCCATTATATCATCAGGTAACACATTCAATAATGTACCACGAACAGTATCACCAGTTGGTAATACATCAATTGATGTAAATGGAATATTTAACGTAAATGACTTACCCGTAGATACTTCATTTTTTCTATATTTTGAAAATGTACTTGTATCAATGAATGATAATTCTACCCAACGAATACCAAGATCTATTCGTTTATATGCATTGTATTTAAATCCAAAAAAATTCTTTTTTTTGTATTTGACTTTCTTAGTCCCAAAATCAACAGGAATTAGTATACGACTCATTTGTCTATTATAATTAAAATCAGCAATACCTAATCTATTTTCCGAAATAAACCCACCATTATCAAATACAGATTGATTTGTATATTTCTGGAACCATCGAATACGCTTAATTGTATAATCGAGATCATCAAACCTACGTTCAATTGTTCTAAGAGTAGTCATCACAAGAGCAGCTACCGACGCACCACCAGTAACAGCAGTTAATGCAGCAACGGCCCTGATATTACCCATCATATCTTCGAGACCATCAACCAACTCAAGTGTTTCAGATATATCAACCGAATCATTATATTCGATCGTATGTTTAATAATTTTATTACCAGTAGGATCACCTTTCTCATACATAAACCTAACAATATTCTCACCATCTTCAGTTGTATCATTATAAGTTTCATATATTCGATATCCAGTTCGTATATATCTTTCTTCACTTTGTGGATTGGGATCTAGCTCATATGTTTTATGACCAAAAACATTTTCAGTCTTAACTATACGTATACTATCCTCAGACGCAGTATATATCCCACTATATTGAAGTTCTCCGATATCAGCATTTTCCTCAGGAAGTTCACCTGCCACAGCATTGATACCATCAATTTCTACATTAATATTCAACACATTCTCAGCATATTCAATCAACCCACCATAATCTAATGGTGTAATTGGATCATATTTTTTAATTAACACAGGAGCCGGTTCCGCACTTGGATCAGTACCTGTAAATCTATCTAGATCAACAGCAGCATAAATAATTGGATTTGATTTCATTGCATCAATCAATGATGTAAGTCTACCAATAAATTCAGCATTCAATTCTTCAGCAGTTGCAAACTGTGCGGTAAACGCATCTTTAACTGACAATGTAAATGGAGTAATATCATCGGACGATAACGGCAGTAATTCACCATTAATATTTTTTCGATTAATAAACGTATTTCCAGCAGTAATAGATGTATCAAATCTGAAATTTCGATTATATGGTAAATGTGATACATTTATATCAACCGAAGTATCAGTATCATCAATTTCAACTTCATATCGTCTATATTCATTAGTTATTACTTCAATACCTAACGGTGTTACCTTTTCACTTAAAGCACCTAATCGACTATAAAAATTTTTCTTACTTAAAAATCCAGCAGCATGCCTATCACTAATATCCATTCCCTGATTAACATTAAGATTATTAGTATCCCATAATCCAAGTGCAGCATACACATCACGATCAATCAACGCAGTTCGCTTTGCATACCCACCATAATTAATTCTAATCTGTGTAATTGACCCTAAATTACCAATTGGACTTTCAGTAATAGTATTATCATTTAGTCTAATATTAAATAACGCATTATTTCCACTTGCTATTACTGATACCTCAAACTCACCATTCATACTTTCAGTGTCAGCACCTTCAATAGTTACATATACACGGTCATAACCTATAAATCCAGTCTCATTAATGTTAGCTTGATATACCCGCTCATCAGTGAAAGGTATATTAAATCCATATAATGGGGTTTCCGTTGTAATGTTTAATATATTAATACCATTAAAATCACTACCAAGTGAATCTTCTAACTCACCGAAAATTGCGGTTGATATAATAATATTATCTTCAATTATACGATCCTGCATAAGAGTATGTCTAGGAACAATTGGGATTACAGTATTATCAGTACCAACAGTAATTGATACCGGATTATCGGAGGTATCAAAATCTATATTTTCAACCTCTACAACATCTTGTCCATCATATCGAGTTATAGTAGTGGATACTTCAACCCCATTTGCATTTTCTTCAGTAGTTGGGTATGTTATACTCCGATTCGGATACAAATTATACACATAATTTACGTTTTCATCAACTGTCTCGTTAAGGTTAACTTCAGATGCTTCACCTGTATCAGGATCTACTTCTGTAGTCGTAGCATCACCTTGAAGGTTAATACCACTCAAATCTACCTTTACATCGTACTTAAATTCTTTTTTCTTCAAAAAGTCGTAATAATTGAAATCTGTATTCACTGTGGACCTATAATATCGTTTTCAATAGTTTATAAAGAAAACTCGACTTATTTATATTAAAAATGACCCCAATCGATGGCATCTGTATTTGGTGTAATTACTCCCATATTTGGATTAGCTTCATATACCTCATCCCAATTGTTTGCATTGTATAATATATCATCATTAAGAAGAACATTATTATCAGCATATACTTTACACTTCTTCCAACTTTGAATAAACGCATTACTAATAATCATTGCAAAATAATTATATGGATCGTTTTTACCAGTTTTAGATTTTTCAGGATCAAAATTGTGAGCATATTTAAGCACATGTTCAATTGCACGACCTCTAAATTCTTCTTTCCAATCATCTGTATAATTACGCCATGACGACGAGCCGAGCATTTTATCAATGATAATAAGAATAACTTCAGCCAATTCACGTGGCATTGGATATGCTTTATCAATATTTTTTTTAAATTTATACTCAACTACAAGTTCCGTAAGATAAGTTTTATCAATTCTTCCGGTACGCATCGATTGCAATCTCTCCGCAATGGGCATTTCTCGCTGACGTTTAGCCTCAATAGCTGCCTCTTCTTTTGTTAATTTTTTTCTTCTAGCCATAATTTACTCCGTTTTTACTCTATATATCATTAAACTCCAAACTCTCGACAAACTCAGTTAGCATATCAACAAGAGTTTTATTTTTGAAATCCATTAAATAAAGGATACAGAATTTTCGGTCTTTACCTAAATAAAATTCTAACTCCTCGTAACACTCTAAAAGATATTTCAATTCCTTATCGATATTAATATTTATTGATCCATTCTTAGATTCTATATATTTTCGATATAACCATAATTTAGAAGCAACGTGAAACATAGTCTCACCTGTATTATGGGATCGATACACAAGGGCTTCCTTTTCAGTAATATTATCATATATAATTACATTCTCAATTACATTTTTATATTCACCTACAAATGTAGCATATACATTATCAATAAAAATCATCTGATGAATAACATCTACCCATGACATATTAAATTGATGCCACATCGATAGAAACGATATAGGTAGTGAGTTAGCATTATTCTGCGTCCGTGAACGTTCAGCATCTAAAATACTATAATATGTATTAGTATTATTACGATCACTATCGATTGTGTTAAAATACTCTAGTATGATAGGATTATTAGTATTGCGTGGATCATATTCCAAAACACGTTTGTGCATTGAAACATGTTTATATCCGATATCATTGTATAAATAGTCATCACTCATCTCATTTACCAAAGGTTTTTCCCTTCGTCATCATCTTCATCATAATCTTCAATATCAGGATCATCAGATTCAACATTATTTCCCCACTCAAATATTGCAGGACTATACAGTAAATGTTCCATCTCAAAAAAATGTTTATATTTATCTTCATATTCACAATTTGATATTGTTAAACATGTAACTGAAAGAGAATTTAAATCACAACCCATTAAATTAGTTCGAATAATAACTGAATCAACTATAACCGCTCGTTTAAAATCCGAGTCACTACAGTTACAGATCGTAAACGTACACTGCACGATGTCAGAATCTTTCCAATCAACGTTAATTAATGTACTATCAGTAAATCCAGTAAACAAAACTCTACATTGAATGAAGGTTACTTTATTTAAATCACATGCAACCACCATACAATCAGATAAAGCCACATAATCAAATGTAGATGATGATAAAAGACACTCATAAAAATGTGTACGAGCAATTGTCGATCCAGTAAAATCACTTGATACCATATCACATGAAACAAAATCACATGATGTAAATACACTATTCCCAAAATCAACATTACTTAAATCGCATTTATAAAAAGTACATCCGCAAAAATAACTATTGGATAAATTAGATTTATTGAAATTAGCACCAACAATGATTTTACCGGTTACCGCAATTGAATCAACTATATCCTCAGTATCAGTAATACGAACAACAAATTTATCAATTACAGTAGGTTCATATACAATCGAAGTATCGCCCTCATTGAATAATTCTACATTAAGTGAATCTTCGTCTTGTTGTATTACAGCAAGTTCTTCAATTTCATCTTTGGTTATATTATGTTGAAGTTTATTCTCAAGTAATCTAAGCTCACGTCTAGTTATAATATCTTTTAATTCTTCAACATCAATATCATATCCAGCCGCAACAAGAGTGTTCCACTCATCGGCTTTAAGGTCAACTAAATTTTTAAATGTTAATTCGTTCATATCTTAATACTTCATGCACAAGTGATGCATACTTAATATTAAGATATTTTTTATATGAGCATATAATTAATTAATTAAATCAATCTTCGGTGGATAGATCAATCTTATGTAGACTTGAGTATCGACCATCATTGGTAAATTCGATACAATCATCGAACTGTTCTTTAACTAAATCACCACGATGTGTTATCATATACACATTACCAATAATAGTAATATTATCTTTAAGTAATGTAACCATATCCACATATGCTTCAGGATCAGTTGATATGTCAAGTACCTCATCCAAAAATAATACATTCATCTTAAAATCTGCAATTTTTGATACAAATTCACGAAGAGCCAATGCAACTGCAAAATTAATTTTACGTTTCTGACCCTCAGATAAACCATAATAACTATCCGCCATTCCAAACCGACTTGAAAATTCCATATCCATTGAATCCGTAAACTTTAATGTATATGGAAGGTTAAATCGAACTAGATTATCTGCAATTGCTCGATTTAAATTAGGAACAAAAATACCAAGAACAAGTTTTTTAATTCCATCATCAGCATACATACCAGCGATATACTGATTAATTGAAATTTGATCCGAGTATTTATCAACCCGGTTATGTGCAGTTTCTAAATCATGATTAGCACCAGCTAATTTATCTTTAGTTGCTGTGAATGAATCTTTAGACGTGTTAAGTCGTTTAGTTTCGATTCTATTTATCATTACATCACGTTTACTTTTAAGTGTGTTAATAGCAGTAACTAATCCGGTAACTCTTTCAGTTAATGTTGATGCTTTAGATCTAAGATCACTCAATGTAGTAGCAAGTGTATCTTTAGTAACTTTATCAAATTCAAGTTGTTTTATGTTTGCTTCAACTTCTTCAACCGACGCAATTTTATACGCATCAATTTTATCACGTTTATCTTTAATGTCACTCTCAATTGATGATATCGCAAATTCAGCTGGTTGAACAGTCATTCCCCAATATTCACTACGCTCATCAAATACTTTGATATTCTCATTGACTTGAGTTTCAACTTTATCTCGTTCAATTGTAAGAACATCAACACTATCAGTTAATGCTTGAATTTCAATAAGTAATTGTTTATACTCATTATTAATAGATACCCAATCAGAACGATATGAATCTTTAATTGTTTTGATATCACTATCAGTTGAAGGTTTACCACATGTACTACAAGGAACACCAGATTTTAACTCAGTTACTTTTTTTTGAATTAAATCCATTGATTCTTTTTTCATGTCACTTACCGTAGTTTTACTTTGAATAGTTGTAGTATATGTAACGATATCAGCCTTAATTTTATCTAACGACTTAATCAACTCATCCTGGTTAAATGACTCACATACCTCACACATTTTAGCATACATACCATTCACAATGGTTAATGTTTTATTTGCGTCTACTAGTTTTTTTTCATCTTTATGTAACTGTGGAATTAAAACTTTAATTTCACCTAAATCCGCAATTTTTAAATCTATATCCCCTAACGCATTAAATTCAGCTTTTTTGCATTTACCATCGTTAATAATACCATCAAGTTCTGATTGTGCAATTGCATGTTCCTTTGACTGAACTTCAATATCAGAATTAATTTGTTCAAGTTCAAGTTCAAGTTCTTTAATATCATCAGCACGTTCTTTTTCCATCTGTGATATAATTACTTGAAGTTCGTTAACATCTTTTAAATATTTTTCGACATCACTAGTAGCAGCATCAAATTTAGTTTGAGCTTGCTTTAAAGCTTTACCATTTGAGTCTTTAAACTTATCAATATTTAACGTAAGTATTGATTCAATTAATTTACGTTTTTGAGCTGGTTTCATTTCAATAATTGGATCACGTTGTATAGTATTCAATGATATTACATTCTCAAAAATATTTTTATTGAACCCAAGTATTTCAGACTCAATTTTACTTTGAGTTGTACCAGCACCTTTAGCCTCATCTTTACCATATTCAGCATCAGTAAATAATTTCTTTTTGTATTTAAACGAAGATGTACCAGACCTAGTTAACTGTCTAGTAAGTAAAAATACTTCATGCGATTTGGAATCTATTCGTTCAAATTCAACCTCAACTATAAGCTTACCTTTTATATTAGCTGTATTAATTAGTTTCTTAAGTTGCAAAGTTCCGTTCTCACCCTTACGATATGCACTTCCAAAAAATGCAAACGTAAGTGCTTCAATTAAAGTACTCTTTCCAGCACCATTGGACCCTCTAATCCATGTCAATCCATTATCATCGAAACGAACTTCATGTTTACCATTACCATATGACAATAGGTTGCTAAATGTGACTCTACGAAGTAATATAGTATGCATTAAAAAATACTCTCACCTTTCAATGGATCATCGAATACATCACTAAGGTCACCAAAATGTCGTTTAGTTGACGTTACAGCAATCTCCTCAGCTTTTTCTTGGGCTTCAAATTGAGCTGGATTAAAAATATCAGGATGTTCCTGTACATATTCTTTATCCAACATCGAATATAATCCAAGATTTTTCATATTAACAAGACTATCAATTGTTTTTCTATTTACTTGAATCTTGTACATATCTTCAAGGTCACATAACTCAGCTTTTGCATCATCGATCAATTCACATATATTACGTTGAATTGTAGTTGGTATGTAACTTAAATCAATCAATGTTTGATTTCGGCGATATTGTTTATCCCAACCATCAGCCAGTGCAGTTGCATATATATTATTAGTACTTTCAAATAATTTTTCAGCCCCTTTTCCACCTAACTGTGTTTTCTTATTAGGAAGTGCCATACCATTAATATTATCGGAACTATCACCTTGAAGGATTTTAAGTTCTAAATAATCTTCAGGATTATTACATACAACTAATTGGTCATGTAGATGATTATAAATTGTTAAATTAGAAATTGTTAATAATTGATTCATATCACTATCACCCGTTATTAATACAACCGAATCATATTTATTTTTCAGGTAGTTACATGCAACATAAATTATATCATCACCTTCAGCATCCATTCTACGAACAGTCTTAGCCCTAAATACACCTGACAATTCTTTTGCAAATTCTTCTTTATATTCACGCCAGAATTTCTTATCGGTAATAAAATCCCACGCTTGTTTTAAACGTTTACCTTTATATTTAGGTAATAGTGGAGCCGTGCCATTCGGGAGGTATGCATTCCACATCATTTTTTGAACACGATCTGGCATATCTTTTAATAATTTGAAATTATTATCCATAAGATCCGAATCTTTAACAAAATCTTTTTTCTCAGCAAATATGTCTTCGCCTCGTTGAGTAACTTTATATAAAAAATTATCATATCGAAGATAGTATGCAAATGAATCATAGTAAACCGTACAGTTTTCACCGTAATAATCTTTAACAACACCATTACGCCAAACTTCAGTACCCTCTAGTGCAATTACTATATCAATAGGATTAAATAATTTTACATACCGCATCATTCGATTTAACATACTAGTTCGCCACATCGCAAGCTCAGTTTCTTGAGTACGCTCGAAACTACCAGAGTTTCCGTATTCATCTTCATCTGAGTTTTGTGTCATATACGAATTTTTTAATTTAGTATTAATACCATGCCATTGATGATATGATAAACTAGCCCAATCAATAATAACAAGTCTGTTACTTGAATGTGGGAAACTTTTTAATGGATCATAATTTTTCATTAAGTGTATTCCTTTTAGATAAATATAGCAAATTCTAATGAGAATCTAAATTTTTTTTTCGATCTTCAAGTATTCGTTTTTTTATACGAAGATTTATAATCCGCACTTGAAGAAACTTAATAACTTTAGTATTACTATGTTGAAGATATGAATTAAGTAACTTTAATGAATCTACTTCAATATCACTAAGTTTGTTTTTATCCACCTTAGATTCATACTCATCATATAAATTCAATATAGCTGCACGCTTGTCCATTAAATTATCATAATTAATCACACTTAAAATATTTTCATTTAAATCAATCAAATCTATAATCAAATTAACAAATTTATCAATATCACTATTCATGTATAATCTTTCTCCTGACCAACTCAGTTTCAACAATCGAATGTGATTTCTTAGTTGATTTTGATTCGAGTAATGCAACTGTACCTTCATCCATGTGATCAGGTCCTAAAACATCATAAATTAAATGATTTCGAAGGGTCTCAGCAATCCAAAACGCATCACATAAATCACCATGGGGATCACTATATTGTTTCATTAATTCAAATTCTTTAGGATAAAATTGTGGATATTCAACTTTAAACGCATTACACATTTGGGATTTATCAGCATTACCATTACCAGTAGCAAATCGCTTAACCGCACGAGGAGGATAAATTATAATTCCCTTTCCCATATCATAATACAGTTTTTTCATTCCACCGATGAACTCACCTAATTGAAATATTGCCCGAGTTGACCCCGCACCAAATGCATACCCTTCAAACGAAACATGACTTACATCCTCCATATCTTTTATCATATAATCATATACGATATTCTGACGATCAAACATATTCATATTAGTATACTGAGTACCAACATGAAACACTTCAACACTACTACTTCTAGGGAAACAATGTTTTTTTACCTTATTATAACCATAAAAAGTAACACCGATAATATTATAATCATCATCATTTAACTCAAGAATACACTTCCCAGTTGAGTTAATGGAAGGATCTATACCACAAATTTTCATATAAAATAAAATATATTATAAACTATAATAAAATGGAGTTATTTATCATGGAACAAAACAAAAAAATGATACCAGCAATTAACGCATTACCAACTAATAATCCTTTAGCGGCTCAAAAAATTTTAATGGATCGTATGATGCTGGGTAATAGTATAGTTACTGAAGAAAAAAAATCAAATCTAACACCGCTTCTTAGTTAAGAAATTTAGACCTGGACCCTTTACCTTTAATAGTAGATTTCTTTTTAGATTTTTTAGCAGCCGCTCGTTTTTTAGCGGCTTCTTTTTTCTTTTCAACGTCAGCTACATTTATGGTAGCTTCGTAAATCCCAGTTAAATCTAATTCAATTACAGGTATATCATCATCAGCGTAATAAAACTTACGTGTTTCATAATGTTTCATTCCATAATTAAGTTTACTCTTACCAAATCCACCTTTACGTGGTTTAGTTGTATATGACGCATCATCAACAATATCAAACACACGGGCTAACTTCTTATCTTTATGTGGTCGTACTATACGACCAATTGACTGTACAACCTCATACATTGATTTAGAAAATTCAGCAAATACAAGATTATGTAATAATTTAATATTTACACCTTGTTTCATTGTACCATAAGTAGCGATGATAATGTTACCACCGCCATTTTCCATCTCTTTACGAATACGCTCACGTTCATTTACATCAATCTCACCTTTAATAATATGATATTTAAACTGTGGATGAGCTTCTTTCATATATTCATACATCTCATCCAGAGTACCCTTATTTTTATACAACATTACCGTATTTTCATCAGTTGTAATTTTTTTTGCTTTGATTAGTAAATCCATTACACGCTTACGACTATCATTATTTGTAAGTAATGAATATTCTGATTGATAATTTTGTTTACATATATAAGGTCGTATTTTTTCTTCATACGGAACTTTGATTGTATGTATTTCAACCGGAGTAAGAATTCCAAGTGCAATTAATTCTTTTAATCGAACAATTACAATCTTCTGTCCTAATGCACCTTCAATCCATGCAGCATCTAACCCATCATCAGGTAATGTACCAGATAATCCAATTTTAAATTCAGTAGAGTTTTTACATAATCCAAGTATATCACGAAGAACCGCACCACGAGTGCCATGAGCCTCATCCACCATAACAGCTTCAAATACATCAAAAAATTCAGGTGGTTTATTTTGAAGACTCTGCCATGTTGAAATTGTAATTGGTTTTAAAATTGCTTCTTCACCAAGATTCAATTCTTTCAATGCTGCTTTTTGTTTGGTTGTAAGTTTGTCCTCAGATTGACCATAGATTAACGTACAACTATCTCTAGCTTTTTCCCAACCATAATCATCTTGAAAATCAGTAAACAATTGTTTAACCAGATTTGTAGATGGCACAACTACCAATACTTGTTTACGTTCAACCTCAGTTAGATACCGTACATTGATATACATCGATAATGACTTACCAGCAGATGTACACGCAAGTAGTGATACTCGTCTGCGATTTAATGATTGTTGCACTAAACGTAATTGGTGTTCATATGGAGTAATCTTTACATTTTCAATTCGATTATAAATGTTTAACGAATTAGCATATGTTTTAACTTGATCAATCGTAATATCACCATTTGGATTCGAATAAATCTTTCTGATCGAATTACTTACATTGATTTTTAAATTCGGACGACTTTCTTTTAAATATTTAACCGCCCTCGGTATAAGACCTAATGGGAGAGTCTGACATGCTTTATTATAAACATAATCAATACCATCATCCCACCCTTCTTCAAATTCCCAACTAAATCGTTTTTTCTCATTCATATAAGAAAAACTCGCATATAGAATACCATTAATACTATTTATATCAGCCTGAGAAGGTGCAGAAATTTTAATCAGTGCATCTCTATGATTATGCATATCAAATGTAAGTTCTAATTTATTACTTATCGTGTTTATATTCATCTACCGTACAATGTATATTTAATACTAAAATACGTTATTTATAATCAACTTACCGTGATAAAATGTCCTTTGCTGAATATTCATTATCTAACTCATCAAGTGTTTCACTAGATTCAGGTTCATTTTCAGATTCATTTTCATGTTCGGAAAGAATTGCATCAGCTTTAATATCAGACCCATCTACATCAATAGTATCGTTTGTCTCATCAATGATATCCTCAGCACCTTGATCTTTAACCTCTTCAATTTCATCTTCAATTGACTCAATATCTTGATTTTCTTCATCAATAAATTCATCCACACCTTGATCATTAAACTCATCATCGGTTGTATCAACTACATCCTTTTTATTTCTCCATAATTTCTTCAAACCCGATACCTTGTCTATTACAAAATTTTTCATACTAGTAAATAACGAATCAGTAATATGTCGAGCATCTCCCTCGGTTACAGATACACCCTCAACATCTTTATTGAGTATAGCTTTACCATCATCACTATCACGAGTAACTGTCGAATCAACCGGAATAATTTCATTTTCTTTTGAATATTTACGAGCTTGACTCATTATAGTTGTACCACTAGTTGTAAACGATCGCCATACTTTACTTAAATGCTTACACATTACATTCTCACGATTAGGATCTCGAATATCTGGTGGTTTGATTGGATATGTCTCTTCAGATACATCCGATTTTTGGTCATGTGCAAGTGAACCTTTATGTGGTCCATTCGGACCTAAATTATATTTCATACCAGACCAATAGAAATCTGGACATGAACAATGAACTCTAACATCAGCTTTAGCTAAAGTCTGTGCATGAGCTTTTAAATTCCATGGACTAGCAGCAACCGCAAATAACCCACCTTTTTCAGGTATAACTATTTCAACAACTACATCATATGATTTACCTGGTTTACTTTCACTAGGAACTTTCCAATGAGTACGTGCAGCTCCATCTTTAGCTTGATCAATACCTACAAATTTGGCATTAGTTACACTACGTTTTCGTCCATTATCAACCTGATCTTTTAAACTTCTAAAGGTATCTTCAAGTAACGCATTCTCTTTCATCTCTGTAAGATTTTCAGTGAGCCTTTTAATATTAATCATTACTTTGGGTTTCCCTTTCTTCGGCTTCTAACGATTCCGAATTAAAATTTTTTGACACATCTCTAGTATTTGCTGGATCAAACTCTTCATCGGTTTCTATAATACTTTCTCTAAATATAAAATCAACATGTAATTTACTACCTTTCATAAGATAATCATCAGCTTCCGAACTCAATTTACTATTTATTGCAAACGTAACCCCATTTAATTTTGGTGATATATCCATTATTTCAATTGATTCATTTATATCCTTTCGCTCAAATATAATAAATTTACCCCTAGCAGCTTCTAATTTACCTGAATAAGTAGCTTTATAATATTTATCAAGGTATTGTCGTTTAAAAATATTAGTTTTTCCCATACCACGTGGATTCGATGAATTATAACATCGCATTTTTTCTTTACTTGACTTATAATCTTCTTCGTTACACATTAATAATCTACGCTCAACAGGTATCCAGTCCGAATCAATACCTTCTTGAATCAATCCAACTGCTTCTTCTGTAAAAATATCAGAAATTTGCGGATACATTTTTTCAGTCATATTATTGAACGCTTCATTAAATGCAACTTGCTTATATCCGGAATTGTCAATAATATCTAACTGACTGGTTGGTTTCTTTTCCTCTTCTTCCGACCCATCCTCCGGCTCATCGTTTTCTATCGACTCGCTTTCTTCAATTTCCGTGTCTTCGTCATTCCTGATACCGTCCCCGTTATCGCTTTCGATATCGCCGATTTCATCTTCCTCGACTTCTTCGTCTGAGTTAGACCTTTGCATTTCTTCATTCTTTTTGACATTACGCTTCCTATCTGAAATATCATACATCGCACTAGGATCACCACGTGTTGCTGCATCCAATTGCATTATATCCGGTCTACTTTCAAATATAGCAGATACAAACTCATCTGTATGAGTCTTTGTTTTTTGAGCTTCCATATATGCAATTAATGTTGTCTTCTTCATTTGATGTTCCATCTGATATTCCATTTCATTATTTATTCTTAGTTTATACATTTCGTATTTCAAAAAGGGAAAACATAAATGGGGGTAATCCCCATGCCCCCCCTTCTTCAATCTAATCAAATTTGATCAAATCGTTTTTATCAAATAAAATATTTTACTGATTATACAATAAATATGTATATTTGGAATTAATGAATAATAATAATCAAGTTATAATAAAAATACCTGAAAAATTGAAAAGTGAAATATTAATTATGATTAATATAAAACCACCATCATTTCCTTATAGTATTGATGGATTTTTATATATTATAAGTAAAATAATTCAAATTCCAATGTATAATAGGAAATATGAGAAGCTGAATAAAATTCCGCTTTATTCAAAAATATTGCGAAAAGAACTTGGTAAACATTACAAACGCTATTTAGAGTATTTAATTGATAATGGTTATCTTGAAACTGATAACCATTATATTGTTTCTTCACCAGAAAATGAAGGAAAATGTAAATGTTATGCATTAACAAAAAAATATAAAAAATGTAAATTAATTGATCATTCAATTACTAAAAAAACTATTCTTCGTAAAATACTTCAATGGAAAAAGGAATTTCTTGGTAATAATGTTAATGATGAGATGCTTGGTAAGTTATATGATATGTTGAAAAATTTTAGTATTGATATTGATAGTGCTAAAATTTATATGCAAAATTTAGTTGATACTGGTGTTTTAAGTCAAACAAAAATGGATATTGAAATAGATAAATGTAAACGCATTAATTCTAAAGATGAATCGGATTTAGCTATTTTCATATCAAAAGATAGTTATAATCGAGTCCATACAAATTTTACTAACTTGTCAAAACATATTCGTGAGAATTTTTTATATGTTAATGGTAAAAAAGCAATTGGTGTTGATATTGTATCTTCACAAGCGTCTATGTTGTATACGTTAATGGATAATTATGTTGATAATTTAGAGAATCATTCACATAAAACTATGTTTGAATTATTGGATATGAATACATCTCAACCACGTGTGGATGTTAGAAATAAATATGTAAATAATCGTAATAATTATACTGGTGGTCATATCTATGATGGTCATTTAAATGATTCAATTCCGTATATTAAAAATGAAACACTTGAAACAATTATTACTAAAGCACGTATTGAGTTGAAGCAGTTTAATCATATTTTACGTAGTGAAGGTATATATGAATATTTTCAAGAAAAATGGGATATAATTAATCAAGAAAATAAATCTCGTTCATATATTAAGAAACAGTGGATTACATATGTGTTTGGACAAGGTAAAGGTAAAGCAGTTACAAAAATGGATAGATTATGGCAAATTGAATTTCCTGTTATAACTAATCTTATGAATCATCTTAAACATGGGGATTATAAAGCATTATCTCATACACTACAACGTAATGAAGCTGAGTTGATTTTTAATAAAGTATGTCCACGAATTGATACTGAATTTAACGTCCCGTATTGTACCGTACATGATTCTGTGATTGTAGCTGAAGACCAAGTTGATGATATTGCATTTTTATTTGACCAAATCCTTGATGAAAACGGTGTAATTACTGGTGTTGCATATTAATTTAAAATTCTAGCTTCCCGTAGTATATATTTTTATACATAAAGAGGACTTATGTATGAAACGTATAGGCGTAATTAAATCAGTCGAAGATAAAGTGGTTACACTTATTGGCTTCGGTGAATTCCAAGAAAATAAATTAGTAGAAAATGATGATTTAGGTATCGAAATTGAAGTACCTGTATTTAAACTTGATAGTGGAACTATAATGGAAAACTGCTATGGTTACTATTGGGCATCTGAAGAATCGGTTAATGGTGATTTAGATGTTTATAAATCGAAAGGATATACTATAAATTCATTAGATTTATAATTTTTAGTGTACATTAATAATAGAAGATGTGGTGAATTAACATTGTAATATAAACAATTTAAGTAACGTGGTCGGAAGGCCCTAACACCGGAAGTATTATCATGTCAATTAATTGGTATAACATAAATATTCTTCGCCGTGGTGGAGATGATTCTATGATTAAAGAAAAAATTAACAAATCTGGAAAGTATGCAAAGCGACGAGATGTTGAACCTTTAGTAACTCGGTTACAAAAAGAGCGACGTGAAGCGAAAAGTTCAATGAAGCATATGAAATATATGATGGAAACGTTTCGATCACAATTCTCCAAATCTGAAAATGATAGTATGGTTCATAATTGTGATATGATGATTAAAAAACTTGACGGATTTTTATAATATTTCATCCGTAATTAAATTAGATCTAACTTCCATAATTAGAATACCTAACATATTTTTACCGACTGGTGGATTTGATTTTAAATCAACTCCCCAGAATCGGTCGTTCCACCAGTTACCTTCTTGAATGTATTCATTTTTTGTATCTAATAATTTACTACGGAATGGTTCTTTTGAGAATTTCTGAGTTACACACTCTCTCATAACATCTACTTTTATGTTTTCCCATTCAGGTATTAGTTTGATTTCACGAAAACGTTCTTTTACCGCTCTTGGATCTTCAGTTTCAATACAGAATTGTTTCCAATTTGGATCGAGTGATTTTGCAGACATGTAAGCATGTTCGATGGATGTATAAGTTTTACCTTCAAATGTGATATCACATGGGTAAAAATTACTTAACCAACGAGTTAAATCGGATGAAAAATGTTCTATCATACCATTAATATAGAAATTTAATTATATTTGTAAAATGATAACTGTAATTATTCCATTTTTTGATAAAGATTCTTATCGTAGACGTAATTTGGCTGCGGTTGTAGATAATTTTATGTTTAATTATCCAGATTTTGAGATAATTATAGCTGAACAATTGTCTGATAGTACATATATTAAAAGTGTTTTGATCCAATTCATCCATTATTAAAACATGTTCAAATTAAAGTTGGGTCAGATAGGTTCAATAAGTCTTATGTTATTAATCAAACCATCAGAAATTATGCAACTTATGATATAATCATGATGTCTGATGCTGATTGTATTATACCTAAGATTGAAAATTCAGTTTTTATCACAGAATTAATCAAACATAGTGTATATTTTCCATTCTCACGTGTAAATTTCCTCAATGAGGCTCACACTAGACGATATATTAAAGGTAATCCATTAATACAATCTGCTCATAAGCAAGATTTGTTCATTAATCGGTACACTGGGCTTATAAATGTGTTTAATAAAACCACATTTGATGTTGTAGGCGGATTCGATGAAGAATTTGAAGGTTGGGGTGGTGAAGATGATGCATTCGTTGATAAATGTAACCGTTTGGTCTCACCAATTAAACGGTGTACAGGTGATGTAGAATTATTACATTTATATCATCCAAAAACCAACAATGTTGAATATACTAAGTCGGAATGTTTCACGTGGAACAAAAAAAGAGTTGCAGCTATTCGTAGAATGAGTGATAATGAGTTACAGATGTATGTGGCTGATGTAATTGCGGGTAAATCTAATCCATTGGAGTCCATTGTACGTGAGTATGATGCTGCTGGTAGGCTTAATTTTAATGTAAATTTAAAAATAGGTACCGGAAGTATAGCAATTGATACAACTGTTTATGCGATTACGTCAACTGATGGTGAAATTGGATTAAAGGAGATTTTACAGGCTGTGGTTAATACTGATGGATTGGGGTTTCTTGAACAAATCATTGATCTTATAGATGATCGTATTGAGAATATGACTGATGAAGAGGTATTAATTGTAGAATTTTTTAGGTCTATGTATAGTTAATCACATTTTTAATATTATATAGATTTAATTTGTTTACATGTACTAATTTAATTCTATATTATATGTATTATAAATAATAAATAAAGGTATGTATTATGGAATTGTATACGCTTGGGAGTGGAAATGCTTTTACAAAAAAGAATTGGCAATCTAATTTTTTAATTAGACAAAACAAAAAATGGTTAATGATTGATTGTGGTAGTTTTGCACCATTGGCTTTAAATGAAGAGATGGGATTAAGTGAAGTTGATATTGATGCTGTTTATATTAGTCATATTCATGCTGATCATGTTGGTGGACTTGAAGCTCTTGCATTTTGTACTTTTTTTAATCCAACCATTCCAAGACCTAAAATGTTCATTCAAGGTCAATATATTATACAAGATGATAATCAATCGTTTGCTTCTGGACTTGCTCGTGATCTATGGAGTGATAGTCTTCAGGGTGGGCTTCGTGGACTTGAAACTGAAGATGCTCAATTACATACATATTTTGATGTAAATCCAGTGCAGGAAAATGGACATTTCATTTGGGAAGGTATTAAATTTGATATGGTACAGACTGTGCATGTATCAGCTCGATATAAAATTGAGAATTCATACGGATTGATGTGGACTGATCCTGATACCAACGAACGCATTTATATTACAACTGATACTCAATTTTGTCCTGTGAATGCAATGACTGCTTATTTAAAAGAATGTGATGTAATTTTTCATGATTGTGAAACTAGTTTATTTCCTTCTAACGTTCATGCAAGTTATGAACGTTTACGTGAACTTCCTGACGAAATTAAAGCTAAAATGTGGTTATATCATTACCATGACAATGTAATTGATAACTGGGATCTATGGTCTGATAAAGCCGAGGCTGATGGATTTCGTGGGTTTGTTAAGACTGGTGCAATTTTTGGGCGTACTTACACTGAACAAGAAGGTGGTAGTGTTGGTAAGCGTTTTCGTAAATTACAATAAATATAAATTATGTCTAAATATTATGCTGGTATAGGTTCTAGAGGGCGAACACCGTCGTTCATATTTGATATGATGTCATCTGTTGCGTCTAAACTCGAATCCATTGATTATATTTTACGTAGTGGTGGTGCTCAAGGTGCGGATACAGCGTTTGAAAACGGAGTTATATATAATAACAATAAAGAAATTTTTAGACCTAAACATGCAACTACTGAGGCAATTGAATTAGCTTCACGTTTTCATCCAACTTGGGATGCATGTAGTCCTATAGCTCGTAAATTACATGGTCGGAATTCAATGATTATCCTTGGTAGTGATTTAAATAGTCCTGTTAAATTTGTAATATGTTATACTCATGATGGCAGTGATTCTGGTGGTACAGGTCTTGGTATTCGAATTGCACAAAATTTTAATATACCTGTGTTTAATTTATTTCATACTGATATTAGGGATCGTCTCGATAAATTTATTGGAATAAATCGAGAACAATTTGATGGTTTATAATTTATATTCACATGTATGAAAGATCATTATAGTACACTCGGTGTTAGTCGGTCCGCATCTACATCTGAAATAAAAAGTGCATATAAAAAATTAGCGGTTAAATATCATCCTGATAAAAATCCAAATTCTGAATCTATATTCAAAGAAGTGAATGAAGCATATTCTATACTTAGTGATGCTGGTAAGAAAAAAGTCTATGATAATAAAATGTCATTTAGTAATGATTTTAAACGCTGGGGTGAGGCATTTGGTACATGTAATACTGCGGCTAGTTTTCATAAAAAAACAAATCGTAAAGTTCCGATTAAAGGCCAAGATATTAGAGTAAATTTTACTATTACATTTGAATCTTCTATTACTGGTATTGATAAAGTAATAGAAGTTAATCGTAAAAAACGGTGTTCATTATGTGATGGTACTGGAGCTAGTAAACAAAAACAGTGTACAATATGTAAAGGTAAAGGTGTTGTTCGGAAGGTACATAAAGCTACATCAATAGAAGATGATAATTCAATTCAAGTTGATATTTGTAATAATTGTGGTGGAACTGGATTAGTAATCGAGACACCATGTACTTTATGTAAAGGTGAAACAATTTTATCTGAAACTAAACATATTACTGTAAAAATACCATCAGGTGTTGAAGATGGTAATTTAATTAAAGTTATTGGTTCTGGTAATGCTGGTCGTAATGGTGGTGCAAATGGCGATATTCTAGCTTACATTGAGGTTATCGAAGATTCAAAATTTATTCGTAAAGGTAATGATATTTATATGTCGTTTGATGTATCACCTTCGGATTTAGTTCTTGGTGCTGATATTAAAATTAATGTTTTTGGTAAAATTATTAAAGCGGTAATACCAAAAGGAACTAAATCAACGGCTAAACTCAAATTAAAAAAGCATGGTATTAAAGATGGTTCATTATTTATTACGTTTACCGTGTTAGTTCCAACTGATGCAAGCGATGCCGAGATTGAATTATATGAAAAACTTAGAGAACTTGAATGGAATTGTGGTAATTGATTTAAAAAAAAAGTATCTTGTTGATGAGGTTGAATATGCGTAGTATATTAATTATAAAAGAATTTATACTTTCAATGATTGTTGCAATTATGTTACCGATATTTTTGGTAGTTGCTACGATTATAATTATTAGTCTTATGTATATAACACTACTCGATGAACTTTATAAAGATTTTAAATTTAAAACACGCAAGAAGGTAAATGATGAGCACTAAGCTTACACTAGAAGATAGATATTATATTAGTATGTACAGTCGTAAATTACCATGTACGGTATCACTTCGTTTTACTATTGATCAATTTCACCAGCAAATCGAAATTACACCTGAGGAAGCTGAAAAATATGAGATCACTATTAATCCAAAGGATGGTTCATTTATAACAAATGATCCAGATTATGTAGTTGAATATGAAAAATTTCCAACTCAAGTAGTTAACGCAATGAAACGTTATGTCGATTTACTTGACCAGGAAAAAAATACTGAAAATGTTCTTCTTCAAAATATTCTTACATATTTTTCAAAAATAATATGATAGACAATGAGATTATAGCGTTTTATAATGATGATCCAGTTGAGTTAAAAAAAGAATTTAAAGAAGAATTTAATCGACTAACTGTGGATGGAAACAATGGATTATATACATTCATGTTTTCATCGTATTATGAATATGTAATTAATACTGAAATTGTATATTGTATAATTTTTGATGATACTGCGTTATTTTTTGTTACGCCATATTCAACCCAATTGACGTTAGATAATAATCTAATGGTCACTGGTGGTGATGTAACTCCGAGTGGTAATGTATTTGAAACTATGTTTGCTGAAGGTGAAGAGTCTGATGTAGTTCATATCGGTGAATGTTGCAACTCTAAAGGGTTTGCATATGGAATATATGCGTTTTCATATAAGAAAGCTTTAGCTGCTGCAATTAATAGAGTTAATAATGAATTATATGATCCCGAAATGTTATATATCGATGATCAAGATATGATTGATATATCAATGGATTATTTAGAACATCGAATTGAGCGGTTCCATCAACAAGTTGAAAGATCATTTGAGTTGGAAGAGGCGGTTGCTGGTCTTGATGAGAATCCATATTCAAATGATTTTTATGATGATGATGGTAGACGTGCGGCTAGAAATGCACCGTTAACTAAAGCTCGTCCGTTAGGTGATAGTAATGTATAAAATTGCAATATTAGTTCCTGTATATTATCATGATGAAGAGGTAGCTACATGTTTGATGCAACTTATGAGAAGTAATTATAATAATATTCAACCAACATTATATATACCTATAACTGGAATAAGAGAATCATTTAATAAATCATTTCTTGCTAATTATATTGCGTCGTATAGTAAAAGATCAGAAGTTGCAATTGATCCTGTATTTGATGATATAATTCCTATATACGATAATTCAACATTTGATCCAACTATTATGATGAATGATATAGTTGAATCAAACGATACATTTGATTACGTTGCGATTGTAGAACCTTTAATATCATTTGAAAGTTTGAATTGGCTTTCCGATTTATTAAATATTCATATCGAATATGATTATAAGCGTAAATTAGGTGCAATATGTACGAATAATAAATCACATAAGTTAAAAACGTCCGATAATATTAGATGGTTTGTCGATGATTGGATAATCATTAGATCACTTAATGGTGATGGATTCGGTAATGGTGTTATGTTGACTCGACCAGTTGAATGGAAGTTGGTTGGTGGATTAAAAAGTAAAGACTATACTAATACATATGCAATATCATGTTTTCGGAAAAACCATTTAGTTGTTTATGCTGAGGGTGTTAGATAATGAAGTTTAATCGATTATATAATGTGTGGAATGATTTAAAATTTAGGTTTGATGTAATAATATGTATTGTTATAATTATGTTTACATCCATATTTAGGTCATCTAAAATATAAAATAAAGGTATAAGATAATGGAAGTATTTAAATTTAATAGAGTATTTGATCATGTTGAAATTACATTACGTGAGTTAGTAGGAAATAATCCTAAATATGATACTACGGTTTTTGTTCTTGGTTATAATGTTTTGAAAAATTTAAATGATATCAAATCTAAGTATCCTGGTTATAAAGTAATTGTATATCAACTAGAACAATTGTATGATGGATCTCATTGGGTTAATCGTCAATCATTTTATAATTTACGTGCTGCTGATGAAATATGGGATTATGATCAATCAAATATTGCATGGATTCGAAAAAACTATAATTTAAATGCAAAATTTGTTCCTCTTATGTACACTAATACACTTAATATTCTTCCATCTGTGGATGAAGTTGATTGTGATATCGATGTATTGTTTTATGGTTATATGCATGAAAGACGTGCGAAATTATTGTTTTATTTACAACAAAAATTTGCTGGGAAATATAAAGTATTTGATTTATATGGGGTTTGGGGTAAAGAACTTGATTCATATATCCAGCGAAGTAAAATTGTTTTAAATTTGCATTCAGGTGAACAATCTAAACAAGAGCAAGCTCGTATGTATTATCCAATAATTAATGGACGATGTGTTGTTAGTGAAAAAAGTCCTCAGAATTATATGGGTAATTCTATTATTGAACTTGAATATGAAAAAATGGGTGATGGTATTATTAGTTTGTTAAAAACTGATAATTGGAAGCAGTATGCAAAGTCCTCTATTGATCGATATAAAGCGGTTTCTGATATATATCGTAGTAAAATTCAATTTTAAGTAAAATACTCCACAAAGAAACCTATTTTTCTTTATAAACTATAGGAAAACAAGCGTTTCATATGTTAGAACTTAGAATTAAAGAAGATGGTAGTTCAACTACTGTTAATGGAGTAACTCGATATTCATTGGAGCTATCTCTAGAGTGTATTTCCGGTGGGTCATATGCGTTACAGGATTATCGTGTCCGTGGATTTTTCAATCATCATTATGTATTGACTGTATTAGATAACAGTGGTTATTATGCAATTAACGATATACAGCCATTTCAAGGTGTTGGTGGTACAATGACAGAAGGGTATGATGACTGGATGAATAATATTCGCCCACCTCGTATTGATGAGAACAAATTCTCATCTGAAATATTATTATATATGCCAACTCGAACTCTTAGTAGTAGTGCAACCCTTGCAAATCAAGGTAGGTTCAATCTACGTGGGATGTGGGATAATACAGAACGTTTAGGTCGATATAATGACTGTGAAGATTCATACTCATATATTGGATTGAATGGTGAAAATATTACTAATCCAATGAACTGGGTATTTGAACACCGAGATAATAGTAAAACTGAAACTATTTCTAATATTACATCATTGGGAAATACCGTAACTGTAACAACAAGTGCAGCTCATTCATATAATTCAGGTGATGCAGTTCGCATTACTGACATTAGTAGTGGAGTTCGTTCGTTTGGTAGTTCGGGTGAACGGTATGAAGGTACATTTAAAATTACGGTTACAGGTCCTACTACATTCACATATCACACAAAACATGTTGTGACTGCAAGTACTCATACTAGCGGAACTGTAGAATTTTGGGAAGTTGTTGTAAATGAACAATCAATTAGTTCAATTTCAGGCGATGGTTCGGGTACAATAACAATTAACACAACTAGATCTCATGATTTACAAGTTAATGATATCATTGCAATTGAAGGTACTACTAATTATGACGGCAATCAATTAATTATAACTAGTCGCCTTAGTACAAACTCAGTTGAATGTAAATTAACTGGAAATACGTCAACAACACTTGAATTAGTAGGCTCAATTAAATATTCAAGTCGTCCACCTTCGGCTGCAATCGCAGTTAATTATGTAAGTGGGTATGAAGCAAAAATACTTGAAGATCATACGCTATTTACATATCTTCGATATGCTGATAAAGATACATATATTGATAATAATGTAGCTAATGATTTTGGTTCATCAACGCAATTGAAAGTAAGAAATTTTAGTACTAATTCACCTCCAAATTATCAACGTATGGTGTTTAGATTTCCGATTGCTGGTATACCATTATCACAATTATTATTTGCTGAAATTAATGCTGTATATGAAAGTGGTACTGATGGTGATGCTCAAATGGGATTATTTCAAATGGTGGATGATTCATGGTCTGATTCTGATACATGGGATACAATTAATCCATTAATTGATATGGGTGATCCAATCGGGTATTATAATTTTATTAATGTTGGTAGTGGTGAAAATGATGCATATACTAAATTTACTGTAAGTACAGATAAACTAACTAAGTGGTTAGATGGTATTGAGGTTCCTGATGTTGGATTTGTTAAAACTCAGGAATCGAACTCAATTGAAAATGTATATTGGAGTACTGAAACAATTGAATATAAACCGTATATTGTTATTAGTTCTGGTGTTGTTGATGATGAAGAGCCTCCTACGGTTCAATTAACTAATACAAATAATGCATTAATCGTTGATAGTGCGATTGGTGATGGATTTGGTGAAGTTACTATTACATCGACAACTTCTAGTAATTTAAATGTTGGGGATCTAGTTAATATTATTTCACCTAATTATAATGTACGTAGTGCTGTTGTACTTACTACACCAACTGCATTTACATATACAATTAATATACCCGGAAATACATCAACAGTTACTGATGTTGGTGGTATATCACTTAGACAGACTGTTGTTGACGTATCGGCTCTTGGGATTGATGATAGTGAGATATCTGATGACTCGTTGGATATTGAAATACGTAAGACTTCGTCGTTGACAAATGTAACACCATCTAATATTGTAAAATCACCATCAACAAATTTATCGTTTGATTTCACATTAAGTGGGATTGGTGATGGATATTATGATATTGCTGTCAAAGACGAGATTGGTAATCAGAGTGCTAGATTAACAGCTCCAATTCTAATGTATTATCGTAAACATTCAACTGAACAAGTATCAGCGGTTGTTCGTTCAGGTGATATAGTTGATATTATTGGGTTCAATGTAGAAGACCCATTAACACTTAATATTGCTGATGATACACTTATTGGTGGTACCGTTTCAGGTGGATTAACTCAAAGTATAGGTCTTGTTGATATAGATGCTCCAAATAATTTATTTACATTTACATTACCATCTGGTATTCAAGGTAAGTATAATGTATTAAGTGTGGATGATGTTGCGGATACAATATTAGTTGAAAACTGCTCATTTAAAATTGGTGATATTGTATCATTTAATTCATTAGGTAATCACACAAATGCACCTATTGTAATTGGTGATTTATATTACATTGTTGCGGCAACTCAAATTGGATTTAATGTAGAGATTCAGATTTCATATTCAACTGGTGGATCTGCAATTGATTTAGATCATACAGATGATATGAATATGAAGATGTATAATTATGTATCACCTGCATATGTAATTAAAGATGGTATTATAACAAGCGATTATAATAATCAGGTGTCTATTATTGTTGATGATTATGCACCTATGATTGAAATTCCAACTATTGTGGGTACTGGCGATATAATTAATGTGACTATTACTGATATTTCTCCGATTAATCAATCTAGTGT